>WNFV01000257.1_pt1 | contig 107520 bp, 96 predicted proteins | sample 5400101 | NCBI WGS metagenome assembly WNFV01 (sample SAMN13153361, study PRJNA577476) | soil metagenome | isolation source: 115 cm soil or saprolite under grassland replicate 1 | place: USA:California | collected 2016-06-15
CCGCCAACAAAGCCATGATCGACGCTCAGACATCTACGCCGCTCGAATTGGGCTTGGGGTGGGCGGTGAGCTGGAACAAAGGCAACTTCGTTGGGCGCCAGGCCTTGCTGGCCGAGCGTTCGCGCGGCTCGGCGACGATGCTGGTGGGGTTGGAGATCGATCACCTTGAGTTCGAGCGCCAGCATCATGCGCTTGGTCTACCGGTGCCGTATCCGTTCCTGGCCTGGCGCGCGGTGATCCCGCTGTGCGCCGCTGGCGAGCAGCTCGGCTACGCCACCAGTGGCGTCTGGTCGCCGACGCTGAAGAAATATATCGCCCTGGGCCATCTGCAACCGAACTACGCCGCGCTTGGCACGCTGGTCACGCTCGACCTGGACGTCGATCGCTACCGCCGGCCGTTCAATGCCAAGGTCACGAAGCTGCCCTTTTTCAATCCGCCGCGCAAGAAAGAGTTAGTATGAACAATCATCGCTACGATGCCATTGTGATTGGTGGCGGGCACAACGGCCTGGTCAACGCTGCGTACCTGGCCAAGGCCGGCAAGCGGGTGCTGCTGTTGGAGCGCCGCCATACCGTCGGCGGGGCGACGATTACTGAAGAAATCTACCCTGGCTTCAAGTATCTGATCGCTTCGTATCTGATCAGCCTGCTGCGCCCCGAGGTGATCCAGGAGCTGGAACTGGCGCGCCACGGGCTGGCGATCATGCCGCTGGAAAGCACCTACGTGCCGCTGCTCGACGGCAACTATCTGGCCGACTGGCCGGATCACGACGCCACCAAGCACGAGATCGCCCGCCATTCCAAGCGCGATGCCGAGGCCTACGAGGAATATTCGCGCACGATGCGGCGCCTGGCGCTGGCCGTGCGGCCGCTGCTCAGCCTGATTCCGCCCGACCCGACGTCGCTCTCGCCAAAAGATCTCGCGACGATGGCCAAGGTTGGCGGCGTGCTCAGCCAGCTCCGCAAAGACGACTTTTATCTGCTGGCGCGCCTGATGACCATGAGTGCGGCGGATTTTCTTGACGAATGGTTCGAGTCTACGGCGCTCAAGGGCACCAAATCGACCAGCGGCATTATCGGCACATTTATGGGGCCGCGCTCGCCGGGCACCGGCTATGTGCTGCTGCACCACTACCTAGGCGAGGTCGACGGCGTGTTTCGCGCCTGGGGCTTTGCGCGCGGCGGCACCGGCGCGCTGAGCCAGGCGATCGCCAGCGCCGCGAGCGAGGCCGGCGTCGAGATCAAAGTCAACGCGCCGGTCGCGCAGGTGATCGTCAAGAATGGCGCGGCGGCGGGCGTAGCGCTCGAGAATGGCGACGAGTTCTTCGCCGACATTGTCGTCTCGAACGCCGATGCGAAGCGTACCTTCTTGAAGCTGGTCGATACCCACCACCTGCCCGACGAGTTTGTGCATGACATAAGGCGGTTTCGGATCAGCAGCCCGGCCTGCAAGGTGAATCTTGCGCTCGATGGTCTGCCCGAATTTACCTCGCTCCCAAAGGGTAAAGAAGCGCTGCTGCGCGGCTCGATCGAAATCGCGCCGAGCGTCGATTACCTCGAGCGCGCCTACGACGACGCCAAGTATGGCGGCTGGGCGCGCAAGCCGTTTATGGATGCGCTGATCCCGTCGTTGCTCGATCCCGGCATGGCGCCGCCCGGCAAACACGTGATGTCGCTGTTCGTGCAGTATGCATCGTCCGATATCGAGGGCGGCTGGGACGAGCAGAAGAAGGCGCAGTTCCTCGACGTGGTGATCGACACGCTGGCCGAGTACGCGCCCAACCTGAAAGATATCATCCTGCACAAGCATATCATGACGCCGTGGGATCTGGAAAATACCTTCGGCCTGACGGCAGGGCATATCTTCCATGGCGAACTCGCGCTCCAGCAACTGTTCTTCCTGCGCCCGTCGCCGCAGTGGTCGAACTACCGCACGCCAATTCGCAACCTGTATATGTGCGGCAGCAGCACGCACCCAGGCGGCTGTATCACCGGCGCGCCCGGCCGCAACGCCGCGGTGGCGATTTTGGAGGATCACCCGTGAGGCAATCCCTTTCTGATCCAGGTCTGTGTCTGTTGGGCGAATGACGAACTGGCACCTTTCGTCTTTCGTCCTTCGTCCTCCGTCATCGCACTGAAAATGCTCCTATGAAAGGTATTGGCCTATGACCGCATATGACACGATTCTGCTCGGCTCCTCGCCGAATGCGCTCACCGCCGCGGCGTATCTGGCCCGCGCCGGCCAGCGCGCGTTGATGCTCGAGCCCACGGCGCAGATCGGCGGCGCGACCGCGACGATTCCCTTCGCCGATGGCTTCAAGGCCGACCTGGGCTTGACCAGCGGGCGTCTCGATCCGCAGATCATCCAGGATCTGCAGTTGCGCCAGCATGGGCTGGGGACCATCGAGCGCGACAGCATCACCAGCCTGCTGCCCAGTGGCCGCAGCTTTACGCTGCCGGCCGATCGCGAGGCCGCCGCCGAGGTGATTCGCGGCTTCGCCCCCAACGACGCGGCCCGTTATGGGCAGTTCATGCGGCTGCTCGATCTGTCGAGCGATGTGCTGAGGAGCGCCTATGCCATGACGCCGCCCCAGGCACACCATCCTTCAGCGGCCGAGGGCCTGCAACTGGCCGCGCTGGCCGGCCAACTGCGCGGCTACGGTCGCCGCGAGATGACCGAGGTGATGCGACTGCTGGTGATGTCGGCGCGCGATCTGCTCGACGAGTGGTTCGAGAGCGCGGAACTAAAAGGTGTGCTGGCCAGCGCGAGCGTGCGTGGGCTGACGCAGGGCCCGTTGGCAGGCGGCACGACGTTCAACCTGCTGCATCACCTGGCGATCGGCGATGGCTATTTCCGCGCCACGGCGCGCGGCGGGGTTGGCGCGATTGGCCGGGCGCTGGCCGCGGCGGCGCAGGCGCACGGCGCCGAGCTGCGCGCCAATGTGGGCACACTACGGGTGACCGTGACCGATGGCGTCGCGACCGGTGTGCAGTTGGCGAGCGGCGAACAGATCGCGGCAGATCGGGTGATTTCCGACTACGACGCGCGCCACACCTTTACGCGGCTCGTTGCACCGCCCGAGTTGGAGCCGGAGTTCAACCGCGCTGTACGCAACATTCGCTACAACGGCGCGGTCGCCCGCGTGAACCTAGCGCTGCGCGAGCTGCCCAGCTTTGCGGAGATCGCCGAAGATGCGCTGCGCGGCACGCTGGTGCTGGCCCCGAGCGTGGCGCAGCTCGAACGCGCCTTCGATCGCGCCAAATATGGCGGCGTCGCCGAGCAGCCCTATCTCGAAGCGACCATTCCGACTCTGGCCGACCCAACGCTGGCGCCCGCCGGCCAGCATGTGCTGTCGGTGTGGTTGCAATACGCGCCGTATCGCGGCAACGTCGATGCACAGCGCGTGCGCGAGCTGGCGCTGGCGCGCCTGAGCGAGTTCGCGCCGGATCTGCCCTCGTTGGTGCTGCACAGCCAGGTGCTTACGCCGCGCGACTTCGAGGCGCAGTTCGATTTGAGCGAGGGCCATCTGTACGGCGGCGATATGACCCTGGCGCAGGCCTTTTTCCTGCGTCCGCTGCCCGGCTTCGCACAATATCGCACCCCGATCGCTCAGTTGTATCTCTGTGGCGCGGCCACGCATCCGGGCGGCGGTATTAGTGGGCTGGCCGGCCGGAACGCGGCACGTGAGTTAGTTTAGTCGTCAGTAGTCAGTAGTCAGTTGTAGAGATAACTGACAATTGACAACTGACACATGGATATAACTATGCGTCCATCTGTTCATGTTATTTCGAATGAGTTGATTGTCCAGGTGTTGGACGAAGCCAAACGCATTTTGGCCGAGATCGGCATCGAGGTGCGCGGGCCGCGGATGCGCGAGCGCTTGCTCGAGCTTGGCCTGCGAGCCAGTGACACGGTCGGCGACGGCGAGCGCATCCTGTTCCCGACCGACGTGGTCGATCGTGCGCTCGCGACCGCGCCGCGCGAGTTCACGCTATTCACGCGCGCGGGGCAGCCACACGCCACGCTAGGTGGCGACCGGGTGCATTTTGTGCCTGGCTCGAGCGGCCTGAAGATCCTCGATCATCGCACGGGCGAGGTCCGCCTGGCGAACACGCACGACTTCATCGAATATGTGCGGCTCTGCGATGGGCTAGAGCATATCGCGTATCTCGCCACCGCCTTTTCGACCAACGACATCGAGCCGCAGGTGAGCGACGTCTGGCGCCTGTATCTGTCGCTGCTGAATTCACAGAAGCCGGTCGTGAGCGGCGCGTTCACCGAGCATGGCGTGCTGCCGATGGCCGAAATGATGCAGCTCTTCCGCCACGATCGCGCCGACCTGATCGCCCGGCCGCTGTCGATCTTCACGATCACGGCGACCGGCTTCTTCCGCTATGGCGAGGATTCCTGCCAGAACATGCTGGATTGCGTCGAGAATGGCATCCCAATCGAGATTGTGCCGGTCACGCTCATGGGGCTGATCGCGCCAGTCACGCTGGTGGGCGCCACAGTGTTCCACACCGCCGACGTGCTGGCGGGCATTGTGATGGCCCAGTTGGTGCGGCCGGGTGCGCCGGTGCTATTTGGCGGCGCGCCGGCAGTCTTTCATATGAAGACCGCGCAGTCGCCCATGGCGGCGATCGAGGCGCTCTACCTCGACGCGGCCTATGTCGCGGTCGCCAAATATCTGGGCCTGCCGACGCAAAGCTACATGGCGCTGGGCGACGGCAAGTTTATCGACGCCCAAGCCGGCGCCGAGAGCTTTGGCAGCGCGCTGCTGGCGGCGCTGGCGGGCGTGAACTCAGTTTCGGGCTCGGGCATGCTCGATTATGTGCTGACCTTTAGCCTGCCAAAGCTGGTGCTGGATAATGAGCTGTGCGCGCAGGCGCTGCATTTTGTGCGCGACCTCGAGGTCAAGGACGACTTGCCCACGATCGATCTGGTGCGCGGCTTGCTGTCCGAGAAGCATTTGATCACCCACGAACATACGACAAAGTACTGGCATCAGGAACTGTACCTGCCAGGCCCGGTCTACGATCGCACTAACCGTGAGCAATTCGCCAAGGCCGGCGGCAAAGACTTGGTCGAGCGCGCCAGCGCCGAGGTCGATCGACGCTTGGCGGCGTTTGTGTCGCCGGACACCGACCCCGCCGTCGAAGCCGAGATGCTGCGGATCATCCGATCGGGGTTGAACGACAAAGACGCGCTGTTACCCGAGGTGTTGCCAGCGGTGCTCAAAAGCGCCGAACCGATTGCCGAGGATCCGCGCGCCGCTCGGCGCCGCGCGCGCCAAAGATAACGGATTTTCTTCTGCGTATCGAAGTTTTTCGTTCCGCGAACGAAAAACGTTCGATACGAGAGATTATTCATCCGTGAAGGAAGCAGCCAATGTCGCTACGCTACCACGAGATTTCAGAACGCAATCACCGGATCTTGAATCCATTCACCGAGGATCAGTTGATGCTGCTCGGCGATATCTGCCGCCTGCATAGCGGCATGCGGCAGCTCGATCTGTGCTGCGGCAAGGCCGAGATGCTATGCCGCTGGTCGGCCCAATTTGGCATTGCGGGCATTGGAGTGGATATCAGCCCGGTATTCCTGGCGGCCGCACGGCGGCGCGCGGCCGAGCTGCAGGTCGCCGATCGCGTCACACTGGTCGAAGGCGACGCGAGCGCGTATCCGATCGCCGCTGGCGAATTCGATATCGTCAGTTGCATCGGCGCAACCTGGATCGGGGGTGGGCTGCTCGGAACACTACAGCTCACGCGCCCAGGTCTGCGCGATCGCGACAGCCTGCTGCTGGTTGGCGAACCCTTCTGGATCGATGAGCCGCCCGCGGCAGCCTACGACTGGATTGTCGACGGCGATCGCGACCTCTTCGCCACGCTGACGGGAACGCTCGATCGGATCGAGTCGGCCGGGTTCGATCTGGTCGAGATGGTGCTGGCCGATCATCACGGCTGGGATCGCTATGTCGCCATGCAGTGGATGGCGGTCGCCGACTGGCTGCGCGCCAACCGGGACAGCCCGGATGCCAATGAGATCCGCCGGCTGTACGAGCACTCGCAGCGCGAGTACATGACCTACGGGCGGCGCTATTTCGGCTGGGGCGTGTTCGTGCTGCGGCAACCATAGCCATCACCATCAAGCTCATCGCTGATGACGTCCGCGAACGATACAAGCCGCATAATTGACAAAGCCAACCGTCTCAATTATAGTAGCGCGAAGCCCCTCCAAATCACCCTTCTCAGACAGGCTCTCAGGTATCGGTTCTTCACCATTCTTTTGAAGAAAGGAGCCCACGATGCGGTGTCTGGTTCCGAGTCCCCGGCGACACAGATTCCCACTGTTCACGCTGCTGTTCGCCCTGCTGCTGAGCGCCTGCGGCGGCGCGGCAGCCACCCCGCCCACCGCCGCGCCGGCTGCCGAGCAGCCGACCGCCGCACCTGCCGGGGCCCAGCCGACGACCGCGCCGGCTGCCGAGCAGCCGACCGCCGCACCTGCCGCAGCGCAGCCAACCGCGGCATCCGCGCCGACCACCGCCCCGGCGGCGGTCGCGCCGACCCTTGCGCCGCTGCCGCCGCCGGCCGAAGGTGTCTTTACCTACTGGGGCGGCCTGATCTTCTCCGACGAGGCCAACAAGATGCTGGAGGAGCGGATCAAGAAGTGGGGTGACGAGAAGGGCATCAAGGTTGATGTGGTGATGATCAACCAGAACGAGACCACCCAGCGCGTCTCAGCCGCGATCGAGGCCGGCACCATGCCCGATGCGCTCGACATGGGGCGCGACCTGATGCTGCTGCTCAGCCAGGGTGGCAAGCTTGAGGCCCTGGACGACGTGGTTGAGAAGATCGGTGCAGCCCACGGCGGCTGGCTGAAGTCGGCCGACGCGTCGAACGACCCGAAGGACTTTGGCGGCAAGCGCTACGGCATCCCATTTGGAACATCGGGCAACCTGATCAACCGGCGCTCCGATATTCTGGAGCCGGCCGGCTTCAAGGATGCGCCTAAGACCTGGCAGGAACTGGGCGAGATGGCCTTGAAGGCCCAAAAGCCGCCTGAGACCTATGGCATGGGCTTCGCGCTCTCCAATGTCGGCGATGGTAATCTGACGACCTCGATGCTGCAATCGTGGGGCGGGCGGATCGCCGACGACGCCGGCACGACCTGTACGATCGACAGCAAGGAGACTCGTGATTTCCTGACCTGGATCACCGACCTGTTCAAGCAGGGCGCCTTCCCGCCCGGTGCCACCACCTGGGACGGCGCGGGCGACAATACCGCCTACCAGTCGGGCAACGCGCTGTTCATCGCCAACCCCGGCAGTGTGTTCCTGAACCTGAAGGCCAACGATCCCGAGCTGGCTGCCGCCACCAAGTTCTCGGCGCTGCCAGCCGGCCCGAAGATGCAGGTCGCGCCGCAAGGTCCGAACCTGCGCGTGATCCCGTCAACCAGCCGCTTCAAGGACGAAGCTAAGGATCTGCTGGCCTACCTGGCCGACGACGCGTTTATGCAGGAGTACTACGCCGCGGCGATCTATGGCCCGGTGCTCCAAAGCCAGACCAGTTTCCCGGCCTTCAAGGCTGACCCGGTGCATCAGGGCCTGCTCGACCTGGCGCAAAACGGCACGCCGCCGGCCTTCCCCGACACGAACAATGCCGCGTTTGCCGAGTACCAAACCAACTTCTTGACGCCGAAGATGATCCAGCGGATTGTCGTCGACAACAAGAGTATCGACGACGCGATCAAGGAGACCCAGGCGGCCTGCCAGGCGATCTACGATAAGCACAAATGAGAGTAGTGCGTAGTGCGTAGTGCGTATCAGCACCATTTTACGCACTACGCACTACGCACTACGAAGTTGGTGGTCTCATGGCTGAACAGCAGCTTGCCCCTAAAACATTGACTCGTCCAGCCGGCATGTCGATGCGGCGGCGCACCGGTCTGCTGGGCTACCTGCTGGTGGCGCCGGTGCTGATCTGCTTACTGCTGCTGGTCGTCTATCCGTTTTTCTTCGCGATCTTGATCAGTTTCACCGACCGCATGATCGGCCGCGTGGGCCACTTTGTCGGGCTGGCCAACTACGCCTATCTGTTTGGCCAGCCCAGCTTCCAGGCAACCGTACGTAATACGATTGTGCTGGTCGTCGCCGTGCAGGCGCTGAAGCTCTGCGCCAGCATGGGCATCGCGCTGCTGCTCAATCAGCAGATTTGGGCGCGGCAGTTTTGGCGCGCGCTCATCCTGCTGCCCTGGGCCATGCCGGCGTTCGTCGCCTATATCACCTGGAAGCTGCTCTACGCCCCGCAGGGCGGCGCATTCAATATGATTCTGATCGGGCTGGGACTGGTTCACGCCCACGTTGATTTTCTGAGCACGAAAGAGCTGGCCATGCCCAGCGTCATCGTCGCCACCTTCTGGCGCGGGTTTCCGTTCTGGGTGATCTCTTTTTTGGCCGCGCTACAAAACGTGCCGTTTGAGCTGTACGAGACCGCCGCACTCGACGGCGCCAGTGCCTGGCAGCGCTTCCGCCATGTCACCCTGCCGAGCATCCGCCACGTAGTGCTGGTCGTCGTGCTGCTCTCGACGATCTGGACGACCAACGGCTTCGAGAATATCTGGCTGCTGACCCAGGGCGGGCCGTCCGACGCGACGATGACGTTCCCGGTGTTGGCCTACTTCGGCCTCCAGAGCTTGCGGATCGGCGAGGCTTCGGCAGTCTCGGTGGCGATGCTGCCAATCTTCACCATGCTGGCGCTGATCGTCGCAAAGCTGCTGCAAGAAGACTAACGAAATTGTAAATTGCATATTGTAAATTGGAGATCGGGCCATCGCAATTTGCAATATACAATTTGCAATTTACCACTGGAAATTCTATGATTGGACGCATCAGCACCCCTCAGAAGATTCTTTACTACAGCCTGCTATCGCTGCTGGCGGTGGTGATCCTGTTCCCGATCTACTATATGGCGATCATCTCGCTCAAGCTGCCGCGCGACATCTACCGCAAGCCGTCGCTGCTGCCGATCGGCGCCACCATGCAAAATTACGTCGAGTTGCTGACCCAGCAGGGCTTCCTGGTGAACCTCGGTAACAGTTTGCTGGTTGCCAGCCTGGCCACCGCGATCTCGGTGGCGATCAGCTGCCTGGCCGCCTACAGCCTGGTGCGGTTACGATACCGCTATCGCGACTGGATCGGCCGGCTCATTCTGTTCAGCTACCTGACGCCGACCTCGCTGCTGTTCATCCCGCTGTCAATCATCATTGCCCAGCTCAAGTTGGGCAACTCGCTGCAGGGACTGATCTTCGTGTACCTGGCCTTCTCGACGCCGCTGAGCACCTGGCTGTTGATGGGCTTCTTCCGCAGCATTCCGCTCGATCTGGAGGAGCAAGCGATGGTCGACGGCGCCAACCGCATGCAGGCGCTCACGCAGATCCTGCTGCCGCTCTCAGTGCCAGGGCTGATCGCCGTGAGTGTGTTTACGTTCACCGGCGCCTGGAACGAGTTGCTGCTGGCGCTGATCTTCATCACTTCGCCCGACAAGCGCACCGTGCCGGTGGCGATTCAGTACCTGATCACTGGCGATGTGTTCCGTTGGGGCCTGATTATGGCCGCCGCGGTGCTGGCGGCGCTGCCGGTGATGGTGATGTATTACCTGGCGCAGCGCTTCGTGGTGCAAGGACTGTCAGCCGGGGCAGTGAAAGGATGATTGCGATCAAGCGGGCGAAACAGCTGGAGGTACCACCAGCCCCGATCTATCTGGGCTGTCAACGCAAACCCGGCCCGTCGGCACCAGTGCCGGGTCACGTTCGCGGGAACATATTCCGGTTCGATCACCTCTTCACTCACTGCCAGTAATCCAGTCGGTTTGAGGACGCGCCGCAGTTCGCGCAGCGCCTGCCGCTTGTCGCGAATCATTGGCAGCACCGCAATCGCGAATGCCAGATCGACACTTGCATCGGGCAGCGGCAAATGCTCGGCGGTCGCCGCGGCCAGCAGCACGTTACGAGGCCCGATCGCCTGTAGTTGCTGCTGCAGTGGGCGGAGCATCCCGATCTGCAGATCGACACTTACGAGCTGGCCGTGCGCCTCGACCAACCGCGCTGCCTCGGCGGTAAATAGGCCGCTCCCCGGCCCGATTTCAAGCACGCGCATGCCGGGCGCCAAACCGAGCAGCCGCATGGTCTCGGCCGGATCGCGGTAGCGCCGCCGCCAGCGACTATGCAGCAGCTGCCGGGCCCACAACGGTGTTGGAACGGGCCATACCTGAATGCCAAGGCTGAGCAGCACTTTCGCGCCAATGACGGCGCCGCCGATCCGAATGAGCCAGCGCAGTACACGCGCCATAGATTCTGCCATATCGTATCATCGTGTCATCTTGTCATCTTGTCAACCGGATGCTGTATTGGGATGCTTGTGCGATTTTCGTGGCCGAGATCTTGCCGTATGCCTTCCAACCGACCCAGTGACATGATTCTCTCAGAAAGAGACCGAGGTGCAGAACCAGATCGACGAGCACAAGCCGCCCATGCGCGCTCAGAATGTGCTGGATGGCGAAGGGCCCGCACAGGGCCGGCGCGAGTGGGTTTCGCGCGGCTTCACCTGGCTGGAGGATACCGTCTATATCGGCCTGGGATTGCTGCTCGGCGGCAGCGCGCTGGTGCTGTTGGTCAGCGGCGCGATCAGATTCGGCCAGGGCCTGCTGGCCGGTACGCTGGCGACGAACATTATCGATCTGCTCGACCAGATTCTGCTGGTCCTCATGATTGTCGAGATCCTATACACCGTGCAGGTCTCGTTCCGCGAGCATGTGTTGGCTCCAGAGCCGTTCTTGATTATCGTGCTGATTGCCGCGACCCGGCGCACCCTGGTGCTGACGGCTGAGTTCTCAAGGCTGGTGCAGGGCGCCGAGGGCACGTTCCGCAACGCCATGTTCGAGCTGGGGCTACTGACGTTCATGATCCTGGCGTTGGCGACCTCGCTGCTCATGCTGCGGCGCCGCGGCGCTCAGGCGGTGGCCAAGCGCGACAGCTCCACATAATTGTTGGCTCATGGTATCATATCAAAACATACGATGAACGTGAACTATGTCGATCTGCTGCTGATTCTGCTGGTGTGGCTGAGCATCGTGCATGGCTCGCGGCGTGGTTTTCTTCTGGGGATGTTCGGTCTGCTGCGCTTGATCGCGAGCTTCTGGCTGGCGTTGCGCTTCTATCAGCCGCTGGCTCGCTGGCTTAGCTCACGGGCAGTCTGGGCGGATGTCTGGGATCGGCCGATCGCCTTCGTGCTGATCGCCGTCGGAACCAGCATATTGATCGCATCGCTTGAGTCGATGGTGCTGCGCCGCGTGCCCAAGGAGGCGCATGCCCGGCCGGGTAATCGATTGCTCGGCGGCGTCCCTGGCGCGATCAATGGGCTGATTGCCGCAGCGATCGTCGCAGATCTGCTGCTTACGCTGCCGGCCCCCGACGGCCTGCGGGCCGCCGCCCGCGAGAGCGCCTTGGCGAATCGTCTCGCGGGCTACAGCGAGCGGTTCGAGACGGCCGTCGCGCCGGCCTTCCAGGAGGCGATTGCGCAGACGCTTAACCTGCTGACGATTCGCCCCGAATCGCGCGAGCGCGTCGATCTGCCCTATACCGTCGCCGATGCACCAGCCCGGCCAGATCTGGAAGCGCAGATGCTGGGCCTGTTGAATCAGGAACGCGCCAACGCCGGCCTTGCGGCCCTGGTGGCCGATCCGGCGCTGACGGAGGTGGCACGCCGCCACTCCGCCGATATGCTGGCTCGCGGCTATTTCGCGCACACCAGCCCCGAAGGCCACGATTTGGCCGACCGGCTGGCCGCGGCCGAGATCACCTACCGCATCGCCGGCGAGAACCTTGCGCTCGCCCCGACGCTGCAGTTGGCGCACACCGGGCTGATGAACTCGCCGGAGCACCGTGAGAACATTCTGCGTCCCACATTCGGGCGGGTGGGCATTGGGATCATGGACGGCGGCATGCATGGATTGATGGTCACTCAGGTCTTTCGCGATTAGACCACCCGCTTGAGCCCCTCAGAACTCCTACTTGACAGATCGTGACGTGATCACTACAATATAAGCGTTTCCCGAAAGCGCTTACATTGTAGCACCCGTATGATAGCCGGCCTGAGATAGCACACGGCGGATCTTGCGACCTGTGGCTGCTGGGTATATGACGCACGGAGTAGCTACTTGCCCCCCTCGAAAACGCGACACAAATCGCTCGTCACCATCGACGCCGTAGCGCAAGCGGCAGGCGTGTCGATTGCGACTGTCAGTCGAGTGCTCAATCAGACGATACCGGTCGCTGAGGAAACGGCGATGCGAGTACGAACGGCCGTCGAGAAGCTGAGCTACATTCCGCAGACAGCGGCCCGGCATCTCGCTCAAGGAAAAACCCAGACAATCGGCCTGGTGTTTCCCGACGTCAGTAACGATTTTTTCTCGCCATTGCTGCGCAGCATCACCGATAGCGCCACCGAAGCTGGCTACGATCTGTTTATAGCGATCCGCCGCCAAGGACAGACCAGCCGCGTTCAGCGCTCGACGCTGGGTAAGCAAAATACGGATGGGTTGCTGGTCTTTGATCAGAGTATCGACGAGGGCGAGCTCCGTCGTCTTCACGCCGCGCGCTTCCCGGTCGTGCTGCTGTATCGCTCGGCACCTGAGGGCATGGCCTTTCCCTGTGTCAGGATTGAGAATCGGTCGGGTGCGCGCCAGATCACCGATCACCTGATCGAGCAACATGGCCGCCGCCAGATCGCGTTTCTGCGCGGGCCGGCCGGCAACGAGGACTCGCTGTTGCGCGAACAGGGCTACCGCGAAGCCCTGGCGGCGCATGGTATTCCATTCAGCGCCTCGCCGATCGGCGACGGCGAGTTCTATGAAGGCCCCGCGCGCGCGACGGTCGCGCGCTGGCTGGCGGAAGGGCTGGAGTTCGACGCAATCTTCGCCGGCGACGATGGCTCGGCCAGCGGCGCATTGGCGGCGCTCGTCGAGGCCGGCAAACACGTACCGCAGGATGTTTCGCTCGTCGGGTTCGACGATGCCCCGGTGGCGCGCTATCTGAACCCGCAACTCACAACCGTGCGCGCCCCGAGCGACGATGTCGGGCGCGAGGCCATCCGGCAGCTCATGCGGCTGATCGAAACCGGCGCGGCTGATTCGATCACGGTTCTGCCAACCGAGTTGGTCATTCGCCAGTCGTGCGGATGCCCCGTAAACACATAGCTTGTTCAAGTTCGCGGCTCTGCCACTATTGAGGAGTTTGATCTGCTCTGCGGCCGACTGGATCGGCTGCGCCATAACCTCCGGGCTATGCCGGGCTTTGTGCTGTGCTCATCCACGGTTTTAAGCGATAGGAGGATCAGATGAAACAGATTCCAGCTCGTCTACTCGCCTCGCTACTGGCACTGGGGCTTGTGCTCGCCGCATGCGGTGGCACGCCGGCGGCCAGTCCAACTGCCGCACCGGAGGCAGCGCAGGCGACCGCCGCGCCACAGCCAACCAGCGCGCCCCTGGCGACAGCGGCGCCTGAGGCCACCGCCGCTGCTCCTACAGCCGCAGAGGCTCCAACCGAGGCCGCTGCCGCTGCTACGGAAGAGCCGACCGTCGAGCCGACCCAAGTCGTCAAAGTCGATCCGAGCGCGGTCAAGGTCGATCCGAACAAGGTGCAGATCCGCTGGTATTGTTGCTTGGGCACCGGCGAGTCCCCCGAGCAGGTGGAGGTCGAGCAAAAGGTCGTCGAAGAGTTCAACGCCAGCCACCCCAAGATCCAGCTCATCCTCGAAGTCATTACCTACAACGCCGCCAGAGATACGCTCTCAACCGAGATCGCCTCTGGCAACCCGCCGGATATCGTCGGGCCGGTCGGTGTGGGCGGCGCGAACGCGTTCGCCGGCCAGTGGCTGGATCTTTCTGAGCAGATCAAGAAGACCAACTACGATCTCAGCCAGTTCGACAAGGGCGCGGTCGACTTCTACAAAGTCGGCGGCGAAGGCCAGGTTGGCCTGCCCTTTGCGATCTACCCATCCGAGCTGTACTACCAGCGCAAATTGTTCGACGAGGCCGGCCTCAAATACCCGCCCCACAAGTACGGCGAGAAGTACACCATGCCCGACGGCAAAGAGGTGGAGTGGGATTTTGACGCGCTCGCTCAGATCGCCAAGATCCTGACGGTCGATGAGCAGGGCAAAGATGCGAGCGAGGCGGACTTCGACCCGAAGAAGGTTACCCAGTATGGCTACCTGGAACAATGGCCGGCCGATGTGCGCGACATCGGGGCCTGGTTTGGCGCCGACAGTCTGGTGGAAAAGGATGGCAAGACGGCGCGGATCCCGCCCCAGTGGGCCGAATCGTGGAAGTGGCACTACGATGGCATGTGGAAGTCGCACTTCATGCCGAATAACGACGCCCAGAATACGCCGACCTTTGGCGCGGGCAACCCCTTCAACTCGGGCAAGATCGCGATGGCGCTGTCGTTTCTGTGGTACACCGGCAGTATGGAACCCGATAGCGTCGGAAAGGATTGGGACATCGCCGTGGTGCCCTCGTTCAAGGGCAAGACGACCGCCCTGCTCAACGCCGACACCTTCCGAATCATGAAGGCGACCAAGCACCCCGATGAGGCGTTCGAAGTCCTAAACTACCTGCTCGGCGAGGCAGCGCCTCAACTTCTTCAGACCTATGGCGCCATGCCGGCGCGCAAGTCCGATCAGCAAGCGTTCTTCGACACGCTGAACCAGACCTGGCCGCAGAAAGTCGATTGGCAGGTAGCGCTCGATGGCATCGCCCACACCGACATCCCCAGCTTCGAGGCATCCATGCCGAACTACAATGAGGCGATCGACCGCTGCGTCACGTTCTGGAACTTGATGACGACCTCGCCGGATCTCGACATGGACAAGGAGATCGACACATTTAAGACCGACCTGCAGGCGATCTTCAACAAAAAATCGTAAGGGCTTTTATCAGGACTTACGCGGTCGACGCAACCATTGGACCATCACGGATTCAAATTTCTCGTATCGAACGTTTTTTCGTTCGCAGAACGAAAAAACGTTCGATACGAAGAAGAAAAATCCGTGTTTATGAGTGATCGCATAAGTCCAGTTTATCTTCCTTCATTAAGGACACGCCTATGAATATGCTCACGGAGTTTTCGCGCTCGCGAAAAGTGACCGGCATCAGCAAACTCTCGCCGCTCGCCCGCCGCGAGGCTGGCTGGGGGCTGCTCTTCCTCTCGCCGTGGCTCTTTGGATTCCTGGCGTTTACGCTGATACCGATCGTCGCGTCGTTCGTGCTGACCTTCTCCAATTATACGCTCACTCAGGATGAGCCGGCGCGCTTTGTGGGGCTGGCGAACTATCGGACACTGATTGCTGACGCACAGGTCTGGGCGTCGTTGCTGGTGACGATCAGGTTCGGGTTGGTCGCACTGCCGGTCGGGCTGCTCTTACCCTTGGCGCTGGCGCTGCTGATGAACAATCAGTACCTGGTCGGCAAGTCGCTCTTTCGCACCCTGTTTTATTTTCCGTTCATCATCCCATTTGTGGCGGCCATTTTCATCTGGCAAGGGATGCTTAGCTCGGATTTTGGTTGGATCAACTATTGGCTGCGCGGGCTAGGTGTGCAAAACCCGCCGCGCTGGCTGAACGACACCGCGTGGGTTTACCCAGGATATGTGATTCTGGGCCTGTGGGGGGTGGGCAACGCCATGGTCATCAATCTGGCCGCCTTGCAAAGCGTTCCGACTGAGCTCTACGACTCGGCCAAGATCGACGGCGCTAGCCCCTTCGGTCGGCTGATCCATATTACGCTGCCGATGATTTCGCCGGTCCTGTTCTATTTGTTGATTCTCGAAGTCGTCGGGCTGTTCCAGTATTTCCTGGTGCCGCTGGTGGTCAATAATGGCACTGGAGAGCCGGGCGGCGCGACCAAATTTTTCAACTTGTATCTGTACAAAACCTTCTTTACATACCAGAACATGGCCTACGGCTCGACGATGGCCTGGTTGATGTTCGTGATCATCCTGGTGGTCACGTTGTTCCTGTTCCGAACGGCGAAACATTGGGTCTACTACGCCGGCGAGCTACGCTAGACACTGATTCCTTCTCTATACGACAGAACGTACGCGATCGTTCATCACAATTGTCCTGGCAATCAGGAGGCAAAATTATATGGCTGCGATCACGATACCTGCTAAACACGCCGCGCGACGGTCGCGCATGGTGAAAGAGAATCTTAAGCGCCTTGCTGTGACGTCATTCGCCGTGGTGATCCTTGCCTTGTTTCTGGCGCCGTTTCTGCAGATGATCTATATCGCGCTGAGCACCACCCAGCAGATGTCGGCCCTCGGCGCACCGGCCTGGCCGGCCAAACCGGCGACCTTCACCTACCAAGGGCAAGAGTTAGAGGTATACCGTGTTCCGACCGAGACCGGCATCCGTCATCTGGCGATCGTGAAAAAAGGCCGGCGCACAAGCACATTCGTCGATCCGGCCAATCCGCAGGCCGGGGAGATTACATGGCAGGGGTCCTGGCGCGCGCTCGACCGGCCGTGGTCGCTCGCGCCGACCTGGTCGAATTTTACCCAGGTCTGGGACAAGATTGAGTTCCCACACTTGTTCTTTAACACCCTGGCGATCGCGGTGCTGGGAATCATTGGCACGCTGATCTCGTGCACGTTGGTGGCCTATGGATTTGCGCGCTTTCGCATTCCAGGTAGGGATTTCCTGTTTACGATGTTGATTTCGACGGTCTTCTTGCCGGCGGCCGTAACGATCGTGCCAACGTATACGTTCTTTGTAAAGATCGGTTGGGTTGGCACCTGGCTGCCGCTGATCGTGCCGCACTTTTTTGCGAACGCTTATAACGTGTTCTTGCTGCGCCAATACTTCCTAACGATCCCGCGCGAAATGGACGAAGCCGCGATGATCGATGGCGCCGGGCCGTTTCGCATTCTGCTGTGGGTTATTTTGCCCCAGGCCGTGCCGGTACTGGTGGCGGTCGCACTGTTCCACTTGGTATTCGCATGGAACGATTTCTTTGGCCCGCTGATCTATCTTTCGAGCCGGCCGGACTTGCAACCGCTCGCCGTCGGCCTGTCGCGCTTCCAGGCGCTGCATCACACCAACTGGCCGTTCATCGAGGCCGCCTCACTGCTGACGCTGATCGTTCCGGTGATTCTCTTTTTCGCGGCCCAGCGCGTGTTTATGCAGGGCGTCGTCGTGACGGGCGTAGAGAAATAACCACCCCGTTAGTGTTCCAACCTGACGACCGTCTTCGAATCAGGCCCAATCCAGGTTGAGCGCCAGCAGCCGCGCCACCATCTCGACGTCGCTCCGATCCGGCGGCCAGCCGTAGGCGTCGAACACTTGGGCTCAGCCACTCATCTCTCTTGCTCTCCCCCAAAAACGGCGGATTGCCGACAATCACATCCACCGCCGGCCACTCTGGATCGGCTGGCTGGCCGTCGAGGTCAACCGTCAGGCTCGCGGCACTCGATCGTGTGTAGCGTTCCACATCGAAGAAGCCATTCGCGCGCTTCCACTGCCGGTAGCCGACGAGATCACCACCTGCGCCGGCTCGGCCGTGAAAATGAACGTGCGGACGGCCGCCGCGTCGGACATCGTGAGCCTCTTGACTCAGCAGCAACATTGCGAGTATTCTACACAAGCAAACGTTGTCACACGAATGAGCACAAAAAAGCATGCGTTCTTTCGTTTATGGTTGTGTCGCTTCGTGAATCATGTTGGCATGCTGGTTGAGCGACCGCGCCGTCGGAGGCGCCAACATCGCGCTCGGGGCGGCGAGCAGAGCGCGGATCAAGAATTGCTATCGTTTTAACAAGAGCCACGCGCCCAGGAGGAGCGCCTATGTCAAATAAGATTGACTACCCACGATCGAGCGCCCGCCCGATCTACCTCACGGTAGCGGCGCTGGGCTTGCTTGGCCTGGCCGGGGTGATTGTGATGCTCATCGCCATGGCCGAGGTGCCCAAAGAATCCTACTACCTGCTGATTATCGCGTTTGGCCTGCTGGTCGTCGCGCTTGTGGGCGCGCTCGCGGTGCTGCTGGCCACCAATACGCGGCGCCCGTGGGGCATCGATCCGAATCTCGGCTCGCGACCCGCCGCGCGGATCACCGAGGAAACGGATGCCTATGGCGCCACCACCGAAGACTTGCTGCGCCACGCCGTGCAATTACCCGATGGCAGGGGCTATGGCAGGCGCCAAAGCGACGACCCAACGGTGGTGCGGCGGCTGGCACCCAAGCGCGAGCACGACGATCGCCCGATCCCGCTCACCCGCGCCCGCCCGGCCTGGGCCGTCGAGATGCTGTCGCCAACGTATCGCGAGGAGCCGCCCGAGGAGCCCAGCCAGGAGCCGGCTGAGGAGTCAAGCCAGGCGTCAGCCGCCCCGAGCTTCCCAGAGGTGCCGCTCGATCAGCTCGATCTGCTGCCCGCTACGCCCGACGCCACCGATCAAGAGCAAGACCGGGCCAACGGCGGCGCTTAGCAGACCGGACGAGCGGCGGCGCGCACAGAATCTGATTGCTAACTCCATCCAAAGCTATTCGATTCCCAGTTCCCGATACTATGAACGAAATCGTATTGCGTATTAGGTAGATCACCGGACGCAATACGCAATACGCACGTTGGGATGCTTCAAAAACGCCAAGTCCCTAAGGTAGCTTCCTCCTCGCAATGCGCCAGCTAAGCATGCCGAGCAGCATCAAGACGAGCGCCCCGGCGAGCAGCGGAAGCAGGGGCGATTCCGATCCGCCTGCACCGGTATTCGGCAGGCTGGCAGGCTTGGTGGGCTGCTCAGCGGCCGCGACAGTGATCGTCCCGAACATCCCCTGCGGGGCGTGGACGACACAGACATAGCTATAGACACCCGGCTTGGGGAACGTAAAGGTGTAGCTCTGGCCGGGGATCAGCAGCCCCGAGCCGTAGAGTTCGTTGCTATCGACATCAGTGTCGCCCTCCGGCGCGGCATGCGGCACCACCAGCTTTGGTGGCCCGCTCGACTGCGGCTGTGGCACGATGAAGTCGGGTACCTTGCCCGCCGGATCGTAGAACGTCACAGTATGAACCTCGTGCGGATCGTTGCCAAGCCATGTCACGCTATCGCCCGGCTTGACGGTCAGATCGACCGGCAGAAAGCGCAGCACGCTGGCCTGGTTGCCGCCGGCGCCGTTGACGACGGTGTAGTTGGTCGTACCATTGGCATTGGCCTTCGAACTCAGCTGCGCGCTCTGCAAGAATTGGTTGCCCTGGCTGAGCTTCGCATACAGCTCGGCATTGCCCTGGGCGTCGACCTGCTGCTGCTCCAGCGGATGTGCGCTGCCGGCCGTCTGCACAAGCACCTTCCCAGCCATGCCCGGATGCAGCAGGCAGAGGTAATCGTAGCTTCCGGCTTTGGTGAACGTCAGCGAGAATGTTTTGCCTTTGCCCTCGAGCAATCCGGAGTTGACAAAGCCAGTGCCATCGTAGTTTGGCCCGCCGGCTGGGAAAGCCGTCTCCGCGGGCTGGATGATCATGTTGCCCTCGGGCCTGACAACGGGCGGCGCTTGCCCGCCGGAAAGAAATGTCACCGTGTGGACAAACTCGGCACCTGTTGTCCAGGTAATTGTGTCGCCCTCGTCGATTGTGATCTGGGTTGGAAGGAACGCCTGCGCCTGAAGCGCGTGATCGGCGCTCTCGCCGCCGACCCCAACGTGCCAGGTGGCCGTATCCCACGCGGGCGCCGCCGCGCCGGCCGCCCACGCGCTGCTGCATGCCGCCAGCGCTACGAGCATGCCAAAGAACAGTCGAACGATCGATCTACCCATACCTTACCTCCTTCTACGGGCGCTGTGGGGCCGCTGCTGAGGCCTCGTCTCGCTGATGAGCCTTTCCATACGCGATTGCAGCTAGTAGAGTAGGTGATTTGCATTGTCTATCGCTCTATTCGGTCTTCAGCTTGCAATCTGCAATGGCATTAACTGGTTGGGACCCAAGGCTCCGGGGCACGGTATTCTATCCCAGTCATCACCTCGACGATGGTAGGCCGATCGGCCGCTAATGCCTGCCGAATCGCAGCTCTGATCTCGCCTGGATCTTCTACGTGAATGCCTAAACATCCCATTTCCTGCGCAATCCGCGCGAAACTGACCGGCTCGAAGCGATAGAGTTCGGCGGGGTTGCCGGGCCGATCGCCATACATGGCGTGGATGTCGTCGATCCCCTGCGCTAAGGCATTGTTATTGTTGATGATCGTGACGGTGTTGATGTTGTGGCGGCGCGCGGTTTCCAGTTCACTCAGATGGTACCAGAAGCCGCCATCGCCGGTGAAGCAGATCACCGGCCGATCGGGCGCAGCGCACTTTGCTCCGAGCGCCGCCGGGAACGCCCAACCGAGAGAGCCAGCCGCCCGCAGATAGGTCTGGCCCGGATGGTTCAAATCAATCATCGTCGCCGTCCAGATCGAGGAGTAGCCGGTGTCGGCGACCAGAACGGCGTCGCCAGGCAGGGCGCCGTTTAGCTCTTTACATAACCGCTCGGGGCGAATGGGCACAGCATCCGACTGGCGCAGTGGCTCGATCTCGTCGCGCCATGCGCTCACCAGTGCCTGCGCCCGCTGTAGCCACGGCTCGTTAGCGCTCTTGGCGTTCAGCGCGCCGATCAGTTTGGCCACGGCGATCTTCGCATCGCCCACCACGCCAATGGCGCCGGCATAACTGCGCCCAATCTCTGCGGGGTCGATGTCGATCTGCACAACCGGCGTTCCTGCCGACGGGACCGTCCAGTTATGCGTGACCTGATCGCCGGTGTGGCTGCCGATATAGATCACCAGATCGGCCTCCGATACCACCTGGTTGGCACAGCGTGCCGAATACGAACCCACCACACCCACACAGAGCGGATGCGCATCAAGAATCGTGCCCTTCCCATTGACCGAGGTGGCCACGGGTATAGACATTCTTTCCGCCAGAGCCACCACCTCGGCCGCGGCTGAAGAAAGACGCACGCCGCCGCCAGCCACAATCACTGGCCGTTTCGCGGCCGCAATCGCTCGGGCAGCCTGCTCTACAGCTGCATCTTCCGGTGCGGGACGAAACGCCGGGTAGCGGGTAAACGACTCCTCGACGACAATCGGCAGCGCCGCTTCAGCCGCCTCCAAAGGCCGCCCGCTATGCCCCAGCACATCCAGATGAACCGGTCCCGGCGCCCCCGACGTCGCTTCACGAAAGGCCTGACGCAGCAGATACGGGAGTTGTGCCGGCGTGGCCACATCTACGCTGTATTTCGTCACCGGCGCAAACAGCGGGCCATGCTGCACTTCCTGGTAAGCATTCCGATGTTGAAACAGCGGCGGCTTCTTCCCAGTGATCGCAATCACCGGCGATAGCCCCAAATACGCATCTTGCAGCCCAGAGGCGAGGTTGGCCGCACCCACCGATTGGGCCATACAAACGCCTGGCCGGTGGGAAACGCGCGCGTAGCCGTCGGCCATATACGCGGCGGCTTTTTCGGAGTGGGTAATGATCCGGCGGATACCGAGCTCTTCCAGATCGACCATCGTCTTCCGCAAAATGGCGTCCACATAAAAGATATGCGTCACACCATAGCCCTTGAACGTTTCGGCGATGAATCGGGCGCCGGTTATGTTGCTGTTGGCTTCCATCGGGCTGATCCTTGTATGCTCGCGCAAAGCCGCAAAGTCGCAAAGGAATGCAATTTGTAGCTTTGCGGCTTTGCGGATTTGCGTGAGATCTCGATAAGCTTATGGACCCGCGACTTCGTGGGGATACGCGTGGCGCGCTTCGCGATCTTCAGACAGCGAAGCCTGATTCTGCTTGGTCAACAGCTCGATCGCGTTGGCCAGGTGCGCATCCTTGATATTGTAGGCCCCTTCCGCCACTCGCAGGCGATGGGCTTCGAACAAGACCTGGGCATGGGTCACGCCGACCGGTGGCTCGAATTTGTAGCAGGCCAGTTCGATGCGCTGCCCGAGCGGATCGCGGAAATAGATCGAATGAAAAATCCCGCGATCGATTTCGCCGGTATGTTTGATGCCGCGCTCGTCGAGCCGCTGCGCCGCCTGAGTAAATGTCGCCCGCGAGACATTGAAGGCCATATGGTGGACATTGCCGATGCCTTCGGGGTTGGGCGTGGTATCCACTTCGCGCGACTCATTGGTGAAAACGGTGATCAGGCGGCCGTCGCCGGGATCGAAGTACAGGTGGCTCTCGTTGGGGTTATCCAGGTTGGGTTGCTCGAAGACGAAGGGCATGCCCAACACGCCTTCCCAAAAGTCGATCGACACCTGCCGGCTGGCTCCAACAAGCGTGATATGGTGTATTCCTTGGGTTTGAATCTTTTGCATACCTTTTCCTTACTAACCCGGTGGGCCGAAAATGCCCTCATAGCCTTCGGCAGCCCTTCGGCAAGCTCCCCTTCGACAAGCTTAGGAACCGGAACCGTGGTACTTTATCTTTATTATCGTTTTCGTTTTTGCGCTCGCAGAGCGCAAAACGAAAACCGGGTACCCTCTGGGTGAATCGGGAAGTACCATGCTGCCGTCGATCCTGAGCCTGCCTGCCCTGAGCTTGTCGAAGGGTCGAAGGGCAGGCTAAAAACAGATTATCGGGGCAACTGCGTAAGTCGTGTTATTTATGCATGATTATACCCGATGATCAATTGCCCAAAACGTCGTTCATGATTATTGAGCAGGATGCGATAGGCGGCTGAGACGAGCGGGCGCCGCGCGGAAGGAGCATGGTGTATCCGCATCAGTGTCAGGTGGTAGAAGCGGCGGTAGGCGACATCCACAACCGGCTGGAAACCGGCGTTGGCAAAGCCCCGGATCGAAGGCTGGTTCTGGAGCGAGGCTCCGATCCAGATACGTGGCACGCCCTCGTGGTGAAGCCGGTAGATCAGCTGGTTCAAGAGGGCGCTGTAGCAGCGCTGCCCGCGCCAGGCTGGAAGCGTGCCGCAATCCCAGATATAGGCTTCGTCGTCGTACAGGTTAAATTGTCGCTCCAACTCGCCGACGCACTCAGCCCCGCGCGTCACCCAGCCGTAGGCGGCGATCTGGCTGGCCGACTTCAAGCTGAAACAGCGCCGGTTGCTTTGTAAGCGCCGCAGAATCGGCTCCGCGGTGGGCAACTCCATGGCAGCGGCGAGGTCAGCGATATCTGCGAGTCCCAGTTCTTGGAATTGAACCTCCACTCGCGCTGAGCAGATCGGCGGCAGGCCGGCGCCTGGCTCCACGGCCCAGAGGGTGCCGTACTCGACAGTCCAGGGCTGCATGCACTCCACAATTCCTGTCTTGATTAATAGGACTTACGCAGTCACTCGCAAAAACACGGATTTTTCTTCTTCGTATCGAAGGTTTTTCGTTCTGCGAACGAAAAACCTTCGATACGAGAAATTTTTAATCCGTAGTAGTCCAATGTTCGCGTCTGCTGCGTAGGCCCTGTCAATAATGCTCGTGGTTGGTCGAACCGCAAAGAATGCCGCCGACGCCTATCGCCTAAATGTGGAAGAACAAATGTTGAATCTGATCGATAACCGCCGGGTCGCCGGTCGCTTCGCCACCCTGGATGCGCTGGTAGGTCGTCAGGACCATATCGGAAGGGTGCTTGTAGTGGAAGACCGCCTGCGCGTCGCTCAGATCGTCGGTAGGTTCATAGCTAAATTGGCCATCCTTGACCTTGATTTTCCACTGGCCGCCCCACTCGCCGTCGACTTTGATACCGTAGGTGATATCGACGCCTTTGGCCGCCTCTTGATCGACTGAATATTGCCAGATAATAAACATATACGGAATCAAAACCCCGGCGGTTCGCTCGTCGAGCTTGGCGTCTTTATCGCCGAGGCCCCAGTGCATGTCCCAGGTATGAACGCCGTAATCCATGATCTGGAAAGCCGGGTAGCAAAACGCGGGTGTGGGCCCCGAGAAGACATGCGACACGAGAAAGCCGTTCCACTGATCTTCCGTCAGGCCCTCGAAGATTGCCATCAGCTTATTGGAGTCCGCTTTGAGGCGCGCAATCGCTTCCTCGCGGGGCAGGCTGCGGAGCGCCAGGGCGCCCTTGTTCAGCTCGTCGGCCATTACCGGCCAGCCAAGCGCCGCCGGGGCTTCTTCGCCTTTACGGGCTAGATCCCACCGGGTCAGATAACTCTCGGTCACGTCGATCATATGGCCGACCAGATCGCGCACCTGCCACCCCTCGCAGCGCGTGTCGACGAGCCAGTTCTTTGGGTTGTCAATCACGTCGTAAAATTTGCCTCGTTCGGTGCGCACCACGTCGAGCACGGCATCTTTGCTGCTGTAAGCCATTGGGTTGATGGCCATGGTTTTTCTCCTTTGAACATTGGGTCTGTTTCAGACCAATCAAAACAGCCCGACATTTGGGGGTTCAGTGAGATTATACACCAGCGGGTGTTAATGAAGCGTTATTTTTGGCGTTATTGCCCTCTATTTGAAAAGCATTGTCTCTAAGGTATTCAGTTCAGCAATAGCCTGATGGTCGGCGAAGACCTGCTGGGCCTGGCCGAGCAGCGCGTCGCCGCGATGCGGATCGGGCGCGAAACGGACGATCGCCTGGCCCCAGGCAGCCTGTGTTCGGGCGATTTCGAGCGGCAAGTCGAGATGTGCAGCGTGCGCCATCGCTTGGCTGAAGCTGGCTTCCGCCGTGGGCCAGTCGCCGTCGGCGGCCAGGAGCCGGGCGCGCAGGCGCTCGGCCTGCAGGTGCAGCAGCGCCCGGCCGTGCAACCGCACGGTTTCCAGAGCCGCGTCGAGATGTGGCCAGGCCTCGGCGCGACACTCAGCCTGAAGGAGAGTCTCGGCAAGCCAGATCAATAGGCGTGCCCGCAAATGCCAATAGCCATGGCCGCTGATCAACAGGAGCGCTTCTTCGAGCAGGGTCGTTGCGCCGATCAGGTCGTGCTGACCGCGCGCCGCCAGGGCCAGGCCAGCCCGATAGCCGGCCTGGCGCTCGAGGTTATTCAGCTCTTCGGCCAGCGTTAGGCCGGCCTGGAACGCCTGCCTGGCCGCATCCCATTCGGCGAGATACAGGTGAATCTCGCCCTGTGTGCTGGATAAATGCAATAATGCGCCGAGCAATTCATAGGTTTCAGCCAATCGCTGGCCGTGAGCCAATGCTCGCTGGGCGGCTTTGAGCCAGCCGAGCAGCAGACTATGGTAGGCAAGGTTATTACGGGCCAGCGCATGGAAGTAATGCACCTGGCCAATCTCAGCCACATGCGCCGCTTCTTCGTACAATTCGAGCGCTCGCAGCAGCTCGCCACGTTGAGCGGCCAGGTTGCCGAGCTCAAACAGGCTGGCGCATAAATCGCGCGGATCTTCGGCCAGCCGATGGGCGGCAGTGGCCTGCTGGAGATGACGTTCGGCGGCCGCGAGATCGCTGCCCTCCATCGCCGTGGCATGGCCGAGCAGCCGGTGCCCGCGGCCTAAGAGTTGGCTCGACGCCGGGTCGGTGGCCGAGAGCGAGGCGCAGGCTGTCAGGCCGGCTTCGGCGGCCGCCGTGGCAGCCAGATAATCATTGCTCACAAGCACCAGCTCGCCGATTTCAAGATATGCGGTCGCTTGAGCGGCTGAGTCAGCCGTTTTGTGCGCCAGATCGAGATATCGCTGCCGCCAGTCGGCCGCCTCGGTCAGGTGGCCGAGCGACTGATGTACATCGCCGATCACCTGCGTCAGCCGGAGCATTTCATCCGGCGAGGCCGAGGGAGTCAGAAGATCGTAGAGATGATGTAGGAAATCTACCGTCACGGCCCCGGTATAGTCTTGCGGCAGCTGAGGGAGAATTTGCAGGCCATAGCGCCGGGCCAACTCCAGATCTTCACCGGCCACGGCATGGCGCGCGACCTCCCAAAGCGTAAAGTGGGCCTGGAGCGCAGGGCACTTCGCCAGCGTATGAGCGATCTGGCGGTGAATCATGCGGCGGCGCACGTGGCTGAGGCGGTGCAACACGGTTTCCCGCAACAGGTAGTGCGACAAAGCGAACAGCTCGTCGCCAGTTTCGACTACCAGCCGCCTGGCCAGCAAGTCGTCGATGATCGGCAGCAGTTGCTCGGCCGCAAACCCCGGAAACTCAGCCAGCAGCGCAAATGGCAGCGGCTGGCCAGCCACGGCCAATATCTCGATCGCCGAGAGCGCCTCCGCTGTGAGATTCCTCAATCGCCACGACACCAGATCGTGCGCTGTTTCGGGTAAGGTGTAGACGGCGCGCCAGCGAAGCCAATGACCAGGGTCAAGCTGCCAGTGATCACCGATCGGAGTCAGGATGGCGTCGGCCCGCAATTGCGCTACCATTTCTTCAAGAATAAAAGGATTGCCGTCGGATCGCTCCTGCAGCCATTTCGCCAGAGTGGCGATCGATGCCGGGCTGATTGCCAGGCCCTGGAGCAGATCGATCACTGCATCTTCCGTCAGCGGCGGCACCGACAACAACTGCAGCTGGCCGCGCCGCCGCTCGAGCGTGACCAGCCGCTGTAAGGCTGGAATCGCCTCGGGCCGTTGCACGGTGCCGACCAGCATGATCGGCAGATTACGCAGGCGCGTGGCCAGCAGGCCAAACAGATTCAGCGTCGAACTATTCGCCCATTGGAGATCGTCGATCGCCAGCACCAGCGGGGCGTTCTGGCTGAGCCTGCGCAGCGTTTGCAGGATGCGGTAGACAAACTGGTCGCGCGCAGCCGACGCATCGGTATTGGGCGCCAGCAACAGGTCGCTAAAGTCGCCGAGTCCGCTGTCTTGAAAGGCCTCGAGGAATGGCCCATATGAGATCAGATCGTCAAAGGGCGAGCAAGCGCCTTGCAGCATCAGCCAGGGCGGCGTCTCGTTAGAGAGCCTGGCCAGGAATTCATTCAACAGGCGCGTCTTGCCAATACCCCCGTCGCCCTGCAAAAGCACGGTGCTCCCGTGGCCGGCTCTAGCCGCCTGGCCGATCGCCAGGAGCCTGGCCAGCAAACCGTCGCGCCCGACAAACGGCAGATCCGGCTGCATAGGCCGGTTCATACCTGGCGCCGAGGCTTGTTTGGCCGGCGACGGGGTTTGGTGGAGTCGTAGCGCTTCTTGAAACAGCGCGCGCGTTTCGGGTGCTGGGGCCAAGCCGAACGCTTCCTGCAGCTCGGCTTCAAACTGGTGATATTGCCGCAAAGCCTGGCTGGTGGCCCCGGTTGTGATATATAAGCCGATCAATTGCTGTTGAGCTTGCTCGGCCAATGGATCAGTTTGAACTAGGCGCTGCAGATACCCACGTGCCTGGTCCCATTTTCGCTGCGCGCCCGCCGCGTCGGCCAGGCGCCGTAGCGCGCCAAGATACGCTTGCGTCAGTTTCTCGTCCTCCAGCCCCAGCCATTCGTCGAATAGCGGCGTGTTGGAGAGCGAAAAGCCCTCTAAGAGCGGACCTCGATACAGCGCAACTGCCTGAATAAGGGCCGGTTCGCTCCCCTCGGCGACAAGGCGACGAAAGACAATCACATCGCAGGCGTGATCGGTCAATTCGAGTCGCAACACATCGCCCTCGCCGGCGAGCGCCTGGCTGAGGTTGGCGGCCTGCAAGGCCCGGCGGAGCTGAAAAAGAGTGGCGCGGAGCGAGCGTCGGGCGTTGTTGGTAGGCGACTCGCTCCATAGGAGCATGGCCAGATGGTTGCGGGTGTGCGGTTGCCCGGTGACGGCCAGGTAGAACAATAACGCCCGCGCCTTCTGGCTGTGTAAAGCCAGCGAATCGCCGTGCGCCTCGACTTGTGGCTCACCAAGCAGCCGCATCATTACTTGAGCCGCCATCAAAATGCGCGGCGGAGACTGCCTGCTTATGAACTTTTATTATTAAATCGGGCATTTCGCACCGTCACACGCGCGGGGCTAAAGCACCCGCGCTAACAGGCCAAGCCCGCTGAAGCGGGCTACCCGATTAATTTCTTAATCTTCATTAGCTGGCAGGGGAAGCCGCGCCCTCCGTTCGTTCTTCCCTATCCCCAAACGCATAGTCGTACCCATCCGCCCGTTGCAGGAGCGTCAGGTGCTTCGGATGCACGTCGCTCCCGTTCAAACGAAAACTCGGCCGCGATCGGATACTCACCCGTCCGACATGGGTGCCGGCGTATTTCCCACCCGGCAGCACGGCTTTGACCAGATTGCCGGTGCGGAAGCCAAAGTGACGCTTCTGGCGTGGGATATGACGGCTCGGAAATCCGTATTTGTCCGTCCGGCAGATCTGCCTTGCCCCAGCAGGGCGTTCTAACGGGCGACAAGGCTGCGGACTGGCCCGCGCATCCGCAGGTGTCGTGGCCGGGCGTGCGTAGCGGACTGAATACCGCTTGGGCTGGTCAGTACGGGCTTGACCCAGAGATCAAGCCGCCTCGTTTACCGGGCGGTTACTGACTGTCGTCGGTCTTTCTCGTCCAAGCAGGTCAGGCCATCTCGCTTGTAGAGTGGTAAAAAGTAGTTCTCAGGTATCAGTTATCGGTCACCAGTACCGACAACTCACAACCAGATGATCAAGCTTAACAGTGGTGTGAGAGACCTGGTCTTAATTTGAGTGCTCTGAAGCAGCTTCATCTTAGCACAGGCATCCCAAACTGTCATCTCATGCGTGTCCATGTCCCTAGCAGCTAAACGTGTACTAGGCTTCCACTACAGTAGACCAGACGCAAACCACCTTCACCCTGTTTGTGGCCCCGAACAGTACCTACTCGTTCTATGTCTACGCCGTCGATGGGTCAGGCAACAAATCGTCCAAAAGCAACACGGTGAGCGCAACGACTCCCCCTGATACTACGGCCCCCACCGCGCCGGTGCTTTCGGTGGTTGACGTGAACCCGACTGAAGTGTCACTCGAGTGGACAGCGTCAACCGACGATGGACCATACCTGTTTTACCAGGTTTTCGTGAACGGTAGCCCGAACGTCGATGCGGGCATGAACCGATCAGCCGTCGTCCATGGGCTTACCCCTGAGACGAGCTACGAGATCACCGTCAAGGCCCGCGACCTGTACGCACCGAACTGGTCGGCGCCGAGCAACGTCCTCACGGTGACAACCGATGCGATCAGCGCGGTGGACACAGAGCCGCCGCCGCCGCCCGGCAACCTGACCGCTTCGAACTTCGATGCAGAGGTGCATTTGTTCTGGACGGAGTCCTTCGACAACCAGACTCCCCAATCCGCCATGCGGTATGAGGTTTACGTGAACGGCACTTTAGACCACATCATTACCGGCGACGATCGAACCATCCTATACGCAACCATCAATGGCGAAAACACGTTCACCGTCATCGCGGTCGACAGTGCCGGCAACCGGTCGGAGCCTGTCAGCATCACCATCCAAGATGCGGGGATGGCCAGCCCAAGCGCAAGCGCACCGATACGGATGGCACGCAGCCATCTATAACGGCGCACGAGCCACAGCCCTACGATTGGCAGAATCAGCAGTGCGGTCAGCTTCACGTGTGCCGCCAGCACCAGCGCCAGCAACCCCCAGACCCATCGACGCCGCTGAAACAGCAGTAGCGTCGCCAATACCGCCGGCATCATCAGGATATCATTGTGTGCGCCGATCGCCGTGGTGGTCAGCAGGAGCGGATTCCACAGCCATGCCAGCAGAGCGGCGCCAACATGCTGGGGCGCGCTCCGATGTACGATTGCAGCGATGGCTGCGCCGCATAATCCCGCACAGATGATCGCCATCAGCCGGTAGCCGATAATGTAGGCCGCCTGGCTGTCCGCGCGGCCGGCAAGAGAATGCACGGCCCAGGCGACCGTTGCGCTGGCATATTCCCACAGCGGCCCGTAGGTATCGACCTGCCCGCGCCAGGTGATATATTCGTAGAATGGCTGGGGCTGGAATGCAACCGGCGCGACAGCCAGCGGGCTCGCGCCAGATTCCACCAGCATCCGGCCACGGAACAGATAATCGAAGATATCGAGCGACTCGCCTGGGTAGGCGCCCAGCAGCGCAATTGAGGACACGAGCCAAGCGCCAATGATTACGCCAATCGCCACACGCGGCTTTCGGCCATCCAGGCGGAATACCAGCCGCAACGCCAGCATGTATCTGAGGATGAGCAGTGCGTACACGCCGGCATGGATGAAGCCAGCTTTGAGCGAATAGTCTACCAGTGTCGACCAATTGGCGCGGGGGTGCTGCAGCCCAATCGCGAGAGAGTAGCGCGCCGCGATTCCCAGCGTATATACCAGCGTGCTGGCCAGACCAATCCAATCAACAGGCCCACTCGGAAGCGATCATCTGCTTTTATTTTCCCGCTCGCTCCGGATATCATGCTCGAAAGCTCCTGACACGCCCGGAATTCCCAAACCCTTCGGGTCAGCGACACGGCGCCACTGCCGGGATAGGCCGCAGTCCAGCCGCTGTCCCGAAGGGTTTCAATCGCTTGTTTCCCCTTAGAAATGCGACCCACCGACCGCGTACCGCAGCGTCGTATGCAAGATCCGATAGGTCGCCAGCACTCTGCCGCGGACGGTACCGCCGACCTTGGATTGGCCGGCCATACGTGGCCGGTAGCTTACCGGCACCTCGACGATCCGCGCATGCCGGCAGGCGGCTTTGACGATCATCTCGACCGGCCAGCCGTAGGTCCGCTCGCGCATCTGCAGCGCTTCGAGGAGGTCGCGGCGTATAGCGCGGAACGGCCCCAGATCGGTCAGTTCGATGCCGTAGAGCAGGTGCATCAGCCGGGCGACCAGCTGGTTTCCGATCTGCTGATGCGGTAGCATCGCGCCGGCCAGCATCCCGCCGCGCATCCGCGTGCCGAGCACCAGATCGGCCGCACCATCGCGAATGGGCGCAAGCAGCGCTTGCAACTCACCTGGAACGAAGCTGCCGTTGCCATCCATAAATGCCAGCGTATCACCCTGCGCCGCCGCGACGCCGGCGGCGCAGCCGTAGCCATAGCCGCGGCGTGGTTCGCGGACGACCAACGCGCCGGCGCGCCGCACGGCGGCGGCAGTGTCGTCGGTCGAGCCGTTATCGACGACGATCACCTGCTGGGCCAGACCAGCCGGCAGTTCCGCCAGCAGCGGTCCGATACACTCGGCCTCATTCAAAATCCATGGTGTCAGGTTACATCAGGCGCGCGAGCAAACGAACGAGGAGGTTACCGCGTTCGGCCGCCGGCATGAGCCGCGGCAGCAAAAACTGATCGGCGCCCAGGAAGCGGCCGGCCGGGATTATCAAGAACATCAGATTGAGCGCGAACAGCATCAGATACGCCGAGTGCCACTGGCCCGGCACATTCCACAGCCCGATCAGCAGATTGAGCCCCTGCAAGGAGCCGATCAGCCCGCCGAGCCGCGTGAAGAGTCCCAGGAACAGCAGGATCGCGACGGTGATTTCGGCCAGCCAGACACCGAAGCCGACGATGCGGATATTCGGGCCGATGATGTTGACGAGGAAACTGTGATACAGCCCGAACGGCGGGTTAGCTATCTCACGGCCGATCCAGTCGCACAGACCGCTGCCCTTGAGCTCGAAGGTCGGACGGCAGCTATAGTTGTTCCACCGACCACCGACGCTCAGTAACCAGCGGTCGTCGGTCGTCGCTAGTCGGTCGTCGGCACTACCAGACGACCAGGCACGTTTCAGTTCGTCGGACGCCCACGGCGCCGGCAATGCCGGTGGTGATTCAGTTGCCCAGCGACTGCATATCTGGGCTTTCCACGAAGGCGATCAGGTCGTAACGCCCGGTGACGGCGTGGACCTGCTTGATCACCGAGCCGTCGAGTTCCATGTCCGGCAACTCTTTGATCAGATCCTGCACGCGGGTTGGCTCGGCCTCGATCAGGACGTAGGCTTGAATCATGAGATTGCTCCTTTGTCCGTGGTCAGTTGTCAGTTGTCCATTGCAGCGGACAACTGACAGTTCTCGGTTCTGGTAGCTCCGCACGAGAGCCGGGCGTCTATCCTCAGGTAAAGGTCATCAGCGGCACGGCGCCGGTGCGCGCCATGGTGTCGAGCTGTTGCCTGACCCGTTCGTAGGCCGACGCGAGCGGGAAGATGCGCTTGCTCACCTGCATATCGGCGTCGGTGGAGAGCGGGTGCCAGAACACGCCGTCGAGGTTCACCGTGAGTTCGGGAACGAGGTTGCCCATACCCAGCTCAAGCCCTTCTTTTGAGTACCCGCGCTTCGCGAGCGGGCGGATGAAATGATCCTCGTCGGGGATGCCCAGCGAGCGGTGGAACGCGCAGATCGTTTCGAGATGCGGCGCGTTCGCGGGCGTCTCGGTGGTCGAGAGGCGCACGCGAAAGCCGCGCTCCTGCAGCAGCTTGATGCCTTCGACCGTCTTGGCCCACGCGCCAGCACCGCGGTAGGCGTCGTGATGTTCGGGCTTGCCGCCGTCGAGGCTCACCTGGACGATCAGGTTGTCGTTGGTGATTGCGACCAGCTTTTCCAAACGCGGCCCACGCAGAATCATGGCATTGGTCAACACCGTTGTCTTGACGCGCGCCGAGGAGTAGGCCAGCATGTCGTAGATCTCGTTCAGAATGAACGGCTCGCCGCCGGTGAAGAACACATCCGTAAAGCCGAGGTCGACCGCCTCATCGACCAGCCGCCGCACATTCGGCAGGCCGATCGCGCGGCGCGGCGCGTTCGGGCTCGACTTCGCGACGCAGTACGAGCAGCGCAGATTGCAGTCGTAGTTGGTGTAGATCCACAGCTTCCACTGCAGATCCGGCACCACGAAGGTTGTTTGGTCGCTCATCACCGCCTCATAGCAATCCTGAGTTTTGAGTTGATCCGGCACGACACAAGAAGAAGGGTAGAAGATCTGCCTGTATCGTACCAGTTTGTCGCGTTTTCGTCCAATAGCGATCCTACCTCATTGATTATGCACTAGGGGAATGTAAAGGTATCTAAAGAACATGCCAGACGCTTCAATACTGATAGTCATCGCCCATAATCGCGCCGTCGCGATTGTAAAAGCCGGCAGCATCCACCGCCGCTTCGAGCGGCTGGTAGCCCGCCGTACGCCCGTCGCGCCAAGCTTTGAGTCCTTCAAGGTCCATCAGCGGGCGCACCTCGGAGTCGTCGTACGACATGGCCATGAGCAGGGCGTGGAAATGCTCGACGAGCGCGACCGGCGCCGCCGGCCCGACCGTGACATTGCAATGATCGTAGGCCGGCGTCTCAGCCAGCACACGCGTCGCGCCCGCAGGAATCGTGCCGTCGTTGACCCAGGCCTCGTAGTTACCCTTGATCAGGCAGGCTGCATCGGCGGCGCCCGCCAGCAGCGCGCGCGCGCCGTCGAGCTCGCCGCCGACGTGGTCGCCATGTTTGCCGGCCAGCCGGTCGTGGCGCTGCACCTCAAAATCAACACCCGGCGCCAGGCCCTGCGCGCGCAGGTAATCCAGCGGGATGAGATACGCTTGGGGCGAATCGACCGCGCCGACCGCTACGATCTTGCCCTTTAGGTCGTGCACCGCTTTGGTCGGCGAGTCGGCCCGGACGATGATGACGGATGTCAGATCGCAGTCGGTGTCGCGCATCGCGATCGCATGCACTGTAACACCGCGCGCGCGCGCGAGGCGCTCGGCGCGGACCCAGGCGAGCGGCGAGTTCCAGGCCACATCGCACTGCCCATCCATCAGCGCTTCGACTTGGGTCTCGTAATTCGAATAGAGAATATAGTCGAACAAGAGGCCATGCTGCGCGAAATACTGCTTGAAACCCTCCCAGATCGTGACGACTTTCGGCGCATAGGCAACTGCCCCCAATACAAGCGTATTCGGTCGTTTTGGCATTCTGGTGCCCTCCTTAGGGACTCGCGAAGAAAAAGGAAGCCAACGATATAGCGTATTGCGTATTGCGTAAGCGGACCGCCGATACGCAATACGATCGCCATCAGCCAGTTTATATTTCGAAAGTCCCTTAGTCAAACAGTGGCATGCCGCAGACAGCCTTGCCAATGAAGTCATACAGCACATCGGTGGTCGGGGCCATCACGGTTGCGGCGCGGGCATCGCGGAAGTGGCGCTCGACGCCGACCTCCTTGCGGAACGCGGCGCCACCACACACCCGCATGGCCAAATCGGTCACCTCAGTCGCGGCCTCGCCCGCCGCCGCCTTCACTTCAAGCACGCGCAGCATCGCGTCGGCACGCCCACTCTCGAGCGCGCCCAGGGTGTCGAGCAGCAGCGCGCGGGCCAGATCGGTCTTGATCTGCATCCGGGCGATATAGGCGCGAATGGTTGGTAGATCCGCCAACGCCTGCCCAAGATGCTGGAGCTTGGCGCCCCCCACATGCGCCGCTGCCTTGGTTGTCGCCGCCGCCATGGTGCCGATCGAGAAGGCCGCGTTCATGATCTGGAAATAGGGCAGGACGATGCCCATCATGATCTCGAAACCGCCGCCGTCGGGGCCCAGCATCGCGGCATGCGGAACCATCACATTCGCAGCCGTAACGGGGCTGGAGTGGTTGCCGCGCAACCCCAGGCCGTTGAACGGCGCTGGAATATGCAGGCCGGCGGCATCGCCGGCGACAAGCCAGATCGTGCTCGGCCCATCCGCTGCCAGCGGCCGGCTCGACCAGACGTAGCTATTCGCCTGGCCGGCGGCGGTGGCCCAACTCTTCTGGGCGTCGAGTTGGATATGGCCATTGGACTTGACCGCAGTGCTGATCGGCGCCCAGAAATGGCTGCGCGAGCCAGCCTCGGAGAAGGCCAGGGTGGTGAGGTGCCGGCCGGCGGCGATCGCTTCGCGAACCTCGCGCGGCCCATGCGCTTCGATCACAGCCGTGGCGGCGTAGTGCATGCAAACAACCATTGCGGTCGACGCGCATTCTTGGGCCAGCCGCTCGACCACCAGCGCCGCGGCACGGTGAGCCTGGCCCTGCCCGCCGACCTCAGGCGCGCTGATCAGCCCAAGCAGCCCGGCCGCCCCAAGCGCATCGATTGCCGCGCGCGGAAAAGCACCGGTCTGATCGATCTCTACAGCGCTAGGCGCGACGACACCGGCAATAATCTGCTCCAGGGACGCCATGTACGGCGGATTCTGCGCAGTGGTGGTTTCGGTCACGTCAGGTACTCCTTCCAATCAATGGCCGATAATATGGGACTCTCGAAAAAAGGAGCCTCCGATAGTGCATATTGTGTAAGCGCACTGCCAATACATAATACATTATGCGCAACACTTGTGCCATTGGCCAGTTTATTTTTGAAAGTCCCTAAGACATCCACGTGACTGCTGAATCGTTTCAGGCATTCGCTCTGATCCGCGCGTGCGGTGCAAAAAGGCTATGGGAAGCCTGCGAGGATCACGTCTCGCAAGTATCGACCCGCGAAGCCAGAATCACAACAGTGCTAGTATGGTTTCATCAAAGCATGAAGCCATTAGGGAAAGCTTACATAAATATTACGAAATACAGAAATTGTCTGCGAAGAACAATCCGTGTTTTGCGAGTGATCATGTATGTCTTGTCGTGTAAGAAGAGAGAGTGCGCTTGTAACGAATCAGACGTGGATTCTCTATCCATGTTTGGGCCAGCGCCCCAGAGATGACTGCATAGCAGGTGTAACGAATCGCGCCGAAGCAATACTATTGAAGCAGCGACGATATCTGGCAAGCGAGCGTATAGCGAACAAGAGTGTGTAAGCTCCATAACATCGAAACATCGCACTGTACGCTCTCCTGCCCCATGTACATCGCGCCGCGCTGCGTCCCATCGCACGTATTGTTGGCATAGCAGGCCGCCTTGGTACTAGGCGTCAGCCCGATGTACCACAGTTAACACGGAATAGTGTGAAAGGAACCAGTCATGCAGGGCATTCGAGGCAAAAATGTGCTGGTCACCGGCGGCAGCTCCGGGATTGGCCAGGCGATCGCCATCCGCTTCGCGCAGGAAGGCGCGAATGTGGCGATCCACTATCGTAAGGGCGCCGCCGAGGCCGAGCACACCCACGAGATCATCCATGCTAGCATGGACGAGATGATGCAGCATGGCGGCAAGCACATCCTGGTCCAGGCCGACGTCTCGAAGGAAGACGATATCGTCGGCATGTTCGAGACGGTGCGCGAGCAGCTTGGTAGCCTGGACATTCTGATCAACAACGCCGGGTTCCAGATATCGGGCGCCTCACACGAGATCCCGATCGAGAGCTTCGACCGCGTGCTGGCGACCAACCTGCGCGGCGCCTACATCTGCGCGCGCGAGGCAGTCAAGCAGTTCCTGGCGGCCGAGAAGCGGGGGGTGATCATTAATATCTCCAGCGTTCACCAGATCATCCCTAAGCCGAACTATCGATCATCACGCGCGGCGTGCTGGCCGACATCGCGCGCTACCGCGGGGTCCGCCAGCTCCAGGCGGGCGAGGTGGTGAGCGTAGCCGATCTGGAAGGCGCATTGGGCGCACAGAATGTGACGATCGAGCCAGGCGATGTGCTGCGGTGTTCGGCGGGCAGGAGTACTTTCAGAACGATGAGCACTGGCGCGATTATGTGCTATTCTACGAATACTTCCATGGCGACAACGGCGCCGGCGTGGGCGCCAGCCACCAAACCGGCTGGACGGGCGTGATCGCCAAGCTCATCCAGCAGCAGGGTGAGCGCGCGAGCCCTCGCCAGAACGCTAGGGCTCAGGAGGCCGTCACGGCAGTGGTCGAAGGCTAATAGCCAACATCGCCGCAGGCGAAAGAGCCAACGGCGTAAGCACTCATCTGCTCAAAGGAGAAAACGGAGTGGCAACACTATCTGCGCCGACGATTGCCGAGCAGCCGCTGGTGCGCTTCGGCCGCGAAGTGTGCGGCGATCTTGCGGCCGGACTGCGCCGCGAGTGGCTGGTCACGAATGGGCTAGGCGGCTACGCCTCCGGCACACTCGCTGGTATCAATAGCCGCCGCTACCATGGCCTGCTCGTCGCGGCGCTCAACCCGCCGGTCGAGCGAACGGTGCTGGTGGGCGGTCTCGTGGAGTGGGCCAGCTACGAAGGCCGCCGCTATGCGCTCTCGACCCACGAGTACAGCAACGGCTACGTGGATCAGCACGGCTACCGCAATCTCCAATCCTTTGCCCTCGAAGGCACATTGCCAGTCTGGGCGTTTGCGCTCGGCGGCGCGCTGCTGGAGAAGGGTGTATGGATGGCCTATGGTGAAAACACCACCTACATCACCTATCGCGTGCTGCGCGGCACTGCGCCGGTGGATCTGGAGCTCACCCCGCTGATCACCTATCGCGATTTTCACACGCTCAGCTCTGGCCAGGGCTGGTGGCCGCGCGTCGAGCAAGCGCCGCATGGGGCGGTGGTGCATGCCTTCGACGGCACGCGGCCGTTCTGGCTGCTGGCAAATCGCGGCAGCTTCACGCCGAGCGGCATCTGGTATTGGGATTTCCATCATCGCGCCGAGCGCGAGCGTGGGCTAGACGACCGGTCGGATCTCTACGCCGCCGGTGCGTTCGCGGTCAGCCTGAGTGTTGGCGAGTCCTTCACGCTGGTGCTCACAACCGAGGACGACGCCAGCCTGGATGCCGCACGCGCGCTCGCTGCCGCCGGCGCGCGGCAACACGAGCTACTCGGCCGCGCCAACGCCGAGGTGGCCGATCCGGTGGTGCAGCAGCTCATACTGGCGGCGGATCAGTTTATCGTCGTGCGGAGTTCGTTATCTGTTGTCAGTAGTCCGTTGTCGGAGAGTAATAACAACGGAAAACAGACGACAGACAACGGACGAACGATCATCGCCGGCTACCATTGGTTTGCCGACTGGGGCCGCGACACGATGATTGCGCTGCCGGGGCTGACGCTGGCGACCGGCCGACCCGAGGACGCCGCCGGTATCCTGCGCACCTTCGCGCGCTACGTTGCCGATGGGCTCTTGCCGAACAACTTCCCCGACCAGGCTGGCGTGGTCCCCGGCTACAACACGGTCGATGCCACGCTCTGGTATGCCCATGCCATCCGCGCCTACCATGCCGCCACCGGCGACACAGCGCTTGTCGATGATCTGCTGCCGGTACTGCGCGATATCGCCGATCACCATATCGCCGGCACGCGCTACGGGATCGGCGTGGACCCGCGTGATGGGCTGCTGCGCGCGGGCGAGCCGGGCGTGCAACTGACCTGGATGGACGCTAAGATCGGCGACTGGGTCGTGACGCCGCGGATCGGCAAGCCGGTCGAGATCAACGCGCTGTGGTTCAACCTGCTGCATACACTTGCGACATTTCTCGCCGAGCGCGGCGACCCGGCCGCGGCGACCTACCGCGACATGGCCGATCGCGTTCGCGGATCGTTTCGCGCCCGCTTCATCCATCCCGATCACAACTACCTCGCCGACGTCGTCGATGGGCCGGATGGCGACGACTGGACGCTGCGGCCCAACCAGATCTTTGCAATCTCGCTGCCCGAGCCGCTGCTGGAAGGCGCCGAGGCGAAAAGGGTCGTTGATTCGGTCGGGAACGCGCTGTTCACCAGCTATGGCTTGCGCTCGCTGAGCCCCGACGATCTGGCGTACCGCGGCGATTACGGTGGCGACTCATTCCGGCGCGACAGCGGCTACCACCAAGGTCCGGTGTGGACCTGGCTAATCGGCGGCTACGTCGAGGCCTACGCGCCGATCTATGGTGAGCAAGCGGCGCTCGAGCTGCTGCGCCCGTTTGCCGACCACCTGCGCGACGCGGGTCTTGGCTCGGTTTCCGAGATCCTGGAGGGCGACCCGCCCCACACGCCACGCGGCTGTGTTGCGCAGGCCTGGGGCGTGGCCGAGCTGCTGCGCGTCTGGCGTCAGCTCGATCGCGAAGCATAGTAAGGAGACGAAATACGATGATGCCAAATACCTCTTTCACCACTCTTGCGCTCGTCGCCGCGATCGCGTTTAGCCTGCCGCTGCTGCTCGGGTTCGCACCCAGGCTGCGGCTGCCCGCGACGGTCCTGGAGATCCTCGCCGGGGAGGGCAGTCGTCCTTGACTTCAACTGTATAATAGCGCTGGAGGGGCTATTCTCGCATACTATTCCCATCTCCCATCTGCCATCGCACCCGCACGGTGCCTGCCGCTTCCAAAGAAGGCCTAAAAGGAGCCGCTCACATGTCCGTTGGTACATTGAGGTGATTCTTCACACGCCATCGCTACGTGTCGACGGGCTTCCGTAAGACACAGATACGTCGCAAAAGCAACCATCAGGAGGGCATATGGCCGATCGTTTCATCTCGCGCGGATTTGTCGGCAAGCGGCGCCAGCCCGACGTGGCGAACCGAGTCCCGCCGGGCCAATACCTAACCCGTGATTTCCCGGTGCTCTCAGCCGGGCCGACGCCGCGGACACCGCTCGATCGCTGGACTTTCAGCATTCAAGGACTGGTGCGTGAGCCTGTCACATGGACGTGGGCGGAGTTTCTACAACTGCCGACCCAAACCTTTGTCGTCGACATTCACTGTGTGACGAAATGGAGCAAACTCGATACGCGCTGGGAAGGCGTCAGCCTGGATACCCTATTCGAGCATGTCGAACTTGATCGTGCGGCGCTGTTTGTGACCGCGTTCTGCGATGGCGGGTACACCACCAATATACCGCTCCCAGACGTGGTCAATGGCCAGGCGTTTGTTGCCTACAAGTACGATGACCAACCGTTGGCACCCGAGCACGGTGGGCCAGCGCGCCTGGTGGTACCACACCTGTACTTCTGGAAGAGCGCCAAATGGGTGCGGGGTCTTCAGCTTACAGAAACCGACCAGCCGGGTTTTTGGGAGTCGCTCGGCTACCACAACCATGGCGATCCCTGGCGCGAAGAGCGGTACAGCGGCTATTGATGATGGGAGCGCACACATGAAACGTCCATTGGACTGGCAGATTGCCACCGTCACCACGATCAAGGCTGAAACGGCAAACGTGAAAACCTTGACGCTCGCGCTGCCGGACTGGCTACCGCATCGCGCGGGGCAGCATTACGATCTGCGGCTCACCGCGCCGGACGGCTATCAGGCGCAACGCAGCTATTCAATCGCCTCGGCGCCCGAGCGAGTAGGCGAGATCGAGCTAACAATCGAGCGGCTCGAGGATGGCGAAGTCTCGTCCTACCTGCACGACACGCTGGTGGTTGGCGATCAGATCGAGCTGCGCGGGCCGATCGGCGGCTATTTCGTCTGGGAGGCCGCGATGGGCGGGCCGTTACTGCTCGTCGCCGGCGGCTCGGGTGTGGTGCCGCTGATGGCGATGCTCCGGCACCGCATGGCCGCCGGGGTGGCCGTTCCTACCCGGCTGCTATACAGCTCACGCACGCCGGACGACGTGATCTATCGAGACGAATTAGAGACCTTGCAGGCGGCGAAGGACGGCCTGGAGATTATTCACAGCTTCACTCGCGTGCCGCCAGCGGGGTGGCACGGCTACGCGCGGCGGATCGATACGCCGATGTTGCGCGAAGTGATCCAGCCACTGGGGCAGGCTCCGCTGACGTATATCTGTGGCCCGACGCTGCTGGTCGAAGCGGCCGCGAATGGCCTGGCCCAGCTTGGCATCCCACCGGTGCAGATTCGGACCGAACGCTTCGGGCCGACCGGCAATTGAGCAGGAGAACAACCCATGGAGAACGAGCAAACCGACTTGAATCGCGCACTGATGCTGGACGGCAACGCGGTTGCGGGCCTGCTGCGTGAAGTTTTCGCCTTGGAGATGACTGCCAACCCAACCAAGTGCGCGCACTGCGGCGCGGTGGGCGCACTGGGGACGCTGCTGGCCTTTACGCAGGCGCCAGGCGTCGTGCTGCGCTGCCCGGCCTGTGAGCAGGTGATCGTGCGGATCGTCGAAACCACTGAAGCGATCTATCTAGATGCCCGTGGTGCGGCTTATTTGCGTCTGGAGCGCCAGACGTCTTGAGGCCGCTGTTCGGTTGAATGCCCGCGAGGTCTTTCGGACGGGGAATGTCGCGCTGTTGGATCCGCTGAAGAGCGAAAAGCAATGGTCGACACAATAACCCAAAACGCGCGTGCAAAGCGCCTGGCGATCGACATCGAGCCGATGCCCGTCTGGCAAGCACTGCTCTACTTTGGCTTGCCTGTGCTACTCTTTCGAATTTCGATCTACAGTGGTACTCCCGCGCTCATCCGCTTGGGACTGCCCGCCTTCCAAGCCAATGTGGTCAGCTTCACCATACCCGCGGCCATTTTGGTCGCGCTGGCATTCGGATGCTACAAACGGGATGGGTATCCGTTTGTTGTGTATCATCTCCTTAGCGGCCCTCACCAGGGCGCGTGATAGCCGACACGGTATCTCAATGTACCGATCACGCATCGTCGAGCTTGGTGAGCAATGGGAACATCACGTAGGTGTAGACCAGACAGCCGACACAGATGTTTAGGAGGGACTCCAGCAGGGCGAATCCCATCAGCGCCAACCCCACGACCAGGCCGCTGGGCTGGTGCAGTAATGTGAGGATACCGCTCGCCAGCGCGAACAGCAGGCCGACGCGCGCCGCGAACAGCTTCGGCGCTTTATCGATCGGTCGGTTCGGCAAGTGCAGCGCGCGAACCAGACGTGCCGCCAGCCAGCTCAGTGGGCTCGACGGCCAGCGCGTACCAGCGCGCACCCGATAGTCAATCGCCAGAACCAGCATGATCACACCAGCCCCAGTCAGCACATACAGCATAATCAGCGCGGCCACCAGCAAGCCGGTGAGGCGGACGGTCGACTCGCCCACGCGCAAGGGCGATATCGGGCAGAGTAAAGACTTCGCGGATGTAAACGTGTTTTTCATTCGTGTCTTCCTTATTGCACATTCGATTGCACGCTCGACGCCATTGGAAGCATTCCGGTTGGCGCGCGTGAACGTGTGTCACTTATCGATCCGCGTGTGCTACGCGGATACCGTTGTATCATAGATCAGCGGCGGTCAGCGTATATCTGTACAACGATGGGATGGCCGCTAAGGGAAAGCCCTAGTGTGCTTTCAGTACAGGTGTCATACTAATCGATGCACACATCATCAACACGATCGCGCAGCCGGCGGCCAGCATCGCACAGCCCTGCTTCCAGCGTTGGCGCACTTCTGGCACCATCTGTTGGCGCTCGCTTGGCATAACGCTTCCTTCTATCGCTGGCTCCGCGGCAGGCCGGGACTTTACTTCTGAGAGGAGAATATTACACCATATAGCGCCCTCAGGTTACGAAACTTTCACGAAAGATCTTCTTCTATCCATTGACTTTAGGCAACGAGTGTGTCAATAATAATAGCAAGTATGCTTCCATAAATGCCCGCAAACCTTATTTGACTGTTTTTTATCTCTTTTGTTAATTACAAAGAAGGTCGATGTACATTGTGCCAGATTCCTGGCTTCTAAACCGAGTTAATTCAGCCTGTCTCTGAAGGGAAGCCTAATCGCTGCCCTTCACGCGACAACCTCGGTTCGACCGGACAGCGCCCGCTCGGGTCGATCACCGACCAGCCAACCACAACCAAACGGCCACACACCACGGAGGAATCTATGATCCGCGCCGTTCATCTTAGCCACAAACACACCACAGATGGCGCGTGGCAATCGCGGGAACGCATACAACCTAGACGAAGCGATCGAGGGATACGCCACCATTTCTCGATCGTCAGGACGCTACTGGTTTTTCTTTTGATCTGCCAATTCACGCTGCTCTATACGTCGATACCGGCTCAGGTCGCTGCGGCCGGAGGCGACGTTATTGCTACGGACCGCGTCAGCGTGGCCATCCCCGACAATCAGGCGCCGCGCGACAGCCGTGAATCCGCGATCAGCGCCGATGGCCGCTTCGTGGTGTTCACCACCGTTTCCCCGAACATGGTGCCGGATGATACGAACAGCACCTCGGATGTCTTCGTACAGGACGACCAAACTGGTCTCATTGAGCGGGTCAGCGTGGACAGCGCTGGCAGCCAGGCCTACGGCAGCAGCAATTATCCCGCCATCAGCGCCGACGGCCGCTTCGTCGCGTTTGCTTCTAACGCTACCAACCTCGTATCCGGCGATACGAATGGCACAAACGACGTCTTCGTGCGCGACCGACAGACGGGCAGCACCGAGCGGATCAGCGTGGACAGCGCCGGCACCCAAGCCAACGGCAGCAGCAATTATCCCGCCATCAGCGCCGACGGCCGCTTGGTCGCCTTCATCTCCGACGCCCCCAACCTTGTCGCCGGAGATACCAACAACGTTGCCGACGTGTTTGTGTATGACCGGCTGGCTCATGCAACGGTGCGCACGAGCGTAGACAGCGCCGGCAATCAGGCAACCCCCAGCAACATTTTTCCCTTCATCGCCATCAGTGGCGACGGCCGGTTCGTCGCTTTCAGCTCTGAGTCGCCCGACCTGGCGCCGGGGGGAGATCCGCACAACGCCATCGGCCGTGTGTTCGTGCATGACCTGCTGACGGGCAGCACCGAGCGCGTGAGCGATGCCAGCAGCGGCGACCTGGGGGATGGGGCCAGCCGCAATCCCAGCATCAGCGCCGACGGTCGTTTCATCGCCTTCGAGTCCAGCGCCACGAACCTGGTTCCTGGCGACACCAACGGCCTCGACGACATCTTCGTGCGCGACCGACAGACGGGCAGCACCGAGCGGGTCAGCGTGGACAGCGCCGGCACCCAGGCGAGCAATGGCGACAGTTGGAGCCCATCCATCAGCGCCGATGGCCGCTTCGTTACCTTCACATCCTGGGCCACAAACCTGGCACCAGGCGAGATTTACCTCGGATTCATCGACGTCTTCGTCCACGACCGCCAGACCGGGGTTACCCAGGGGGTCAGTGTGGACAGCGCCGGAAACCTAGGGAACAACGATAGCCAAATTAGCGCTATCAGCGCCGATGGTCGCGTCATCGCTTTCCGCTCGCGAGCATCCACCCTCGTGCCGGGCGATACGAATGGCGAGATTGTCGACGTCTTCGCGCGCGACATGCAAGCCGGGATCACCAGGCGCGTCAACCTGGGCATTCCTAGCAACCAGGCTAACGGGAACAACGTTCTAGGCTCCAGCAGCGCCGACGGTCGCTTCGTCGCATTTGTCTCCTTCGCAACGAATCTCGTCGCCGGTGACACGAATAACCGCGAGGATGTCTTCGTGCGCGATCGATTAACTGCCGCGACCGAACGGGTGAACATTGACAGCGCCGGCAACCAGGCCAACGGCAAGAGCTACGAGGTCGTCATCAGCGACGACGGCCGCTTCGTTGGCTTCAGGTCCAACGCCACCAACCTAGTCGCCGGGGACAGCAACGGCCACCATGATGTATTTGTGCGCGACCGGCAGACCGGCACGACCGAGCGTGTGAGCGTATCGAGCGCCGGCGACCAGGCCGACGACGATAGCCAATTGCTGACTATCAGCGGCGACGGTCGCTTCGTCGCATTCACATCGTCCGCCAGCAACTTAGCCCCGTCGGATGGCGGTTACACCCGCTTCTATGTGCGCGACCGCCAGACCGGCACGACCGAGCGGGTCAGTGTCGGCGTCGACGGCAACCTGCTGGGCGGCGGGCATGCCGATGGCGATTTCTTCGTCGTCTTCGGTTCTTACGTCTATGATTGGCGTATGGGTACTCTCGAGGGGATCGGCGGCGACCGTTTGAGCATCAGTTCTAATGGCCGCTTCGTCACTTTCAGATCGCGGTTCAACTTCGTGCCGGGCGACACGAACGGTTCGAGCGCCGATATCTTCGTCCGCGACCGGCAGACCGGCACGACTGAACTGGTCAGCGTGGACAGCGCCGGCGCCCAGGCCGATGGCGACGGCTTTCAGTCCGCCGTTAGTAACGACGGCCGCTTTGTCGTCTTCGATTCCGTAGCCACCAACCTGGTGGCCGATGACACGAATGGTTATGGAGATGTCTTCGTGCGTGACCGGCTGACCGGCGTCACTAGGCGCGTGAGCGTGGACGGCGCTGGCAGCCAGGGTAACGGCGACAGTTATGTATCCACTCTCAGCGACGACGGCCGCTTCGTCACCTATGAGTCCCTGGCCACCAACCTCGTACTGGGCGGTACCGCTGGCTACGTGAATATCTATGTCGGGGATCTTCAGCCTGATAACGTAAGCCAGAACGCCGCCGCAGGAGACACGATCACCACCGACTCGGAGAACGATGGCGCCACGCCCGCCGATCCGGTCGAAACATCAATCACCACCCCCAATCCTGGTACGGTGTCGGTACTGGAGCTGACCACCTCCGATCCGGCGCCGACCGGCTTCTCGTTCTTTAGCCAGCAGGTCAACATCACGGCGCCGCCCGCCACGCCCGCGAACCCGCTCACGTTCGTGTTCAGAATCGACGCCGCGGCCATGCCTGCCGGCCAGGATGTGAACGCGATTCAAGTCTTCAGGAACGGCGCGTTCGTGATGGTCTGTGCCGGCGCCCCCGGCACCGCGTCGCCCGATCCGTGCATTTCCAACCGCGAGTCTTTAGCCGACGGCGATGCGCAACTCACCGTTCTAACCTCGGCGGCGAGCCACTGGAACTTGGGACTGCGCACCGAGACAGTGCCGCCGATCGTGACCGGCACACCCGACCGCCCGGCGAACGCCGACGGCTGGTACAACGGCAACGTAACGATCGACTGGACCGCGACCGATCCCGCGCCAAGCTCGGGCGCGCCCACAGACCCACCGAACACGCTAGCGACGACCGAGGGCGCCAACATTGTCTACACCAGCAGCCCAAGCTGCGACCCGGCCCACAACTGCGCCACAAGCTCGCTGGCCGTCTCGATCGATAAGACTGCGCCAACTATCGATCCACCGGCGTTCAGTCAGAATCCGACAGCTGTGGGCAACTCTACGCTGCTCACAGTCGGCGCCGCAGATAGTCTCTCAGGGCTTGCCGGCGGCGAATTCTTTATCGGCACTGATCCTGGGGCCGGCAACGCCTCCCCGCTCACGCTGTCAGGATCGACGCTCTCGGCGAGTCTCGGCGCCGCGCTGACTCCTGGCGTCTATCCCGTCGGCGCGCGGAGCATAGACCGTGCCGGTAACTGGAGCGCGGTTTCGACGGATCTGCTGGTCGTCTACGACCCGAATAGTGGGTTTGTCACCGGTAGCGGCTGGATTAACTCGCCGCTGGGCGCTTATACGGCCGACCCGACGCTCAGCGGGCGCGCGAACTTCGGCTTCGTCTCGAAATATCAGAAAGGCACAGCTGTCCCAACCGGCGTCACCGACTTCCGGTTCCAGGTCGCCAATCTGAACTTCCACGCCGAAAGCTACGACTGGCTCGTCGTCGCCGGCGCCCGCGCACAGTACAAAGGCACAGGGACGATCGACGGCACAGGGAACTATGGCTTCCTGCTCACGGCAGTCGACGGTCAGGTTCAAGGCGGCGGTGGGAGCGATAAGTTCCGTATCAAGATCTGGGACAGCACGACTGGCGCTATCGTCTACGACAACCAGATGAGCGCCGCCGACAACGCCGGCCCGACGGCAACTATCGCAGGTGGGAGCATAGTGATCCACAAATAGGAAAGGTCCTCGATCATCAATCTAACGCCGAAATCCGCTGACAGCAGTGCGTGAGGATGTACGAAGATGCGATATGACCGACTCAGCGTTCCTTGGCGCAAACCCTTGAAAGGGATCTTACCGCTCCTCACTGTCTGCGTCCTTTTGGCGAGTGCGCTGCTGCTTCAGACCGCTGTGGTTGACCCAAATAGCCTGGTACGTGCCGCCAGCTCCGACCCGATCATCGCCGCCGCAGGCGACATTGCCTGTGATCCCGCTGATTCGACATTCCAAGGCGGGAACGGAACTGGCCTGCGTTGTCGACAAAAATACACCTCCAACTTGCTTGTCAACGCGAACCTGGCTGCTGTGCTGGCGCTGGGCGACAACCAGTATTTCTGCGGTGGCTACCAGGCGTTCGTGCAGTCCTACGATCTCAGTTGGGGGCGCGTGAAGTCGATCACCAAGCCGGTGGTCGGCAATCACGAGTACCTGACCTATGGCGGAACAGATTGCACCGCGGCAAACGCGGAGGCGGCTGGTTACTTCAAATATTTCGGCACCGCCGCGGGCAACCCGACACAGGGCTACTACAGCTACAATATCGGTGCATGGCATCTGATCGCACTCAACTCGAACTGCAGCGACGTCGGCGACTGCAGCTCGGGTTCACCGCAATATCAGTGGCTCCAAAGCGATCTGGCTGCACACCCCAATCAGTGTCTCCTGGCCTATTGGCATATCCCGCTGTACAGTTCAGGCGGTCGCGCGGCCAACAATACGCGCGCCTTTTGGCAGCTCCTTTACAACGCTAAGGCCGATGTCATCCTGAACGGGCATGACCACATCTACGAGCGCTTCGCGCCGCAGGACCCGAATGGCCTTGCTGACTCCATCAACGGGATTCGCGAGTTTATCGCCGGCACGGGCGGCGCTAATCACACCTCGATTGCGGCGAGTGGACCTATCCCTAATAGTGAGGTAATCAACACGGATACCTATGGCGTGCTCAAGCTGACGCTCCATCCGCACAGCTACGGCTGGAAATTCGTTCCCGAGGCAGGCGAAACCTTCACGGACTCAGGCACCAATCAGTGTCACAACTCCGGCGGCGCCATCGACAGTACTCCACCGACCGCGCCGAGTAACCTGAGCGCCAGGGCTATAAGTACCACCCAGATCAAGCTGAGCTGGGGCGCCAGCACGGATAAAGTTGGCGTGCAAGGCTACTTGATCTTCCGCAACGGCATGCAGATCGCTACGACGAGCAACCTCTCGTACGTCGACACGAAGTTGCAGCCCGCCACGAGCTATAGTTACTCCGTCGCGGCCTATGATGGCGCCGGTAATATCTCGCCGGCTTCCAACAGCGCCACGGCCACCACACCCCCGGACACAACCGCGCCGACCGCGCCCACGAAGCTAACAGCGCGAGTGATCAGCAGTCAACAGGTCAGCCTGTCGTGGAAAGCCGCCACAGACGATACTGGTGTGACGGGCTACAGCGTCTTCCGTAACGGCGAACCGATCGCCACCACTAGCAACACGTCGTACAGCGATAGATTTGTGCAGCCCAATACACAGTACAGCTACACGGTCGTGGCGTACGATGCCGCCGGCAACACCTCACCTCCGTCGAATACAGCGACCGCTACGACGCCAAAAACGAACATACCCAATCCCAGTGGCGCACCCTATCGCATATATATAGCACTGGTAAGCAAGTAACAACTCCCAACCCTAAATTCACAACCGTACACCCAAAAGGTGTTGCACCACCGCCGGAAGCGACAAACTGAGCGGCTCGGCGAGCTGGCCGACCGACGCCGGTCCGAGAACGTCACGCCGGTGCTTCACCGCATGCATCTTGGGCGTGTTGCTCATGGTCGATTGGCTGGCCAAGGAGGTGCTCCTGGGCGGTGGGCTCGGTAGCAACAGCCATCGCCTGCAGATCCGCCAGCGTCATCGCGGGTTCGGGCAGCGGAGCGGCGGAGCGGTCGTGGCCAGCCCGTAATCCATCGATCAGCAGATCCAAATGACGATGGGCCAGGCGATCGTCCAGTGCGCGTGAGAAGGGACCGGGGAGCGGACGGGCCAGGCGGGTGATCAGCAAAGAGATGTCGCCGAATGCGACATCTGGGCGCAGGGTCCCATCGCCCTGAGCGCCATCGATCAGATCCTGGACGGGCGTGCTCGCCTCCTCACGCGCGCGGAGCAGCTCCGCATCCTCCAGCGGGATCTGGTTGACCAGCGCTGGCATGACCACGCCAATGCGCAGGTCGAGGGCGCGGTGCATGTACCGCGCCAGCGCCTGGAAGGCATTGGGCTCCTCGGCCAGCGCCAGACGAGCCTCATACGCCACGCGCGCCAGGACATCCAGCGCCACAGCGCGCAGCAGCGACGGACGATCGGGAAACCGCCGGTACAGCGTGCCGATGCCCACCCTCGCTCGTTGGGCGACCTCCTCGAGTGGCGCGCCAGGGCCGCGATCGGCGAAGATGTCGCGGGCCGCGACCAGAATCTGGTCGCGGTTCCGGCGCGCATCGGCACGCATGCGTGGCGCCTCACCGGCCGCCGGAGCATGTTCCGTTGCATCACTATCACGAACGAAGCTGCTGCTCATCGAATCCCTCAGAACGCACGAAGGTACTGCATCTTGGCCACCAGCGGCGCGACCGCAGAGCGGACCATTTTACCATTCGTCTATTGCCGGCGAACTCCGATAGGCCGTTCAGCCAGCATCAACCCTTCGCCACCTGATACCGCTACGTTTCTAACCACGTCGTCTCCATCTGGCCGGTGGTATGGATATCGATGTGACGCGCGACTGCGGAACTTGTGTTGGTGAATTTATGCGGAGTGTCAGCCGGAACAATGACGATCTGGCCGGCGCTTGCCTCAATCGTCGCATCGCCCACAATGAAGGTCAACCGACCTACCTGGACGACGAAGACCTCGGCATAGGGATGTTTATGCAGCGATGGGCCGCGCCCAGGGGGTGTTTCAGACAAGAAGAACGCTACGGGGACATCGCCGTAGAGATATCCTTCGAATCGTCGTGCCGTCCCACCCGGTAATTCGGTTGTGTTCACGACGCGCGCCATAGATCCTCCTTTCGTTGCTGCCAAGCTCCAATGCACCAACTAGTATATCACAGAAACGGAGTATTTTCCTCCGTATTGTCATCCGGATAGTGCAAGGCGGGCACGAAGATCTCGGTCGGTGCGTCGATCGCCGGGTCGGGCTGCCAGGTGAAGTCGAAGGTGCGGGTCGCCAGCTCCCAGCGCATCTGCTGTGGGATGCCAGCTGTCTTCCGCGCGTAGGGGCGCACCAGGCCCGCCAGCGCGCGGCCACCCGAGTTGATGTCCGCAGGATCATGCTGCTGATCGCGGCTGAAGATCGACAGGTCCTCGTCGTTCCACATGTCACCGCGCGCGTTGCTGTTGTCGGATGTGTAGTTCCAGATCGTGTAGTTGAGCAGATGAGCATCCATCCCGTCAATATAGGCGTCCAGCGCCGCAATATGCGTCGCGAAGTCGCCGCTCCGATAGGCGGCCTTGTTGTCCAGGTCGAACGGGATGCCAAACTCACCGATCAATGTCGGGATGCCGCCCATCTCGTCGATGCCAGCCTGTTTGGCGCGGCCAAGCTGTGCCGCAAATGCTTTCAGGACAGCTTTCTCGCCCGTAATTGGCTGCCCGGTCGACCAGTCAAGCGTGATGTCGCGATCGTAGTGCTTAGTGATCAGCGTCCGAACATCGTACCAGTGCGCCGCGTTCACCACGTTGGGCGGATCGTCGGCACCCCAATGCGGATGGCCGCGCTGGGGCACGCCTTCGAGGAAGATTATCGCGGTGGGGTGGACGGCGCGGATGGCGTCGGTGAAGCGCAGTGCGAAGGGCTTGAGGTACGCGTTGGGGAAGTCGATCGTGCCGCCCGCCGCACGCACGAAGTGGTGCGGCTGGAGCAGGCGCGGCGTGCCGCCCTCGTCGGTCCAGACCCCATTCTGCTGCCAGACACAGCGGTACCCGTCGCGCCACGTGGATAGTCCCTCTGGATTGACGCGCGTCGTGCCGATCTGCCGGGGTCCTTGCAGCGTAGTTTCCCACACGGGTAGCTCTTGCGGATACCCTGCGCCGAGGAGCATCGCTTGGAACGGCGTGGGGAGCGGCCCCGCGAAGGCCAACGGATCGACGGCCTGCAGATCGGCCTGGCCGATGAAGCCGCTGCCTGGCTCGTTCAACGTGTCGTAGCCGACGACGTTCGGCAGGTCGCGCAGCCGCCGCGCCACCTGCACAATGCTGTCGATGTAGTGGCGCTGCAGGTAGTCCTGGATCGGCTCGCCGTCGACGGTCGTCGCGGGCGCGAAGTCGTTGCCGCCGAAGAACAGCGTGAACATCGTCGCCGCGCCGAGCCGCGCGTAGTTCGACGGCCAGATCATGCGCGGGAACGGGTCGCCATGTATCTGGTGGGTGAACGCGGCGCCGGTCGCGTCGAGGCGTGTGATGTCCATGCCGATCAAGTCGAAGGTCCAGCCGGGCGCGCCATCGCCGCCGGTCCAGCGGCTCCACACGTCTTGATGCAGATCGATGAAGCACTGGATGTCGTACTCGGCCGCCTTCTCGACGATAGCACGGAGATAGGCGAGATACCCCTCGTCGTACTGGCCCGGCCCGGCGTGCTCGATTGCCTCCCAGGTGATGAGCAGGCGCAGGAAGGTCAGACCCCACGCGCGCAGGCGGCCGAAATGCTCGTCGGCTTCGTCGAGGGGAAACGGCCGGCCGACGAACGAGATGTCACGGTGCTCGAAAAATCCTGCGCGCAGATAGGTTGCGCCATTTGGCCGGACAGGAACCTTGTTGCTGCCGCCAAGATTGGCACCGCGCAGGGTCAGCGCGCGGCCGGCCTCGTCCTTGAACCAGATGCCATCGGTATGCATATGGGTGTACTCCTTATCGATATCTCTATAGAAGTTACGCGGTTAGCACATTGCCATATTGGGCCGCTCAACGATCTGCGTCGTACACAGGTCATTATGGTTGCACTTCCCGACGTGGCATGCTAGAATTGACGATACCCCCAGATCTATGACTGTGTTTGACAGCGTGTGTCTTCCGTATCACTGCGTGTGGAGGTGTCACTTGATCCCATCTAACCTCTATTCACCGCGTATGGATCTCCTTTTCCAGACCATGACGCGCCTCGATCGCTGGTATACGAATCCCAAGCTCGCGCGCAAAGCTCCCGAAATCGCCGACTTTCTCTTCGGTAATCCTCACGATATGCCCCTCCCAGGCTTTGTCGCGGCGCTACAAACGTGGAGCCAACCCCAATCGCCTGATTGGTTTGCCTATTTCAGTGGCCAGGAGCACGCTCGTGCGGTCGTGGCCCAATCCTTAACCGCGCAATTCGATCGCCCCTATTCTCCAGCAGATATTTTCATGACCAATGGGGCGTTCGGTGCATTGGCGGTAGTACTCGATGCGCTGGTTGGCCCCGGCGATGAGGTGATTTTCAATCTCCCACCCTGGTTCTTCTATGAGGGGATGATTCTGCATGCAGGCGGCACACCGATCCGCGTCTCGGTGAACCCCACGACCTTTGACCTAGACGTGGATGCAATCGCGGCAGCGATCACCCCTCATACACGGGCGATTATCGTCAATTCGCCGAACAATCCCACCGGGAAGATCTACCCACCCGCAACCTTGCATGCGCTTGCGAACGTCTTGGCGACGGCGAGTCAACGCCACGGGCGGCCGATCTATCTTATCTCGGATGAAGCCTACCGACGCATCGTCTTTGACAACCAACGCTACCCCAGCCCTACCTCGTACTATGCCAATTCAATCATGGTGTATACCTACGGTAAAACGCTCCTGACGCCGGGCGAACGCCTTGGTTATCTGGCCCTTTCCCCCGAAATGACACATCGCGAAGCCTTACGTGCCCCGATCGATACTGCTCAAACCTTCACTGGTCTCGCGATAGCCAACTCACTGTTGATGCATGGTCTGGCCGATCTGGAAGCCCTCACGGTTGATATTCCGCAACTCGAACGCCGGAGGAATCGCCTGGTGGATATGCTCCAGTCCCTCGGCTATTCGGTGCATAGCCCAGAAGGCAGCTTCTATCTGTTTCCACGATCGCCTTGGGATAATGACTGGGCATTCTGCGAAGTACTCGCCGATCATGATGTGTTTTGTCTTCCCGGGTCAGTCTTTGAGATGCCAGGACACTTTCGGCTCTCCGTCACCGCCAGTGATACGATGATTGAGCAGGCGAACTTGGGATTTGCGGCGGCAATGCACCAGGCACGCCGCAGCGTGCCGAACGCACCATGAGCTGGGTTACGGATCGTTTCGTAGGCCGCAAGCCACCCTTCTACTGCTCTCATGCAAACTGCCACAAGGGCGGCCCAATCCGGTGTTGCGGCCCGACCCGCGCCGCATGACATGGTCTTGCAAAGCCATACGTTGTCAACTGCGTAACTTCTTCTCCTGTTGACGGCTGGCACCGCAGGCGGATAGCGAATCTGTTCGCATCGTCCGCCTACGGCGGCTCTAGACGCGCATCAGCGCGATCATATCGTGGAACAGCTCCAGATCCTGCCGGAAGTCGGCCGGCGGCGTCTTCGGTGCGCGCCGCTCGACCACATTGGTGTGGAACGCCTGCCACTCGGCCACAAACGCATCGCCCCATGTCGGCAACTCGGTGCGCTCGACCACCCCGCCGCTACCGTTCGCCTCGGTGACATGGAGACGGATCGGCAGGTTGTGCACATAGGGTGTGTCGTACTGCACCCGCAGCATGCGCTGCTCGCCATAGACCTCCAGGCGGGCGTCGAACCGCGGGATGTTGTCGATGCCGGTCTCGAACTGGCATACGTAGCCGCCGTAGTCGAACGCGGCGGAGAGGTACAGCCCACCCTGGCGCTGCGCGGCGTACAGCACCTTCTGCGGCATCCCCAGCAGGTCGCGCATCGCGTCGGGATGCTGGGCCCAGAGCTGCAGGCTATTTGCGATATCTGTGAATAGGAACGTGACCGTTCCACGAGGCAGCGCGGAAGGCACTCCTATTGCGGCGGGTGGCTCTGGTACGTGCGCTGAGGCGGGCGGGGAGAGAGACGACAGGAAGCTCGGCGCGGGCTACGCTAACGAAGGTTGGCTGCACGGCGCGCGGCACATCGAGCAGCACCGCCAGCCGCTCGGCAAGCTGCGCCGACGGGCGACGCTCGTCCGATTCAATCTTGCGCAGCGTGATCACGGCACAACCAGCTCGTTGCGCGAGTTGCTCGCGCGACATGTGTAAGATGGTACGGCGCTGTTTGAGCCATTCCCCAAAGGAGGTGCTTACATCCATCCCATGCTCCATTGCGCGCTCCAGGTACCAAGGCTGTATCGGTACGGGAGCGTTGGGACGCGCTCAGTGGATTGTGTATCCCAATTGTATCAGGCCTTGTATCAGCCGCGCAGGAGCTGATCGGCCCGGAACTCGCGAAGCTGACCCGAGCCGCAATGGAGGTTGGTGCGTCAGTCGCCCAAGACCGCCAGGTCGAGTTGGCGCAGGCGCGCGGGGTCGGCGAGTATGTCGATTTCGACGATCTTGGCGCGCCTGACCGTGAAGCCCATGACCGAAAACGGCCGTCCACGCGGCGCCACGACGACTCCCGCGGCCCCGTTCACGAGTGCCGGTCGTACGAACGGGGAGAGCCGCGCGAAGGTGAGCGCCTGCTCGGCCACGGCTCGCGCACCGCGAATCACCACCGAGGCGCCTGGACGTACGATCCCGCCGTCGGATCTCAGCACGACGTCCGGGTCGAGCACCGCGACAAGCGCGTCGAAGTCACCATCGCGCGCGGCGGCGAAAAAGGCGTCGACTACTTCTCGCTGGCGGGTCAGATCGGAGTCGGAAGAGGTGGTCGCTCCCCGCACGTGGCGGCGTGCACGGCTCGCGAGCTGCCGTGCCGCACTCGCCGAGCGCCCCACGATCGGAGCGATCTCCTCGAAGGGCACGCCGAACACGTCGTGCAGCACGAACGCGAGCCGCTCGGCGGGAGAGAGCGTTTCGAGGAGCACCAGCAGCGCCAGACCGACCGATTCGGCCAGCAGCGCTTGGTGCTCGGGGTCGGGAGCGTCCGCGCGGCTGATGATCGGGTCGGGCACGTGCGCGCCCAGCGGCTCCTCGCGCCGCGACGTACGCGAGCGCAGCATGTCGAGGCAGAGACGCGCGACGACCGTCGTGAGCCATGCGCCGAGGTTCGCGATGCCGCTGGTGTCGGAGCGGCTGAGGTGCAGCCAGGCTTCCTGGACGGCGTCGTCGGCCTCGCTGAGCGAGCCGAGCATCCGGTAGGCCACCGCCCGCATCCTGGTCCGGTGGACCTCAAATTGCTCCGCCAGCCGTTGGTGTTCGTCCATCGGTCACATTCCTCCGTCGCGTTCCGTCATAGTAGTGACGATCGAAATTCGGCCGATGTGACACAACCAGTGTGAGGAGCTCACTATGACGTCAGTTATCAGAACAGTCATCTATCCCGTCAAGGACCTCGCTCACGCGAAGACGCTGTACGGCACGCTCGTGGGTGTCGAGCCGTATGCGGACGAGGCGTACTACGTCGGGTTCAGGGTCGGAGACCAAGAAGTAGGTCTGGATCCGCACGGCCACAGCAAGGGCATGACCGGGCCGGTCGGCTGCTTTTACGTTGCCGACATCGAGGAGAGTCTCAATCTGCTCCTCGCTGCTGGCGCAGAGGCGCAGCAGGCGATCAGCGATCTCGGTGGGGGCAAGCTGATCGCGTCTGTGAAAGACGCGGACGGCAACATCATCGGACTGATCCAGTCACCCTGATTGCCCGTCGTCACGCCGCGGCCGTCACTCGGCTCATCGGGCACCGGGTCCTCCCGGTGCCCGATGCGATTTGGGCCGAGGCCGCCCAGCACTACGCCGAGCAGGCGCTTGCGGCCCCGATCATCGTCATCGCCACGATCAACGCCTGGAACCGCCCAACGTCGCCATTAGGCAGGTGGCGGGCGGCTCGCGGTGATGGCCTGCACCGCGGCCACCTGGATCGGCAGCTGAGTGAAGAAGGGGCCGCCGGGCAGAGAAGGGGGGCCTGAGGTCGGCCCGGCCAGCGTGCCGCCAGGCGGTGCCGGCGTTGGCGCACTGGGCGCTGGCCCGCTCGTCGGTGGCCGCGGGCTAGTGCTCAACTACAGCCCGGAGCGCACCTAAGCCCTGCTACATCTGCCGATGTCGCGGGAAGCCGGCGATCCAGTGCCGCTGTACAACACGCTGATTCAGGTGTTCTTTCAGGTTGGCGCGCTCGCCACCGCGATCGGCGTGGTGACCACCGCGCAAGGTGCGATCGTGCGCGAGAAGCAGCTCGGCACGGCCGCGTGGGTGTTATCGAAGCCGGTGGCGCGCAGTGCCTTCGTGCTGGCCAAGTTCGTGGCCTACGCGATCGGTTTTGTGAGCCTGGCGACCCTCGTGCCGAGCGCGATCTTCTACGGCGAGAGCCTGGTGCTGGCCGGGCATGCACCGGAGTTGGCGCCCTTCCTGGCCGGTGTGGGGATCATGGTGATCCACACGCTATTCTACCTGGCGCTGACGCTGCTGCTCGGCACGCTGTTCAATACGCGTGGCCCGATCAGCGGGATCGCGATGGGCCTGTTGTTCGTCGGGTTCCTGCCGCCCAACCTGGTGCCGCAAGCCGCCATGCTGGTGCTGCCCTGGACGTTGAAGGAGAGCGCGGTCGGGCTGGTGCTCGGCAGCTATCTGCCCGCGGTTTGGGTCATCCCGGTCATTGCGACCGTGCTATGGACTGTGCTATTCCTGGGTGTGGCGCTCTGGCGGTTTGGCCGCGAGGAGTTCTAGAGTCAAAAAGCGTAAAACGCAAAACGTCAAGAGAACCATCCAGACATCGTATTTTATGTTTTACGTTTTACACATCCCGCCACTGGACAGTATATGTATGCTCGAATCGGTTGCTAAACGCGAAAGGAATCAGGACAGAGAACCATGCCTTCCGACTATCAGATCACAATCCAGGGGCACCTCGATCAGTATTGGTCGGCCTGGTTCGACGGGCTGCGCATCACGCACGAGCCGAACGGGACCACGACACTCGCCGGGCCGATCGTCGACCAGGCCGCGCTGCACGGGGTATTGATCAAGATTCGCGATCTTGGCTTGCCGCTCCTGGCGGTCACCACGGTCGCGACGGACGAATCGTGAACAACCAGTCATGAAAGGGAGACAGCTATGAACGCCATCACTTCAGTCGTCAAACGCCATCCACTCGTCACGTTCTTTGTCCTGGCCTATGCCATCTCGTACGGCTTCTACGCCCTGTCGGCAACCTGGCCGGAATTCCCGTTCCTGTTCCCATTTGGCTCGGTGATCGCCGCGATCATCGTGGCGAGTGTTACTCGGGGCATGAACGGCTTGAAAGAGTTGCTGAGCCGCTGTCTGCGCTGGCGCGTCGGACTGCGCTGGTACGCGGCGGCGCTGCTCGTCCCAGTAGCGATAGGCTTGACCGTCGTGGGGCTGAACATCCTGCTGGGTGCGCCGCTACCCACCCTAGCGCAGCTCGGCCCCTGGTACAGCATCTTCGTGCTGTTTCCCATGGCCTTGATTGACGCGCCACTCCAGGAAAACTCGGGCTGGCACGGCTATGCCATGCCGCGTTTTCCCGCTAGCCGTTCGCCGCTGGCCAACACGCTGATCCTCGGCGTACTCCTGGCCGGTTGGCATCTACCGCTTGCCCTGGCCGAGCCATCCATCACTTTGCCGTACGTAATCACGACGATCCTTTCGGCAGTCGTGACCAATTGGGTCTTTTACAACGCCCGCCAGAGCGCACTGCTCGCTATCCTCTACCACACCGCCGCCAATACGATCGGTATTTACTTCTCCCCCATGCTTTCCGGCCCGGACCTGACACGCTATTTCTGGCTGCTGGCGGCCGTCAATTGTGTGGCAGCCGTCGTCGTGGTGATTGTCGATCGGCAGACATGGCGGTCGCGCAGGCCGGTGGCGCCGGCGAGTGTTGAGGCAATTCCCGGCATCTCGTAGGCGCTGGAGCCGAGGGCAGGCGGGGCGGCGCGCGTGCCGCTGCCCTAGCACGACGCTGGCGTACGTTGTGTGCGGCGACACGAAATGGGATTCACCAATCGCCGGGGCGCCGGTCAACGTCGCCTGGTCATCTGGCGATCAATGTAGACGCGCGCGCTGCTTTCAGCGACCTCTGGCAGCAGCGCGCCGCGCACCACTCAATCAGAAGCGGTACGCTATCGTTGGCGCATGCTTCTGGTCGGTCCTTACTAACGAAAGAAGGAGCAACATTATGAACACCGTTACGGACATATGTAAAACTGCCGACCAGTCGAAGCGCGCAGCCCAGGCACCGCTATTGGTTCTTTATCAAGCGCGGTCTGCTGGCACTGGTCGCCCTGCTGGCAGCGTTGCAGGTCGTCGGCTTCAGCTACGAGACGATCATGGCGGCGGGCACTACATTCAGTTTGATCGTCCGGACGCGGTTATTCATGCGGTTCAGCTGATTACGGATTACTGGCAAGCGGATGGCGCATCAAACGCAAGCTGCTGTTCGCCGTCACCACGTCGCCACTCGCGCTCGAATACCTGGCGGGCGAGAGTGGCATACTACCGCTGCTCGGGTTAGTGGTCGTCGCGGGCTGGTTGCTGTATCGTCTCGGCCAGGGACCACGCGCGGCCCAGCAACTAGCCGCTCCACCTGTCGAAGCGAATGCCTGATGATGTGGAAGAGCCACGGATGCAGAAGGAACGACGATGACGACACCCTCATCTCCCTCTGTCGGCGGGCGCGTGGCCGGAGCGATTGCCGTAGTGACCGGCGCCGCTGCAGGAATCGGTCAGTCCACGGCGCTGCTCCTGGCACGCGAGGGCGCCACCGTGATCGTAACTGGCCTCGACTTGCCGGGCGCGCAACAGACATACGATACGCTCGCCGCAGCCGGAGGCGCCGGGACCGCGGTTGACATCGGACATCTGCGCGTCTACCATGCAGCGCAGATGGATGCTGATCTCGTTCGCCAGTAGACCATCCTCCTCGTCACCTGATCCATCCAAACTGCGAATCCCATATCAGACGAGAGCGAGCTTGGCGATGCGTCTCGCCAACAATCACAAACCCATCACGCATCTGATCGAACCGCGTTCATGATTTGACTATCATTGGCGTTGGGTGAAACCAATGGATGTCCCTTTACTTGCGACGAAACTGCATCTTCCTCGTGCGCATCGGAATCTTGTCCCACGGCCGCGCCTGATCGAACGACTGGATGCGGGACTGAATTATCCATTGACGCTCATCTCCGCGCCAGCCGGATCAGGCAAGACGAGTGCCCTCAGCGCCTGGATTCCGCACAGCGAAAGGTGTATCACTTGGCTCTCACTCGACGAGGGAGATAACGATCCCATGCGCTTTTGGTTGTACGTGATCGCCGCACTGCAACGGCTCCGGCCAGACCTTGGCAAACAAGCGCACGCCTTGCTCCAGGCCCAAGGACAGCAACCACAACCCATAGAATCTGTCCTTACTGTTCTGTTGAACGAGATCACCACATTCCTGGAAAACCCTTCGACCTATTCGACAAGCTCAGAGCAGGCAAGCTCAGGGGGGGCCGCCGGGCAGGCGCCGCTCCGGGCAGGCTTTGCCCTCGTCCTCGACGACTATCATGTCATTGATGCTCCTGCGATTCATGCGAGTATCACCTTTCTGATTGACCATCTGCCATCGCAGATGCACCTGATCATCGCGAGCCGAACTGATCCGCCCCTGCCCCTTGCCCGTCTGCGCGCCGGCAACCTACTGGCCGAGCTTCGACTTGAGGACCTGCGCTTCACCTCTGAGGAAGTGGACCTGTTCTTGAATCGCGTGATGGGTTTACAACTCGCGGCGGATGATGTCGCTGCGCTCGCGACCCGCACCGAGGGTTGGATTGTTGGGCTGCAATTGGCCGCCCTCTCGTTGCAGGGACGCGATGAAGAAGCGAAGCGGCGTTTTGTCTCATCGTTCACCGGTAGTCAGCGCTATATTCTGGATTATCTGGTCGAGGAAGTCGTGCAACGTCAGCCTGAACGTACGCAGAAGTTCTTACTCCAAACCTCCATCCTTACCCGTCTGATCGGCCCGCTGTGTGATGCGGTCACGGGAGGAGCCGATGGCCAGGCCCTGTTAGAGGAGCTGGAGCGCGCGAATCTCTTCCTCATCCCGCTCGATGAGGAGCGCGGCTGGTATCGCTATCACCAGCTGTTTGCCGAAGTTTTGCGCCTGCGGCTGCAGCAAGCCCAACCCGATCTGGTCTCGGAGTTGCATCGGAAGGCGACCACGTGGTGCACAACGCATGGGCTGATCGACAACGCCGTGCACCATGCCCTCGCGGCGGGCGACGCGGCGTGGACCGCCCGGCTGATCGAACAGCACGTCGAGGAGATCCTCCATCGTGGCGAGGGAGAGACGCTGCGCCGGTGGGTCGCAGTGGTCCCGCAGGAGGTCATGCGCGATCGCCCACGGCTGATCCTTGCACAGGCGATCGCGGCGTTTAACGCCGGCCACCTGGAGGCAGCCGAGCCACTCCTCGACGACGCTGAGCAGGCCCTCACCACCCCGAGCGAACCCTACGAGCCCTCGATCGGCAGACAGGCGAGCATGCTGGCCAACCTCCCCGTCGCCATCGCGCTCCTGCGCGCGGCCCTGGTCGGGCTGCGGGGTGATGCGCAGCGCACGACCGAGCTCGTGCGGTGGGCCCTGACCCAGCTGGCCGAGGACGAACAAGTCCCGCGCTTCTCGGGGCGCTGGAACCTGGCGCTGGCGGACTGGATGTGTGGCCGCCTCGCGGAGGCCGAGCGCGCCTTCACCGACATCGTCGCCGAGGGGCGCGCGGCAGGCGAGCTGCACCTGACATTGAGCGCCGGCTCAGTCCTTGGCCGCGTGCAGCGCGCTCAGGGCCGTCTCGGCGCCGCACTCCACACCTACCAGGAGGGACTTGAATTCGCCGCCCGCATCGGCTCCTCGGCGGTGCCGACTACGGCCATGGCGCTTGTCGGGATGGCCGAGGTGTTCTATCAGCGCAACCAGCTTGAGCAGGCCCTCCGCCACGCCACAGCGGGTATCCCGCTTGGCCGGCAGCTCATCTCCACCCTGTCGCCGGCCATCGGCCTCGCCACTCTGGCCTGGATCCGGCAGGCCGTTGAGGATCCGGCCGGCGCCCAGGAGGCGATCGACGAGGCCTATCGGCTCATGCCGGCCCAGGGGATCGCTGCCTTGCACAACCCGGTGCCCGTGGAGCGAGCACGCCTGTTGCTCGCCCAGGGCGACGTGCGGGGGGCTGTCGACTGGGCGGACGCGCGGGGCCTGGGGGAGGCGGACGAACCTAGCTACCCCTGGGAGCGCGAGTATCTGGTGCTGGCTCGGGTGCTGCTCGCCCAGAACGTGCCCGATCGTGCCCTCGGCCTGCTTGAGCGCCTCGGCGTTGCGGCGGAAGCCCAGGCGCGGATCGAGAGCGTCATTGAGGTGCGGCTCCTTGCGGCGCTCGCCCTCGACGCGCTCGGTGAGCATGCCCGAGCCCAGGTCGCACTGGTTGAGGCGCTCGCCCTGGCGCGCCCAGAAGGCTACGTCCGCGTCTTTGTGGATGAAGGTGTGCCCATGGCCGGATTGTTGCGGCAAGTCACAGGTGAGCAGCGGTCCTATGCTGAACAATTGCTGGCCGCCTTTCCAAAGGGGCTTGAGGCTAGGGACTTGAGGCTTGCAGATGCCGTACCAACCTCAAGTCTCAAAGCTCAAGCCTCAACGCTGGTGGAGCCGCTCTCCGAACGCGAGCTGGAAGTGCTGCGGGTCCTGGCTGCGGGCCTGTCCAATCGAGCGATTGCGCAGAAACTCTACCTCTCCGTCGCGACCGTCAAAGTGCACCTCAAACATATCTATGGCAAGCTCGCGGTGAACAGCCGCATGCAGGCGGTCGCCCGCGCCCGCGAACTGAACTTGTTGTGACGTTCTGCCGTTGCTACCTCTGCACCCGTACTATTATCTCGAACGGCCAAGAAAATACCTCCAGCGATACCCCCTTCGGATGATGCCACTACCCCCAATGCGTGGCTATAGTGCATGCCAAAAGCGCAACCGCGCTGGAAAACAGGAGAGAGGAAACTGAAACCATGACCGCACAGAATCAGATCGTCGTGATCACAGGCGGCAGCAGTGGGATCGGGCGCGCGATGGCCGAAGCCTTCGTGCGGAACCAGGCGCAGGTGGTCATCATTGGACGCCGCGAAGCGGCCCTGCGTGCTGCCGCAGACTCGATGGGAGTGCAGTGCAGCTGGCAACGCGCCGACGTCAGCCAGCGCGAACAGGTCGCCACGGCGGTGGACGCCATTGTCACGCAGTTTGGGAAGATCGACGTGCTCATCAACAATGCCGGGGAATCACGCGGCATCACGGCTGAGATGTCGCTCGATCAGGCGGAAGCGGTCTGGGATCACGAGCTGGCCACGAACCTCAAAGGCGCGTTCCTCATGGCGCTCGCCGTCCTGCCGCACTTGGCGCGACCGGGCGGCCGGATCATCAACGTCAGTACGGATGGCGCGCTGACGGGCGGGCCTGGGCTGCGGACGATTGGCTATGTGAGCGCCAAAGCTGGTCTGCTGGGTCTGACGCGTGCGCTCGCCCGCGAATACAGTCCCCAAGGAATCACCGTCAATACGATCGCGCCGGGCTTTATTGCCGACACGGGAGCAACCGGGCGTGTTCCCGAAGAGATCGTGCGAGACATCGCCGCGCAGTTACCAGTTGCACGCCCGGGTCACGTGAATGATATCGCGGCCGCTGCGCTCTTCCTCGCTTCGCCGGACGCTGGTTTCATCACCGGAGAGATATTGAATGTGAACGGCGGTCGGCATTTCGGAAGCTGAGCCGGCAGCGATGCGGGGAACCGAGTGGTAGGGGTGAAACAGATGGCGACGACGTATGAAATCCGAGTAAAAGGACATCTGCCCCAGCATTGGTCGGAATGGCTCGAAGGGCTGACTATCACACACGATCCCAACGGCGAAACGGTCCTTGCTGGTCCGCTGCGCGATCAGGCGGCGTTGTTTGGCGTAGTGATGAAAGTGCGCGATCTGGGTTTGACCTTACTGTCGGTGAATCAGAAGGGGGAAACTATCACGATTAGAAGGAGAGAACAATGAATACACAGAGATCATTGTCCGGGCCACGGGTGGTGACGGTTGTGGGCCTGGTGGTCGGTGCCCTCGGGATTGCGATCCTGTGGGCGTCGGGAGTCAAGTTCCCGATCTACCCGCCGCCGGGGATCGTCATCCTGCTGGCCGGCGCGTTGTTCGTCGGACTGACCCCATGGCGGTGGGCACCGGGCGTGGGAGCGTTCCTGGGACTGTTCGTCTTTGTTGGTTTCCTGATCAGCCCCAGCGGGCTGACCAACCTGTTCGGCCAGGCCGGAACGAGTGTCGCGATCGGCCAAGGGATCCAGGTGATCGGTGTGCTCACCGCCCTAATCGCGGGTGCGATCGCCACGCGGGCCAACTACCGGAAGCAGGCTCAGGCCTCCCAATGAGATCGGCGCGTGTGGTCAGTGACCATGCGCGTGCGCCGCGGCGAGGTGTACGGGCTCCTGGTGGCCCTTGTCTCCTGACGCTGGACTCCGCGGTTTGGTCGTGGCGCTGTTCATCGTAAAGCAGCCGCCAAAGAATATTCGACTCAACCGGGAACTAGGAGACGGGGTTCGTCGCGCAGGCGGCACTGCTATTTGCCGCAACTGCCGCCCCGCGAGATGCCCTTGGCACACCTCTATTACGTGCCGATCAAGGCCGTCACAAAGCGTTTCTTGGCGATGTCGAGGCTAAGCTGAACGACCCTACGATCCACGCCGCCTGGGCAGAGGGGCGAACGATGACCCTGGAGCAAGCTGTTGTTGAGGCTTTGCACGCTGCTGGCTGAGGGAACAATGATTCTTTTGATGTCCCGAACAGAGTATCCTTCAATCGCCTGTTATCTCGCTAAGCTGAGGCCTTGCTGCACGCACGAACCCCTGCTCGATCAAGTACTTCAGAACCAACCGGGCATTCTTCTCAGGGCTCTGGTTGACAGTCTCAAGTACGATCTCGGGGTTGATCGGCGGCTCATAGGGATCGTCAATACCGGTGAACCCCTGTAGCTCCCCGCTCCGTGCCCGAGCGTACATCCCCTTGACATCGCGCTGCTCGCAGATCTCGAGTGGTGTATCGACATACACCTCGACGAAGTGGTCATCGCCGATCATGCCGCGAACCTCGTTCCGAGTCGTACGATACGGGCTCACGGCCGCTGCAATGACCATCCCGCCATGCAGAACAATCTCGGAGGCCACAAAGCCGATCCGCCGAATGTTCGTGTCGCGATCATCCTTGCTAAATCCAAGCCCTTCCGACAGGTTCGTGCGAACGACGTCGCCATCGAGCACTGTTACCTGGCGGCCATGCTCCAGGAGGAGCACTGTCAGTACTTCGGCGGTGGTGGATTTTCCCGCACCGCTGAGCCCGGTGAACCAGATGCAGGCGCCCTGACGATGGCGTGGTGGGTAGGCCTCAGCCAGTATCTCGGCCACCTCTGGGCGGGTAAACCAGTCGGGCAGTTTACGGCCGATATTCAAGTATTCTTCGCGCACCTGCGTGCCGGAGATAGACGCGATCGACGTATGTGTGCCAGCGCCTGAGCGCTCGTCGTAGCGCCCATCTTTCTCAAGATAGACCAACTCTCGAAATGGTATGACACCAACGCCAAGCTCTGCGCTATGCTGTTCGACAAGTTGCTGCGCGTCGTACGGGCCGTAGAACGGCCGATTCGCGGAGTCTACTCCCGGGCTCGCGTGGTCGCGCCCGACGATCAGGTACTTTGCTCCGTAGTTGCGCCGGATCAGCGCATGCCACAATGCCTCGCGCGGGCCAGCCAGGCGCATTGCCAGCGGCAGGAGCCCCAATACGATCCGCTCCGGGTCATAGTGATGCTGCGCCAGCGCCTTGTACGTCCGTACCCGGGTGTAGTGATCCACATCGCCAGGTTTGGTCATCCCTACGACCGGGTGCAGCAATAACGTCCCATCCACCTCGCGTATCGCGCGCTTGGTCAGCTCCTCGTGTGCGCGGTGCAGCGGGTTTCTGGTCTGAAAGGCCACCACATGCTCCCGGCCCAATGCCGCTAACCGCGCGCGGGTCTGCGCTGGATTCAGGCGCAAATCCTGGAAATCATAGTGCTTTGGCAGCCGCAGCACACGTAAGCGGCCAGAGAGGTTGTGCCTGCCCCAGCGGTGCATTTCCGCGACCAGTGGGTGGCGCAGGTCTTCTGTGTTCAAGGCACGCCGCGCGACCTCGGCGACGTTCCAGTCATAGATCGACTCGATCGTCATCACCGCCAGGATCTCGTTCTTCGCATTCCGCAGCGCGATATCCCGATCGAGGTGAATCTCTGCGCTCGCATCAACTGGCAGCGCGATCGGGATCGGGAAGAGGTAACCGTTCGCTAAGCGCATTTCGTCGAGGACGCGCTGATGATCGTCGCGGGGCATGAACCGGTCGAGCGGCGAGAAGGCGCCGACGGCGAGCAGTTCGAGATCGCAAACCGAGCGATCCGATATTTGGACCGAGGGCAGCCGGTTGGCATAGGCTGTCAATTCGTCAAGTTCTTCGGGCGCGGCCAGGAGATCGACCAGTGTATCTCCATATGGAGCGATCAGATTTGGAGGAAGCTCGAGCATACTGTTTCCAGTCTCTTATCTCTCGATTGCCGAGCGAGATCGTACCACAGACAAGCCCTATCGCGCCAATTGCTGGAAGCCGCTCGCGCGGCTGGTGTCCAGCGGGTCGTTCAGGCGTCCTCGTGCGCGGTCTACGGCGATCCGGCCCAACTGCCGGTTCGTGAGGAGTGTGAATTATCGCCACTCTCGCCTTATGCCGCGACGAAGCTGGCTGCTGAGCAGTTTGGCCAGTTGTACACTCGGCTCTACGGGCTCGAAACGGTAGCGCTGCGCTTCTTTAATGTCTACGGGCCGCGCCAGGATCCCACCTCTGCTTACGCTGCTGCAGTCCCCCGTTTCGTCGCTGCGCTGCACGCTCAACAGCCGCCGACAATCTACGGGGACGGTCGGCAGACGCGTGATTTTATCTTTATCAGCGATGCAGACAATATTACTGGACATCACCGGGGTCCCAATTGTGGACACTCAGGTCGCCAGTTCACTGGTTCAGACCGGCCAGGCGGCGATGCTACTCGGTGCGCGCACAGAGGAAAGACGAACAAGTTTTGAGTGATGTGTTGTGAGTCGTCGACCACGCCCTCTCACAACGCATCACTCAAACGCCCAGAAGGCACCCGGAACTCAAAACTCGGCCACTGTGCGCCGGAAGCGCCGCCACATCAAGAAGGCCATCAGCGGAGCCAGCGCCAGGAACGCCGCCCACACCGATACCAGCCCGCCGCCGACTGTCTCGAGCAGCGCCAACGCCAGAGCAACCGCAGCCCAGATGCTCGTGCCCGTCACCATCAGCGGGAAGTGGGTGTTACCCGTCCCGCGCAGCGCTCCCGCCTGAACAAACAGCACCGCCCAGAATGGTTGCGTCAGCGCCAGCACCCGCAGACCAGGTACACCCGCCGCAATCACCGCTGCATCGCTGGTGAATAGCTGAAATATCTGTGGCGCAAAGATGATCAGCAGCACGGCGATTGCGCTCATCCACATCACCGCCCAGGTTGTCGCCACCCGTGCCGCCGCCTGGCCTTCACCGATGCGCCGCGCGCCGACGCTCTGTCCCACCAACGCCGTCGCGGCGATGCCGAAGCCAATCCCAGGCAGGAACGAGAGAGAGAGCGCGTTGAAGGTGATCCGCTGCGCCGCCAGCACCTCGGTGCCAAGCCGCGCCACCACCAGCGTCAACACCAGGAACCCCAACGTGGCCAACACCTGCTCCAGGGCGGCCGGAATTCCAATGCCCAGCACCTGGCGCGCCACGCCGAAGTCGGGCCGCCAGCCACCACGCCCGCTGATCGTCACGCCATTGCGCCCGCGCCACAGCGCACTCAGCAGCAACAGCAGCGCGAAGCTGCGCGCCACAAACGTCGCCCAGGCGCTGCCGACCGGGCCGAGGGAGGGCAGCCCAAAGTGGCCATAGATCAGCCCATAGGCCAGCGCGACGTTGAGCAGATTGGCCAGCGCGGTCACGCGCAGTGGCGTGCGCGCGTCGCCCGCACCGCGTAGTACGCCGCCGCCGATGAACAGCGCCACCAGCACCACCACCGTACCCATTGTCACTTGTAGATACTGCGTGCCGATCTGCGCGACCTGGGGCTCCAAGCCAAACAGGCCGATGATCGGCCCAGAGAGCAGGAAGCCGATCGCGGTGAGCGGAATGGAGAACAGCACACTCCAGATCAGCGACTGGCGACCCAACCGCCCTGCGCGAGCAGTATCGCCGGCGCCGACGGCCTGGGCGACCAGCACGGCACTACCGATGGCCAGCGCGCTCAGCGCCGAGATGAGAAAGAACATGACCTGCAAGGCGCTACCGACGCCGGCGATCGCCACGGCGCCCAGGCCGGCGACCAGCACCGTATCGACAATCCCCAGCAGGGTCTCGAGGAAATTTTCACCGATGACTGGCCCGGCCAGCCCCAACACGCGCTTACGCAGCTCGCGTTCGCCAATCAACACTTTCGGCTGAGCCGGCCTGTCCGACTCAAGATTGGCTAACTCAGGGATTCGTTCGTCAATTGCGGTCATCATTTCCATGGTTACTCACTCTTTCTACTACTCTTATTCACGCGGTTGGCTCGTCCCCTCGGCATCAGATCCCGTACAAAGGTTCTAGAGAGAGTATACTCCACGTACTTCAAAAAGTCAAGTAGATACTTCTACATCTATAGTATGAGATATTCTACTTGCATTTTCTCCAATTTGATGTATACTGTGAAGTATGAAAAATCGAAGTTACAATCAATACTGTGGGCTGGCCTATGCCCTGGATATCGTCGGAGAACGCTGGACGCTGCTGATCGTGCGTGAATTGATTCCTCAAGCGTGTACGAACTGACCGCACTGGGGCAGGCGTTAGAAAAAACGCTGCTTGAACTTGGCAGATGGGGCAGCCAATTTGTGCCAGCATCAGCCGAAGGTGCGACCTTATTGCATGTGAGTTCCTATGCGCTGACGCTGAAAACCTTCTTTCGCCCCGAGCAGGCGCGGGGCCTCAATGAAACCTATGAGCTACACATCGACAATGAGGTCCTTCAGGTGCAGATAAAAGACGGTGAGATTCACCTTCAGCAGGGAGAAGCGCTCAAAGCTGATGTGGTGTTCCATACCGATATGCCCTCGTATCTGGGGTTACTCTCTCGAGAGATAGAGCCGGACGAGGCAATAGAGAAGGGGCTAATTCGGATCGAGGGCGAGGCTGAGGCGTTAGGCCGCTTCCTGAAAGTATGTGGATTGCCAAGCGCAATTGAAAAAGGCACCGTGCAACGTGTGACTTATGCGCCCAAGAACGGTTGAAGCTGCTCAGCCAGCACCGGCTGTGTCCCATAGTGCGTTGCAAGCGTCCGGCACACGGCCTGCCACTCCAGCTCGCTGGCCGGTGCCTCATCCCGACCGACGCCCACATCTTTGAAGCCGCTGGAGCAGGTGACACAGACCACCGGCCCGTCGAAACGCCGCCCCGCCGCTAGCACCTGTCGCAGCCCTGCCAGGCTGATTGCCCCCGATGCTTCCTGCCACATCCCTCGCCCCGCCAGCGCCGCCTGCGCCGCCCGCGTCTCGTCATCCGGCAGCGATATGGCAACGCCGCTGCTTTCCCGGAGCGCAAGCATGCCCAGCGTACTGGACACGCTTGACCCGATCGCGTAAGCAATGGTCGGCCCCTCCACAATCTCGACCTGATCCTGTCCTGTCTCGAATGCCTGGAAGTGTGCCGCGCGCGTGGAAGGCTCACAGGCCACCATCACGGGTGTGGTCGCAGCCACGCCCAGCTCGTGGAGCTCGCGGAAGCCTTTCCATACCCCAAACAGCAATTGTGCGTTGGAGGTGGGGATGAACACGGCGGCGGGCACCCGTCCACCGAGCTGGGCGAAGACCTCGTAGGCCAGCGTCTTGTAGCCTTCGCAGCCCCAGGAGTGATGGGCGAAGTGGTAGCCGAGCCGCTCGACGATCTGGCGGATCACGGTTTGGCTTCCCGCCCGTGGCACAGCCAGCACCGCGGCTCCATAGGCCCGCACAAAGCTCTGCACGGCGGGGGGTGTGTCGCGACTGACCAGCACGATGCAGGGAAGACCTGCCCGAGCTGCATATGCGGCAGCCGAGGCGCCGTGGTTGCCTGATGAGGAGAGCACGACCCCGGACGCCCGCGTGGCTACGGCGACGGAGATGCTGCAGAGATTGAAGCGGTCTTTGTGGCTCCAGGTCGGGTTGCGGCTCTCGTCCTTGATGAACAGCTCGGCGTTCAGGCCGGCCCATGCGGCGAGTTCGGGCGCGGGGACGAGCGCTGTGCCGCCTTCGGCCATGGCCAACCCTGGTGCGAGCGGCGGCAGGAGCGGTGCCCAGCGCTCCAGACCGGGAAGCGGCGGCTGGGCGAAGAGCTGGGGGTCGACACGATCGTAGGCATAGGTGACCTCAACGGGATAGGACGTTCCGCTTGCGGTCGCATGTTGGGGTATGGGCGGCCAGAGCGGAAACGTCGTAGCAAGATCGCCGAGCGAGCGATGACCGGTTGCAAGCGAAAGATCATTTTCCAGCGTGTTATCCATCGTTCCTCCTCGCGGCCCCATTTGGGGCAGCTCTGTACACAACTGCCTGGAGTGGTCGCCTATCAGCTACCTTCGCTGGCATGTCGAGGTTTGTGTTCATGCCTAAATTATATCAACAATGAATCGAGCCTAGTTTTGCAACAGCTTCAAGGTCTGATCGAAGAGTTTGTGCTATGATATTTAGAGGATCTGACACCAAAGACGCCGAAGAGGAGCTATGCACACTCGCTTTCCACGTTCGTTTTTCGCGCTACAACTCGCCTTCGCCCAGCGTATCGCCAGCCGTATTTCGCTCCCGCTCGCTGATGTCCTCTTGCGCTATACCACTTTTGCCATAAGCTTACACGCTGAAGATGATTGGGAGACATACGCGCGTTTACTCGCGCAGACGCACGACCCGCTTGAGCTGACGTATCAGGTGTATCTTGAACGCCGAGGTAACGAACGCTCGCCGCAGCCGGATGATGCAACCTTTCACGACCATCCGCTGTTTGGCTGTTGCTACTTTGTGGTGCGCGATACCACGATTATTCGCCCACACTTCATTAATAACGACCATCCGGGGATGCGCCCGTTGAGCCGCGCCCGCCTTTCTACACGTCGTGATGAACTGCGCCGGATGTTTATGCACATTCGTGAGACGGTTCCTGCTGCGACTACCGTGCTTGGCAATTCGTGGCTCTATAATCTTGAGGCCTATACCCGTCTGTTCCCACCGAGCTATACCTTACAGATGGAGGAAAATACCGATGGTGTGTTGCAGCAGCTGGTGCTGTGGTATCAATGTTACGACCGCTTCTGGGAGGCAAAGCCAGAAATGGCCGCCGAGCTGTTGCAGCGTGTAGAGCAGGTAACAGACCTTGCCGACCTGCGCTTCTGTTTTCCCTATCAGCGTCTGCGCCCACGCGCCCCAATTGCCGCGTTCTACACCTTTTACGACATCTCCGCATAACCATACGACACAGCTGGGAGCCTAAAGAATTTTGACAATCAAAGTCGGTAATAGCGTAGTAGCGCCTTCAGGCGGGTTTTGGGCGTCAGAACCGCCTAAAGGCGTCACTACGAATGCCCCTGTTTGATTGTCAAATTTCTATAGAGCATACATGGAGGCAATGACGAACGCGGGAGTCCTGAGAGGCAGCAACGGCCTGCAGTGCACCTCGGCGGCGACGACCGTGCGGGTCGCGAATGGCACCAGCCAAGTGCTGGACGGCCCGTATGCCAACTCGAAAGAGCAGCTGGGTGGCTTTCATATCATCGACGTGGCCGATCTCGATGCCGCGATCGCGTGGCCAGCCCGCTCCCCGCACAAGCGCTGATTATGTTTAGCGCACCCCTCGGACGAACGCCCGCACGTCGAAATTCGGCACATCTGAGATGGCTTGCCCTATTTCTGTTGAGCGTCGATCGGAAACTCTACAGATATAAGAGGTATAATGACGTAATTCGCAGTCCAAGGCTAATCCATGCAACAGCAGTTACAACCACCATTAAAGGCTCCGCCTGACCAGCGCCGCTTTCATCTGTTCCGCAGCCTGAAGACGCGGCTGCGCTGGTCGTATGCGCTTGCATCGTTTATTCCGCTGGCGCTGCTTGGTGCCATTCTGATCAATACCAATTTTCGCACCCAGCGTCAGAATACCTATGACAGCCAGCAGACAGCCGCCGACTGGGTGGCGCGCGAGGTCGACAACTCGCTCTCGGCGATCGATGCGCGGCTGCTTGGCTTCAGCTACCGCCTGCGGCCCGAGCAGTCCGCCGCTGAGCTACAGGAGGCAATTGCCAGGCTGCGTGAGGCGGTGCCAGAGATTGTCGACATTGCCGTGCTGGACGGAGCCGGCCGCGAGCGGGCGCACAGCTCGCGGCTGCGTGTCTATAACGACTCTGAGCTGGTCGACCGCGCGAGCGACCCGCTGGTCCAGTGGGCCTTAGGAACTGGCCGCGTCGCGCAAGGCCCGATCGACACGCTGGAGGACGGCACGCTGATTTACCCCTCCTACGCCCCGCTCTTCAGTGGCGATGGCCGCGTGATCGGCGCCATCCGTGCCGAAGTAGACTCCAGCCAGATCGTGCGCACGCTGCGCGAGGCGCCGCTGGCGCCCGGCAGCTACGCCTACCTCGTGCGCGATGACGGCGCCCTGCAGCTGGCGGCCGACCCGCGCGGCACGGCACCCCCCGTGCTGCCCGGGCTGCTTCGCTCGCCCGAGACGGTTCACGAGTACGACGGCAGCGCGGGCGCGCAGGTGATCGGCGCATGGTCGCCGATGGCGGTCCAGCCGGTGCGCTGGTGGGCGGTGGTCGAGATCCCCCGCGCGGTGGCTTACGCACCGACGCAGCGCGACACGCTGTTCCTGGTCGCCGAGATCGTGCTGGTGATCGCCACGACGATCGCCTGGGGCATCTACCAGGCCCGCCGCATCCTTCAGCCGATCCAGGAGCTGCGCCAAGGCGCCGCGACGATCGGCGCGGGCGACCTGCGCTCGACTATTCCGATCCACGCGCAGGACGAGATCGGCGAGCTGGCGCAGGAGTTCAACCGCATGGCCGCGCATCTCCAGCAATCACGCGCCGAGATCGAGCTACAGAACGAGCGGCTGCGTCAGGGCTTGGCCCTGGCGCGCGACATCCAGCTTGGCTTGCTGCCGAGCAACCTGCCGGGCGGCGCGCGACAGATCACCGTCCAGGCACGCTCGATCCCGGCCTATGAGGTCGGCGGCGACTTCTACACCTACATTGCGCTGGACGACAACCGTATGGCAATCGCAATCGGCGACATCTCCGGCAAGGGCGTCGGTGCGGCGCTGATGATGGCCCTGGCGTCGAGCACGGTCGAGGCGCATGGCCGCGCGGACAGCCGCCCGCACGAGCTGCTCGACGCGCTGAACCGCGAGCTCGCACCGCGCCTGAAGGCTAACCGGATGAACGCCGCGTTGCTCTACGCCGTGTTCGATCTGTCTTGCGGAACGATGTGTGTGGCCAACGCCGGCATGATTGCGCCCTTGCTGATCCGCGGCGGCCGCGCCGAGATGATCGAGACGGCTGGCTTGCCGCTGGGCGCCTTTGCCGGCGCGCGCTACGCCGACACCGAGATCGTAATCGAGCCGGGCGATATGATCCTGTTGGTCAGCGACGGCATTGTCGAGGCGCGCAACTCTGACGGCTCGCTGTTCGGTTTCGAGCGGCTGGAGGCGCTGCTCGATAGCTACGGGCCGTCGCTGCACCCCGATCAGCTACTGGGCGATTTGCTGGATCGGGTCCACGCTTTCGTTGGCGACGCCGAGCAGCACGACGATATGACCGTGGTGGCCATCCAGCCGCACGTGGGCGACGCCGAGTCCGCTCTCGCGCCGGCCGAGGACGCTGCCGTCGCGGGCTAGTGCAATGGCAGGTTGCAGATTCACCGGGTACCCTCTGGGTGTGGGTACCCGATTGTAGATTGTGTCTAGCCTATACTGATGCCACCGTGATGATGCACATTTCCCAACATCCTGCTTGATTCAGCACTAGGGCGTTGATTGAGAATTCGTGAAGACAGGCGAATAAAGCTGTTTGCTCGTCAGGAGATCGCGACGTGACGCTTCAAAAGCGCAACAGATACTTCATCTTCGCCGCCGTGGCTTCTTGGTGGTGCATGCTGCTAGCGGCCTGCGGCACGGCGCCGGAGGCGACCTGGCCCACCGGCGCCCCGCCCCGTAACGCCGCGATCGCCGGCACGCCAATCGCCCTACGGGTCTGGATGGCAGCAGACTATGCTACCCAGCCGCCGATCCTGGATTTGGTAGCCGACTTCCAGCGCGCCTACCCAAACGTGAAGATTGAGGTCACTGCCTACACTTGGGAGGATATGCCATCGAAAGTTCGGCTGGCGATCAGCCAGGGCAACCCGCCCGACCTGGCGCACCAGCATCCGTTCGTGATGGGCGCGCAGGGGATGGCGACACCGCTCGACGATCTGTGGCAGCAGTGGGGCGCCGCGGCGCAATTCATGCCCGGCGCAATGGACGACGTCACCTGGCAGGGCGTGCGTTATGGCGTGCCACTCGACATCAACGCACTGTTCATGATCTACAACAAGGCCGCCTTCGCGCGGGCAGGGCTGGCTGCCCCCGGCCCCAACTACACGTTCGCGCAGCTTCGAAGTGACCTGGAGAAGCTGACCACGCCTGATCACGCGCGCTATGGAATGGCACTCTCGGCCAGCGGCTGGGATATGTACGGCCTGATCCGCAGCAACGGCGCCGAGCTTTCCGACGAGCACGGCGGCAAACTTGTGCCGACACTCGACGATCCGCGCGTGGTCGACACGGTGAGGTTCTTCGCCGAGGTCGGGCGCGACCAGCTCGGCACATTGCCGCCCCTGCAGCCACGCCAGTCCGACCACCCGGTCGCGTTGTTCGGTCAGCGCAAGGTTGCGCTGTTCTTCTCGGGGCCGTGGGATATCGCGCGGCTGAAGCAGGAGGCGCCGCCGGATGTCTTTGCCGAAGTCGGAACGGCGCTCCTGCCGGTGGCGCGTCCAGGCGCGACGAGCGCCTCGGTGCAGGGCGGTGGAGGGCTGTTCGTGCCGAAGGGCGCCGCACATCGCGAGGCCGCGTTCGAGTTCATGAAGTGGGCTGTGTCGGATCGCTACGCGCTGCGCATGGCGAGGGAGATGGGCCGCTACCCCGTGCGCGCCGCCCTCTACGACGACCCGTACTTCAAGAGCGAGCCGCTGCTGGAGCCGTTTCTAGAGCAGCTCAAGAACGCGCGCCCCTACCGGCTGGAAGCGTACGCCGACATCCACCGCATCTGGCAGGACGCGATCCGCGCTGCTTTCGCCCCCAACGCCGACGTGGCAGCGATCCTCCAGGACGCCGAGCAGCGCGCGCAACGGCTGATTGACTCGACACAATAGCTAGTACTCGGTCCGATTTCTACGGAACCCGCAATTGATAGGACAAGGAGCAGGACATGCTGATGGGACAACAGGTTGGCAGCTACACGCCGAGCACACACGGCAATCATTGGGATACCACGCTCGCCGCCGCCCGTGCCTGTGAGCAGGCCGGCCTCGATTCGGTCTGGCTGGCCGATCACTTCATGTTTCCCGACAAAGACAATCCTGACACGGAGGTGCCGGTCTTCGACTGTTTCGTCGTCCTGGGCGCGATCGCGGCGAGCACATCGCGCATCCGCGTCGGCGAGTTGGTGGTCGGCGTTCCCTATCGCAACCCGGCGCTGCTGGCGAAGATGCTGACCACCCTCGACGTGATTGCGCATGGGCGCACCATCGTCGGCCTCGGCGCGGCCTGGCACGACGAGGAGTTCCGAGCGTACGGCTGGCCATTCCCATCGGTGCGCGAACGCATGGAAATGCTCGAAGAGGCCATCCAGATCGTTGATCGTATGATGACGCAACGCCCGGCCAGCTTCAGTGGCAAGCACTTTACCGTGGACGCGGCGTACAACGATCCGATGCCGGTGCAGCAACCGCGCCCACCGATCATGATCGGCGGCGGCGGTGAGAAGCTTACGCTGCGCCTGGTGGCGCAGTACGCCGACTTCTGTAACGTCGGCGGCGACCCCGCGACGGTCGCCCACAAGTTCGAGGTATTGCGCCAGCACTGCGAGCGTGTCGGCAGACCGTCCGACGCCATTACGCGCTCGAATGATGTTGGAATCCTGATCGCCGCCAACGAGCGTGAGCTCGCGGCGAAAAAGGCGCGCTACGGCGAAAAGTTTGACCTGATCGGCACGCCCGATGCGATCATCGAAGGGCTGCGGCGCTACGCGCAGGTAGGCTCGCAGTACGTCACCTTCCACATGCCCGATGCCAAAGAGATCGAGCCGATACTTTTGCTGGGCGAGACAGTCGTACGGGAGGCTGCCCAGTTTTAGCGCAAGGAGCAACCGAGTGAAGATCACTGTGGAAGCTGTTAGCGCACCGGGTTGGGGCGGAGCGGCAAGCTCACTGCCGGGTTAGGTGTGGAAAATTGTTCAAGGATCGGGCTGATCACCGTGCGGATCTCGCTGATGTCGACCGGCTTATGAAGAAACGCTACAACCCCCAGCGATCGCGCAAACACAGCAATATCCGGATGCGCTGACATCAGGATGATCGGTGGGATCAAGCGTGCGGTCGTGCGCGCTCGGCTGCGCAAATACCGTACGACATCGCCACCGCTAATCCCTGGGAGCTGATAGTCGAGGATGAGCAGGTCAAAAGCGATCTGGTGGGTCAAGCTCAGCGCCCGACTGCCATCCTCGACCGCCACAAGCTGCAGATCAGCAAAGCATGTCTGTAATAAGGCACAGAAGCTCTCGCGATAGAGCGGATGATCATCAACCACGAGGATGTTGGTGGGCATAAGTAGCAACCTCACTCTCACGACAAGCATTAGTATATCCGTACAGAATCAACCGCTGCGACCAATCGCACGATACGGTGGGATGTCGTACCGGAAGTAGTAGGTTGGATCACACAGTGCCTGCTGGCCATTCTGATCCCGACCGAGCTGGGTCGGCGCAGTGCGGGTTGTGGGAAAACACGAGCGTGATCACAAGGAGCAGGATCAACGGTCTGGGGTTGCGCTGATCAGAGTACTGATGCTTGGAGCGGCACGCCGGTATGGTAGTGGGTTACATTTCTGCCAACCGCTTCAACCCGCCCCGCTACGTCAGCTCCGAGTATTGTGTTTTTTGGTTTTAGAAGCCCGGCCATTAGGCGGAGCAAGAACGGGTCACCTCTCAGAAGATGCCAGTCAGCTGCATTTGTGGATGCCGCATGAACTTTTATCAAGACTTCATCGTCTTTGGGAGTAGGTTTTTCTACCTCTTTGAGCTCAAGAACATCCGGTGCGCCGTATTGTGTATATACAATCGCTTTCATTTGGTTATCCTTACTTGATCGATTATGTGTAGCACTTAGAGGCAATTTGTCAGTTTCTATTGCCTGCGGCGGCCGGGGCAGCCCCTGCCCCGGCCGCCGCACGTTCTCCGAGACCCCAGCCGCTATCCGCCTTGTGTACTACTTGGTCTTGGGCGCTATTCACGAATTTGCTGGATCCGGGTATGGTACAAGTGGTTCCGCCAGGTTGCTGGTTCTTGTAGCCTGGGAAACGATTGCAGATGAGTTGAATCCCTTAGCGATCAGCCACACCCCATCCGCTCTGGCTCCCACCGGTCATGCCCCTGGCGCACCCCAACTCCAGGGAGCGCTCGCGGAACGAACCGATTCCCGCCGCACAGGGGCCGGTCGGACAGAAGGCCACCGTCAGGTTTGGCAACCTGGCAGATATTGGGAAGGCGCTCCGCGCGGCGCGCAAGGCTCGCCATGAAGACATGGAACAGCAATCCGAGGCGCTCCAGCCGGCGATGTTCGACCTCTGACGAGCTTGTCGGCAAGCGAGCGGGCGCCTTGCAGCGACTGCGTCCGCTCACCTTCATGTCTTCGAGGCTACATGATTGCACGCCACAGCGCACATAAGCGATTCTTGCGCCATCACACAAAGCCAGCGCCCACGATGCACCGGTCTCGTGTGCGATAATGTTGCGTTACTGATGATGACGTTTCTCAGTAGCATGCTGCGGACATGCCCGTAGGTCACGATCAGGGGTGGCCGGGCTGCCATTGATCTCGGCCAGCGTAAAGGTCAGAGGCCGCTGATTTTTGCGCGCCAGGCTCAGCCAGAAACATCAGAAACGCGCCACGGCTTGCTGGCCGTGGATCGGCTTGAGATTCGACTGCACTTTGCCGCCACCATCCGACCAGGCGACCGCATCCTGAGCCAGAAGGCTGGTCAGAGCCGCCATGTCCCCGGCCTGACTGGCGGAAAGAAAACTGGACAGAAGCTGGCGCTGGCGCTGCGGCTCCGGCTCGAAACGCGCGCGCTTGTCCTGCAAAGCCTGCCTGGCCCGATGAAAGATCTGGCGGCAATTGGCCGGGCTTTTCTCCAGCATGCTGCCGATTTCGCTAAAAGGGTAATCAAAACTTCATGCAGGAGAAAAACGGCGCGCTCTGGCGGGCTGAGAGCCTCTAGCAGGCGCGTCACGTCCAGCGGAGAGAGACCGGACTCCGGTAGGGTCTCAGCGCGGCAATCGCCGCTGGGTCCAGCGGGTAGCCTTCGTGGCGCTGCCGCGTCAGTTCCCGGCTGAGTTGGGCTACGGTGTAGAAGATCAAGCAGTTCGCCACCAGGTGGCAGGGTCTATGAATGTTCGGGGAAGAAAAAGCGCCTGACTTCTGGTACGATCGGGCTGTCACCAACCATCGATCTGCCGAAGGAGGCGCATCCGCATGTATTCTACGCCGGACCACTGCCCAAACCCAACTCGATCACCCGGCCCGGTCCTCGATCTCCCATGCGTGATCAAGCTCGTGCCAGGCCAGGCGGCGGACAAAGTAGCGCGGAGTCCAGCGGACTCCTCCGCGCGGCCCGCGCGCTGGCACCTCGCCGCGCGCCGCTGCGATCAGCGTGATCAGGATGGCTTGGCGGATATGCGCGAGTGCCTGGCTTGGTTCATCCTCGTCGCTTGGCTTCAGCTTCCCACCGAGGCTCGATAGATAGCTGGCGTCGACGTCCCGTACGTGCTCCATGATCTTCGTCAAGTCCCGCCCGCCGCCGCGCGAGCCTTTGCTCAGGGCCTGCCCGGTCGCCGCCCGCACAGCCGTATCGAATGTCCGCCAACAGGCTTTCAACACCACCTGCCACCGCTGTAGCTCGGTTGGGTCTATTGGCTTCGTGTCACGGGACAGGGCCAGGTCGGGTGCCCCGAAATCGGTGGTGGCATTGCCCGTTAGCCGCTCGACCAGGATCAAGGCAGATGCCTGGGACGGAGCACGGAAGGGGAGCCGCGTCGTCTGAAGAGCACGCGCGTAGCGTGGCCCGTAATCGTAGAGCGCTTGCAGCGCTGAGGTCTCGTCGCGCCCACTGCGACACCAGCCCGGCCAGTCGAGGGCAACGGCGAACGTTCGGGTCTGGCCGATTTCCAAGTACACCTCCATGCTAATAGTCTACCACGTCCGCACGCCTCCTGGACATGAGCCGACTAGCAATAGCAAATGCTAAAGTTCAGTAAGTTCTTTTTTATACTGCAGCGGTGTTTTACCCAATACTTGCTTAAAAGCCATAATGAAATGTTGTTGGCTGCTGTAGCCAAGGTCATAGGTAATCGTTGCCCAATTTGGCTGGTCGCTCTCGCGGATCTGTTGGGCCGCCGCCAGAAGCTTGTGACGCTGGAGCAGCCATTTGAGCCCAATGCCGACGTAGTCCCGAAACAGCTGCTGTAGCCAGCGTTCGCTTCTGCCAAACGCTTTTGCCACGGCTGTAACTGTCTGGAGGCTTTCATCGGTTGCGATGGCAGTAATAATCTCGTTTATGAGCTCGATATTGGCATCTCGTTGGGGATGTTCGGAGTTATAAGTATTGTCCGCTTTGTCCCAGCGAATGGTCCAAAAGTGCTCGATGAACGGCGCCAGGTCAGCGGGAGGCAAGTAGGTAAGGAAGCTCACATGACGCTCAAAACCGACTGGGTCTAAGCGTCCGCGTGGCTCGTAATTGTCTGCGGATTTTTGTAATACATCTACTCTGTTCAGTTGTCTCAAAATTGCGATCGGCCCGGTCAAACAATCCCTGCACTTGGCTGGCGACAATAGGCTGAAGGCCATGGTGGAAGTGATCTTCGAACTCCAAATGGCCGACGGCGGATGGAATTGCCGTATCCGCAACTACCCGAACACGACTCACAGCTCATTCCACACAACCTTCAATGTTCTCGTGATGATCTGGGTTGGCTGGCCCTGGTGGGTCTCGTGGGTGACCAGGAAGCCACAGTCGCGCAAGCCGGTACACCGCCTGGTTCTTAGCCAGCAAGATGACTCATATGCGCTTCAACTACCATGGCTTCCGCGTTCCATTCCACAGCTTTCCGTATCTCTGACCCTCGGAGGCAACGAGTCGGGCGTTTGCCCGACCTATTTCCCTCCGTCGTCCCAAGCTCCGCTGATCATCTGAGCTCGCGCTTCAAGATCTTCCCGGTCGCCGTCATCGGCAGGTTGTCGCGGAACTCGATCATGCGCGGATACTTGTACGCGGCCATGGTTTCCCTGCACCATGTGATCAGCTCTGCCTCGGTGATCGTCGCGCCGGCCTTACGGATGATGAAGGCTTTGACCTCCTCGCCGTAGCTCGCGTGCGGTACGCCGACCACCGCCGCCAGGCTCACGGCCGGGTGCGTCAGCAGCACCTCTTCGATCTCGCGCGGGTAGACGTTGAAGCCGCCGCGGATGATCATGTCCTTCAGCCGGTCGACGATGTAGAGATAGCCGTCTGCGTCGCGCCGGCCGATGTCGCCAGTGGAAAACCAGCCGCCCTTGATCGCGGCGGCCGTCGCCTCGGGCCGCTTGTAGTAGCCTTTCATCACGTTGTGGCCACGGATGATGATTTCGCCGGCCTCTTCTGTCGGTACATCGTTGCCGTCCTGATCCACCGTGCGCACTGCGACACCCCAGACCGGCAGACCGATCGAGCCGGGCTTGGCCGGGCGATCCATACGGTTGAAGGTCGCGATCGGGCTGGTCTCCGATAGGCCGTAGCCCTCCAGGATTGTGACGTCGTATTTCTGCCCGAATGCCCGCATCACCTCCATCGGCATGGCCGCGCCACCGGACATACAGATCCGCAGATTGCGGGCGATCTTCTGCAGGTCGTATGTGTCCGCGTCGGCATAGTTGAGTAGCTCCCAATACATGGTGGGCACGCCGGCGAAGAAGGTCACGCTCTCACGCTCCATGAGGCCGAGGGCGGCGTCGGCGCTGAAGCGCGGCAGCAGGACGAGCGTGGCCCGATTGTAGATCCCGGCGTTCATCTGCGCCGTTTGCCCGAAGGAGTGGAACAGCGGCAGGGTGATCAGGTGGATGTCATGGTCGGCGTGGGAATACAGCATGTCGGCGAGCCGCGCGTTCAGCAGCATGTTGCCGTGGGTCAGTTCGGCGCCCTTGGGCTGGCCAGTGGTGCCGCTGGTGTAGAGGATCACGGCCGTGTCGTCCGGGTCCGTCAGCGCCGTCTCAAAGGTCGCCGGCTGGCCGCGCAGCGCCGCGCCCAGGGTCGTGACCCCGGCGATCGGCGACAGGGCGGCGGGGTCGGCGGTCATCAGGAAGAAGTGCTGGCAGCGCTCCGCGGCCTGGAAGCCGGCGTACCCCGCCTCGCCCATAGGCAGCTGCGGCGTCCCCGCGAAGCAGAAGTACGCCGTGGCGTCCGAGTCCTGCAAATGGTAGGCGATCTCGCGCGGCTTGAGCAGCACGTTGAGCGGGACCACAGTCGCGCCGGCCTTGAGTACGCCGTAGTAGACGATCGGGAAGGATGGCAGGTTGGGGCAGCTGATCGCGACCTTATCCCCCTTCTGGATGCCTCGCTGCACGAGCAGGTTCGCGACCTGGTTGGCGGCCGCATCGAGAGTGGCGTAGGAGAGCCGGGTGTCATTGCAGACAACCGCGTCGCGCTGCGGCTCTTCCCGCGCGCTGTCTTCGAGCAACATTGCCAGGTTCAACATGGTGGACCTCCTTAATAGTTTGAGAACCGAGAAGCGAGAACCAGAGTCAGTTGTCAGTGGTCCGTTGTCAGTTGAGGAAAGCAACGGACAACGGACACCTGACTACGGACTCACACGAACGCGCTGAAGCCGGTGATGGCGCGGCCGACGATCAGCGTATTGATCTCGCGGGTGCCCTCGTAGGAGTAGATCGCCTCGGCATCGGCCACGAACCGCCCGACATGTTCTTCGAGCAGGATGCCGTTGCCGCCGAGAAGTTCGCGCGCGTAGCCGACCGTCTCGCGCATCTTGACCGTGCAAAAGGCTTTCGCCAGCGCGGCGTGCTCATCCCTCATCACTCCGGCATCCTGGAGCTGCGACAGCCGCACCACCAGGCACTGTGACGCGGTGATGTTGCCCAGCATGCGCACTAACAGATCCTGCACCAGCTGGAAGCGACCGATCGCGCGGCCAAACTGCTCGCGCCGCTGTGCGTAGGCGAGCGCGTGCTCGTATGCGCCCCGCGCGCAGCCAACCGCCTGCCAGGCGACGTTGACCCGCGTCATCTTCAACACCCTGGCGGTGTCGCTGAACGAATGCGCCTGTTGCAGACGGTTCGCCTCCGGCACACGCACCTCGTCTAGCGTGATCAGCGCGTTCTGCACCACTCGCAGCGCGATCTTGTCCTCCAGCTTCTGGGCGCTGAAACCGGGCGTGCCCTTCTCGACCACAAAACCCTTCACCTGGTTGTCCGCCAGGTCGCGCGCCCAGATCACCGTCAGGTCGGCGAAGGTGGCGTTGCCGATCCATTTTTTCTGGCCGTTGAGCACCCAGGTGTCGCCCTCGCGACGCGCAGTCGTGGTCAGGCCGCCCGCTACGCCGGAGCCGACCTCCGGCTCGGTCAGGCCAAACGCGCCGATCGCTTCCAGGCGCGCCATCGGCGGTAGCCAGCGCTGCTTTTGCTCCTCGGAGCCGCACAGATAGATCGATCCCATCGCCAGTCCGCTGTGGACGCCAAAAAACGTGCCGATCGAGGGGTCCACGCGTGCCAGTTCCATCGTTACAAAACCATCCAGCAGCGTGCTCTTGCCAGGGCAGCCATAGCCGTGATAGGGCGTGCCGGCAATGCCAAGCGCACGGAAATCGGGCAGGATGTCGAACGGGAACGCCGCGCGCACCCAGTAGTGATTGATGATCGGTGCGACCTGTTCCTCCATGAACGCTCGCACCCGGCCAAGCAGCAGCTGCTCCTCCTTGCTCAGCAGCCCGGCGATCTGGTAGAAGTCGCCGTCGACCGCCGGCAGCGCGGTCGCGGACGCGTTCGGCTCGTGTCCTGTACTCATTGTGTCCTCCTTTGCCGCAATCGTGTCAGGCGGTGCGTGAGGTTCTGCCAGATCAGCACGACGCTCCGCCACAGGTAGCCTGGCGAACCACCGGAGTGCGATCGGCTGGGGTCTAGCCGCGGCTCGTCGGCGAGAAACTGGGCCACGACCGGCGCAAGCTCGCGCGCCTGCGTCAGCAGGCCCAGGTGCCCGTCGTGGAACACGCGCAGCCGTGCGTCCGGGATCAGGCGCTGCATCAGCTTCGCGTTGACGAGCGGAACGATCGGGTCGTCGTCGCCGGCCAGGATTAGCGTCGGCTGCCGAATGAGCGGGAGCCACGGCAGGCTGGTCCAGCCAATACTCGCCAGCAATTGATAGAGATATCCACGCAGGCCGACCGCCTGCGTCGCCTGGATCAACTCGCGCACGTGCTCGGGGTGCAACCGCATGCTGCCGCCATACAGCTCCGGGGCGACCCTGGCCAGGTAGTCCGGGTTCAGATACCGCCGCGGTGTCGCCAGCTTCGCCAGGACAGCAGGGCGGCCAGGCACCATCAGCGCGCCCGTCGCTGTGCTGACCAGGACGAGCCGCCGGCAGCGCGTGCGGTGCTGAATGGCGAACTGCTGAGCCAATCCACCGCCCCAGGAGATGCCGAGCACGTCCACCTGAGTGTAGCCGAGCTGATCGAGCATTCGGGCGACGAGCCAGGCCAGGGTCGCGAATCGGTACGGGATGGCCGGAGGCGCCGAACCGCCGACGCCCGGCACATCGAAGCAGAGAACCTCGATCGCCAGGTCGAGCGTCTCGACAAACGGCTGGAGCAGTTCGAGGTTGGCACCGATCCCGTTCATCACGAGCAGCGGCGGGCGCGTGCCGTCGCCGGGGCGGATGCCGATACGCAGGCGCTGCCCCTTGACGGTGATGGTGCGTGTGCCGAGCGGTTGTCCGGTTGGAGGCTGCATAGATCGCCCTTTCTCAGAGAGAGATTGGAGATTAAAGATTGGGATGCGGTGAAATCTCTAATCTCTCTTCTCTAACACGTAGGTTCCTGGCGCCGATGCCCCCGGCGCATATCGTGCGTTACCGAGCGTCAGCGGCGCGGGCCGCTGGTCGCCCGAGCGCGCTCGCAGCCAGTCGCGCCAGTGCTCCCACCACGAGCCGGAGTGCTGCTGCGCGCCGGCCAGCCACTGCGCCGGGTCGGCGGGGTGCGCCGGGTTGGTGAAAAAGGTCGCCTTCGGGTTGCCGGGCGGGTTCAGGATACTCTGGATATGGCCGCTATTGCTCAAGACGAACGCGCACGCCCCGCCCAGGAGTTGCGTCGTGGCGTAGCACGCCCGCCATGGCGTGATGTGGTCGGTGGCGCCCGCCAGGAGATAAGTATCGCAACTCACGCTCGACAAATCGATCGGCGTGCCGCGCAGTGCGAGCGTGCCGGGATGCGTGAACGGGTTGGTCAGGAACAGGTCGAGCAGGTCGCCGTGCAGCCGGGCCGGTAGATTGGTCGTGTCGTTATTCCAGTACAGGATGTCGAACGCCGGCGGGTCCGCGCCGAGCAGATAGTTGTTGACCCAGTAATTCCAGATCAGGTCGTTCGGCCGCATCCAGTTGAAGGCGCGCGCGAGCTCGCGGCCGTCGAGCACACCCTTGGCTCGCGAGACCGCCTTGGCCGCCGCGATCGTCTGCGGGGTCGCGAACAGCCCCAACTGGGACTCGACGCTGGTGTCGAGCACCGTCACCAGCAGCGTCGCCGCGTTGATCCGCCGATCGCCGCGCGCCGCCAGGTGCCCAAGCAGCGCGGTGAGGGTCATACCGCCTGAACATGCCCCCAGGATGTTGAGATCCTCACTTGCAGTGATGTCGCGGACGACGTCGATCGCGTGGAGCAGCGCGCCCATGTAGGTCTCGAGCCCCCAGTCACGCTGGGCTGGCGTCGGGTTGCGCCAGCTCAGGCTGAACGTCACCATGCCCTGCCGCACGGCGTACTCGATCAGGCTCTTGCCCGGCGCGAGGTCCAGGACGTAGAACTTGTTGATCTGCGGCGGGACCGCGAGCAGTGGCCGGCGGTAGACCTGGTCCGTCGCCGGCGCGTACTGGATCAGCTCAAGCACCTCGTTTTTGAAGACGACCGCGCCCGGCGTCAGGGCCAGGTGCTTCCCGACCTGAAATGCCGTTCTATCGACCTGGGAGGGCATGCCGCGGTTGTTGGCGATGTCATCGAGCAGGTGGATGAGGCCGCGCGCGAGGCTGGTGCCGCCGGTCTCGATCGCCCTCTTCAGCGCGGCCGGGTTGCCGAGGAGCGTGTTGGTCGGCGCCAGCGCCTCGGTCAGCAGGGTGAGCACGAATCGCGCGCGCTCGGCGTCGCGGGGCGACAGATCGGCATCGTCGACGAACGCAAACAGGCGCTGCTGCCAGGCCAGATAGCTGTGCAGCGCGGCGCGGTACCAGGGACTCGCCTGCCAGGCCGGGTCGAAGAACCGCTTATCCTTCGGGTCGGGCGCGTACGTGGGTTGACCATTCAACCCGCGGCCCAGCTCGGTGAGGAAGCCGGCGGCGTGTTTCAGCGCCTGTTGCGGGTGCTGCAGCGCCTGCTGCGCGATCTGCTGGAGGGTGGCACGGATATCCTCGCCGGTGAATCCGACGAATGGGTTGAGGCCGAACGCGCCATCCGCCGCGCCCGCGGCTTCCGCCGCGCGTTCGACGACCTCGACGTATATAGGGGTCACGCCTCGCCCATCTACGCGGATGCCATCTTGCTGCTGAACCGCCGTCGCTATCTGTGTCATCGGTTCACTCCTTCGGGGCATCCGGCGCTGAGCATGGCGAGCGCCTCTGCCACCATGGCCGGCGTGGGTTCGCCCGCGATCTCGATGGTGTTCTGCGTCTTGATCAGCACGCGTCGGCCGCCCTTGTCCTCAGCCGCGAGCAGCACGACCCGATTGCGAATGCGGGCGCCGGCCTTGACGGGCGCGAGGAAGCGCACCCGGTCGAGACCGTAGTTGATCGCCTGCGCGGCATCTGGGGGGATCAACCCGATCGCAAACTGAAACTTCGGAAGCAGGGCGAGAGTGAGGTACCCATGCGCGATCGGCGCGCCGAACGGGCTTTCGCGCCTGGCCCGCTCGACATCCACATGAATCCACTGGTGATCGCCGGTGCAGGCCGCAAACTGATTGATCCGCTCCTGGTCGATGGTCAGCCAATCCGAGACGCCGAGCTCACGTCCGACAAACTGGTGGATGGTCGTGAGATGATAGCCATCAGGCGACATGTGCTCCTCCTTCTACCCGGTGCGAGTGAAGCCGTGCGATGGATGCAGTACAGCTGACGCTACTTGACGCATACAACGGAAAGCGTACGACCGCTCCCAATGTGGTATCAACCGTACGACCGCCCAATTCAGGATGGTGGTATCGTAACCGACAGCCGGTTAGGTTGTGGCCTATCGAAAGGTAGGTTGGAGGTTAGGTTCTGATCGGGCGTATGGGTCGGTGGCTGACATTCGGTGCGGGTGGTGTTTGGGGAGGAGAAGCTACAACAACTGAAGCTGACGCGCCAGAGCGACTGCCTCGGTGCGGTTGCGTACGTGCAGTTTGCCGTAAATCTGGTTGAGGTGCCACTTGGTGGTGCCAACGGTGATCACCAGCCGATCGGCAATTTCGCGATTCGAGAGGCCAGTGGCGACCAAGCGGAGGACTTTCAATTCGGCCTCGCTGAGCGGCTCCACGAGTGCTGAGGACTGAGGACTGAGGACTGAGTGGGCGGGCGCCAGCGACTCAGCACTCAGTCCTCGGCCCTCAGTCCTGGGGAAGGCGTCCAGGAGGTTCGCAACAAAGGCGGGCGCGACCTGGCGCGCCTGCGGGAGCAGCGCAGCGATGGCCGGCCCTTCGTCCAGGAACACGCGGCGGTAGCCGTCGGGGGCGGCAAGGATGAGCGCCTGCTCCAGGCGCTCGCGGGTGGCCGCGGGATGCGCCAGCGCCTGCTCGGCGAGCGCCTGCACGAGGTAGATGGCGATCAGGCTGCCGTTGCGCCCCTGGCGCCGGGCGGTTTCCTCGAACTGCGCCAGCGCGCGCAGCGCCGCGTGCGCGTGCCCTTGCGCCAGCAAGAGGTGCGCATACGTCAGGGTCTCGTGCTGGGAGCGGGTGTCGGCGGCATCGCGGAGTTCGGCCAGCGTGCGCGCCGCGGCGGCGACCTGCCCTTCCCGTAACTGGAGCTCGGCGGTCACGGCGCTGACTAACCAAATCCGCTGCTGGTTTTCCGACTGCACGGCCAGCTGGCGGGCTGTATCTAGGGTTGTCCAGGCGGCGTCGCGGTCGCCGCGCCCATAGTGCAGCCTGGCGAGGGTGCGCAGCCCCACGAGAGTAGAATACACCGTTCCAAGCTGCTGGCAAAGCGCGATGCCGGTCTCGAGATGATATTGGGCGCGATCCAGGTCGTTGGTCTCGTAATAGAGAACCCCCAGCGGGACATGCACCAGCCCGGCCATCGGCAGCGGGTTGCGGCGCGTATCGCGATACTGATCAGCGGCTTGCTGGCAGAGAGTGAGCGCTTCGCGCAGTTGCCCTTGCATATACAGCAGTGGGGCCAGGTAGCCCAGCGCCTCCAGGGTGATCAGGTGATGCCCCAGGTGTTGACCTAACTGTACCGCCTGGCGCAAGGTCTGGATCGCCAGCTGCCGGTCACCGGTTAGTCGCAGTGCCTGGCCGAGGTGGCTGAGCGCCGTCGTGCGAAAGAACGACTCGGTATCGCCCAGCAAGGTCAATGCTGCCTGCGCAAGCTGCACCGCGCGGGCTGGCTCGCCGCGATTGATTGCGAGAAAGGCACGGAAGGCCAGTAGCATGCCTTGCTGAAGCGGCGAGGCATCCGATCGCTGCTGTGTGGTGGCTGCTGCCGCATACCCTTCAGCGGCGTCGATCTGTCCTCGCAGGTAGAGCACCCAGCCTTTGTGGCAGCACAGATCGCTATCCGCGCGCACGAGTTGCTCCGGGAGCGTATTGAGCCAGCCCAACAGTGTGGTGAACTCACCAACCTTCGCCATGGCTTCGAAGCTATCGCGAATCAGCCGTGCGGCGGCGGCCATGTCGTGCGCGGCCAGCGCATGTTTGATCGCATCGGCGACAAAGCCGTGCGCTTCGTACCAGGCACGCGCTTTGTCGTGGAGCGCGCGCTGTTCTGGCTCGGGCATCTCGGTGCGGAGAAAATCGGCGAAGAGCGTGTGGTAGCGATACCAGCGGCGTTCGTCGTCGAGCGCGAGCAGGAAGAGATTGGCCTGCTCTAGATAGGCCAGAATTACCTGGCTGTTGTCCTGCTGGGTGACGGCATCGCAGAGCGGCGCGCAGAGGCGATCGAGAATCGCGGTTTGGCCTAAGAAGGCGCGGATTTCGGCCGGCTGCTGCCGGAGGACTTCCTGCGCCAAGTAGTCGATGACATAGCGATGCCCCCCGCCGAACGCGTTCACGGCGCCAGCAAGCGCACGGGCGCCGTGTGCCCGTGCGGAGCCCTGGAGGGACAGCGCCGCCATCTGCAGGCCGGCGACCCAGCCTTCGGTGCGATGTTCGAGCGTCCGCACCTCTTCGGCGGTCACGGCGAGGCCCATGGTCTGGGTAAGAAACGCGGCGGCTTCCTCGAGAGTAAACCGTAAATCATGCAGATAGAGCTCATTGACCTGCCCGCGCACCCGCATCCGAGCGAGCGGCAGCGGCGGCTCGTCACGGGTGGTCAGGACAAGGTGGAGCTGTGGGGGCAGATGGTCTAAGAGAAAGATCATGGCCGTATGCACCTCGGCGTTTGTGACGGCGTGGTAGTCGTCGAGGACCAGGATGATCCGGTCGGACAGATTGGAGAGGTCGTTGATCAGCAGGGTCAAAAGGGTTGTGAAAGATGGTAGCTGGGGCGCGCCGAGAAACGCAAGCGCGGCCGGGCCGATCGCCGGATTGATCGTCCGCACGGCCGCGATGAGATACGTGAGAAAGCGGACTGGGTCGTTGTCATCGTCGTCGAGCGACAGCCACGCCACCCGAGGGGCTAGAGGCTGGGGGCTAGAGGTTAGGGAAGACTCCCCTAGTCTCAAGTCGCTAGCCTCTAGCCTCTGGTGGTCAAGCCAGGCGGCGATCAGTGTGGTTTTGCCGAAACCGGCTGGTGCCGCGATCAGAGTCAGCTTGCGCGCCAATCCCTGATCCAGCAACTCGATTAGGCGCGGGCGGAGCACAGCGTCAGATCGAGTTGCAGGGATGTGGAGCTTGGTTGTAAGGAGTGGAGCAGACATGGGCGATCAGCGAGCACTATAGGCCGCCTGCGGCGATCGAGAGCAGCTGTCGCATGAGGATGCTGCGTACGTTGTTGCCCTGCGTCGCGGGAACGGTTGGATTGCCCCGAGAAGGATCTGCAGCAAAGCACAGCACACAGCAGGCCGCTCGTTGCAAACTACGTCAGGGCGGGTGTGCGCTCTCCAGTGCGGAAGTATACCATAAGAATCGCGGCAGGGGACCGCCGCTTTAGCTGGCGGGGAATGCCACCCTCCAAGTGGGAAACCTCCCGAAAGTCCGGAGGTTTCCCCTCGCACACCGCCCATTGCCTGTATTACTTTCTGACATCGTGAATGGCGCTTAGCTTTGCGGTTGCAGACTTTCGGGAGCCACAAAGCGAGTGACATACGTACCATCATCATCGCCGGCCACCTTGACTCGCTTGGGCGTGACCGCCAGGACCGTCACTTTGATTGGATACACATACGGCCCGCCTGGGATGTGCTTCCACCAGATCGCCACATCCCCTGGCTGGAACTGATGTGGTTGTCGCGTTGTGCCCTTACTCATACGGCGCTGCCAGGTAATCCATGCAACGCAGCAAGATAGCGCTGCTCGTTATAGACTTCACCGCGTTGCAGCACGTGAAAAATCTCCTGTGCAACAACGTTGCCAATCAGTCGCCGTGCGTCCTCCGCAGCATAGCCACTCGTGACCAATCGTTCAAACGTCTGGCGTGTTTCTGGCGGAGTATTCTCGCGGAGTTGTGTATCGACCACCTCAAGAATGGCGGCGGTGAGGGCCGGATTGGCGGAGGGTCCAAATCTGACTCGCCCTTGGTGGGGTTGAACGCGACGTCCCTTCTGACGTTTCTGCCTCATGCTCGCACCTCAGCTTGGCAAACGACACAACGTATAGTATAGCCAGAGTGCGAGATCGAGGCAAGATCGCAAGGTGCTGAGAGGGCGTTTGGGAATTCTTTTCCGAGGCTCACTCGAAAGACTATCGTGTCGGTCTTGTTCTCTCCCATACGCAGCCACTTCTGAAACAGAAGCAGAGCCGCTAAACAAAGAGTGTACTGTTTCGTGGCTCGATTCTTGCGCTCGCTCCTTCACAACTGCGGATTCTTTATGTCACACGTGTTGTCCGCAGGGCGCTCGTGCTCTGCTGCCCCTCGTCTGGATGAAGGAGGTGTCGTGTGGAAGGCACTCGCCCTCTCGTCGCTGTCGTCAACGACGAGGCTGTCTTTGCCCAGTTGCTTGATGCCGTCTTGCACGATGACGGGTACGACACCCTGTTGCTCCAAGCCGGCGAAGTTGCCTATGCGAGTATCAAGCAACACTCCCCCCGCGCCATCCTTCTCGATATTAACATTGATACTCCCCAGACCGGTTGGCGTTTTGTCGACCTGCTGCTGTTGGACCCACAAACAGCAGGTATCCCGCTGATCATCTGCTCGGTGGCTGACCAGACCCTCCGCGACCGTACCCCCAAGCTCCATGCTGCCGGGTATACGATCATCGAAAAACCATTCCCGCTTGGCGAAGTGCTTGAACAGGTGCGCGCGGCAATCAACAAATCGGGATAGTCGTCGCATGGCCAAGGAACATTATGTCATCGTCGTGGCCGACGATAATACACTTATAAATAACTTCCTCAGTGACCTCTTGCGCGACGAGGGGTACCAGGTGTTGTGCTGCTTTAGCGGAGAAGAAGCACAGCGTGTCATTCGGCGCGTCACGCCGGATGTGGCCATTCTTGATATGCAAATGGAAGAACGCGACGCAGGGCTTCAGGTGCTTGAACACCTGCGCCAGCACCCGGAAACAGCACGGATATCGGTGATCATCTGTTCGGCGGATGTGCCGTTCCTCGAAGCGAAAAAGAAGGATATTACCGCCAACGGCGGCGAGATTGTCTATAAGCCGTTCGAGATACCGCGCCTGCTTGCAACGATTGAAAAGTTATTAATGGCAACGTCATAAACGCTTATGGAAGTCCATCCCACCCAGATCAGTGACTGGAAATGGCGCTTGCTTGAAGAGGGCGCGAGTGTGTTCCAGACGAATGGGGCGAGCCAGCAGCGCCAACACGAGGCGGAGCAGGCTGAGCCATGCTCATCCCCCCACAGTTCGTGCTACGATCGAACAGTTCGTAACGCTTTTCGTAACGTTTAGAAGACGGTGATACTGTAGACTGGTGTAATGACAGCAGGGGCAAGGGAACAGCATCGAGGAGTCGCTAGAGTGAGCCACCGCGCCATCACTTGGCTGGCGTGGTCGCTTGCCGGTCTCTCGCTGACGATGGCCGCCGCGTCGGTCGCGCTGTACATCGCTAGCGGCTCCATGCAGCCTCCCAGTAACTGGGGCACAGCCGGCGCCAGCGGCGTGCTCATCTACGTGTTGCCCTTCCTGGCCTTCCCCCTGGTGGGCGCTCTGATAGCCTCCAATCGGCCCAAGAACCCCATAGGCTGGATATGCCTGGCCATCGGCATCATCTGGATGATCGTGCCCATAAGCACCTCCTACGGGGTGTACGGTCTGGTGGCGAGGCCCGGCTCGGTCCCCTTCCCGGCGGCGATCGGCTCTCTGGCTGAGTGGATCTGGGTGCCTGCTGTGGGGCTGGTAGGTATCTATCTGATTCTGTTGTTCCCCGACGGGAGGCTCCCTTCGAGAAGTTGGCGCCCTGTGGCCTGGCTGTCGGGAGCAGTGATCATCTTGGTGAGCGCAGGCTTCGCCCTCAGCCCCGGGCCGATGGAGGGCCTCCTGGGGATACGCAACCCGTTCGGGCTAGAGAAGTACCCCTGGGTAGCGGACGCGACGCTAGGCGTTGTCCTGCTGCTTCCCCTGTGCATCCTAGTCTCGGCTGTAAGCTTGGTGCTGCGCTTCCTTCGGTCTGGGGGTGAGGAGCGAGAGCAGATCAAGTGGCTAGCCTTCGCCGCCTCGATCTTAGGATTAGGGTTCTTCTCTTACGTGATCCCGGCCAACATCTTGCCAGATGACGCTGGAGGTGTCGATCGGCTCTGGGTGAACCTCTTAGAGGACGCCGTGACGTTGAGCTTCGCCGGTGTACCCGTGGCCGTAGGTATAGCAATCTTGCGCTACCGGCTCTTTGACATCGACATCATCATCCGCCGCACGCTGGTCTACTCGGTGCTGACGCTTATGCTCGGGCTGGTATACATCGGCTGCATTCTGCTCAGTCGCACGCTCATCGCGCCACTGACGGGCGGCTCAGAGCTGGCGATTGTGGCGTCGACGCTGGCGATCGCCGCGCTGTTCAACCCGTTGCGGCGGCGCATCCAGAACGTGATCGACAAGCGCTTCTACCGCCGCAAGTACGATGCTGCCAAGGTGTTGGCGGCCTTCGGCACGACCGTGCGCGATGAGACTGACCTTGACGCGCTGACCAATGAGATGCTGCGGGTGGTGGACGCGACGATGCAGCCAGAACATGTGTCGTTGTGGTTGCGGGAAAGCGGTCTGAAAGCGGTGGAGCACAGTCAGAAGCGAGTTGATGACACGCGGTGAGTTCAGCGCTGTAACCGCCGTGTCGATCGGTTTGTCCCGGCTGAAAAAGCACAAAGGGCGACGACAGAACGCACCTTATTTTTGTCGTTCCGTGGTCTTGACAATGGGGCCAACCATAGCGGCTTCGTGCTGGCCCATCCAAGCCTGATAAATAGGGTGATTCTGGTGGGCTGGCTGATGGTGCAGGTGCTGCGTGTCCGCGCTGAGGAGCGCCTGTTGATGCAGGACACGCGGTATGCGACGTACGCTGCACAGGTGCGCTATCGGCTGATTCCAGGATGGTGGTAGCGATTCCTTCTACGGCCTGGGTGTGAAGTTATCCTTGCTATAATCATGGAAAAGGGGGATGTGTGAGGGGCTTCCCCTCGCACATCCCCCTTTATACGTCTCCCGAACGGAGGTACAAGGAATATAAACCCCCATCAAGAGGGCCAAGTGGGTGTAAGGTGTAACGTCGCTTTTTTGAAATCCATATTCGGCGTTACACAGCTTCAGAATGCCGGTTTTCCCCTCTTGACCTTTCCTAAAACTATGCTACAATCATTTACACAAGGAACTGAGCAAGGTCGGGAACTGCTGTCTGGCGGGCACGGCCCCGGCCCTCTCCCAGGCGATAAACAACACGCAGAGCAAGCGCGCCTGCGTGCGTTTGCCGTGCGTATCATATACCGTTGTCCGCCCGCTGTCAATACTTCTTAGGGAGGACATGATGCAGATCGGCCTCGACTTCGGCACCACCACCACCGTCGCTTCGGTGTTCGACGGCCGGACCATCCGCCTGATTCCCCTCGATCCGGACGAGCCCACGCCAACGGTGATGCGCTCGGCGCTGCTGGTGAACCGGGCCGGCGAGATCATGGTCGGGCGGCGGGCGATCGACCACTATACCGCCACCAACATCGGGCGCAGCTTTGTTTACGAGGATGTATACGTCGGCACGATCTCGATGACGTTCGACGGGGTTGGGACGCTGATCAAGGATGTCTACGCGACGGTGGACGCCAACGCCCCGGCGCGGCTGTTCCAGTCGCTCAAGACGGCACTGCGTGACCCCAGCTACACCTCGACCAATGTGTTTGGCGCGCGCTGGAGCGTCGAGGAGATCGTGGCGACGTTTTTAGCCGAGGTGCGCCGGCGGATCGAGGTGTATCTCGGCGAGCCGATCAGCGGCGTGACGATCGGGCGCCCCGTTCACTACACCGACACGCGCGAGGGCGACGCGCTGGTGGTGGAGCGGATGCGGCGAGCCTGCGAGCTGGCGGGCTTCCCGGAGGTGCGCTTCCTGGAGGAGCCGGTGGCGGCGGCCTACGCCTACCAGCAGCAGATCGATGCGCCACGCAACGTGTTTGTGTTCGACTTTGGCGGCGGCACGCTCGACACCACGGTGATGATGCTCGACCCGCAGGCGCACCCGGAGGTGCTGGCGACTGGCGGCGTCTCGATCGGAGGCGACCTGCTGGACAGCCGGATTGTGACGGGCGCGCTGCTGCCGTACTTTGGGGAGGGGGCGACGCTCGGGCCGCGCCGGCTGCCGATCCCGGCATTTATCTTCGACCACCTGGCGGACTGGCAGAGCATCGCCGAGCTGAACAAGCCCGACCGCTGGGCGCGGGTCGAGCATGCAGTCGATACGAGCGACCGGCCGCGCGAGCTGCGGGCGCTGCGGGCGCTCGTGCGTGAGAACTCTGGCCTGATGCTCTACACGGAGGTCGAGCAGGCCAAGCGCCGGCTCTCCGCCGATACCCAGACCGACATCGCGCTTGACGCGGGCGACATCCGCTTCCGGCACGTGCTGGAGCGTTCCGAGTTCCAGCGTCTGATCGGCCCCGAGACCCGCGCGATCGCCGCGTGCGTGGACCAGACGCTGCGCGAGGCCGGGGGGCGCCCACAGGATATCGACGTGGCAGTGCGGACGGGCGGCTCATCGCGCATCCCGCGCTTCGTGCGCCTGCTGGCCGAGCGCTTCGGCGAGGCGCGGCTGCACGCGATGGACACATTCACCAGCGTCGGCGCGGGGCTGGGCGTGGCCGCGTGGGAGCAGGGGCGGTGACAAGGTGACACGATGACAAAAGGAGGCTTGGCGGGCAGCTTCATCATCATTGGAGGGCGCCTCGTCCATGGCAAGTTTTTTTACCTTGCCACCAAGCTCAATGGCCGCCTCCATCTCACGTTCGTCCTCCTTTTGTTGCGAATCGTCAGCAAGCGCATCATAATGCAGCATAGGAGCACTGTCTTGGAAAAAACGCAAACTATTCAGTTGCAATCGTGTGAGCGATTTGAGCGGGTGTTTGTCCGAGGAAACGCTTCAGCGAGTTGGTCATATGCGACTGATCGTAATAGCCAGCCTTGTAAACCGTATCGAGGATCGATGTACCTTGGTGTAAGAGGGTCATCGCATATCGGGCACGTTCGATTTGCTGAACGGCCTTGTGTGTTAACCCGGTCGCTCGCAAGAAACGGTACTGGGTAGAGCGTATCGACAACGCCTGCGGGTGTCCTTGTAAGACGGCGTCCACGGCTGGATCGCGAACCAGCCGACCTTCACGCACGAGTCTATCTACAAAGATGTTTGCGTTTTCATAGTCCGGGAATTGCCACACAGAGCCTTGCAGCCAGAAGGATTTACTGGTCGCTTCCGGCAGGTTTACATCTCTTCATCTCGGAGATCCCCAGGAGGCAGATGAGGCATAAAGGCGCCCAGCTTGAACCGGATGCCAAGCCACTCAGCATCTGTCCATTGGTATTGTAAAGGCGTCGCTTTTGTTTCCGGCCCGCGCACCGTCGATTCATCACCTTCATGATCGAAAGTGCATAACAGGCTCTAGGAGGTTGCTGAACGACTACCTTATGACGGCAGATGTCCGACCCGGTGGAGCTGTACACGGCCGCTCGGGATCGGCCATTCCCACCATGCGAGAATTAGAACATTTGAAACGTTTTTCGAGTTTTTGAGACTAATCCATGTGAGATTCAAGCGTAGGTTGTGGTAACAGAGCATGCAACGTGAGGTAGAGAAATGACGAAGGAGAGAGAAACAATGAAGAGCACAGTTGCCTCGAACATCCCCCGCTACTTTGTCTACACGGCGCTGAAGGGCTTTGGCTTCGGGTTATTCCTGGCGGTCTGGGTGATTTATCTGCAGCAGCAGCGCGGCTTGAGCCTGTCCCAAGCAGCCCTCATCGATGTGACCTTCTTTGTTGCCGCCGCCCTCGCTGAAATTCCAACCGGCATCGTCGCCGACCGGTTCGGTCGAAAGACGTCAATGACCGCCGGGGCAGCCCTCATGAGCGTCGGCGTTCTGGGCTGGACGTTTGCTCCGACACTGCCGTTGATCATCGTCGCGTATATAGCGATGGGAGTGGGCATCACCTTCCTCTCCGGAGCAGAGGATGCGTTCTTCTATGAAACACTGCAAGTCACCGGACGCGGCGAGGACTACACCCGCCTGCTCGGGCGTGTCAGTGCGATCTTCCCGGGCGCGCTCGCGCTCGGCAGCGTGGCCGGCGGTCTGCTCGCCGCGATTGATTTGCTCGTGCCCTTCCTCATTGCTGGTCTGGTGCTTCTGCTCGCGCTGGGGATTGTCCTGACCTTCAAAGAACCACAGACCCAAGAACCATCAGGCGGTCAGGCGCGACCATCCTTTGGGGAGGTGCTGCGGCAGTCGTTCGCCTTGATGCGCGCTCGTCCCACGCTGCGCTATCCGATACTGTATCTGGCAATTGTACCGCTGGCCTCTTTCATGATTGAGAGCGTGTTCGTGCAGCCCCAAGCGCTGGCATTGGGCGTGCCGATTGCCGGTATCGGCGTGCTTGTAATGGCGGTACAGCTCACGAATATGGCGGGATCAACTTGGTCAGAGCGGATTACGGCGCGCTTTGGCGAGGGACGAGTCCTGTACACCGCCCCGATGGTGATCGGTTCCAGCTTGATCCTGCTGGCAGCGCTTCAAGTATTACCGGCGCTGCTGCTGATTGCGGTGATGGGTTTCCTCACGGCTGTCGTACGCCCGATCCTGTTGAGCCGCATTCAGGATGAGCTATCAGACGACATCCGGGCGACGATGCTCTCCATGCAATCGCTCACGTTCACAATTGTTGCGGCGATTAGTCAACCGAGCCTGGGCGCTATCGCCGATCACTGGGGATTGCCGGCGGCCTATGTCGTACTGGCGGCAAGTGTCAGCCTGCTGATGGTGTGCTTGTTCTGGAAAAGTCGCCAGCACTGTCCACAGCCTGTCATGGCGCCCTGCCCTGCGCAGGTGCGGGAGCCGCTGGAACCAGTGGCTGAGTAATCGTAACTCCTGTTCCCCCTCAGGCGCCGGGTATAGCTCGCGGAGCGGGCCAACGCCGGCGCTTTCCTATTTTCACTTCCCGCAACTCACAAACGGTTGTGAGCTGAGGGAAGTGCCTGACCCCGATGATGCCGGGGTAGGACGTTAGGTACTGTGCTCGTGCCTCACTTGGCCCAGAGGCTGAGCCGGTCGCCCAACTGCTGATACAGCGCCAGGCTCTCGTCCAGCGTGCAGATCGCTTCGACTGCTTCCAGCGTGCAGCCACCGACAAACACCCCCAGCCGCGCAAACAGAACCTGCTCGCTTGCGTCCAGCAGGTGATAACTCCAATCGATCGTCGCCCGTAGGGTCTGCTGCCGCGCCTGATCGCGTTTCTCTCACAGGTCATGACCCTGGATCCTGGCGACGTGGTGACCACGGGTACGCCCGCAGGCGTAGGCGTGTTTCGCCAGCCGCAGCGTTTTCTCACGCCGGGAGACCAGGTGGCGCTCGAAATCGATGGCATCGGGCGGTTGGAAAACCCGGTCGTCGCTGAAGCATAGTGCGACGAGCACGAGGGAGGGTAACATGGCGCCGCCGATCCCGTTCAAAGGGTTGGACCATCTGGCCATCGTCGTGGCGGTATCCGTTCAGGGGGTAGGCTGTCAATTTCAGAAATAATTGACTCTGATTATCAGGATGGGGTGATGACTTTTTTTAGGGAAAATCCCCGCTACGGATTCGTTTGCGATTCTCGGCATTGGGCTGCGCTGCATCACCGCAAACCTGCCCAGATTCTCGCCATCGTTCTGCCACGCTTCCTGTGCTTCGTCCGAGAATCGGTATCTCAGAATCAGGCCTCTGAGCAGATGCTCCTCGATGCTGAGGGCACGCGTGGCCATGCGCTGCTGCAGCATCTGCGTGAAGCCCTCGCGAATCAGCTCGTCGACCAGCGCATACTTGTCGACAAAGTGCGCGTAGAATGTGGCGCGATTGACCGTGGCGCGCGCAGCAATATCCTGCACCGTGATCTCGTCAAAGCTCTTCTCGGCCATCGGGCTCAAAAAGGCATCCAATAACAGCTTGCGGGTGCGGATGACCCACGGGTCGATTCTGGTGCTCGTCGCTACCATGTCACCCTCTGATTGACAAGCGGTGTATCCATCCCACATACTTTAGACAACATTCGTTGTCTAGCCGACAGATATAGTGAATGCTTGCCAGAGGAGGTTGCCCATGAACATCGCACTTTGGATCGTGCAGGTGCTACTCGGCGGGATGTTTGTTCTGGCCGGGGTGATGAAGGCCTTTCAGTATGAGCGCGCCAAGTCCAGTTTGTTCTGGGTCAAGGATGTGCCGCGCGGGTTGGTGACATTTATTGGAATAAGCGAGCTGCTTGGCGGGCTGGGGCTGCTGCTGCCGTCGATTACCAGCATCCTGCCCTGGCTCACGCCGCTCGCCGGGGCGGGCCTCGCTCTGATTATGCTCCTGGCGATCGGCTTTCACGCCTCGCGCCGCGAAGGGCCGGCGATCGGGATCAACGCCGTGCTGCTCATACTGGCCGCGTTTGTGGCCTATGGGCGATTTCTGATCGTGCCGCTGTAGCGCGCCGTCGCAGGACGATGCAAGCTGTGACGATGGCAGTTGCGCCGTCACGCCAGCGCGTGGCATAGCAGAATACTCGAGGTAATGCCATGATCGACATCGCGGAACGCGAGCTCCTGCTGCGGATCTACGCCCAAACCAGGACGATCGCGGTGGTCGGCGCCTCGGCAGATGCGGCCAAAGCCGCCCACCAGATACCATGCTACCTGCAACGTCAGGGTTACCGGAGTGTGCCAGTGAACCCGCGCGGTGGCCAGATCTTGGGCGAGCGCGTCTTCGGCTCGCTCGCGGAGATCGACGTCCCTCTGGATGTGGTGAACGTGTTCCGGCCCGCCGCCGAAGCGCCGAAGATCGCCTGGCAGGCGGTCGCCATGGGCGCGAAGGTGCTCTGGCTCCAACTTGGGATCGTTTCAGAGGAGGCCAGGCAGATCGCGGAATCAGCCGGGTCGACGGTGGTGATGAACCGCTGCATGGGCGCAACGCATGCGCTGCTTGGCCTGGGACCCGGGCCGGATTGATACAGAGGGGATACAAAAGGAGCAAACCCAGACATGAGCGACATGCGAGAAAACTTTGCTGACCCCGCCTCCGAAGCGCGTATCCAGCGAGTCGCCGAGCGGATGCGGCAGCGCAACATCGCGGTGCTGGTCGTCGACGACGGCGCTGCGGCCAGCAAGCTGGTGCTGGAGCAACTCCCCGATCGGGCGGAGGTCCACTCCGCGAAGTCGAAGACCCTTCAGGACGCCGGGATCTTCGACGCGATTCACGATACGAGTCGCTATGACGCCCTGCGGCCGCGTTACTTGAAGATGGATCGCCAGACCCAGGCGCGCGAGATCCGCAAACTCATCGCTGGCCCCGACTTCATGGTTGATCGTCAGCCGAACTGTTCCATTACGTTGGTCTCCGAGGTAAGGGCAAACTTGCCCAAGCCTTGTACGCCTCATGATTACCGGTTTTGATTGTCAAATTTCATTAGGACGACCCGTGCCATACGATCGGTTCCCATCAGTTCTCGGACCGGTTTAGTGGAGGTCGCTTGCTTAGGGTGGCTACCAGATCACACGGCAGCATCGCGTTCACTGCGGAGCGATGTTCAATGACCGCAGGTCCACACGATCATCCGCCAGGGCGGTTTCCGAGAGTCGGATGCGGCCGCGAATCAGGTCCTGACACGCGCGCAGCTCGGCATCAGCCTCGAGCTCCGGGTCACCCCCACGGTTCAGCCCGAACGCCGCCTGCAGGATGCCCTGCGTCAGGTAGAAGGCCAGGAACTCTCTGCTGTCAGAGCTGCCGCGCAGAACCATCCGCTCCCAGCTCCTGGCAAACCCCACGTATTCCAGCTTGTGCTCGTACTGGTCAGACCAGAAGCTGTAGATATACTCATACGCCTCCAGGTTGCCGAGCACGGCGCGGGCCACCGCACGGCCTTGCTTTTCGGCATTGTTGAAATGCTCCACCCGCACCCTGCCGAAGACCGGGTGCAGCAGGTTGGCCACATCCCCTGCGGCGAAGACATCGGGCACGTTCGTTTGGCAGCGCGCATTCACGAGGATCCCGTTGTCCAGGGCAATCGCACTGCCAGCGAGCGCGTCCACGGCCGGCGCGATCCCGATACCGGCGACGACCAGGTCGCACGCCAGTTGTGCTCCCTTCGCCGTCAACACGCGCTCCACCCGGGTGCCGCCCTCGAAGGCGAGCACCTGGTCGTTCGTCACGAGGTGGACCCCATGCTCGCGGTGAATCGCTGCGAGCACGGCGGCGACCTCGTTGCCGAGGACCGTGGCAAGCGGCGCGGCTCCAGGGAGCACCGCGCTGACCTCCAGGCCCATCTGGCGCAGCGAGGCGGCCACCTCAGAGCCGATGAAGCCCATGCCGACCACCACGGCGCGCGCACCAGGCTGGGCGACCTGACGGATCGCATCACACTCCGCGACCGTGCGCAGCTGATAGACGCCCGGCAGGTTCGCTCCGGGCACCGCCAAGTTCCGGTTTCTGCCGCCAGTGCAGAGCACCAGCTTGTCGTAGTCCACCGTGGCTCCACTGGCGAGTCGTAGCTGCTTGAGGGCGGTATCCACCTGCCGCACGATGGAGCCGGTGCGCAGCTCAACGTCGTGATCGCCATACCAGTCGGCGGGCTTGACGTACCAGGCGCTGAGGTCTTCCTCACCCCGCAGATACGTTTTGGACAGCGGCGGACGGCCGAAAGGAATGCCTGGCTCCGCGCCCAGGAGCACGATGCGGCCCCGCCATCCCTCTTCTCGGAGGGTCACGGCCGCATTACCACCGGCGAGCCCGGCGCCGACAATGACCACGACCTGCTCTGCTGTTGCCTTAGCATTCATCGTAAAGAGTCCTCACGATCTCTCCTTGCAAAATAGACATCTGAAACGAAATCATTTTGTGTCCTGGCTGGGCTTATGCCCAGGTAGGAAAGTCTCGGGCGGACGGGTCCTATCGAGCAAAACGAAACCGACGGCCACACGTGCGGCAGCGATCTTGCACAACGCGGCCGCGAGCCTGCACCATAGCTAGAGTGCCTTGGGCGCTTACTATCGCCGGATGGCCGCACGGATTGGCAAACCGCAGGCCGTGACCGCCACCGCGCACAAACTGGCGCGGATTGTCTACAGCTTGTTTGAGTGCAGAACTTTTTGTTTCAGGCTCAGCTCTCACCGCGGTTCCTCCTTGCTGCTCGGCGGTTGCACGAGGCTAGTGCCCGAGTCATAAAGTCTTTTTTGGTTTATGATCCGGGATCGTTATATTAAGCTGTGGCCTCGCGCTTGAATTGGGTCTCGTACAGATGGGCATACAGGCCGCTCTGGGCCAACAGCTCCTCATGCGTGCCGCGCTCGACAATCCGCCCGCGGTCCAGCGCCAAGATCAGATCGGCCGCCAGGATGGTGCTCAGGCGGTGGGCGATCACGATGCTGGTCCGCCCGGCCATCACTCGCTTGAGCGCATCCTGAATGAGCGCCTCAGATTCACTATCGAGATGGCTCGTTGCTTCATCCAGCACCAGGATGCGCGGGTCTTTGAGAATGACTCGGGCCAGCGCGATACGCTGCTTCTCGCCGCCGCTCAGCCGATAGCCGCGTTCGCCGACGACCGTGTCATAGCCATCCGGCAGGCCAATCACAAAATCGTGAATATTGGCCGCGCGCGCCGCTGCTTCGATCTCGTGCTGGGTCGCGTCAAGCTTGGCGTAGAGCAGGTTGATGCGGATCGTGTCATGAAACAGATGCGTCTCCTGTGTGACCATGCCGATCTGGGCCATCAGCGAGGCCAGCGTCACGTCGCGCAAGTCGTGACCATCCAGCAACACGCGCCCATGGGTCGGATCGTAGAGCCGTGGGATGAGATAGGTCAGCGTGGTCTTGCCAGCACCGCTCGGCCCCACCAGCGCCACCAGTTGTCCCGCTTTCACGCCAAAGGAGATCTGCTCAAGCGCATGCGTGCGGGCCTGGCTACGCACCCGTGTCAATTCGTCGTCGGTACTGTTCTTCCCATTCGTGGGTGTACTCGGTGTACCTCCCGACAACACTGCCGTCACGTTCTGCATCTGTCCAAAGCGTCGCACCTCGCTGAGGAGGTTGGTCTCGCGAAGTTCATACTTAAACGATACCTCATCGAAGGTCAATTCGCCGCGCACACTGTTCAGCTCGACTGCATCGGATTTGGTGGTAATCTCCAGCGGCAGATCGATCACTTCGAAAACGCGCTCAAAGCTCACCACCGACGTGGCAAAGTCGACCGGCGCATTCGCGAGATCCTGGAGCGCAGTATAGAGGCTGCGCAGGTAGGCCCCAAACGCGACGATCGTGCCGACCGTGAATGCACCTTGAATGACCAGATAGCCGCCGACGCCATACACCAGCGCGGTGCCCACCGCGCTGAGCAGGCCGATCAGCGCGAAGAACAAGGTGCCCCATACCGCCCGCTGGATGCCCATGTTGCGCACTTTGGCTGCGCGCTCGTCGAAGCGCGCCACCTCCACTGGCGCACGGCCGAACAGCTTCACCAGCAATGCCCCACTAATGTTGAGTGTCTCATTCATCATGGCGTTCATCTGCGCGTTGGCATCCATGGTTTGGCGGGCGATGTCGCGCAGGCGCGTGCCGAGGCGCCGGGCCGTGAAGATAAACAGCGGCAAGATCGCGACGCTGATCAGCGTCAAGCGCCACTCGAGGCCAAGCATTACGACGAGCACCGCCGATGCTTGGATGATATCCGTGATGATATTGACGATCGTGTTGCTGATGGCGTTCTGTGCGCCGACGACGTCGTTGTTCAGGCGGCTCATCAGCTCGCCGATCTTGGTGTTAGTGAAGAATCTCAGGGACATTTCCTGCAAATGCGCAAACAGGGCGACGCGCAGGTCATAGATCACGCCTTCGCCCACAGCAGCATTGAGCTGCCGCTGCCAGAGGCCGATGGCGGCGCTCACAATCGGGATGAGCAGCAGGCCGAGGGCGAGCAGGCCCAAGCGCTTCAGGTCGTGGTCGGGGAGGGTGCGGTCAATCAGATCGCGCATAATCAGGGGGGTCAGCAATCCCAGGCCGCTTGTGATCACGATGATTACGAGCATTCCCGTGATCTTCCAGCGATACGGGCGGGCATACGTCAGCACGCGCTGCAGCAAGCGCCACGTAATCTTGGGTTTTTCATCGTCGGCGACACTGAGCTGCCGCATCCAGCCACCACCATGCATCATCACAACCAGGCCTCTCTCCCTATGAATGTCACGCCCGCGTTCGAGCGTGCATCGTTGGCGTGGCTGCCTCACTGCACATGTGGGGCGCCTCCCAGTTTCCAAGCTGGCGCACATAGTATAATGGTTTTTGGGCCCTATGGAGCGGATATAGCGGCCTCCTTGGATCTAGCCGACGTGCCACGATCTCCCAACGCCTCGCACGTCTTCGCGTTGCGCCTTTCTCCATCGTCTCATCGACTCTTCCGACGTCTCTTTATCTCCCGCTCCGCTCCACTGCACCTTCTCGTTGCCCCAGACCGTTCCCTGCTTTGCCGCGCTTCGGCGCTCTCGCCTGCATCCGCTGGTGTTCGTGCCGAGCGGGTATCCATTGCTACCGGTGATGACGCTTTGTGCGCACGACCGACGTACGGCTGTCTGAGGCTCTCGCTTGTGTGGTGGTCTGATCGTTCCTCTCTCTGTGTCTGCCATTGCCTGGAGAGCGGCTGCCCTGTTTTTTCGATTAGCGTACGCTACCAGCCCGGCGCGGCGCGTCAAAAAGGAGCCGTGCGGGAGATCACGGCCCCCTTCAGGACCGCCGAGATCGCCGCTCCGGCCGCTGTGCGTTTTTGACCCGTCGCTCAATCCACGCTGGTGTCGATCACGCCATCGAAAACAGAACGCCGTGAGTAGGCGGCACACACAAGGAGAAACTCCAATGACCAGCCCATTCAAGCACGAGAACGTGATCAAGATCGCCGGCGTCCTGGGCGCCCAGCCCGAGCTGCGCCTGACCGCCAACGGCAATGCAGTTGCCACCCTGATCATCTACACCAACTACATCCTGCGCAACGAGGATGACTCGACCCGCCAGGAGAGCGAGCGGCACCGCGTGGTAGTCTGGGGAATGCACGCCGAGAAGGCCGCGCGGCTGCTGCGCAAAGGCAGCAAGATCCGCATTCAGGGCCGCATGACCTACCCGACGTGGAAGGACAAGCAGAGTGGCGCGACGCGCTACGGCGCGGAGATCGTCGCCCAGACGCTGGACTACCAGGCTGTGGGCGATGAGGATGCGCCGCAGGCCGAGCAGGTGGCCGTCGAGGTAAGAGCGCCCCAGCCGGCCGAGCCGGTCGCTACCGCCGAGGCGCCGGCCCCGGCCAAGCCCAAGCGCAGCCGCAGCAAGAAGGCCCAGGCCGCCGCGGCGTAGGACCGAACGGCGCGTGGGGACGAGGTAGCATGCCTCGTCCTCACTTTTTTCTGCTCACACCTCTGCTGTCTGTGGCAACTCGGCCGCAAACCCGGTGCATCCAAAGCCCTACCACCGTGGGCGGCAGCCGGAGCAGCGCTGATTGGAGAGAAGTCCGTAACAGGGCGAGCCCCATGAGGTGGTCGGGCACCTCGACAAGTTGGGATGCGGGCTGCCGCCGGGCGGCTGGTCACTGGCGCTACAACCGTGTGCGGCGGCGGCACGCGGAACTGCGGCTGCGCTGGCGCGAGCGGTGCTGATCAGCACATCACTCCGTGGCCCGGTGATAGATAGTGCAGCCCGCCCCCGACGGATCCGCTGCACGGGCTGGACGATACTCTATCGTTCGATCGGTGTCCCGTTGTCCAATAGTGCGGACATCTTCTCCCGCAAGCGGGCGAAATCGACCGGTTTGCTCTCGTATTCGTCGCAGCCCACCGCGAGACACTTCCGCTTATCCTCCGCCAACGCGTAGGCCGTCAACGCAATGATCGGGATTGTGCATGTTTCTGGTGCGCATTTAATTCGGTGCGTTGCCTGCCACCCATTCAGAATCGGCAGCCCCATATCCATGAGAATCAAGTCGGGCTGCTCCGACAAAGCCAGTGTCACCGCCTCGGCGCCATTATTCGCGCTAATGACCTGGTAGCCTACCCATATCAGGCGCTGGGTCATCATATCGCGGTTCATTGCGTCGTCCTCTACGAGGAGGATCTTAGCCATGCGTTGCCTCCAGTTTGCTCGGATCGTGGTGCCCTAGCGCTGCGGTGGTCGGTAGAGCGAACTGCGTTGTCGGCGATAGGATGCTGCTGGAGATATCCTCCACCAGTGGCACACAAGGAATCAGTGGGTCGGTGACGACGGCGGGAAGGCGGACCGCGAAGGTGGATCCCACACCGACCGCACTCTCAACGCTGATGTCCCCGCCCAGTACCTGGCAGAGACGCCGGCTGAGCGCCAACCCGAGGCCGGTACCCCCATACGTGCGGATGGTTGAGCTATCGACCTGTGTGAACGGCTGAAAAAGTTGCTGCTGTTGCACCGCGGTCATGCCGATCCCAGTGTCCGCCACGCGGAAGGAGATCCACGCGGTCTCCGCACACAGCTCACGGGTGACGCTGATCGTGATCGTCCCAGCTTCGGTAAACTTGGCTGCATTTCCGAGCAGGTTGAGCAGGATTTGGCGAACCTTGATCAGATCGGTATGCATCGTGCCGAGGGGTTCGGCGCACTGCACCTCCAGAGTGTTGGCATGTTTCGCGACCAACGGCTGGATGGTAGTCGTGACTTCGCGGATCAGCGCGGCCAGGTCAACAGGTTCCAGGGAGAGCTGCATCTTGCCCGCTTCAATCTTCGACAGGTCGAGGAGGTCGCTGATGATGGCCAGGAGGTGCTTCCCGGCCGTCCGAATGTTCTCGGCCGCACGGGCGAAGGTGGTCTGGCCCAGTGCATGGGCTTGCTCGTGGATCAGCTCACTATACCCGATAATCGCATTCAGGGGCGTGCGCAGTTCATGACTCATATTCGTCAAGAACGTGCTCTTGGCGCGGTTTGCCGCTTCGGCGGCATCTCTGCCCAAACGCTCACTGATGTCACGGGTCGTGAGCACCATCCCGTGCACGATCCGGTCGTGGAGCAAGTTCGTGACGATGGTCTCAGTCGGGAGCCAGGTGCCATTCCGATGGCGCACCCGCAAGATGATCGGTGCAGTGATTCCGGCCTGGCTCGCCGCCTGCGCCAGAAAAGCGTGTGTATGTGGCACGTCATCAGGGTGGAGCAGCTCCGTAAGCGACGTGCCGACCAAGGCAGTCGGGTCGTAGCCGAATATGCGCGCGATAGAAGGGGTTTGATATCGGATCAAGCCGTCGCGCGCGATGATGCTGATCACATCAGACGAGTTCTGCACAAGGGCACGGAAACGCTCCTCGCTCTGGCGGAGCGCACGTTGCTCGGCCTCCAGCAGCTCGGCTGAACGCCGCTGTTCGGCAGCCCGTAAGTCTGCGGCCCGGCGCTGCTCTGCCACTACTAGCAGATCTTCGGTCCGCACACGCTGGAAGCGCCAGAAGAGCAGGCCAGTCAGCATCACCGGTATGACCATCATGACCATGATGACCACGCCGGAGGCGCGGTCGGTCTGATGATCGATCTCACGCGCGGCGACCTCGGGGTCATTGGTGAGGGAGGTGAACTGGGCGTAGCTTTGGTCCACGCGCTCCACCCGCCAGCTCCGCGCTTCAGCGCTGCGGCCCACGGCCAGCAGCGCGAGCAGTTCTTCCACATCCGCCTGGTAGTGGCGCACAGCCCCGCCGAGGCGCTGCGCTGTAACGCCGCCCGCGTCGAGTTGAGCGAGCTCGGCGAGCGCCTGCTCGATCTGTGGATGTAGCTCATGAATCGAGTGTGCGCTCGATGCGGCCGGCCTAGCTGCGATCGCCTCCTGCTGCCGCCGCAGGTCGCGGACCAAGCCAGCGATCCGGCTCATGCTGTCCGCGATCTGGCGATGTTCGATCGCGCCAGGAGCTATGACAGCGACACTACTCGCAATCACTAACGCGACGAGCAGGGCGAACAGCAAGACGATCCGCACTGGGACGCGCCAGATGGTCTTACCCTTCCCCGCGGCTGCTTCGGGGGTCAGCGTAGCAGGAGGCTGATCAAGCAGCCGGGCGCTGATGCTCACCGCGACGAGCACGAACAGGGAGCCAAGCGCCAGGGGCAACAGAAACGCCTGGAATTGCGACAGAAAATTCGGCACGACCGGCAGGCCGATGAGCATGAACATCGATAGACCGGGCGCCGGCTCGATCCGTTCGTAGCGCACCCGGCGTTCGGCCCCGCCAATACTCCAGCTGGCTACGCCTGGCTTGCCCGCAAGCAGGCTGGGGAACGCCGCGCGCAGGCTGGCATCGCCCGAGAGCGTGTCTAGATCGGGGAGCGGCTGGTCAGCCGGAGCGGCAGCCTCGCTGTTTACGTACAGATCGCCGGAGGAACCGGCGATGGCGAAAAAGATGCCGGGCGGCAGCGTGCTCTTCAGGAGCTGGTGATAGTAAGCCAGCGGAACCTCGAAGTGCAGCAGGCCATAGTTCGTGCCGTCGGCATACAGCGGTGTGGACACTGAGATAACCCAGCGGTGCGTATCGGGAGAAACATAGGGCGTGTGAACGTGAATCGCGCCGGCGGGCAGCGCCATGGTCGGGATGAAGAAGGGGTTTCTGCTCTCATCAGGTGCTAAGTCTGCGTCGGCGGCTATCTGCCCCTGTGCGACCCGCGCCAACTCGGCACCAGTCGGTCCGATCCGGCAGGTCTCGTCGATCATATTGGGGAACGTGGTGGTCAGCTGCACGAGACTGCGCTCAATGGCGCCCTTCCAGGCAGCATGGTTGGGCCGGTCGCGCAGGATGTCGATCATGGCCGAGTTTTGGGCAGCCGTCAGCAAGATCTGCCGGAAGCGGCTCAGATCGCCCGTGAGTTGAAAGGCGACATTCACCGACAGCTCGGCCAGACGCGCATCGAGCGCCTGCTCGGCATCCTGATGCCGAGCAGAAGAGGTCAACAGCGCGGTCCCGAACGATGGGATGACGCTGAAGACCAGGAGCAACAGGATCGAGAGAAAACGCAGACTGATATGCATGGGTTGTCCGATTGTGTCAAGCCGCCAATAGCATGGCAGGGTTTGCGGGGCACGCTATCATGCCCTAAAATCCATTATATCTAATATTACAGCGCAAAAGATAGTGTATCCTTAGTTCTGTAAATTCGATGGACGGGCTTCGCCTGGGGAGGCGAGTCTGGGTGTATCCTTGGCGTTACCACACAACCAAGAAGGAGCACCCAATGACTCGCCACCCTGATTGTACCTTATCCCCAGA
>WNFV01000064.1_pt1 | contig 106641 bp, 88 predicted proteins | sample 5400101 | NCBI WGS metagenome assembly WNFV01 (sample SAMN13153361, study PRJNA577476) | soil metagenome | isolation source: 115 cm soil or saprolite under grassland replicate 1 | place: USA:California | collected 2016-06-15
CGACGCTCACCCCGATCTGTTTCGCCGCTGCAGCCATCTCGATCGCCTCCATCGTCGCCCAACAGGACGACGACGTCTTCGATCGAGAACAGCCGGTCCCTGCTACCGGAAACGAACTAACCGGAGCGACCACTAGTAGCACCCACCACCTTCGGGACGCGCGGAGGTCGATCCGGCTCACGCGCTCCGCTCGAGCAACTCCTTCAGCTTTTCCTCGTTCCTCGGCATCTCCCTACGCGCCTGCCGACGGACGACGAGCGGGACGAGTAGCCTGCCGACCCCGTGCGCCTCGAACTCGAGGGCGATGGTTACGCGCGATCGCTCGCCGTTATCGAGTGGTTCAATCGTGCCTTTGACCATCCCTCTGACCGGGCCGTCGACACCGCGGACACTCCAGCTCCGCGAAAGATTCAGCTCGGACACCTCCGCAGTCATCGGCCATTCCCGACGACCGACCCGCCGCGTCACGACGGCTCTCGAGCCCACCGCGAGAGGGGCGTCGTCCTCCCGACGTACCGACACGACGCTCTCTTGCCACTCGGGGAGACGCGAGGGGTCGGTCACGTACGAGAAGACATCTTCGGGACGGCGGGATATCTCGATGCTCTCCACGATTGCGGCCATCTCGCCTCCTTCGTCACGATCTTGTGTCAATGATCTCACAAGGGAGGGGACGCGCAAGCGGAGCGCCGTTACTTCAAGTTCGACCGCTCAGCGCTCGACTCTCGTTTGGTTTGCGCACTGTCCGGTTCGGCCCACTGAACGTCGCTGTGCGGGCATAGCACGCCCGTGGGCGGGCGTTGGCGAACAACGTCCGCGACGCTTCAGCCGCGCGTGACCACCCCGGCCCTTCAGGCGGCCAGGGCTTCGAGGATCTCGTCCCAGTGGCGCGCGCGATCCCGATGCGACCCTCGTCCGGCCAGATCGTGATCGTTTTACGGGGAAAGGATCGAAGAGCCGCTGCGGCTCCTCGGAGAGCGGCGACCCATGGAAGAAGAAGATAGGCGGTTCCGGAGCATTGAAACTGCTTCAAACGGTTGCCTGAGATTCGCTCAGCAGAACGGGAGACCTCCCGGCCGAGGAGAATGCCCACGTGCAGCAGGACGTTTCGAGGTCGGCGACTGAGCTCGTTCGCCATCGCGTCGTCGTCATCGGCGGCGGCTTCGGTGGCCTGCAGGCGGTCCGCAAGCTGCGGGGTGCTGCGGTCGACGTGACGCTTGTCGACCGGCAAAACTTCCACCTCTTCCAACCGCTTGCGTACCAGGTCGCGACCGGCGCGCTCTCCGCTGCCGAGATCGCCACGCCGCTTCGCGCAGTGCTGAAGCGCCAGGCGAACGCCCGTGTTGTGCTCGCAGAAGCGAGCGGCTTCGATCTCGAACGACGGCAGGTCGTGCTCGACCGCCTCCCGAACGGTCGACGCGGGGTGACGCTCGACTACGACACGCTGGTCGTCGCCGGCGGATCGCAGTACTCCTACTTCGGTCACGACGATTGGAGGGCGAGCGCGCCGGAGCTGAAGTCGCTCGCCGGCGCCGTTGACATCCGCAACCGGATCCTCACCGCGTTCGAGGCCGCCGAGGTCGAGCAAGACGAGGAACGCCGGCAGAGCTGGCTCACGTTCGTCGTCGTCGGCGGCGGCCCAACCGGCGTCGAGATGGCCGGACAGATCGCCGAGCTCGCCCGCGAGGGCCTCCGCGGCGACTTCCGCTCGGTCGACACACATGCCGCCCGCGTGCTCCTCGTCGAGACCGCCGAACGCATTCTCACGGGCTTTCCGCCTTCGCTCTCGCACAAAGGCGAACAGGCGCTCGAGAAGCTGGGCGTCACCCCGCTCGTCGGACACACGGTGGTCGACGTCACCCCTACCTCGGTGGCCGTCCGTCCCCCAGACGGCGAGGTCGACCATGTCGCCGCGCGAACAGTCATCTGGGCCGCCGGTGTGGCCGCCTCCCCACTGGCGGCGACCCTCGCGGCTGCATCCGGCGTCGAGGTCGACCGCGCCGGAAGGCTCACCGTCACCACAGGCCTCACGCTGCCCGACCACCCGGACGTGTTCGCGATCGGCGACATGGTCCGCGTCGAGGAAAGCGACGGCACGATCGTCCCGCTGCCCGGACTCGCGCCCGTCGCGATGCAGGAAGGACGCTACGTCGCCCGCGTGATCCGCAACCGCCTCCGCGACCGCACCACGCCGCCGTTCAGATACATCGACAAGGGCAACCTCGCAACGATCGGCCGCTCGAAGGCCGTCGCCGATGTCAAGGGCATCCGTCTGAGCGGCTTCCCGGCCTGGCTCACCTGGCTTGTCGTGCACCTCTTCTACCTGATCGGATTCCAGAACCGGCTGCTCGTGCTTACGCGCTGGACGTTCAGCTTCGTCACCCGCGGCCGCGGTGCCCGCCTCATCAACGAGAGCGGCGCCGGCGGGCAGACGGCGACCGAGACACACGAACCGCGGCAGCCCGGCTGAGAGCGCCGTCGGCCGCCCCTACGCCGCGTCCGAGATCGACTCGAGCGACCAGAGCGCGATGTGCGCAAGGCGGCCGCGGATCGCGGCGTCACCGAAGTCGACCAGATCGGCGGGCGCGGCCGAGAGCGCTTCGAGCGTCGAGCCGGAGAAGAGCAGCATGTGCCGGGTCCCCTTCGTGAGGTCCTGGATCCGCGAGGCGGTGTTGCAGACGTCGCCGATCGCCGTGTACTCGAGACGGCGCTCGCTGCCTACGTTGCCCGAGATGAAGGAGCCGCTGTTCAGCCCGATCCCCATTCGGAAGCCGTCGCCGTAGCCGTGCTGGCGCATCCAGTCGTTGAGCGCCGGCAGCCTCGTCCCGATCAGCTCACGCGAGGCCCGAAGGGCGCGGTCGGCGTGGTCCGACTGCTCGATCGGCGCCCCGAATGCGGCCATGAGGCCGTCGCCGAGGTAGGCGATGATCGTGCCGCCGTGCGCCATGATCGTGTCGGTTTGCTCAGAGAGGAACCGGTTGACGACGGAGATAACCTCGTCGGCGGGCCGCGACTCGGAGAAGCTCGTGAAGCCCCGGAGGTCGGTGAACATGAGCGTTCCGTCGAGCGTCCGGCCGCCGAGGCGGGCGCCGTCTGTTTGAGCGAGCACCTCCTCCACCACGGCCTCCGGCACGAACCGTGAGAAGACGTCGTGGATGTGTCGGCGCTCGGCGTCCGCCTTTTCCCGCGCACGCGCGACTGTCTCGAGCGCGAGCGCAACCTGGTCGGCAAGCGTCTCGAGCGCGGCGCGATCCTCTTCCGCAACGCCGGAGGTCGTTTCGAGCTCGAGTGCGCCGCGCGGCTCGCCCATCACCACGAGCGGGAAGATTTCGCGCTCGAGCTCGGGAGCGGGGCTCTCGCCGGCCGTCGCGACGGTGCTCCATCCGTCGGCGTTCTCGAGTCCGAGCGTCGCGCGGGCTTCCGTACCGCCCGCGAACGCGACCGCGGTCTCCACCGCGGCCCGGTGGATCTCCTCGTCCGTCGTTGCGGCCACCAGTGTCGCCGCCGCCGCTCGCAGCTGCGACTCGCGGGCGAGCGCGCGCTCGTGGCGGGTGACGATTCCGGCAAGCCGCGCGCCCACGAGCACGATCAGCGCCGCCGTGCAGGCGACACCGATCCGCTCCGGTTGGTAGGCGAGGACAGCGGGCGCGGCGAGCGCGGCCGCGGCGAGGAATGCGAGGCGCCCCGGCGTGAGCCTCGGCACGGTCTCGGCGGCCGGCCCGGAGATTCGCCGCATCGATGGGTGCAGGGCAGCGGCGCCGAAGAAGAGGTACGCGAGAATCCAGCCGGCGTCGACCGGACTTCCGGAGCCGTATTCGCCGCGGATCGTGAGCAGTGCGTACAGCGGGTCGGCGACGAGCAGGCAGACGAGCGAAAGGACGATCAGGATGTGCGAGACCGTCCGGACCGCGGTTCCGAACACGAGGCGCGCCGCCACGGCGAGCAGGAGCACGTCCCCGAGCGGGTAGGCGATCGAGACGAGCCTCTCGCCTGCCGACAGCGTGTCGTCGCGTGTGTACGGGACGATCAGCAGCTCCCAGGCCACGATCCCGAGCGCCACAGTGACCGTCGCCGCGTCGATCAGGCTCGTCCAGTCGGTTCGGCTCGAGCGCTGGCGAACGAGCAGCCAGAGGCCGGCTGCCAGCACGGGGTAGCCGAGCAGGTAGAGAGCGTCGGCCGGGGACGGGACCGCCGTCTCGCCGAGAACGTGCTCGTAGACGCCGAAGAGCACGTCGCCCGCGACGAAGAGGAGCTGGCCGGCGGCGAACAGAAGCCACGGCAGTGCATGGGAAGGCCGGTACCAGACGATCCCCGCCACAATCGTGACCACCGACGCGAGTCCGAGCGCGGGGTAGTAGATCGTGTCCTGGAAGAGCGAGTCGTGCGGCATCGCGTAGAACGCCGCGAGCGCGGCGAGCCCGCCGAGCAGGTAGAGCCGCAGAACCGGTGAAAGCAGCTCGCGCCTCGGCGGCCCCGGCCGGAGCCGGTCCCCTATCGCCGTCGACGCCGGCGCAAAAGCCAGCCGTGAAGTGAGATCGTCCACAGACGCCAGATCGGCGTGGAGCCCGCGATGCTTGAATCCGCCCTTACCGGCCGCCTACGCCTCGCGGAGCTGGAACCAGAAGAAGCCGCGGGGCTTCAGCGTGAGCAGGTAGGGCAGGTCGCCGATCGGCGGGAACTGCGTCGGCCCGAACATCTCCTCGGGAACGAGGCCGCGGAACGCGGAGAGGTCGAGCTGGACGGGCTGGGCGGAGCTCGCGAGGTTCTGGACGCAGACGACGACCTCGTCGTTCCACCGCCGGATGTGCGCGAAGATCCGCGTGTTGTCCGAGCCGAGCGGCTCGTAGCTGCCGAGCCCGAAGACGGGGTGCTTCTTGCGGAGCTCGATGAAGCGGCGCAGCCAGCTGAGGAGCGACGTCGGGGTGCGCAGTTGCGCCTCGACATTGACGGCCTGGTAGCCGTACACCGGATCCATCAGCGGCTGCAGGTAGAGGTGGGCGAAGTCTGCGCGCGAGAACCCGCCGTTCCGGTCCCCGTTCCACTGCATCGGCGTGCGCACGCTGTCGTTCGGGCCGATCGACGTGTTGTCGCCCATGCCGATCTCGTCTCCGTAGTACAGAACGGAAGAGCCGGGCAGCGAGAAGAGGATCGCGTACATGAGCTCGATCTCGTCCCGGCCGTTCTCCATCAGCGGAGCGACGCGGCGACGGACGCCGAGGCTCCGCCTCATGCGCGGATCCTTCTGGTATTCGCCCCAGAGGTAGTCGCGCTCCTCGTCGCTGACGAGCTCGAGGGTCAACTCGTCATGGATGCGCAGGAAGAACGCCCATGCGTACGCGTCCGACGTCGGCGGCGTCTGCTCGAGGATCTCGTACAGGGGTCGCGCTTCCTCCCGCCGCAGCGCCGCGAACATGCGTTGCATCAGCGGAAGGTGCGAGGAGACGTGACATTCGTCGCCATGGCCGAAGTACTCCGACGCGGCATCCGGCCACTGGTTCGGCTGCACCATGAGGATGCGACCGGGATAGCGTTCGTCGAGCTCCTTGCGGAGCTGCTTCAAGTAGCCGTGCGTCTCCGGGACGTTCCCGTCGGTCGCCTCGTCCCCCACGAACAGATACGGAACAGCGTCGAGCCGAAAGCCGTCGACGCCGTGGTCGAGCCAGAAGCGGAGGATGCTCAGCATCGCCTCGCGCACGCCCGGGCTCGCGAAGTTGAGATCGGGTTGGTGCTGGAAGAAGCGATGCCAGTAGTACTGGCCGCGCACGGAATCGAACGTCCAGTTCGTGGCCTCGCCCTCCGGGGGGATGACCGGGACGTCGAACGAGCGGTCGTCGGTGTCCGACCAGACATACCAGTCGCCGCGCGGCCCGTCGCGGTCGCTTCGGGACTCCTGGAACCACGGGTGGTCGGACGACGTGTGGTTCAGCGCCAGATCGAGGACGACCTTGATCCCGTTCTCGTGCGCGGCTGCGACGACGGTCTGAAGATCTTCGATCGTGCCGCAATCCGCATGCACCGCGCAGAAGTCCGCCGGGTCGTAGCCGGCGTGCCGAAGCGGCGACGAATAGATCGGCAGCAGGCAGATACAGTCGACGCCGAGGAAGGAGAGGTAGTCGATCCGTTGCGCGAGGCCGCGAAGGTCGCCCGACCCGTCGTCGTTCGCGTCGAAGAAGCCGCGGACGTGGATCTCGTAGAAGACCGCGGTCTTGAACCAGTTCGGGTCCGGACCCGATTGCTTCTTCCGCCGCCCGCTCACATGCTGACCGTACTGCGTGCGCGGCTAGGCGTCGATGCCCGCAGAGCTAGTACCCACTTTGCGCAAGGCGCTCGCGGGCGGCGATCGAAAGCCGGTCTGCCAGCTGCGGATTGTCGCGCAGCAGCGCACCGCACGATCCCTCGGTCAGCACGATCAGGTGCATCGCGGTCGCCGCCAGCACCGATGCAGTCCGCCATTCCGGGTCGACGAGCGCAACCTCGCCGAAGAAGTCGCCGGGCCCGAGCTCCGCGAGCCGCGCGGCGTCCTGGGACACGTACGCCCGCCCCTCCTCGATCACGTAGAACTCGTCGCCCCGCTCACCCATGACGGTGATCGCGAGCCCGGCCGGCACGACCGTCCGCTTCGCGCACGGCGCCAGCCGCTCGCGCTCCTCCACGCTAAGGGCGGCGAAGAACGGGATCGTCGCGAGCTCGGCCGCATCCATGGCCCCCGAAGGCTAACGCCGTCGTCGGACCGAGTACAGCGGCCTACGAGGAGCCGTCGGAGGTCGGCGGCGTGCCCTCGAGGCCTGGCAGGCCCTGCCGTGCGAGCGCGCGGGCAATCTCCTCCGGCGTCTGGGTGCGGATCGCGCCGGTGAACTGGCGCCTGCGCACGACGCCCTGGGCCGGCCCGCGCGGAGCTTGCGGGGCCCCGAGAATCTGCTCGACCTGCGGGTTCTCCACCTGCTCGCGGACATGCTCGAGAAGCGACTCGACCGCTTCCGCCATCTGTGAGACGAACGTGTCGATCATCGAGTTGACCAGCGTCTCGTCCGTGCTCGTCTCCGCCTTGAAGCGGAGGCGCCAGCGGAGCTCTTCGACGTGCCCGTAGAAGGTCGAGAGATCGGCCATCAACTCGTAGTCGGAGACGAGCACGCCGAGCGGCGCGCTCGACGCCTGCCACGAACCGGTCGGGAGATCCGGGAAGAAGTGCTTGTAGGCGTGCTGCTCGAGCTTCGTCCGGTCGATGCTCGCCTTCAGTCGCAGCAGCTCGAGCTCGAGCGCGCCGAAGCGGCGCCTGGCCTCGACGACCCGCCGATCCTGCTCCTGCTGCAGGCGCTGCTCGGTACGGTGCCGCTCGGCCTCGATCTGCCGCACGTCGTCCTGGAGCCGAGAGTGGCGATCCCACGCGAGGGCGGTGAGGAACGCGAGGGCGGCGCCCGAGTAGCCGCCGATCACGAGCGGCCACATGATCTCGCCGGTGTACAGCTGCGCCCCGACGAGCGGGGTCACGATCGCCGCGAAGAGCGCGCCGATCAGGAGCTGGAGCGGCCGCGACTGCCTCAGGGCCATGTGCGTACGGTGCACGAGTCCCCGGTTCTCGAGACCCTGGGCGGCCGCCTCCATCCCGCCCGATATTAGCGAGCGCCCGAGCGATTCTCCAGCTCGGGCCGCCGGCCCGCCGAGCTCGCCGCGGTGAGCGCGAGCTCGATCGCGAGGTCGGGCGGCGTCGAATGGCCCGCTGCCCATTCCTCGCCGAACCGCTCGTCGCCGAGCGCCTCCTTCACCGGCGGCACGAATCGCTCGCTGATCGCGACCTCCGAGCTCGACGGCGTCGCACCGATTGCCTCGAGCAGCGCGTCGCCGGCGCCGAAGAGGCGCGCCGCTTCGACGCTCTCGCCCTGGGTGCCGATCACTGCCGCGAGCCCCTGCAGGCACTCGGCCGCAACGCGCTTGTCCCCTCGATCCTTCGCGAGCGCGAGCGCCTCGGAAAAGAGCTTCGTGGCCTCGGAAGCGTCGCCGCCCCGCTGAAGCGCGACCCGGCCGAGGTAGATGAGCGCGAGCGACATGCTCCAGGTGTCCTGCAGCTCCTGCGCGAGCCTCAACCCCTCCTCGAGGAGCGGCGTCGCGCGCTCGTACTCGCCGCGGGTCAGCTCTGCTCGCCCGAGCGTCAGCACCGAGTTCGCGATCAGACGGCGGTCTCCCAGCTCGCGGCGGAGGGCGAGACTCTCCTCGTAGAGCTGGCGCTCGGTCTCCTCGTCCCCTTCCCCGCCGGCGAGCTCGGCGAGGATGTTGAGCGCACCCGACTGCACGAGCTTGTCGCCGATCTCGCGCGCGAGCTCGAGCGCCCTGCCTGCAAGCTGGCGCGCCCGCTCGTCATGCGAGGCCTCGTAGCTGCCGCGCGTCATCACGATCCAGCCGATCTGCTGCAGCGCCTGCGCCTCTTCGTGCACGTCCTCGGCCTGCCGCGCAAGCTGGAGGCTCTCCTCGAAGAACGGCTTCGCCTGCACGTAGTCGCCCTGCCCGAGCGCTGCAAAGCCGGCGGCGTAGAAGGCCTTCGCGAGGACCGACGGCGGGACCCCGGTCGACGCCTCGAGCGCGTCCGCGAGCCAGCGCCGTCCCTCCGTCATCAGCCCTCGGATGCTCCAGAAGCGGACGAGCGCGCCCGCGAGCCGGAGGCCGAGCTCGACCTGGTGGGACTCGAACGACCAGGCGAGCGCGGCGCGGACGTTGTCATTCTCCTCGGTGAGCCGCTCGAGCCAGACTGCCTGGCCGGCGCGGGTCAGCTCGGGCTCGGCGGTCTCGGCGAGCGCCAGATAACGCTCGAGATGCTTGTCGCGGGTTGCCTCGAGCTCGCCGCTCTCCGACAACTGTTCCACCGCGTACTCGCGGATCGTCTCGAGCATGCGGAAGCGAGGCTCGCCGTCCGCGCTCTCGCCCTGCCGGAGGAGGCTGTTGTCGACGAGCTGTGCGATCCCGTCCAGGACCTCGCCGAACTCCAGGCCGAGCGACTGCCCGGCGACCGCCTCGGCAGCATCGAGCGAGCAACCGCCGACGAACACTCCGAGGCGAGCGAAGACCGACTTGCCCGTCTCGTCGAGCAGGTTGTAGCTCCACTCGATCGCGTCGCGCAGCGTGCGTTGGCGGTCACCCGCGCTTCCGCCCGTCAGGAAGGAGAGGCGCTTCTCCTCGAGCCGATCGAGGATCTGCGGCGCGGTCAGCAGCTTCACGCGCGCTGCGGCGAGCTCGATCGCAAGCGGGATCCCCTCCAGCCGGCGGCAGATCTCGGCGACGGCCGCGGCATTTTCGTCGTTCAGCTCGAACGACGGCTTCGCGTCCCGCGCGCGATCGACGAACATCTGCACCGCCGCCGACCGTCCTCCCGAGTCCGCGCCGACGGGGAGGCCGAGCGGGGGCACCGCGTATTCGCGCTCGTCGCGCACGTGCAGCGGCGCGCGGCTCGTCGCGATCACCTTCAGGTTCGGCGCGAGCGCGAGCACCTCGCCGATCAGCGTCGCCGCTGGAATCACCTGTTCGAAGCTGTCGAGAACGAGGAGGGTCGGCCGGTCGCCGATGCGCTCGCCGAGCGTCTCTGCGATCAGCCGGTCGTGCGCCTCGCGCACGCCGAGGGCTTCGGCGATCGCGGAGCCGACGAGCTGCGGGTCCTGGATCGGCGCGAGGTCGACGAAGTACGACTCTTCGAACTCGGCCTGCAGCACCCGCCCGGCCTCCAGCGCAAGCCGGCTCTTACCTGTCCCGCCGAGGCCGGTCAGCGTGACGAGCCTCGGGTCAGGCTCGTGCACGAGCGCGATCACGGCCTGAAGCTCGTCGTCGCGCCCCACGAGCGCAGTCGCGGGCACGGGGAGATTCGTTTTGGCGGCGACCGCCCTCGGCGTGATCGTGATGCCCGGCACCACCGTCGTTCCGCCAGAAGGGCCGATCGAGTCGCCGAGCGAAGCGCGCGCCTCGTCGATCATCTCCCGGCAGGACTCGTAGCGCTCCCCGGGCGCCTTCGCCATCGCGCGGGCGATCACGGCGTCGAGCGCCTCCGGCAGCTCGGGCCGTTCTGCCGTCACCTTGGGCGGCGGCTCCGTCATGTGGGCGTACATGACGGCGACGTCGCTGTCGCGCACGTACGGCTTCTTGCCGGTGAGGAGCTGATAGAGGACGCCGCCGAAGGCGTAGATGTCGGCGAGGGCCGTGATTTCCTTCGTCTCGATCTGCTCGGGCGAGGCGTAGTCGACGGTGCCGACGAACATGCCCGCCTGGGTCATCCCCCGGACGCCGCCCTGCTTCGCGATCCCGAAGTCCATCAGGTAGATGCGCCCGGAGCCGTCCTCGATCATGACGTTCGCAGGCTTGACGTCGCGGTGGATGATCTCGTACGCGTGCGCCGCGTCGAGGGCACCGGCGGCCTGCTCGAGGATCGAGAAGGCCTGGTGCGGCTCGAGGGGGCCGGCGGATTCGAGCAGCTGCTCGAGATCCGGCCCCTTCACGTAGCGCATCGCGATGTAGACGAGGCCTTCGCTGTCGCCCGCGTCGTAGATCGGAATGATGTTCGGGTGGTCGATCGAGGCCACCGTCTGCGACTCGCGAATGAACCGCTCGCGGAAGTCGCTGCCGCCGCCCAGCTCGGGCGCAAGCATCTTCAGCGCCGCCTTGCGCTTGAGCAGCAGATGTTCGGCCTCGTAGACGAAGCCCATGCCGCCGCGACCGAGCAATCCGGTGATCCGGTAGCCGGCGAGCTCGGAACCAGGCTCGAGGGCGCCGTTCACTGCGCCCACACCCTAACCTGCAACGCGACTAACCGGCGGCTGCCGCGAGCAGGCGTCCATACTCCGACGCCGACCGCGGCCGCTGCTGGGGATCCTTTGCGAGAGCCGTGAGCAGCGCGTCCGCGAAACCGGCGGGCAGATCGTCTCGGAACTTGGCCGGGTCCGGCGGCGGCTCGCCGACGTGTGCGAGCCCCGCCGCAATCCCCACCTTGTCAGCAAACGGCGGCTGGCCCGTCACGCATTCGTAGAACGTGCAGCCGAGCGCGTAGATGTCGGTCGCCGGACTCGCAGGCTCGCCCTTGATCAGCTCGGGCGCGAGGTAGTCGATCGTCCCCATGACCTGGCCCGGCTTCGTCAGCACCGTGTAGGCCCGGCCTTTGGCGAGGCCGAAGTCGGTCAGCATCGCCGTTCCGTCGGCGTCGAGGATGATGTTGGAGGGTTTCAGGTCGCGATGGACAATCCCCGCTGTGTGCAGCGCGTCGAGACCTGCCCCCACGTGCTGAGCATAGGTCGCGGTGTCCCTCACCTCCAGGCGGCCGCGCTCGACAAGGTGATCCTCGAGCGTGCCGCCCGAGACGTAGGCGACGGCGAGGTAGCGCCGCCCGTCGGCCTGTCCCGCCTCGAGCACAGGCACGAGGTGTGGGTCGCGCACCTCGGAGGCCGCGCGGGCCTCCTGCTCGAAGCGCTTGCCGAAGACGGGATCCTCGATCAGCTCGAAGCGCATCACCTTCAGCGCGACGAGCTCGCCGTCCGACTCGCGGACGGCCTTGAAGACGAGCCCCATCCCGCCCTCGCCGAGCAGTTCCTCGAGGCGATAGGGTCCGAGCGTGTCGCCGGGCTGAAGCTCGCGGCCGGGAAACTCACGCATGAACGACATTGACGAGCAGAATATGCGCTGGCCGCCCGCGGGTCGAGGAGACTGGTCGTGCGCGTAGGCTTCATCTCCGATATCCACGGCAACCTCTTCGCCCTGGAAGCCGTTCTCGCAGACCTCGAGCAGCGGAACGTCGACCGGATCATCTGCCTGGGAGACATCTGCTTCGGGCCGCAGGCGCACGAGTGCCTTGCCCGTGTCAAGGGGCTGGGCTGCCCCGTGGTCCTCGGGAACTGGGATTCATGGTCGATCGACGGCTTCCCTCCGCGGGACGACCCGATCGGGATGATGCTCTACGAGATCGGCGAATGGTGGGCTGAGCTCCTCGACGAGGACGACCGGGCGTTCGTCCGCACATTCGTGCCGACGCTCGACGTGCCGCTGGACGACGGAACCGCGATGTATTGCTTCCACGGCTCCCCACGGTCGTTCTCGGACTGGATCTTCGCGACGACTCCCGACGACGAGCTGGAGCGAATGCTCGACGGGGCCGACGCGCAGATTCTCGTCGGCGGCCACACGCATCTACAGCTCGTGCGCCGCTTCGGCCCTGCGGTGTTCATCAACCCGGGAAGCGTCGGCCAGCCGTTCGCGCAGTGGTGGCCGAAGACGATCCGCGTGGCGCCGTGGGGCGAGTACGGCGTCATCGACGGGAGCTCGGGCCACCTCGAGATCGACCTCCGCCGGGTGCCGTTCGACGTGCAGGCCCTCCTGCGCTTCTGCCGCGAGAGCGGCATGCCGCACGCCCAGTGGTGGGTCGACTCGTGGAACCCCTGCTAGGGAATCACGGAAGCACGAGCTCGACGTCGCCGAACTCGTGCCAGAGGTAGCCGCGCTCGACTGCGGCGGCGTACGACCTGGCGAGTAGCTCCTCGCCGGCGGCGGCACGGAGCAGCTGGAGGTGCGAGGACGTCGGATCGTGCCAGCCGGTGAGCAGGCCGTCCACGGCGCGGAGCCCACGCTCGGGCGTGACGACGAGTGACGTCCAGCCCTCCCCCGGCGACACGGTTCCTGAGTCGGAGGCGACGGTCTCGAGGGCGCGAACGACGGTCGTTCCCACCGCGATCACGCGGCCGCCCCAGGCGTGGACGGCGTTGACGAGCCGCGCGGTGTGCTCGGGCACGCGGTAGCGCTCCGGATAGGGCGCCTCGCCGAGCTCGAGGGAGGAGACGCCCGTGTGGAGCACGAGCGGCGCGACGAGAATCCCCCGCGCGACGAGCTCGGTAAGCAGCTCGGGCGTGAACGGCCGCCCGGCGCTTGGAGGCTCGGCGCTGCCGGGCTCGTTCGCGTACACGTTCTCGTAGGACTCGAGCGGCCACGCTTCCGGAACGTAGCCGTAGCGGATCGGACGTCCGTTCTCGGCCAGGTATCGGTCGAGCGGCTCGGGCAGTGCGAGCTCGGCGAGCCAGAGCCGCTGCCCCCGCGCGTGGCGCGCGAGCAGCGTCGCCGTGCCACCGCCCTGGAGCGCGATCCGGTCGCCAGTTGCGCCGCCTCTGAAGGGAGCCGAGTCCCGTCGGAGCTCGACGAGCCAGTGGCCGTCGGGCGTGGGGGTCGAAAGGCGCACCTCGAGGCCGGCGCCGTCCGCCCCGACGGCCGGCACCTCGGCAGGCACCATCGCCGACACGTTCACGACGAGCAGGTCGCCGGGGTCGAGGAAGTGGGGCAGCTCGCGGAAGCGCGTGTGGACGAGGCGCCCGTCGCTGCGCGTGGCGATCATCAGCCTCACCTCGTCGCGGCGAAGGCCGCGCGCCTCGGGCGGCTCGTGCGCCTCCTGCGGCGAGACGTCGACAGCGACGCTCACTGCTTCGTCTCCAGCGCGACCAAGTCGGCGGCGCGGTAGCGCCCGCTCGGGAGCTCGCCCTCGATCAGGGCGAGCAGGCCCGGGACGCTCTCCTCGGGAGGCGGCCGGTCGGAAATGTCGTCGCCGGGGAACGCTTCCTGATGCAGCTGCGTGCGCATGTCGCCCGGATCGACCGTGTACACGCGCAGCTCCGGATGTTCGGCGGCGAGCACGTTGCCGAGCTGTTCGAGCGCCGCCTTCGAAGAGCCGTAGCCGCCCCAGCCCTCGTAGCCCTCCACAGCGGCGTCGGACGTGATGTTGACGATGCGGCCGCCCGCGGGGAGCAGCGGCAGCACGAGCTGGACTAGCGCGAGTGGCGCGAGCACGTTGACTGCGTACACCTGCTCGAGCACATCGAGTGGGTAGTCGGCGAGCCGAGGCTGCGGGCTGGGCCCGAGCACGCTCGCGTTGTTGACGAGCAGCTCGAGGGACGGGCCAGCGGCGGCGGCGAGCTCGCGCCGGTGGCCGGGGTCGGCGACGTCGCCGGAGACGGCGACGACCTCGGTCAGCTCGGCGAGCTCGGCGCGGACCGTCTCGAGCGCGTCCGCGCCGCGGGCGTCGATCACGAGCCGACGCCCGCGGCCGGCGAGCGCGCGTGCGAGCGCGAGCCCAAGGCCGCGTGAGGCTCCCGTAATGATTGCGCTCGACATCGATGCACCGTACGCCCGCACGGGTCCCGTTCGGTATCGCCTATTGGTCCTACGACCCCGCGAGACCCTCGCGAACGGCGTAGAGCGCGGCCTGCGTGCGGTCCGAGACGCCGAGCTTCGAAAGGATCCGGCCGACGTGCGCCTTGACGGTCTTCTCGGAGACGCCGAGCTCGAGCGCGATCCGCTTGTTCGCGAGCCCGCGCGTCAGCAGCTCGAGGACTTCCCGCTCGCGCGGAGTCAGCGGCTGCCGCGCATGCTCCCCGGTGGCGAGCGCCTGCAGCAACCGGCCGGCCGGCACGGGGTCGAGAACTGCGTTCCCCGCGTGCGCCGCGCGGATCGCTCGGACGACCTCTTGCGGCTGGGCGGTCTTCAGCAGGTAGCCCGCGGCGCCCGCACGCACGGCGGCGAGGAGCCTGTCGTCGTCCGTGAAGCTCGTGAGGACGATGACGCGCGCCTCCGGCCGGCGCTCGCGGATCCTCCGCATCGCCTCGACGCCGTCGATCCCGGGCATGACGAGGTCCATCAACACGACGTCCGGCGCGAGCTGCTGCGCTGCGGCGACGGCCTCGAGGCCGTCGGCCGCCTCGCCGACGACCTCGATCCCGTCCTGCAGAAGAAGAAAGGTGCGCAGCCCTTCGCGGACGACGCCGTGATCGTCGGCGACGAGCACGCGGATCGGCTCAGCCAAGCGGCGCCTCCAGCCGCACCGTCGTTCCGTCGCCGGCCGCGGAGCGGATCTCGAGCCGCCCGCCGAGCCGGCGCGCGCGCTCCTCCATCGAGCTGAGCCCGAGCCGGCTCGAACGGAGCTCGGGTGACAGCGGGTCGAAGCCGGCGCCGTCGTCGCTCACCTCGAGCTCGAGGACCCCGTCGGCTGCGCCGAGCCGGACGACGACGCGGCCGGCCTGCGCGTGGCGGAGCGCGTTCTGGAGGGCCTCCTGGGCGATCCGGAGTACCTCGCTGTCACGCCGGACGTCGGCCGCAAACGGGCCGGCAACATGGAGGTCGAGCTCGATTGCGCGCGGCTGTAGCCGGCGAACGAGCTCGATGTGCTTGCGGAGCGTCGTCGCCAGCCCGTCTCGCTCGAGGTTCGGTGGGCGCAACTCCAGGATCAGGTCGCGCAGCTCCTCGAGTGCCTGCTGCGCGAGCTCGCGCAGCCGGCCGAGCTGGGCGCGCGCCGCATCCACATCGGTGTCGAGGAGCGTGTCGGCGGACTCCGCAGCGAGCACGAGCCCGAAGAGCTTCTGGCTGACCGCGTCGTGCAGCTCGAGCGCGACGCGGTTCCGCTCGTCGAGAATCGACAGCTCGCGGGTGCGCTCGTAGAGGCGTGCGTTCGTGATCGCGATCGCGGCATGGGCGGCGAGCAGCTCGATCAGCTCCTGGTCGGCCGGCGAGAAGTCGGGTGCGGCTTCCTTGTCGGTCAGGTAGAACGCGCCGATCACGGCCTCGACTGCCACGATCGGAACGCCCAGGAACGAGCGCATCACGGGATGGCCGCTGGGCCACCAGCCCCGGAAGCGCGGATCGCGGTGGACGTCGGGCGTGCGGTACGAGTCGCGCGACTCGAGCATCGCACCGAGCAGCCCGTGCGTCTGCGGCAGCGGGCCGAGCGACGCAACCTCGTCCGGGGTCATCCCCGCGGTGAGGAACTGCGCGAAGCCGCCGTCGCCGTCCGGCACCCCGAGCGCCGCGTAACGCGCGCCGACGAGCTCGCGCGAGACGTCGACGAGCCGCTGCAAAACCTCCTCGACGGCGAGGTTCGAGGCAACCCCCAGCACCGCGTCGCTCACCTCGCGCAGCGCCGGACTCAATCCTTCGGACATCACGTGCAGCGTACGTCGTGGCAAAACGGACGGGGAACTGAACCAGCGATCTAACCGGCAACGTTCGCCGCGCCCCTGGCAACGTCACCGGCCACATCACTAGGATCGCGGTGGCGAGAGGCGTTATTGCGAATCGCGGTCATCTCTGACATACACGCAAACTGGCACGCGCTCGACGCGGTCCTCGCCGATCTCGACCAGGAGCGTCCCGACGAGGTGTGGTGTCTCGGCGACCTCGTCGGCTACGGCCCACAGCCGAATAGGTGCACGACTGAGGCAAGCGCGCGCAGTGACATCTGTCTTCTCGGCAACCACGACCTAGCGGCGATCGGCCGGATCGACCTCGCGAACTTCTCGCCCGACGCGGCCGTGACGGCCCGCTGGACGATCGAGCACCTCGAGGACGAGCCGCGGCGGTTCCTCGAGTCCCTCGAGCCGAAGGGCGAGCGCGAAGGCCTACAGCTCTTCCATGCGAGCCCTCGCGATCCCGTATGGGAGTACGTTCTCAGCGAGCCCGCGGCACGCAGCGCTCTCGAGCTGACGACCTCCGACGTCGTGCTCGTCGGGCACAGCCACATCCCGATCGCGCTCAGGCTCACCGACGGCACGCTCGCGGGAGGTCTCGCGAAGGGAGGCAGCGAGCTCGATCTCGCCGAAGGGCGCTGGCTGATCAACCCGGGGTCGGTCGGCCAGCCGCGCGACGGCGACCCGCGCGCCGCGTACCTGTTGCTCGACCTCGGCGAGCGGCACGCCCATTTCCGCCGGCTGCCCTACGACGTCGAGGCGACGCAGGCCGAGATCCGCGAGCTCGGCCTGCCGGAAGACCTCGCGCTCCGCCTCGCGACCGGCGAGTAGCCTAGAGGCCGCTGCCGAGGCGGTCGGGGTCGAGCACGGTCGTCCGGCCGCGGGTGAGCTCGAGCGAACCTGCTCGCTCCTCGGCGCGAAGAACGCGGTTGACCGTGGCGCGAGACGTACCCGCGAGCCCTGCGATCTCTTCCTGGGTCAGGGGGATCACGCGTGTCCCCTCCTCGCCGTACAGCTCCGCAAGCTCGCGCAAGCGCCGCAGCACACGCTTGTCGGCGGGGACGTACAGCGCCTCGGCGAGCAGATCGTTCGTCCTCCGGATCCGCGCAGCCAGGAGTCGGAGCAGCAGCTCGTCCACCTGCGGCTGCTCGCGTCGCAGGCGCAGGAGATCGTCTCGCGCGATCGAGCGGGTCTCCGAGCGCTCGAGCGCGACGATCGTCGCCGAGCGCTCGTGGTCGTCGCCGATCAGCGCGAGCTCACCGAACGCGTCGGACTTCCCGAGGATCGCGAGCGTCACGACGTCGCCCCCGGGCATCGTGACGCGAACGGCGAACCGGCCGCTCCAGATCAGGTGCATCGCCTCGGCCGGATCGCCCTGATGGAACACGACCTCGTTCCTCGAGAACGTGCGCCGCCTTGCGACGGTGAGGAGGCGACGAACCTCCTCGTCAGGAATTCCCTCGAGCAGGCGCCACGCCATTTCGGGGGTAAGCGTATCGCGCGCCCACCGGATTCTTGTGTCACGGGGAAGACACAGCGTGTGTCGAATCCGCGAACGACAGGGCGGCCGACGGGGTATTACCCTTCGTTCGACATCCTGCGGCTTGGGCCGACGACCGAGGTAGCGATGGCACGGTACGAGATCGTCTTCGAGGGAGAGCCCGGAGCACGGGAGCCCGTACCGAGGCCGGGCGAGACCGTGGAGATCGCGGGCGAGCTCTGGGACGTCGAAAGCGTCGAAGACGCGGAGACCGAGCACCCGCAGGTTCATCTCGCCCCGCACCCGGCCGGCGACCCCGAGGTCGGAGTCCCCGAGGCCGAGCAGCACACCCTCCCCGTCAAGCTGGCCCCGCCGACGTCGTTCGAGTCCGAGCTCGTCTACACGCTCAACGACCTCTCGACGAGGCTGAGCGGGCTCGCCGGCGTGCTCAGCGCGTACTGGGGCAAAGGCGCGGCGTAGCCAGGTAGCCCTCGCGCCTATTGCCGCGCGCGCGGAACGGTGTCACAGTCAGCCCGGAACGTTGGAACTGGGAGGGATCGTGAGGACAGAGAGCCCGGGCTGCGGCTCGGACAGGGGGTTTCGCGCGTTCGAGGCGAGTTACCCTGTGCAGGCCGGGGCGCTCGCGTCCCGAACGTAGACCAATGGGTAGGCACGGCGGCCTGTACCGCAGACGGCTCGCAATGTTCCTCGGCGTCGCCGTCGTGGCGAGCGCGATCGCCTTCGCGGCGGACGCAGCCGGGATCCTGACGTCCCAGGAGCTTTCGACCGTCGACGTCCGCTTCGCGATCCGGGGCGGCCACGGAGTGCCGAACGACATCGTGCTCGTCCCGATCGACGACGTCACGTTCAACGACCTCGACGTGCGCTGGCCGTTCCCGCGGCACTTCCATGCTGAGGTGATCGACTCGCTTCGCAAAGCCGGTGCGAAGGTGATCGCCTACGACGTCCAGTTCACCGAGCAGACCGACGCCCGGAACGACAACGCGCTGATCAACGCGGTCGGCCGTGCCGGAAACCTCGTGCTGGCCGCGACCGAGGTCGACAAGCAGGGCCATACGAAGGTGCTCGGCGGTGAGGAGCTGCTGCGCCAGCTCCACGCCGTGGCGGGTAACGCCCTGCTGCCGACCGATACGGGCGGAGTGAACCGGCGCATGCCCTACGAAGTGGCCAAGCTGAAGACGTTCTCGGTTACCGCCGCCGAGCGGGAAAGCGGCAAGACGATCAAGCCGTCGGACCTCGGCGGCAAGACGGCGTGGATCGACTACGTCGGCCCGCCCGGAACGTTCAAGGGCATCTCCTTCTCGCGCGTGATCAAGGGAAAGTTCCCGCGCGACTTCTTCCGCGGGAAGATCGCTGTAGTCGGGCCGGTCGCGCCGTCGCTTCAGGACGTCCACCCCACGTCCGTCGGTGGCGGCGATCTGATGTCCGGCGCCGAGATCCAGGCGAACGCGATCTGGACGGCGCTCCACGGCTTCCCGCTCAAGAACGTGCCGGGCGGCATCAACGAGCTGCTCGTCATCCTGCTCGCGCTGGTCGCGCCCCTCGCGAGCCTGCGCCTCTCGCCGTTCCGGGCGTTCGCCGTCGCGGTGGCGACCGGAGCGCTGTACGCGGTCGTCGTGCAGTTCGCGTTCAACCAGGGCAAGGTCGTCGCGTTCGTGTATCCGATGATCGCGCTCGCCGTGTCCACGGTCGGGTGCGTCGCGCTGAGCTCGGTGCTGGAAGCGTTCGAGCGCGAGCGGATCCGCGACCTCTTCGGCCGCTTCGTTCCGGAGCAGGTCGTGGACGAGGTGCTCGCCCGCACGAGCGACGGGCTCCATCTCGGCGGCGAGCTCCGCGTCTGCACGATGATGTTCACCGACCTTCGCGGGTTCACGACGTTCTCGGAGTCGAGGCCCGCCGACGAGGTGATCCACATCCTCAACTACTACTTCGGCGAGATGTCGCAGGCCGTGCTCGACCACGGCGGGACGCTCGTCTCGTATCTCGGCGACGGCATGATGTCGGTGTTCGGCGCCCCGCTCGGACAGGAAGACCACGCCGATCGTGCGATCGCGTCGGCACGCGAGATCCTGCTCGAACGCCTGCCGCGCGTGAACGAGTGGATCCGCGAGCAGGGCTACGGCGAGGGCTTCCGCATGGGCGTCGGCCTGAACAGCGGCTCGATCATGTCCGGCAACATCGGCTCTGAGCGGCGAATGGAGTACACGACGATCGGCGACACCGTCAACACCGCGTCGCGGCTCGAGGGACTGACGAAGGGAACCCCCTTTCCGCTCTTCATCTCGGAGACGACGTTCGATCTGCTGCAGAACAAGCCTGACGATCTCGTCTATGTCGCCGAGCTCGAGGTGCGCGGCCGGACGGAGAAGGTGAAGGTGTGGTCGCTCGAAGCCTTCACGGCGCGACCTTCGCCCGCGGCCGAGGCTGAGGCCCCGGAAGCCGGCGCGGCAGTCACGGCGCCGACATAGCGTCGTCGACCGAGCCTCTACACTACGGGCTCTCGGGGCGTTAGCTCAGCTGGGAGAGCGCCGGCTTTGCAAGCCGGAGGTCACCGGTTCGATCCCGGTACGCTCCATTGTCGATTTGCAGGGATTTCGGCCCAATCCCGGCCACCTAGCCGCTCGTCTCCATCCCGTGCCCTCGAGCCGTCAGTCGCCGCCGACGTGCACGGGAACGATTGGCTCGATCATTGCTTCGCTGGCCTCTTCGAGAAGGATTCGCTCTGCGCGGCGGTAGGTTTCGTCGGCCTCGCGGGCGCTATCCCCGACAGCGGTCATTCCGACGATTCCGAACTCGCTGAGCGCCGTCATCATGTGGAAGACCACGCCCGCCTGGCGCGATTGGTCGAATTGGAGGCCGTGGCGGGCGACGATGTCAAAGAGGTCCGCGTGCGTCAGTCCGCGGAAGAGCTGGGACGAAAGGTGATCCGTCGCGACAAGGTGCTTCTCCCGGCCATTCGGCGCCACGAAAAGGGCAGTCTCGGGATCGTAGGATCCCCCGGTCAGGAACTGCAGCGTCAGGAACGGGTGCGTGGTGCCGCCCTTGCGCAGGTTGAGCTCGATCGCGTACGGCGTCCAACCCTCGTCGCGATCCCGCACGACCACGAAGTCGACCGCGAAGCGGCCGATCACTCCTTCCCGCGAGAGACGCGCACCGACCTTTGCCGCCTCGCGCGTTATCGCCTTCGCATACATGTAATCCGCCGGAAACCGGCAGCCGAGGTAGCTCTGTCCGCTCGGACCACCCAGCAGCTGATCGTGAGTCGACAGCAGCTCGACCGTCCCGTCGGGGATCACGCGGAGCTGGACGCTCGGACTCCGCAGCTCCATGCCGCCGATTCGCTCCTCGACGACCCCCTGCCGTTCCTCCAGCTTTGCGAAGTACTGCTCGAACGGCATCTCGGCGAACTCGAAGGCCATAGCCTGCACGCGACTCTCCAGCTTGGGGCGCTCGCCGGCAGACCCCGGCGCGGGAAGCTCGCGAAGATCGACTATGGCGTTTCCGACGCCCGACACGCCCTCGTTCAGCTTGACGATTGCCTCACCGACCTGTGGTCGCTGCGCGCGGAGCCGGGCCAGCGCAGCGAGGAGTGCCTCCAGCCCGTCGATTCCCTCGTAGCCGAGCGGATGCGGTACGCCCTCCTCCGCGAAGAGGCGTCGACAACCCGACTTCGTTCCTAGCGGCAGGTGCCGCGGATCGGCGCCGAAGAGTGGGATGCCGAGTACCAGAGCGAGGTCCCGCTCGAGCCGTGTCACGTTGTACGCGACGAGGTGCGAGAGACGCGGGTCGGGGATGAGCGCCCGGATCCGCTCGATCATTCGAGGTCGGTCCAACACCTTCGACGTCAGCGGGGCGGGCGATGCGTCGTGTGCGGCAACCAGATGGAGCCGCGCCCTGGCGTGACTCGGGATGACGCCTGTAAGCAGCGCAAGGTAGTACTCGATGATCGTCGGGTCGATCTCCGTCGACGTTACGTAGATGACCTGAAGCCGTGGCTGCCGAAGGAGCAGGAGTAGGAACAGGAACCGCTCTTCGTAGGCCTGGACGGGCGTGCGACGGTCGACGACGCGGTCGAGGCTCACCGACGGAACGACCACGATCGACTCGCCGATCAGGTTTAGACGCATGGCGGCCCAGACGGCCGGCAGCTGACGCTGCAACGTGTCGAAGCGCTCCTCCCGCTCACGCTCGCTCAGCGACTGCAGCGTCCGCGACTCGGTGGCAAGCAGCCTGCTCACGTTCGTACGCGGGCAGCGTCGAGGCCGACGATCTCGTAGGCCGTGACAGGTCGCGAGAAACCCTTCAGCTGCAGCTCGCTGACCTGGGTCGATACGACGAGACCCTCGACTGCGGCGTGGACACGCTGACTGACCAGGATCTGACCAGGGGCGGCCGCGCCGCAGAGGCGATCCGCGAGGTTCGTCACCGTTCCGATCGCGGCGTAGTCGGAGCGGCCCCCGAACCCCACGCTGCCGAGCGTTGCGTGCCCTTGCGCGATCCCGACGGCGAAGCCGAGATCGTGACCGCTGCGTCGCCAGCTGTCGGCGAGGTCAGCGACACGGCTCCGCATCGCGACACCCATCCGGACTGAACGGAGCGGTGCATCGGTACACGGAATCGGGTCGTTGAAGAAGACCATGACCCCGTCCCCGGTGAAGCGCTCGAGCGTCCCCTCGAAGCGAAAGACGAGATCTCCCAGGGCCTCGTGATACTCGGCGAGGACGCTCATGGTCACCTCGGGTTCGACGGTCTCGGCGAATGGAACGAAGCCACGAAGGTCGCAGAACACGACGGTGATCTCGCGCCGGTGACTCTCGAGGAAGGACTCGTCGCCGGACGAGACGATCAGGTCGGCGACCTGCGGCGCGAGGAAGCGCTTCAGCCGCCCCATGCGGTCGAGCTGCGCTACCTGATTCTCGACCCGCTCTTCGAGCTGTCGATTCCACTCGGCGAGCTCGGTCGCCTGCTGGAGGATCGTGTCGTGGTACTGCTTGATGCGTACCAATGAGCGTACGCGCGCGAGCAGCTCAGCCTTATCGAAAGGTTTCATGATGAAGTCGTCGGCCCCAGCCTCGAGCGCGTTCAGCTTCTCCTCGCCGCTGCTCGCAGTGATCATCACTACAGGAAGAAGCTCCGTCGTCGGCGTCGCGCGAATGCGCCGACACACCTCGTACCCGCCCATCTCCGGCATGACGATGTCGAGCAGGACCAGATCGGGACGCGGCTCGGTGGCTAGCCGATCAAGCGCCTCTGCTCCCGAGCTAACGCCCTCGATCGCGTATCCGCGCGGGCTCAGCATGGCGTCGAGCACGTCGATGTTCTCCGGTGTGTCGTCAACGATCAGAATGCGGGGGTCCGGGGCGGTCACATGCCGACGGCGCTGGGCGCCAGGTAGGTGCGCACGTACGCCGGGAGCTCTCGTACGTTGACCGGCTTCTCGAGGTAGCCGTCGAAGCCGGCCGATAGCAGGCGCTCCCGGTCGTCCTTCATGGCGAACGCCGTCACGGCGATGACGGGTGTCCGGGTCGTCTCGGGCATCGCGCGCAGCGCGCGCAAGGCGGCGAGCCCGTCCATTCCCGGGAGCTGAACGTCCATGAGGATCAGCTGCGGACGCTCTACGCGAGCGAGCACGAGACCATCCTCGGCCGAGGACGCCTGGAGAATGCGATACCCGTGCGCGCTGAGAACGTCGCGGAGCAGCATGAGGGTCATCTCATTGTCCTCGACGATCAAGATCAGCTCACCCAACGCGTCCTCCGTATGCTCCTCCCGCTCCGTAACGGAGTGGATCAGCCGAAGCAGCGTGCTGCGGTCGAGCTCGCTCTTCTGGGCCATGCGATCAATCTGACCGTACAAGCGCCGCTTGCTCTCCGATGTCATCGCCTCAACGGTGAGCACCACAATCGGCACGGCCGCAGTGCGAGGGTCAGCGCGAACTCGGCCGACGACGTCGAACGCGTCCACTCCCGTCGTGAGAACGTCGAGGATCATCACCGCCGGATGTTCCGTTCCCGCGAATGCCACCGCGGCGTCCCCGTCTCTCGCACGTAGCAGCCGGTATTCCGCGGGCGATGCGACCGAGTCGAGCAACTCGAGCACCGACGGGTCGTCGCTCAGCGCCACCACGGTCTGCGGCGCCGTGGTCGTCCAGCGCGAGAGAGTGGCGACGACGTCGTTCCGGGTGACCGGCTTGACGAGGTAGTCGGCCGCGCCGAGCGCGAATCCTCGACCGCGTTCGTCGAGCATCGAGACGATCACGACCGGAATGCCCGCCGTGCGAGGATCCGACTTCAGGAGCGCGAGGAGGTCCCAGCCATCGAGCCGCGGGAGCATGATGTCGAGGACGATCGCGCTCGGCTGGAGTGCGCGGGCCAGCTCGAGCCCTTCCTCGCCGTCGCGTGCAACGCGGATCTCGAACGCGGCTCCGCGGAGGTAGAGGGTCATCAGCTCGAGCGAATGTCGGTCGTCTTCGACAACGAGGATCGTCCTCGTCCCAGCTGAGACAGGAACCTGCGGCTCCACGAGAGCGCGCCCGGGACTCACCACCGTCGCACCTGTCGCTGCGGGGAGACTGAAAATGAAGGCACTACCCTCTCCAAGCCGGCTCTCGACCCACAAACGGCCTCCGTGCAGCTCCACGATCCGCTTCGACAGCGTCAGCCCAAGCCCGGTGCCCTCGGCGCTGGCGGAAAGGCCGCCGCGGCCCTGCTCGAACGATTCGAAGATCCGCTCCTGATCCTCCTCGGAGATTCCGATGCCCGTGTCCTCTACCGTCACGTGGACCTCGTCAGCCACGCGCCGAGCGCGCACCTCCACCCTCCCCCCCGGAGGTGTGAACTTCACGGCGTTCGAGAGCAGGTTGAGGACCACTTGCTTCAACCGCAACGGATCCGCGACAACGTCGACGACGTCAGGATCGACCTCGACGTTGAGCGAAAGCCCGCGGTGACTCGCCCGCTCGCGGACCATCGTAACGCCGTGCTCGAGCGCAACGCTCACCGATGTGTCGGCGAGCTCTAGCTCCATTTTCCCCGCCTCAACCTTCGAAATGTCGAGGATGTCATTGAGAAGCTCGAGTAGGTGCCGCCCGGAACGCCGAATGTCCTCGAGGTATCGCTCCTGTCTCGCGTTCAGTTCGCCGAACAGACGGTCGAGGAGGACCTCCGAGAAGCCGATCACAGCGGTCAGCGGAGTGCGCAACTCGTGGGACATGCTGGCTAGGAACTCGGACTTGTGGCGACTTGCGATCTCGAGCTCGCGCGTCTTCCGTGCGAGCTCCTGATAGAGGCGAGCATTCTGTATCGCGAGAGCAGACTGGCTCGCAAACGTCTCAAGCAGCTCTGTGATCTGGGCCGAGAACTCGCCCGTCGTGCGCCGGCGGACGACGAGCGCACCGAGAATCCGACCCTCGCGCTGGAGCGGTACTGCGAGCACCGACCGCCAGCCGTCCAAAGCGAGTTGTTCGAGATGAGCGTCGCGCGGCGCGACACCGATGTCGGCGACGATCAACGAGGTACCACTCGAGGCGGCACGGCCAACGAGCGTGTCATGAAGTCCGACCTTCGTGGTTCGGAGCGTGGCGAGCAGCTCTTCGCTCGTGCCGTAGGCCGTGAAGATGCGGAACTCCTGAGACTCGTCGTCGAACTCGAAGATCGATCCGCCCTCCGTGCCGGAGAGCTCCACCGCGTGCTTCACGATTGTCGACAGCACCTCGTGCAGATCGAGGCTCGAGCTGACCGCCTCGCCGACCTGACTCAGTCCTTGCAGCTGGTCGATGGAACGTGCAAGCTCTTGCGTGCGCTGGCCGAGCTCCCGCATCAGATTTGCATTCCGGATCGCGATAGCGCCCTGGGCTGCGAATGTCATCGCCAGCTCTATCTCCCGCTTCGTGAACGGGCTGACGTCACGCCGCCACAGCGAGATCACCGCCAAGACTTCGTCCTCGCTCTGCATGGGAACGCCGACGATGGTTCGAAAGCCCCCGAGCCGCTGCCGAAGCCGCTGCTCCTCCGTGTCGTACTCTGGGTCGTTGGCGATGTCCGCCGACATCACCGCCCGCCGCTCGAGTGCCACGCGGCCGACCACCGTGCCGGGGCCGAGGGGGATCTCACGCTCTGCGATCAGCGACCGGTACTCATCCGAGCCGCCCGAGGCGCAGGCGAGCCGAAAGTGGTCGCCTTCGTGGACGAAGATCTGCCCGGCGTCGGCGCGGCACAACCGGATCGTATGCTCGACGACCGTCTCGAAAATTGGCTCGAGCTCGAAGTCCGAACGACCGACCGCGAGCAGTACCTCGCTCGTCGCCGCCTGCTGCTCGAGCAACTCTGCGAGCTCGCTCGAGAGAGCCTCGAGCCGCGAGTTTGCAGGCTGCGGCGATGCCGAACCCCAACCGCTCACCGGTTCACGGCTTCGACCGAGTTGACAACACGCCGAATCCCTCTAACTGCGGCCAATCGGCAGCAAGCATGGCATGTTTATCAACCAGGTTCCAGGACGATGATCGACGCGCCCGTCGATCGGCTGAACCGTTACAGGCGTCTCGTGAGCGTCGACAAGCTCCGACGTTGCCTCGAGTTGTCCGCTCGGAATCGACGCGGTGCCGCCCGCGTGAACTCGCCCGCGAGTTCCTGCACGAGCCAGAGCCGTTGGCCGGCGCCGCTGACAGAGGACGCGCCTAGCCGCCGGCCATTGCCCCCACCACCCTGAACGGCTCGGCTCCGGAGGCGACCTCGTCCGGCAGCGGATCGTCGGCGGGATCGAGCGTGATGTCGCGCCCGCAGGCGAAGAAGCGGATGAAGTCCCGGCGCTCCGCCGTCCCGTGATCGCGAATCGTCCCGCGCAGGACCGGATAGCTCGCCTCCAGCGCGTCGAGGACCGTGCGCTGCGTCGGCCGCTCCTGGGCGTCGAGGGAGACCACTCGGTCGACACCCGCAAGGGTCCGCAGTTGCTGCGGAAGCACGACGCGGATCACGGCAGCGTCTGCGCCTCGACCGAGAGCACGGGGGGCAGATCGCGCACGATCGCGGTCCACCTGTCGCCGCTGTCCGGCGACGCGTAGACCTGGCCCCCTGAGGTACCGAAGTAGACACCGCCGGGATCGAGGCCGTCCACCGCCATTGCGTCGCGGAGCACGTTCACGTAGCAGTGGCTCTGCGGCAGGCCGTCGGTGAGCGGCTCCCATTCGTTCCCGCCCGTCCGGCTGCGGTAGACGCGGAGCTTGCCATCGGGCGGAACATGCTCGGAGTCGCTCTTGATCGGCACGACGTAGACCGTGTCCGGCTCGTGGGCGTGGACGGCAATCGGGAAGCCGAAGTCGGAGGGAAGGTTCCCGCTCACCTCGTGCCACGACTCGCCGCCGTCGTCGCTTCGCATCACGTCCCAGTGCTTCTGCATGAACAGCACGTCGGGGCGGGATGGGTTCATCGCGATCCGGTGGACGCAGTGCCCGACCTCCTTGTCCTCGTCCGGCAGCTCACCCGAGCGCAGCCCGCGGTTGATCGGGCGCCATGTCTCCCCACCGTCGTCGGTGCGGAACGCACCCGCCGCCGAGATCGCGACGAACATCCGCTGCGGGTCGTCGGGGTGGATGAGGATCGTATGTAGGCACAGCCCGCCGGCGCCGGGCTGCCACTGATCGCCAGTCTCGTGATCTCGGAGCCCCGACAACTCCTGCCACGTCTGACCTCCGTCGACGGAACGGAAGAGCGCCGCGTCCTCGACGCCGGCGAACACCGTGTCCGCGTCCGTCAGCGACGGCTCGAGGTGCCAGACGCGCGCGAACTCCCAGGGGTGTTGCGTGCCGTCGTACCACTGATGCGTGCCGGGGACGCCCTCGTAGGCGAACTCGTTGCCAACCGGCTCCCACGTCTTCCCCCCGTCGTCCGAGCGTTGGATTACCTGGCCGTGCCACCCGGTGGATTGGGACGCGTACAGCCGGTCCCGATCGACCGGCGACGCGTTGAGGTGGTAGATCTCCCACCCTGCGAACAACGGGCCCTCCACGTTCCAATCGTCACGCCTCCCGTCCGACGTCAGGACGAACGCACCTTTCCGCGTGCCCACGAGGAGCCGCACTCTGCTCATGGATTCCCTCCTTCTCGATCTCGAACGACCATTCTCTCCAATGACGTGCAACCGCCTGCGGTTTCGACCGCATCAGAAGGTAGACCGTGAGGCACCGCAGAAGTCATCGGTCACGGTAAAGGTCGTCTGGACGGTGCATCCGTCGAGTGCACCGTCCGGGGCAGTTTCAGGAGCACCCCGATGATCGCGCCCGCGAGGACGAGCTGAACGTCCGCGCGCAAGCCACCAGCGCGGTGCCAGCCCCGACCACCGTGGAAGAGCTTGCGGCCGTGCAGACGTAGCCGCGGAAAGATGTGCTCGAGATCGGGCGCGGAGGCTGAGGCGGCCCCGAGTGTGGCCGGGTCGAGCGGCCCGCGGCGGAGCCCGAGCAGAGCCAGCCCGAACAAGCCGCTTCGGATCTCAAAGCGACGATCGGCGATGTCCTCGTGCGGCACCCGATCACAGGCGAGATGCAGCAGCGGACCCAGAGCCAGCGCGGCGAGCCGGGAGCCGGTCACCGCACCCAGCGCACCGCCCGTCGCGACATGAAGAGAGACGATCACGACCCCCAAGGTCTACACTCCACGGCCTGGCCGCGCTCCTGCGCGACGGTCGCATCGAGGCGGAGCGATCCGGGCGGCGCCGGACCGGCGTATCGTTCGCGCTGCGGCGGCGAGCTCGAGGAGGAGGTCCACGATGGCCGAGACGGTGCGACGCGTCGAGTACTACTACGTGACGGTTCCAGACACACCTGCAGAGGGCCAGCGGATCCTCTCCGCCCTCAAAGACAGCGGCGTGAACCTGCTCGCTTTCCTCGGCTTCCCTCTCGGCGGCGGCCAGTCGCAGATCGATCTCGTTCCGGAAGACCCGGCCTCGCTCAAAGAGGCCGCCGCGCGAGCCGGCGTCACGCTCAGCGAGGCGAAGCGGGCGTTTCTCGTCCAGGGCGACGACCGCCTGGGCGCGGTTGCCGACACCACGGCGAAGCTCGCACAGGCGACCATCAATCTCACCGCCGCAGCGGCCACCGGCGCGGGCGCCGGGCGCTTCGGCATGATCGTCTGGGTCGCAGCTGCCGATTACGAAAGGGCGGCCGAGGCGCTAGGTGCGTAGCCCGGCCGAGGGTCGGCTTGGCGGTCACGTGGCACCCGTGGACGCGGGAAAGGGAGGGGCGGCGGCGTTCCTCTCAGTGGCCACGCCGAGTATGGGGCGGGGGTGCTCCCCGCCCCAATACAGGATTCGGTCCTACGGGAAGAGTGTGCCGGACGAGAACGTGCCCGGGATCGAGGCAACGTCGTTCGGCGTCACGGAGGTATCCGTGAGCGTGACGTTCGTGTAGTCAACAGAGATCAGGTGCAGCGTCTGCCCGCTCGGGCAGGTGAAGTCGCCCGGTGCCGGTGGGCCGACCGAGATGCTGCCACTCGTCGAGCCGTGCCGAACATCGAAGGCGCCGCTGTTGCTGACCGGTCCGGCGACGGTCTCCTTGTTTCCGGCCTTGGGATGGTTGCCGCCGTTGTTGAAGCACTGATAGACGGCGGTGGCATCAGCGCTCAGAGTGATCCCTGCGCTCGTCGCGTTGTTCCCCAGGCCGGCTTCCTTGAATGTCGCGACAAGGTTGCCGCTGCTGTCGACGGTCGCGCTGGCCGAGAGGAAGTGCGGGCTGTCGGCGAACGCTGCCGGGACAGCAACCGCAGCAGTCGCGAGCACGACGGCAAGTGCGGAAAGCATCCGATTCATGCGTCAGTCCTTTCTGATTGTTGGCTCACCGAGTGGGTGAGAAAGAGTTCGCTTGAAAGCCCGGGAGTAAGCTCGGCGCTAAGCACCACCTCCCCTCTTCCGTCGTCCTTGGGTGGGCGTCGGGGAAACGAGGTCGGTGCGCCCGCCCAGCCCCACGCGTAACCGTGGGGCTGGGCTTCTTCTCCTGCGTCGCAGCACCCTCAGGAGGACACCGCTTCGGCCGACGCTATTCCCGCGCCCGACAGATGTTTCTCCGCGCGCTACGACGTAACCGCCAGGCGTTTCGCCGCCCGAAGCGTCCACGCGCGCGCCGGTCCGCCTCGATCGCCTTCGACCCGGTGGGTGCGAGCATCGGTCGCGTGCGGTGTGAGCGCAGGCTGTGAGCCTCACGTCTGCAAATCAGCGGCAGCGCAGGTCGTCGAGCGGCTTCGCCCGATCGAGTCTCCCCCTACCGGGGGGATGCCCACCCGCTCGGCTCACCCAGGTCGTGACCCCGCACCAAGCGACGTAACTCTTTCGTAAAGCGTCCCCCGCAGGCGCTGGACAACGGCGGCAACCCCAACTACCTCACGACTGACATGGGGAATCAGACCGCGCTGCTCGCACACGATCCCGCTCCGCCGAAGACGCGGAATCCATCCGCAGCAGAGTCAGGACCAATGCTCGCGCCCCGCGCCGGGATGACGCGCGAGGACGTGCTGCGCGCGATCGCGCGGCTCACGATCGCCGAACGGGCGCGGCTCGAGGCCACGGAGGCACTCAGGGAGATGGGCGTGATCCGAGGTCGTCGCTTGGCCGAGGGCCTCGGCCAAGCGATCGCGGCCGCCTTCTACGGCATCGAACCGCCGACCACCGTCGGCTTCGATCTCGAGACCGACGACGGCACGCTCATACATGTTCGCACCTTCCATTGCACAGCGAAGAGGCGACGAGCCGCCGTCGACACGCCGCACCAGGCGTACGACCTGCTCCTCGCTCTCCGACTCGACGCTGCCTACGCGCCAGTGGAAGCGATCGAAGTCCCCCGCGAGGTCGTCCAGGAGTACGAGCACCAAGGCCGCCTGAGCTGGACGAAGCGCCTCGCCCGCGACCCCCGCGTACGCCACATTCCCGGGTACGCCCTCTAACCAAGATCACGGGTTTTTCCACCGGTTGTCGGTGAGGTAGCGACTTCGGCGCGGCGGAATTCTCGGACGCACGCGAAAGGGACAGACCTGTGCTTTGCAGGCTCGACAGCGAAGGAGGCGACATGGACCACGAACCGAGCAACCAGTTCTGCCGCGTCCAGACCCACGCAGCGAGTACACGTGAGCAGTGACCCATTCCGCCCGACGGTCGCCCAGATCGAGGACATCGCGCTCGCGACGAACGATCTCGAGTCCCTGTCCGACTTCTACCAGCAGCTTGGGGCGGTGGCCTCGCCACCTTGCGCAGACCCAGTGACCGGTCTTCGCAGCTGCGTGCTGGATTTCTGCGGCGTCCGCTTGGAGTTGTTCGAACGGTCGGGCAGCCGGGAAGGTGCGGCCGGCGACGGACGGTCGTCGGGGCTGGTGCACCTCGGCTTTGCGCTCGGATCCGCCGACGCTGTCGACGAGCTCAGCGGAGTGTTCGCAGCGGCCGGCCACCTGGTGCTCGAACCGCCGCGACGCGCCGGCGAGCTGGGCCGCTACGAGAGCGTTGTCGTCGACCCCGACGGCAACTGGCTCAAGCTCATGGTCTGAGCGGGCTCACGATGCCTGGAGCGCGGCCGGCGCCGCTCTAGAATCGCGTCGTGGGTGTGCAGCTGGCTCCGCTCGTGGAGCGCGAGCTCGAGCTCAAAACGGTTGAGCGGTTGCTCGCGGGTGCCGGCGCGGGCTTTGGCGGAGCTGTGGTCTTCGAAGGGCCGGCGGGGATCGGCAAATCGAGTCTGCTCGCGGCCGCCCGGTCCGCGGCGGCGGTCGACCTGCGCGTTCTGTCGGCGCGGGGCGGTGAGCTGGAGCGGGAGTTGCCGTTCGGGATCGTCCGGCAGCTGCTGGAACCAGCGGTGGTGGCCTGTGACGCGGAGGAGCGTGAAGCACTGTTGGCCGGGGCGGCGACACTGGCGACGCCTGTCCTCTTCGCGGCCGACCCGGAGGCCGGCGCCGAGCCGTCGTTTTCTGCGTTGCACGGGCTCTACTGGCTCACGATCAATCTGGCCGACGCACAACCGTTGCTGGTGGCCGTGGACGACGCGCACTTGGCGGATGTCGCCTCTTTGCGCTGGCTGATCTATCTCGCCCGCCGGCTGGCGGGCGTGCCGCTGGCGCTCGTGCTGGCGACAAGGCCGGCCGAGCCTGGCCCTGTGCAGGAGTTGCTCGACGAGCTGCTCGTCATCCCCGAGGTCGCAGTCCTTCAGCCAGGCGGGCTGAGCGAGCAGGCGATCACGATGCTCGCAGTACAGCTGCTGGCCGCTGAGCCCGATCCGAGTTTCGTCACCGCTTGCCGGCGGGCGACTGGGGGCAACCCGTTCTTGCTCTTGGAGCTCTTGCGCGAGCTCGACCGGCGGGGGATCGCACCGAGTCGTGAGAACGCCGGCCTAGCCAGCCAGCTGAGCTCGCAGGGCGTCGGCCGAGCGGTCCGCGCTCGTCTGAGGCGCCTGCCACCGGAGTGCACCGCTCTCGCTCGCGCTGTCGCGGTGCTGGGCGACCCGGCCGAGCCAACCATCGCAGCGCAGCTCGCGGGCCTGGCGGGCGACGCGGCCTCCCGCGCCGCCGACGCTCTCGCCGAGGCGGTGATCTTCGAGCCCGGCCGGAAGCTTGCGTTCGTCCACCCGCTCGTGCGCTCGAGCGTCTACTCGGAGCTGAGCTCTCAGGAGCGTGCCCGACACCACGAGCGCGTTGCACGCCTGCTCACAGGTGCGGGCGAGGCAACGGATCGGATTGCCGTTCACCTCTTGGCGACGCATCCTGGCGGCGATGCGGAGACGGTGAACACGTTGCGACAGGCGGCCAAGGGTGCAAGCAATCGCGGCGCCCCGGACGTTGCTGTCACGTACCTCCAGAGAGCTCTTGCGGAGCCGCCGTCGCCGGAGCTCGAACCGGTACTTGTCCACGAGTTGGGCCGGGCCGCACTCAGTGCCGGCGAGCTCGGGATCGCGATCGAGCAGCTCCGGCAGGCAACTCGGGATCTTGCCGATGGGCGCCTGCGCGCGGAAGCGGCGGACGCGCTGGGTTCGGCTCTCTTCCTCGCGCACCGGCCCGAGGAGGCGATGACCGATCTCACGTCGGTCATCAACGAGCTACCAGAGGGCGAGCGCGAGCAGGGTCTGCGGCTGCAGGCGACGCGCTGGGTGGCCGTGAGGGGAAGCGTTGCGGTCTGGCGTCATCTCCAGGCAACCGGGGAGCGGTTCGTCGTCACGTCGCGCAGGCCGCAGACGATCGGGGAGCGCCTGTGCGTTGCTGTCGCAGCTTACGACGCCGCTCGAACGGGGACGGCTCGGGAGGCACGGGAATTGGCCCTACAGGCGTTCGCGGACGGGCGGCTGCTCGAAGACCCGGGTCCGGAGTCGGGTGGCTTCTGGATCGTGCCGACCGTGCTGCTCCTCGCCTACGCCGATGACGACGGGGCCAGGGTCAGCACCGCGGTGATCGAGTGGGCGAAGCAGCACGGGTCGCTGCCTGCGTTTTCGATGGCGGCTCAGCTGCGCGCGTACATCTTCCTGCGTCGCGGCTCACTGGCCGAAGCAGAGGCGGATGCGACGAGCGCGCTCGAGCACCCTGGCGTCTCGGGCTTTCCCCCTTACGGCCGTGTGGCACTCGCCAACGTCCTGCTCGCGCAGGGCAAGCCCACCGAAGCCGCCGAAGTCTTTGCGCAGGCTACGTCCGAACCCGCTGCAGCCGGTCACATCCGCTACCTGCAGACGCGCGCTCGCTTACGCGCGGCCTCCAAGCACCCCGACGAAGCGCTGGAAGATCTGATCGCCTGCGGACGTCTCGAGCAGGAGTGGGAAATCCGTACACCTGCGTTCAGCACGTGGCGCGCCGACGCCGCGCCGCTGCTGGCATCGCTCGGCCGGCACAACGAGGCTCGTGCGCTGGCCCGTGAGGAAGTCGAGCGCTGCCGCGCCTTTGGCGCACCAGGTCCGCTCGGCACGTCGCTGCGCACGCTTGGCCTCATCGAGCCGGGAGGCTCGGGGATTGGGCTCCTCGAGCAAGCCGTCGCCCACCTCCAACGATCACCGGCGCGGCTGGAGCATGCACTCGCGCTGCTCGAGCTGGGCGCGGCAACCCGCCGCGCCGGCCGGCGCGCCGACGCCCGCGAGCCGCTTCGCGAGGCGCTCCACCTGGCCCATGTCTGCGGTGCCGACGCGATTGCTGTGCGCGTCCACGACGAGCTCGTAGCAGCCGGTGCCCGCCCCCGCCGAGACCCCACCCAGAGCCGCAGCCATCTCACCGCCTCCGAGCGGCGCGTCGCTCGCATGGCCGCCGACGGAATGACCAACCGCGAGATCGCACAGGCGCTCTTCCTGACCGAGAACACGATCGAGACTCACCTCCGCAGCGTCTTCCGCAAGCTCGAGATCCGTTCGCGGTCGCAGCTCGCTCGCGCCCTCTAGCAGCGCCCAGGCGGCCCGCTTCTCACGGACTTCCTCACCGACGCCCCGTGAGGCGGCCGCCCCGCACGCTCCTCGATCCTGCTCGCGCCACCCCCGTTGCCCTGCGCGCAGGGGCACAAGACGCAAAGGAGATGACATGCAGTTCGAGACCGTGGCGATCCGCGGCACGAAGGGTGGCGCACTCCCGCCTCGGTCTATGTCTCTTGCGCACAAGCGGTCAACCACTCAGAAAGGAAGAACCATGTCCCAAAGCACAATCGGCAAGCGACGGTGGGTGCTCTTCGCCCTCGCCGTCACCGCCCTCGCGCTCGCCGCCTCAGCACTGGCGGCGAGCGACGGCCAGACTGGGTTCGGCTTCAACGCCAGCGAGATCAGCGGCTTTCCCACCGGTGCCGTCTTCCTGACCGGCGGCGGCGCCTTCAATCCCGACACCGGGTTCGTTCACTCTGGGGGCGGCTTCCGCTGCACGAGCGACGTCGGCCAGGGCCCGCTGGCCGGGTGTCTCAGCGGCGAAGGCGTTCGCTGGGACACGGTCGAGCTCCGGAGGAGCACGACCTTCAAGTGCACCGGAGCGGCGGCGGAGTCCCTGAAGACCGCAACCACCGATGAGAACACCGTCGTGCTGCTCGCAGACTTCTACCGTGCCGGTGACGGTAACGATGAGTCCTTCACGGCGCAGATGATCGCCTCCGCCGACGACATTGCACCGGACGTTGGGGGGATCCAGAATGTCTGGATTCAGGGCGTCGGCTGTGCCTCCGCGATCGCGAACTTCAGTTCCTGAAGGCGACACGGAAGAACCCCGTGATGGCGACGACTGCTGGGCATCGCCGCCGGCGGGCGAGGGCGCGGGGCTGTGACCCGGGCCCTCGCCTGCGGGGTGCCAACATCCGGTTCACTCCCAGCACATCATTGGTCTCTCGGGACGTGGACAGGGTTTCGCCAGCGCGCTCGCTGAGCCCGGGTACGGCGATGTACTAGCATCGCGGCCCGCCGGCGGCCACCTACGATGCCGACGTGGAGGACGTTCTCTCCAAGGAGGAGCTCGAGGCCGCGCACTGCTGGGAAGCCGACGATCATGTGCCTCGGCGACCTGCGCTGACCGGGTTCCGTCGGAGGCTGCGCTACCACCAGGCGCAGTGGCGTGAGGCCAACGGGTACCCCATCGGTTCGCACCCGATCGCACCGCGACCCGACGGTGTGCCTCCGCGACTCGTCGGGAGCCGCCTTCCGCTCGCATACGCGAGAGAGACTGGCGCGAACTTCCTGACCGCACGCGCACTCGACGCGGTGAGGGCCCGAACGTCGGTCATCGAACGTCACCAGAGCTTTGATCACCAGCGACTGTGGGCCGACCTCCTGTCGTCGGTGTCCATGGGCTTCAACCTGTTCGGCGACCTGGCCGCCGACCTCGGGCTCGCCGACCGGGGCGTCCACACGTGGTGGCCGGACGTGCCTGGAACGGTGGCCGACGTCCGCTTTGCGCACTCGCCGGGGCGGCTCGATCCGGCCTGGCTCGGCAACCTCGTCGCGTTCGACGTCGCGTTCGTGCTCGACCTCGGGGACGGCACCCAGGGGATCATCGGGCTCGTGACCGCGTACCACCAGGTGAACAAGCCGCAGCCACCGAAGCCGAGCCGGCTGCTGCGGTACCGCGAGATCACCGAGACGTCGGGCGTCTTCGGGCCAGGACCGATCGACGCGGTCAACGGGACCGACCTCATCCACATCTGGCTCGCCCACCTGCTGGTGCTGTCGATGCTCCAGCACCCGAGCCGCGCGTGGCGCTGGGGCCGGCTCGTCGTCGTCCACCCCGCCGGCAACACCGACTACGCCGACGCGTGCAGCCGCTACCGGGCGCTACTCGTCGACCAGTCGACCTTCGCCTCCGTGACGGTCGAGGAGCTCGTCGACGCCAAGGTCCTCTCGACACACACGGCCACGGCACTGCGCAAGCGCTACTTCCCCCGCTGAATCACACCGGCCACCGTCGAAACCCGTGCCACGCGAGGAACCACTCCAGCTTCGAGAACCCCTCCCACACCCAGACCTCCGAGAGGTCGTAGGCGATGTAATGGACGACGTTCTTCATCGAGTTCATCACAAGGTGAGCCGGCCGGCGCCTGGCGAGGCTTCGGTGGGATGCGCGTCACGGTGTGACGGAACGCTACGGCTCGCGGGCGCGGCTACCGCCGCCCCGACGACCACTGTGCGCCGTACGTCGTTCGCCGTACGCATCACCGGACGATCTCGACCGCGAGCTCGGGCGAACAGCCGCGCCGGACGAGCGCGGCGATCTCGTGCCAGTCGGCGAGGTCACCGAACATCCACGCCGTGTACCGCGAGACTCCGAGGCGCTCGAGCTGCGCGATTCGCCACTCGCGCACGAGCAGCTCCTCGTCGGGACGTGGGATCCCGAACTGAGTCGTCGCCGCCCGATCCATCGCCTGTTCCATCACGCGCTCCTTCGACCGTCGTGGTAGTAGCTCCGACGATGACGCAGACGAGGCGCAGGCGCATCGACGCCAGCGGCCATCTTTCGTCCCCGCTGACCGGCCTCCGACACCCCCGGCTGACCCCTCCCGGGCCCCCCGCTAGCTCCAATGCCGCCGTGGGCCAGAGGGCCGTCGGCCTAGTCGAGCCGGAACCCGATCTTAAGCGTCACCTGGAAGTATGCGATCTCCCCGCGATCGATGTGCCCACGGATGGAAGCCACCTCAAACCAGTCGAGGTTGCGTACGGTCTCGGCGGCCTTCGCCACAGCTCCGCGAATCGCCGCCTCCAAGTCTGAGCTCGACGAGCCAGTTATCTCGATGGTCTTGTAGATGTGGTCGGACACGTCTCCTCCTTTCAAAGAGTGATCGAGCGGCTAGCCAGAGGTTCTCTTCCCGAAGCATCACAACCGATCGGTACGACGCGCCAGTCCCGGGCCGCGTCCCGCTCGCCGTTACACGAACCGTTATGGGATACGGTGAGCGAATGGGCAGTCGGCCCAGCTGGTCGGCGCGCTTCGACGCTCGCTCCACGTTGTGGCGCACGCCCACGTGAGGGATCGCGGCGAGCTCGGGCGGCTCGCCGAGGAGCAGGCCGCGTTACGGCGGGTGGCGACACTCGTGGCGCGCGGTGCGTCATCGGCAGAAGTGTTCGCGGCCGTCGCCGAGGAGGTCGCTGAGGTCATGCACCTCCCGAACGCCGCGATCTGTCGCTATGACGACGAGGGCGCGGTGATCACGGTCATCGCCGCCCGGGACGACCGTCCGCACCGCTTCCAGCCGGGTACGCGCTGGCCGCTCGACGGCCCGTCGATGTCCGCCCAGGTCCTGCACACGGGTCGCCCCGCGAGGGTCGAGGACTACACCGATCTCCCAGGCTCCCTCGCCGCCGAAGCCCGTGAGTCCGGGCTCAACCGGACCGCGGGTGCCCCGATCATCGTCGACGGCCGGGTCTGGGGAGTGATCGCGACATCGTCACCTGACGCTCCGCTCCCCCACCGTGTCGAGGATCGTCTCGCTGAATTCACCGATCTCGTCGCTACTGCGATCTCGAACAGTGAGGCGCGCGAGGACCTTCATCGTCTTGCGGAGGAACAGACGGCTTTGCGCCGGGTCGCGACCCTCGTCGCGAAAGGTGCGCCGCCCGCAGAGGTATTCGGAGCTGTGTGCGCGGAGGTCGCGCAGCTCGTTGACGCCGAGGCCGCCGCTCTCACCCGCTACGAGAGCGACGGCACGGTCAGCGTTCTCGGGGGCTGGTCCAGCACCGGATACGACTACGTCGGGTCGCGGTTCGCCCTCGAGGGCACCGTGTCCGGGCTGGTCTTCGAGACACGCCGGCCCGGGCGGATCGAAAGCTACGCCGAGGAACCAGGCCCAGCTGCTGCCGCCGCTCGCGAGATGGGCTGGCACTCGTCAGCTGGGGCGCCGATCACCGTCGAGGGCCGCCTCTGGGGAGTGTTGGCCGTCGTCTCGACGAGCGACCGGCCGCTGCCGCTCGACTCGGAGCGCCGCCTGACGGAGTTCACGGAGCTCGTCGCGACCGCAATCGCGAATGCCGAGAGCCGCGACCAGCTCGCCATTTCGCGCGCGCGGATCGTGGCCACCGCCGACGCGACCCGGAGGCGGATCGAGCGCGATCTGCACGACGGTGCGCAGCAGCGGCTCGTCTCGCTCGCGCTCCAAGTCCGCGCGGCGGAGGCGATGGTGCCGGCGGAGCTCGGCGAACACCGAGCTGAGCTGTCCCGCGTGGTCGAGGGGCTGAACAGCGTGCTGGACGGGCTGCGTGAGATCGCGCTCGGGATCCACCCGGCGGTCCTTGCCGATGGCGGACTCGCCCAGGCGGTGAAGACGCTCGCGCGTCGTTCGCCTCTCCCGGTCGAGCTCGACGTCCGCGTCGAGGGGCGGCTGCCGGAGCAAGTCGAGGTGGCGGCCTACTACGTCGTCTCGGAGGCGTTGACGAACGCGGCGAAGTACGCGCACGCGTCGGTCGTCCACGTCGACGTGGAGGCGCGAAGCCGCATGCTTCGCGTCGCCGTCGACGACGACGGCCTCGGCGGTGCCGACCCGGACCGCGGCTCCGGATTGCTCGGCTTGAAAGACCGCGCCGAGGCGATCGGCGGGACGATGTCGCTCTCCAGCCCCCAGGGAGCAGGAACATCGTTGCACGTCGAGTTGCCGCTCGACGTCGAAGAGTTATAGGCGTGCCGCGCGTCCGCGAGGCTAACCGCTGTCGCGACGTTGCTGGAGGCACTGGTCGGGTAAGCGCATCTCTACCGGAGCCGTCCCATTGCAGAGAGAGGAGCAATCGTGATCCCCGACGCCGACGAGCCTGTGAGCTTCGAGACTGACGTCAAGCCCTTGTTCCGCGAACGCGACCGCGAATCGATGCAGTCCCACTTCGACCTCTGGTCACACGACGACGTCAGCCGACACGCCGACGCCATCCTCGCCCGCCTCCAAGACGGCACCATGCCTTGCGACCGTGAGTGGCCCCAAGCGCAGGTCGACCTCTTCCAACGCTGGGCCGAAAGCGGCAAGCCGCGATGACCTGAGCGCGAGCTCAGCTCAGGGGATTGAGGCGGTCGGTGATCCGACGCTCCGCGCTCGAGTCGCCGAGCCTCTGCGCCACCTTCCTCGCGCGGCCCCACAGCTCGACCGCCTGTGTGTTCGCATCGAGCGATGCCGCCCTCGCCCCAGCCTGCTCGAGATACTCGAGTGCCTTCTCGAGGTTAGGGCTGCGGGCGTAGTAGTACGCGAGCAGCTCGAGATGCTCCTCCCGCGACGCCGCGTACAGATCGTCGAACACCGCCGCCACACGTTCGTACAGTTCCTCCCGGCGGGTCGGCGTGAGCGTCGAGAGCGCCGCCTCCCGCAGCAAACCGTGCTTGAAGGCGTAGACGAGCTCGGGATAGCGGCTGACCTCCCGCACGCACTGCGCACGCAGGAGCACGGATAGGGCGCGCTCGAAACTGTCCTGACCGTCCTGACCGTCCTGGGCTGCGACGCGCTCGAGCACGCGGACGGGGAATGTCCGTCCCACGACGGCGGCGATCTGCGCCAGCCGCCGCGCCCCCTCGTCGAGCATGTCGATCCGCGCCAGCAGGAGACCTTCGAGGGCAGGCGGCAGGAGAGCTGCGGGCGCGGCCGTCAGAGTCCACCGGTGGCGGCGCCGCTCGAGCCCGCCACCCTCGATCAGCGAGCGGAGCAGCTCCTCGACGTAGAGAGGATTGCCTTCGGCGCGCGCGACTATCTCGTCGCGCGCCTCCGTGTCGAGGCCGCCGGGCATGAGCATCGCGAGCAGCTCACTGGCCGCTGCGTCGGAAAGCGGGCCGAGCGGAATCTCGACTGCGCGATGCGCGTAGTGCTCGAGGGCATGAAGCCTGAATCGGAGGCCTTCCGACGGAACGTCTGTCCTCAGCGAGACGACGACGCAGAGCGGCGCACGATCGGTCACCTCGATGAGCTCCTCGGCGAGACCACGCGTCTCCGTGTCCGCCCAGTGCAAATCGTCGAGCGCCAGCACAACCGGCTGCCGGCCGGCGAGCGCTTCGACCCACGCGCAGTACGCGCGTCGCACGCCGATCGCTGCGTCCTCGCTGCTCGGATCAGGGGCGCCCGCGTCGACGTCGACGCGCACCCCAAGAAGCCGAGCGAGCCACGGCAGTACCTCGTCGATGTCGAGGCGCGGCAACGGCGCCAGCCGGGCCCGGAGCTTCGTGCGCACGGAAACCTCGCTCTCGCCCGGCTCAACCCCGAGCCAGCGCCGGAGCGCCTCGACGAGGGGCCCATAGAGAACTTCCCCGTCGAACGAACGACAGTGCCCCTCGAGCCACCCCAGCTGGTCGGCTGCGATCGCCCGAAGCTCGGCCAGCAGGCGGGTCTTGCCGATCCCCGTGTCGCCGACGACGAGGAGCACCTGGCCGCGGCCGCTCACGAGCTCTGTAACTGCGGCGCGCACCTGCGCGACCTCCTGGGCGCGGCCGACGAGCGGCGCGGCGGCGTTCCCGGCCGCTTCCGCACGAGTGCCGGTGAGCCTCCAGGCCGCGACGGGCTGCTCACGCCCTTTGACCGCCACCTCGCCGAGCGAGTCGAGCGTAAAGCGGCGCGCGAGTCGGCTGGCCGTCCCTTCGCCGACGACGGCCGTCCCCGGGTCGGCGATCGTCTGCAGCCGTGCCGCGACGTTTGTCGTATCGCCAAGCGCGACCCGCCGCCGCTCGGCACCGCCGACGGTGCCAACTGCGGTCTGGCCGCTGTTCACCCCAACGCGGACATTGAAGTCGGTGACGCCCCACGCAGCGGCAATGTCGCGGGCGTACTCGGCGACCACCTCGAGGATCCGCAGGGCCGCGCCCGCCGCCCGCTCCGGGTCGTCCTCATGCGCCGCCGAGAGTCCGAAGAACGCTGCGATGCCGTCGCCCATGTACGACTCGACCGCCCCGCCATGAAGCTCGACCGCGCGTGCCATTCGGCTGACGCACTCGCCGATGAGCGCCTTGACCTCCTCGGGTGCGAGTCGCTCGCCGAGCGCGGTCGAACCGACGATGTCGGCGAAGAGCGCTGTCACCGGGCGCAGCTCGTCGTCGGCGCCGACTGCGGGTGCACTGCGGCCGGCGCTGTCGTCGGCGTCCTCAGCGAGCGGCGCGCTCGCGCGGGTCAGCGAGACGCCGCAGTAGGCGCAGAACCTGGCCGAGCTTGGAACGGCGGCGCCGCACTCGGGGCAAAATCCTTCTGCGAGCGGCGCGGGTGGGGGCCCGGTGGGCTGCCCGAACGGCTCGCCCGCCTCCTCCGGAAGAGGCGGCGTACCCCGGCCTACTTCGACCGCAACTACGGTGTTCCCGATCTTGACGACGTCGCCGGGGCCGAGGCGGGCGCTCTGAATGCGGCGGCCGTTCACCCACGTGCCGTTGAGCGAATCGAGGTCCTCGATCTCGAGCCAGTCGCCACCGGCACGTATCAACGCGTGCCGCCGCGAGATCTCCTGGTCGTCGATGACGACGTCAGCATCGCCGCGGCCGAGCACGAGGGACGAGTCGACGTGTAGTGCCCGGCCGGCGCTCGGGCCAGCAGTGATCCGGAGCATGAGCACCGAGCTCATGCGGCTATTTCAGGCGCGCGACGCAGTCGGGTTGTGCGCACTTGCCGAGCCGGTGATGCCAGAACCGGAACCAGCTGAAGAGGCTCGAATGGTCGCTACCACCGGCGCGCGCGGTGGCGAGCGTGTCGATGTGGCTCGGCTGACCGAGCTTCTCGTGCGTCCACACGATCACGGCGACGTTGCCGGCGAAATAGCACAACCGCCTCCCGCCGGGCTTGCCAGGACCGTGCTCCCAAGCACCCTCCCCGCCCCACGCGACTCCGCTGCACTGCCCCAGGTTCCTACCGATGTCGTTCTCGCGCCTCAGCCGGTCGTACGCCCGGTGGAGGGCGGCCGCGTTCGGGTAGATCGAGAGCGTCCACGAGTCCGGGTGATACCCGCCTCCCGCGCCGGGACGCGGCGCGCAAACCGCGGTCTCGGCAGCCCCCGGCGCGGTCGGTCCCTTCTTGCAGTACTTGAAGATGTCGGTCGGCACCACGCCGGCCAGCCCGACTTTCGCCGGCACCCCTGTGGCGGCCGTAGTCGCCGGCCCTGTTGGGACGGTAGTCGCATTGCTGCCGGTAGCCGCCGTCCTCTCGTTGCCGCCGCCCGTCATCACGACGGCGACGATGACCGCAGCAGCGATGACTGCGACCAGCGCCGCGGCCGCGGCGACGAGACGCCGGCCCGAAAGCGCAATCGTCCGCGGCTCGCGAGTGCTCTCCGAGCGCAACGGCGAAGCCGGCTCTTGCTCGAGCGCCGGCGCCGGCGGCGCCTCGGGCTCCGCCGGGGACGCGGTGGGCGCGGCCGCGGCGGGAGGCGGCGCCTCCACCGCTCGAACCCCGGCCGGTGACATGATCGTCTCGGGCACGGCAAGGCTCCCCGAGGCGCCGCGAACGTCGCCGGCGGTCGTGCCGAGGACGACCGCCCGCACCGCGCGGAACAGATCCCCACAGGTCGGATAGCGATCCTCCATCGCCTTCGCCATCGCGGTGGCAATTACGCCGTTGATCGCGCTCGGGAGGTCCGGCCGCTTGTCCGTCAGCTTCGGCGGGGGCTCGACGAGATGCGCGTGGATGATGGACGCCTCGGTCGGCGCGTCGAAGGGCGGGTCGCCGCTCAGACACTCGTAGAGGACGCAACCAAGCGCGTAGACGTCGGTCCGCCCGTCGACCGGCTTGCCCTCGATCTGCTCCGGTGCGGCATAGGCGAACGTGCCGAGGAAGTAGCCGGTCTTCGTGAGACGGTCGGTGGAGGACTGCTTCCCCACCCCGAAGTCGGTTAGGTAGACGCGGTCCGATGGTCTCGCGATGAGGATGTTCGCGGGCTTCACGTCACGGTGGACCAGGCCCCGCTCGTGCGCCTGGTCGAGCGCTCCCGCGACCTGCTCCAGGAAGAACAACGCCTGTCCCAATCCCAGTTGTCCGCTCTCCTCGATGAGAAAGCTGAGATCGGTTCCCTCCACGTAGCGCATGGCGATGTAGAGGAAGCCGTCTGCCTCGCCGGCGTCGTAGATCGGGATGATGTTCGGATGCTCGAGCGCCGCTGCCATCTTCGACTCGCGCGTGAACCTCTCGTGGAACGACTCGTCGGAGGACAGGTTCGCCGAGAGCACCTTGAGCGCGACGCTGCGCCCGAGGTGGAGGTGCTCCGCCTCGTAGACGACGCTCATGCCACCGCGTCCGAGAACGCCGGTGATCCGGTAACCGGCGATCACGGTGCCGATGGGGATGTCCCAGCTCATCGCAGTCCCCCGTGGTCCGGCCGCCGCTCCTCAGGTCTGCCGGGATCGTCTCCGATCATAACCCGATGGACACGGAAACCGGAAACGGGCCTCGCTTACGGCCGCGCGTTCTGGACGTTCGCGGACGGAGAACCGACCGTGCCCTGAGATACGCTCGCTTCGGGTACGCAGAATCGGGGGGCGGGGGTGAACGACTCGACGAGCGCGAGAGTTTCCGTCGTGACGGGTGCCAACACCGGCATGGAAGAGTGATCGCCGAGGAGCTCGCCTGGCGCGGCGACACGGTCGTGCTCGTCTGCCGGAGCCGCGAGCGGGGCGAGGCCTCGCGCACCGGCGGCTACAAGATCGACTTCGATGACCTCATGCTTAAGAAGAAGTACTCGGCGATCCTGGCCGCGAGCCAGAGCAAGCTCGCACAGGTCATGTTCACGCTCGAGCTCGCGCAGCGCCTCGAGGGAACGGGCGTCACGGTGAACGCACTTCACCCGGGCCTGGTCAAGTCCGGGATAACACGCGAGCTGCCCTTCTTCATGCGGACGATGCTCAATCTCGTCTCGACGACGCCGGAGAAGGGTGCTCGGACCGCTCTCTACCTCGCGACGTCGCCCGAGGTCGAGAACGTCTCGGGGCAGTACATCGGCCCGAAACGGAAGCCGCTGAAGCTCGCCGCACAGGCCAATGAGCCGGAGGCGCGGCGGCGGCTCTGGGACCTCAGTGTCGAGATGACGGCGCTGCGTCAGGCCCCTCTAACGAATGCAGCGTCACCCCGGCTGACCATCTAGCCTCGCGCCGTGGCCGTGAGCCGCGATATGTTCGGCCGCCTGGCCTTTCGAGGCGTGTGGCGGCGCTACCAGCAACTGGCGCTCGAGGCGTTCGAGCAGGACCGGGCGCGCGGACGGCGGCGGACGCACATCGTCGCGCCGCCGGGCTCCGGGAAGACGCTGCTCGGAATGGAGATCGTGCGCAGGCTCGACGCTCCGGCGCTCGTGCTCGCGCCGAACTCGGCCGTGCAGGGCCAGTGGTTGCGAGTTCCCGCAGAGTTCGGGGCCGAGCCTGGTACGGCCGCCGCAAACGCCGAAGCCTCAGTCGCCTGCCTCACCTACCAGGCGCTTGCACGCCTGGACGATCCTGCCGTCGTGCTCGGGAACCTCGCCCAGCGGCGATGGGCCGCCGACCGCGCTACCGCGACCGGGCAGACAGTCGAGGAGGTGGAGCGCGACGCGGCAGGTTGGACGGGCGAAGCCGTGGCGCGCCGCAGCCGCGAGCTCGCTCGGATCACGGCCTCGCTAAAGCGAGAGATCGCACGTGCTGAGCATGGTGAGCTCCGGCTGGGCGATCTGTTCTCGGCCTCCGCACGCGAGCGTCTCGACGCGCTGCGGCGAAATGGGGTCGGCACGATCGTTCTGGACGAGTGCCACCACCTCGCCTCGCTCTGGGGCTATGTCGTCCGCACCCTCATCGAAGAGCTCGGCGACGTCCACCTCGTCGGGCTGACGGCAACGCCGCCGGACGAGTTGACGAACGAGGAGGCGGAGCTCTACGCAGCGCTTCTCGGCCCGGTTGACTTCACGGTGCCGACGCCTGCTGTCGTGCGCGAGGGCTTCCTCGCCCCGTACCAGGAGCTTGCCTGGTTGGCGCGCCCGCTCGAAACGGAGGCCGACTGGCTCGCCGAGCACGACCAGCGCTTCCAGGAGCTCATCACCGCGCTCCACGACCAAGACGGTGAGGTGCTCAGCCTGCCCGCGTGGGTGATGACGCGGATGCGCGACCGCGGTCGCACGGCCGATGAGAATGCGGAGATCTCGTGGACGTCGTTCCAGCGCAAGCATCCTGCGCTGGCCCGCGCAGGCGCGCGGCTGCTCGCGTCGGCCGGGCTCGAACTGCCGGCGGGGGTACCGCGAGGTGAGGGCTACCGCGAGCAGCCGAGCCTCGACGATTGGCTCGTCCTGCTCGAGGACTACGCGTTGCACGGCCTGGCGGCCGATCCGTCGCCGGCCGCGGCAGGGCGCTACGACGCGATCGGTGCCGCGTTGCGCGAACTCGGATTCACGCTCACGAGGCAAGGCATCCGGCGCGGCGCCTCGGAGGTCGACCGCCTGCTGACGAGCTCTGCCGCAAAGTCGGTCGCACTGGTCGAGGTCGTCGGCTGCGAGTACGACGCACGCGGCGAAGCGCTGCGCGCTCTCGTCCTCACCGACGCGGAGCGCGCCTCGGCGGTGCCGGACACAGCTCTGGCATCGGTGTTACATCCCGAGGCCGGAACGGCACCGGAGGCAGTTCGGGCGCTCAGCGCGGACGGACGCACAGGAGCCCTTCGGCCGCTGCTCGTGTCCGGCCGCGGGTTGCGCTGCGCCAAGCGCGACAGTCCGGTACTCCTCGATGCATTGCGCAGACACGGGACGGCAGACCTCACGGGTTGGCGAGCGGAACCCGACGAGGGCGGCCTGATGCGGCTGACGGCGACGGGCGCTTCCTGGCAGCTGCGACTCTGGGTCGAGCTCGCGACGCGCACCTTCACCGACGGCGTTACCCAGGTGCTCGTCGGCACTCGGGCGCTGCTCGGCGAGGGTTGGGATGCCCCCTGCGTCAATTGCCTCATTGATCTCAGCGCAGCCACGACGTCGGTGTCCGTCACCCAGATGCGCGGGCGGTCGCTCCGGCTCGATCCGAGCGACCCCGCGAAGATCGCGTCCAATTGGGACATCGTCTGCGTCGCGCCAGAGCTCGCCCGCGGCGCCGCCGATTACGACCGCTTCGTTCGGAAGCACCTGCACCTGTTCGCCCCTTCGGAAGACGGCGCGATCGAAGCGGGGCCGTCGCACGTCCACCCCGCCCTCGGCCCGTTCGCCCCGCCGCGGGACATCCTCTTCGACGAGATCAACCGCGCGATGACGCGTCGCGCCGCGAAGCATGAACAGGCGCGTGAGCGCTGGGGAATCGGCCGGCCGTACGCCGGCGAGGAGCACGACACGCTCGTGGTACGCCCGCGTCGTGCCGGTGTGCGTGCCGCGGCAGTCGATTCGCCGCCCGCTTACCCGCTCGGCCAACGTGTTCCGGTCGGCATTGCCGGCGTCGCCGCGACGGTCAGTCCGCTCGCGGCGGCCTACACCCACAGCGTGGCAGCGCTCACGGGGTTTGCAGTGGTCCCGGCTGCGCTTGCCTGGGCAAGCGTGCGGCTCGGCCGGACGCAACGCGAACTCGCGGACGCGCTCCCGCTCGATCTCGCAGCACATGCCGTCTGCGACACATACCGCGAGCTCGGCGAGTTCTCCCACCAAGCCGCAGGGTCACTCGCGATCGAGCCGCGAGCATCGGGCTACCTCCGCTGCTATCTGCGCGAAGCAACGCCCGAGGAGAGCGAACGGTTCACGAACGCCCTCGACCAGGTCATCTCAACCGTCGCGTTCCCCCGCTACCTCGTTTCGCGACTCGTACCCAGAGCCGGACGCGGCCGGATCGCACTACTCGCACGCTCACTCCTACGCCGGCCGCCGTTCGAGCTCCAATGGTGCGCCGTGCCCGATGACCTCGGGCGCAACAAGCAGCGAGCCGAGGTCTTCGCACAAGCCTGGCGCCGCTGGCTCGGCCCGAGCGAACTCCGGTTCACGCAGCGCAGCAGCGACGGCCGCGCAACTCTCGCGGCCGCGAACGCACAGGCAGTCGACTACGACACGAGCGCACGGCGCATTTGGATGTAGGCGCATCGACTTCGATGAGCGGTCTCGCCGAGCCCGCGAGCGCCCACCGTCCCGAGCCCTACAATTGCAGCGTTGGCCACGCCGGCACCCGAGCCGAGGCGCAAGCTCTGGTCGCGGCCGCCGTTGCTCTGGGTTCGCCTCGGGTATCTGACGCTGCTCAACGTCGTCTTCAGCAGCGCGTATCGCTTCGTCCGCTCCAACTACCGGGTCTGGCACTGGTCGTCGCGGCACTACGGGGCCCGGCTCGACGACTTCGCGCACCTGCACGCATACCTGATGTGCACCTGGGCGAGGAAGCGGGTGCCGGCGTATCAGCAGTTCACCGACGAGCGAAGCTACGTCTACCGGCCGCTTTCGCTCAGCGCGTTCCCCGAGACGACGAAGGATTCGTATGTCAAGCGGTTCGGCTTCGCGGCACGTTGCCGGAACGGCGAGATCCCCCTCGCGGGGACGCTCGTCGACGAGTCGGCCGGCTCGTCCGGAACGCCGTTCAACTGGCTCCGTTCCGAGCGGGAACTTGGCGACGTCCACCTGAACACCGCGAACTGGGTGCGCTACTGCTTCCCGACCGACCGCCTGCTCGCGGTCAACGCTTTCTCGATGGGCGCCTGGGCGACCGGCACCAACACGGCGATCGCGCTCTCCAAGGTCTGCATGGTCAAGTCGACGGGGCCCGACCTGGAGAAGATCATCGACACGATCGAGCAGTTCGGTCCCGACTACGACTACCTCGTCGCCGGGTACCCGCCGTTTCTCAAGCATCTGGTCGACGCCCTCGACGCACGCGGGTACGACTGGACACGAACGCGCATGTACGGGGCAGTGGGCGGGGAGGGGATGACCGAGGCGATGCGGGACTACCTGGAGCGGCGTCTCGTGAAGGTCCGCTCGGGCTACGGGGCCTCGGACATCCAGATCGGGATCGCGGGCGAGACGGATCTCTCGGTCTGGGTTCGCAAGTTGCTTGTCGCGCGCGCGGACGTGCGGGAGGCGCTGCTCGGCCCGGGGGAAGATCGCGTCCCGATGGCGTTCCAGTACAACCCGCTCGAGAACTACATCGAGATCAACGATCTCGGCGAAGCGGTGATCACGGTCAACAACATCTCGGTGCTCTCGCCGAAGCTCCGCTACAACGTGGGCGACGAGGGCCTGACCATGGCTCGGCCCGAGCTCATCCGCCGCCTGGCGGAGCTCGGCGCGATCGAGTCGCGGCGGGCGAATGTGCCGGAAGGATGGGCCGCCCCATTCTTCTTCCTTTACGGCAGGCGCGACAGCACAATCTCGTACATGGGCGCGAACATCTATCCGACCGACGTCGAGTACGGCTTGTACGCAGACGAGCGGCTCGCTGCGATGATCGAGAGCTTCTGCTTGCAGCTCCAGGAGAGCGCCGACCTGGAGTCGCGGCCCGTCGTCAACGTTCAGTTGCGCGAGGAGGTAGCGCTAGGTCCAGAGGAAAGGAGCGAGGCGGCCGGACGACTGCGCGCGGCGCTCGTCGACCATCTGGCCGCGACCAGCAGGGACTTCGCCGAGTCGCTGCGGGAGGATCCGAGCGCGAGTGACGTTCGCCTCGTCGTGCACGACCACGGCACCGGGCCGTTCGCCGGCGGCGCGAGAAAGATCAAGAACGTCTACGTCGTCGGCCCTGCGGCCTCCCGGTGAAGAGCGAAGAGTGAAGACCGACGATCTCAGCCTGGTGCCGCCTTACGGTCGCGCCAACGCCGTCTTCATCGGCGCGACCGAGTATTCGGGGGTGCGCGCGCTGCTCGCACATTGGCCGAAATTCATTCGCCTGCGCCGCCGGCTCAAGCGTGCGCCCGGCTTCTGCGGCCACTACCTCTACTACAAGTTCCCGTTCACCTTCGGACAGGTCGTGCTGTTCGAGGACATGGACCAGATGCTGCGCTTCGCCCGCAACAAGCTCCATCGGGAGCTGATGTCGTGGGTGACCGACGGCGACCGCAACGCGCGGGCAGGCTTCATACGCCTCTACGACGCGCGCGAGGGTGGGAGCTACGCGAACGGCGCGTGGAGCGCCGAGGGCGCCGCCGGCTACGACGAGCGGTTCACGGCTTTGAGCAAGGAAGCCGAGGGTCCCCCGGTTCACCCGCGGAAGGAGCCGTTGCGCTGACGACCGTGACTCCGGCAGCCGAACGCGTCGAATGCCGCGTCGTGGCGGACAGGCGCGCCCTCCGCGAGTGGTGCGCACTCACCGACCGCCTCTACGCTGACACGCCGGGCTTCATCCCGCCCATTCAGCAGCAGCTGCGGGACTTCTACGACCGGAAGGCGCCCTACTTCCGTTACGGCGACATCCAGTTCCTGAGCCTGATTCGCGACGGTGCGGTCGTCGCAAGGACGACTGCGCATACGAACGCGAAGCTCGATGCGAAGCTCGGCACGAAGCATCTGCTCTTTGGCTTCACGGAGTTCGTGAACGATGACGCGGCCTTCGGGGCGCTCGTGGACGAGCTGAACGCGACGGCGCGGCGGCTCGGCGCGACCCGGCTGCTCGGTCCCGTCAACCTTCTCCCGAACCAGTCGGGCGGGGTCGTGACGTCGGGGTACGACCAGCGCGGCTTCGTCGACAGCCCCTACAACCTGCCGTACTACCCGGGGGCCTACGAGCGGCGCGACTTCGTGCGCGTCTTCGAGGGCTCGACGTTCATCGGATCTCTGACCGGCGACGACACGCCGGTGGAGCAGATCTTCCCGTTCGACGACGAACGCATCGAGCGGGAGCAGCTCGAGGTCAGGCAGGCGAACCGCAAACGCGTGCCGGAGGAGCTCGTGTTCATCCGCTCGCTGCTGAACGCGAGCTTCGCCCAGCTCGGCTACTACACCACGATCGACGAGGACGAGCTCGCGTACCAGGTCGACGGCCTCAGCTACCTCCTCGACGAGCGGATCGCGCTGTATCTGTTCAAGGCCGGCACGCCCATCGCGTTCATGCTCTGCATCCCGGACATCTCGGAGTTCGTGCGAAAGATCAACGGGAACCTCAACCTGGCGAACCAGCTCCGCTTGCTGCTGACGCGCGGCCGCTACCGGCGCGACGCGATCTGCGTGATCAAGGGCACCCTTCCCGAAGAGCAAGGGAAGGGGTACATGGGGCTGTTGAGCCGGGAGGTGCTGCGCAACCTGAGATCGTCGGGCTACCACACGTTGCGCGGGACCTTCATCGAGACCGAGAACGTCGGGTCGTCGTCGCAGGCCGAGCACATGAGCGGTGAGCCTCTCCACGGCGTGACCTTCTACGCCCGCGCCGTCGACGGGTGACGGACCTCCGCGAGCTGCGGCGTCTCGAGCCGTGGTTCTACCGCGCGCCGTCGGCGCACAACACCCAGCCGTGGGTGCTCGTCTATGAGCCCGAGCAGATCGAGCTCCGCTTCGACCCGCTGCGCCACCTCGAGGCGGGAGACCCGACGCGGCGCGATCTGCTGCTCTCGCTCGGGGCCTTCGTCGAAGCGGTGTTCGTGACGGCAGCGGCCGACGGGATCGCGCTCGAGTTCAGTCCGGCAGTCGATGTCGACGCTTCTCGGGTCGGCGTCCTCAGAGAGGGAGCGCGCCCGTACGAGACGCGCTTCGGTCCCGCCGATCTCGAGCGACGCCGGACGAGCCGCCTGAGCTACGCAGCCGGGCGCTTGTCCGAGGACGAGCTCGCGGCGTCTCGCGCTCAGCTTCGACCGGGCGAGCAACTGCAGGAGCTCGCAGCCCGAGACCTCGTCGAGCTGTTCGCGGCGGCCGACCGCTGGATGTACGAGACCCCGCCCGTCGTCGACGAGCTCCGGTCGTGGCTGCGGCTGAGCAAGCGCGATCCACGGTACGACCGTGACGGGCTCACGTACGAATGCCTCGCGCTCTCCCGATTCGAAGCGCTTGCGCTCGGGTTCCTGCTTCGTCCGCGCGCCTATCGCTTCGTGCTGAGGTTCGGGTTGCATCGCTCGTTCACCGCGTCGGCGAAGTCCGTGCTCGACGTCGACGGCAGCGTCCTCGTGCTCGCCGCAGCGGCGGACAGTCCCGAGGAGCTCCTGCTGAGCGGGCGCTCGTTACTCCGCGTGTGGCTCGAACTGTCGACCGCCGGCTACTACACGCACCCGCTGAGCCAGATCATCGACTGCCGCCCGACCGAGCAGGAGCTGGCGCGACGCCTGGCAATGGAGCCCGGCAGGCGGCTCTTGAGCGTGTTCCGCGCCGGCCGGTCGGCCCCACCGCCACCGTCGCACCGGCTGATCGGGCTCCCCGCCGCGACGGCGGAGTAACCGGACGGCCACGCGGCGCGTTGTGACTCGGTACGAGGAAAGGGAGGGACATGTATGAGCATCCTGTGGATCATCCTCATCGTCGTACTCATCCTCGCGCTGCTCGGCTTCTTCGGCCGCGGCCTTTAGCCTAGATAGGCCGCCCAGCCGCGCCAGTAGGCCGTTCGGCTCATTGCCGAACGGCCCGGCGGCGTCGATCCTTGTTGGGTGGACGACGCCGCCGTTCTCGCCGTGCTCTCGCGCGCGGATGCCTCCGGAGCGATTCCTCGCCTGGGCGGCCTCGCACGGCCCGACGGCGTCGCGGTCGTCAGCGATCGCAGCTGGTGCTTCAGCCACATCGACGGCGCGACGCTCAGGAGCGGACCGATGCCCAGGCCGCCCGCCTTCGTCGCGCGCCTGCCCCTCATTCGCGGTCTTGCGAAGCTCTTCGTCGCGCTCGCGCCGCTGTTCTCCCGCACGGGCGCAACGCGCCTGCGCGAGCGGTTGTTCCTGCTCGGGGCCGTCCTCGCTCCGTTGCCGCTGGCGCTGCTGCACGGAACCTCCCGAGCGGCCGCAATGGTCATCCTGACGGTGGCGCTCGTGGCCTGGATGCTTCGCGGCCGGACGCTGCGCCTGCACGGAGCCGAGCACCGCGCGATCGCGGCGGCCGAGGCGCGGCAGCTCGTCGACACGTGGCACGGGCTCGCACGGCCGAGCAGATTCTCGGCGCGTTGCGGCACGAATTTCGCGGCGATCTTTGCACCCGTGTCCGTCCTGCTCGACCGGGTGTGGATTCTTCCCGCGAGCGCGCTGACGCCGGTGCTCGTGACTCTTGTCGCACTGATGCTGACGATGGAGATCTGGATCGCCGCACAGCGCTCACTGTCGCGCCTGAGCCGCCTCGTGTTGCTGCCAGGTCTCCTCCTCCAGCGGCTGACGACACGGGAGCCTGATCTTCACCAGACGCGCGTCGCGCTTCGCGCCGTGGCAGGCGTCCTCGCGGGCGACTCGGCGACCTCGTAGCAAGTAGCGAGGGCGCCGACGCTGCCGTTCTGGCATGGACTAGAGGCAACGAGCGTGGGATGATCGGCCGGATGCACCGGCTCGGGGGTCTTGCCGTGGCTTCTCTTCTCGGACTTGGGGTCACGGCGTCTGTTGCTGCTCCGCCTGTGCGTTCGACCGCTCCAGTCGACGCATGGGTCACTGACGGCGACGTGATGGCGATCGCGTCGACGTCGAATGGGCTGTATGTGGGCGGCGACTTCACGCTGATCGGCCGGCCCACAGGGGCGTGGGTCGACATCGGCCCTACGGGGGAGCTTGGCCGCATTCCCGCGGTCGTTTCGGACTCGGTCAGCGACGCGGTTGCGGACGGTTCCGGCGGCTGGTTTCTGAAAGGGGAGATCACGAGCGTCGGAGGCGTCGCGAAGAGTGGAATCACCCACCTCCGCGCGGACGGGAAGCTCGATCCTGGCTGGCAGCTGCGGGTGAAGGGTGCGACCAGTGCGCTCGCCCGCTCGGGGACGACGCTCTATCTCGGTGGCAGCTTCTCGAAGGTGAACGGCATCGCCCGCACGAATCTCGCTGCAGTCGACGTACGGACCGGCAAGGTGCTGCCCTGGAATCCGTCGGCCACCGCGAAGAAGCGCAGCGGCGAGGCATGGGTGGATGATGTTGCAGTCGGTCCGCACGGCGACACGCTGTACATCGCCGGCCTCTTTCAGCGGATCGCCGGGAAGCCGCGAACGAACGTCGCCGCCGTCACGAACGCCGGGAAGGCCGCGCAGTGGAGTCCACGGGTCAACGGCGAAGTGTCGATCGTCGCACCCGACTCACTCGGCCAAGCCGTCTATCTGGCCGGCTCGTTCGACAACGTTGGCGGCGCGGACCGCGCCGGGCTCGCGTCCGTCGACACAGGCAACGGCTCCGTCATGCGCTGGGACCCGGATTGCGACGGCGACGTTTCAGTGATCGCGGTCGCGCCCAAGGGATCGCCTGTCTACGTCGGCGGGGAGTTCGCCTCACTCGGCGGCAAGTCGCGCCGCGGACTCGGCGCCGTCGACGACAAAGCGGGGATCGCGACGCCGTGGGATCCCGGCGTCGGCGGCGTGGTGCGCGCAGTGCGGCTGGACTCAGCCCGGCGCACGATCTACTTCGGCGGCGAGTTCGACTCTGTCGGCGACCAGGACCGCTCGAACCTCGCCGCGGCGGATACCGGCACGGGCCTCGCGAGCTCCTGGAACCCGCGTGCGGTCGGCGAGGTCGACGTGCTCGCGGCGGACGGCCGCGGGGGAATCGCCGTGGGCGGTGGGTTCGACTCGGTCGGCGCGGTCGCAAGAACCGGATTGGCGCTGCTGTCAGCGGACGGCGGCACCGTCGCCGACTGGAACCCGCAACTCCAGGGCACCGTGCGCGCCCTCGCGCCAGATCCCGGGGGAGCCCACGTCTACGTCGGCGGCCGCTTCACGCTCGGCGCCGTCCGGACGCAACAGAGCCTCGCGCTCGCAGACACAGCGGCCGGCACGATTGCACCTTGGGGACCGACTCCGAACTCGGGGGTCTGGGCGATCGCGCCGACCGCGGACGGCCAGACCGTCTACGTGGGCGGCGCCTTCGCCACTGTCGCCGGTAAGACGCGCCGCCGCCTCGCCGCGATCAGCGCCGGCGACGGGTCACTCGCAAGCTGGAACTCAGGCGCCAACGGCACCGTTCGCGCACTCGAGGTGTCGAACGACGTCGTCTACGCCGCAGGCCAGTTCAACTCGATCGGAGGCGAAAACCGTAAGGGCGTAGCTGCACTCGACCTCACGACGGGGAGGGCTTCCGGCTGGGATGCTGCCGCTGACGGCAACGTCTATGCCCTCGCCATCACGCCGGACACGATCTATGTGGGCGGCGATTTCACGTCGATCGGCGGCAAGTCACGCAAGGACATCGCGGCGCTCGACGCCGGCGACGGCTCCGCGCTTCGCTGGGATGCAAGCCCCGACGACGAAGTCGACGCGCTCGCAATCTCGCCCGACGGCAGCTGGATGATCGCCGCCGGAGCCTTTACGAAGATCGCCGGCGGCAAGCGCGACCTCGCCGAGTTCGATCTCGCTACCGGCTTCCTGACCGGCTGGCGGCCGGAGGCCCCCTTCTATGCTCACTCGCTCGCCTTCAGCGCCGACGGCTCCACGCTCTTCGTCGGAGGCGAAGGAGAGCTTGCGATCTACCGATAGTCGCGAGGACACGAAGCGAGGGCGGAGCCCGTGGCGTGCCGGCTGGGCCGGCGGTCAGTGTCCGCGCTTGGCGGCGAGCTCGTTCGAGCGGGAGCCTTCGCCGAGCGCGTTGACGGCGCTCACCTGGTAATAGGAGGTCTTGCCGTTGGCCGCGGTGGTGTCGGTGTAGGCAGTCACGTTCCCGACGGTGACGAGCAGGGTCTCGCCACCGCTCGTCGTCCCGCGGTAGATCCTGTAAGCGGTGATTGCGGCGCCGCCGTTGGATGCGGGCGCGTTCCAGCTGAGAGCAACGCCACCGTTCCCGGCTTTCGCCGTGATCAGGCTCGGCGCCCCGGGCACAGTCGCGGGCGTGGCCGAGCGCTCGTTCGAACGGGCGCCTTCGCCGACCGTGTTGACGGCGCTCACCGCGTAGTAATAGGTCTGCCCGTTGAGGGCGGTGCTGTCGGTGTAGGCGTTGACGCTGCCCACGCTTGCGAGGAGCGTCTTGCCGCCGCTGGTCGTGCCGCGATAGACGTTGTAGCCGGTGATCGTGGCACCGCCGTTCGACGACGGAGCGCTCCAGGCGAGAGAGACTTGCCCGTCACCTCCGGTTGCCGAGATCAGCTCCGGTGCGCCGGGCACCGTCCAGGTCGTGGCCGAGCGCTCGTTCGAGAGGGCGCCCTCCCCGCTCGAGTTGAACGCACTCACCTGGTAGTAGTACGTGGTGCCCGAGGCAGCGCTCGCGTCCGTATAGGTCGTTACGTTGCCGACGCTTGCGAGGAGTGTTTCGGCGCCGCTCGCGGTCCCTCGGTAGATCCTGTAGCCGCTCGGGGAACCGCCGCTCGCGCCCGGCGCGTCCCAGGCGAGGCTCACGCTGCGGTTGGACGCCGCCGCAGCGGTGAGATTCGGCGCGGCCGGAATCGGGGTCCTCGCGGCTGTGTTCCGTAGGACGACGAGCCCGTTGTTGTAGTCGGCGAGCACGAGGTCCGGGAAGCCGTCGCCGTTGACGTCTCCGACCGCCAACCCGTGCGGGTTGTATTGCGAGGCGTATGGGATCGCGTACAGCTCCTCGGGGCCGAGCGTTCCGTTCGACGGCTGTCGATACACACCCGCTTTCAGCCAACCGCCGTGGAGCACGACGACGTCGGCGCGGCCGTCGAGATCGACATCGGCGACCTCGACGGGCTGTGGGATGTCGTAGCTAGAGGTGGCGGCCGGGGCGGAGAGCGTCCCTGACGCAGTCTGCGCGAAGACTGCGATCGCAGAGCCGGGGCTGTTGCCGCCGTAGCTCGCGACGACATCGTTGAGGCCGTCGCCGTCCACGTCGCCGACTCCGATGCCGTGGGTGTTGGTGTTCGGGGCGACCCTGTACTCGGAGGCCGCGCCAAAGCCTCCTGTCGCCAGCTGCGCGAGCACACTCACGTTCGGAACGGCGTACGTCTGCCCCGACATGACCACGAGGTCGTCCAAGCCGTCGCCCGTCACGTCGGCGATCTCGAGGTCGTCGTAACCCGAATGCTGGACCGGATAGCTCACCCGCGGACTCAGCCCGCCGTGACCGTCGTTGAGGAGCACGCCCACGGTGTTCGTGCCCCAGCCAACCCCGGCCACGTCGAGCCGCCCGTCTCCGTCGAGCTGACCAAGGCGAATCTTGTTGCTGTCCGGCGTCGCGAAGCTCGCCGGCGATCCGAGCACACCCGACGAAAGCTGCGGGAAGACCTGCACGCCGACACCGTCGATACCCACCACGACGTCCGCACTCCCGTCACCGGTGATGTCGCCGATCGCAACCGAGTCGGGGCGATTGGTGTAGGTCGCGGCCGTCGAATACGAGACAGGCGGCGAGAGCGTCCCATCCGGCGCCTGAACGAAGACCCAGAGACGGTAGTCGGCGCCGGGATCGAAGTAGTAACTCGTCGTCATCACGACGTCGTTCCGACCGTCGCCGCTCACGTCGCCGATCGCGACCGCTTCCGGCCACGAGCCAACCGGAATCGCCTCGTACGGGTCGAACAGTGAGCCCGGGTTCGACCCGGTCGCCGTGGCAGAGAGCACATTGGAAAGCGGCCCCTCCCCGACGGCGTTGACGGCGCTCACCTGATAGCGGTACGTGGTTCCCGCGGTGATCGCGGCGTCTGTGTACGAGTCGACTCGGCCGAGGTCGGCGAGCAACGTCGCCGAGCCGTTCCCCGTTGCGCGGTAGACCCGGAAGCCCGTGAGAGCCGAGCCGCCGTCGGAGGCCGGTGCCGTCCAGATCAGACCGATGCCGCCGCTACCCGCCTTCGCCGACGTCAGCGTCGGCGGCCCCGGCGCCGTCGGCTGGTCGACCGTCGTCGTCGCCTGGGTCGTGGTTGTCGTGTCCGTGCCGCGGGCGACGCTCCCTGCGCTCGCCGCGCCAACGACCGCCGCGAGGAATACGAGCGCAATACGGACTCGCGGCATGAGCTCAACGTAGGAAGCTGGGAAATCATTGTCAATGACCCCTCGCCTCAGCCCACCGCCGGCCGAACCTTACCCGCCGACTCCACCTGGAGGGTTCGGCGCGTCAGGTGGCGGGAAGGCCGCCCACCCCTGCTCCGCGAGGCGGTCGAGGCTGCTCGACTCGACGCCGGCGTCGGACACCGTGAGCACTGCGTCGCGGACGACAAGGGAGCGGCGGATGCCCGCGCTCCACTGGAGCTTCCCGGCTCCGTGCTCGATGCGCCCGATCTCGTCGATCCCGCGCGTGCGGCCGACCCGGAAGCCGACGGCTTGCTGCTGGAACGGCACGACGACGAGCCCGTTTCGCGGCCAGAAGAGGAACGCATGGTGGTCGGACTCCGCCTCCGACCAGCCCTGTCCGAGCGACGCCCGGTACAGCCGCGTCGGGCGCTTGAGATCCGAGACGTCGAAGACCGACATCTGCGTCCCGAGCGCGCGACCCTGCTCGTTCGCATCCTGGCCGATGCCGAGCAACAGGTTCTCGCCGATCGGGTGCAGGTAGGCCGAATAGCCTGAGATCTTCAGCTCGCCCAGCACTCGCGGCTGCTCCGGCTTGGCGAGGTCGACCGTGTAGAGAGGGTCGATCTGGTGGAACGTGACGACGTAACCGACGTCGCCCACGAAGCGGACGGCGTAGACGCGCTCGCCCTTGCCGAGCTCGCCGAGGCGGCCCGCCTGAACGAGCCCTCCGTCCCTCAGACGAAGCGTCGTCAGGAACGACTCGCTTTCACCGCCCGGCCCCCACCACGCGGGGGTCTCGGTGCTGACCACGCGCAGCACGCCGCGGTACTCGGACAACGACCACTGACTGAGCAGATAGCCGGAGACGGTGCCGCTGCCGCGGTACTGCGTCCGCGCCGGATTCGAGATGTCGAACCGGTGGATGGCGGTGGACACGCCGCTCTTGTCCGTCGTCGGCGTGGCGGGATCAGGCCGGTCGGCCCACCGCTCGGTGGCGACGTACAGGCTCTCCGGTGACGCGTAGACGATTCGTGCGTCGGTCAGCACCGCGACCGAGTCGACCGGCTCGAGCCCTTTTGCGAGATCGATCGTCAGCACGCTCAGCATCCCGAGTCCCGAGAACACTGGCGGGCGGCTGACCCGCCTGCACTGGACGAGCGGGCGGTCCTTCGCCGATCCCCCGCCCGGCCGCGCGATCCGGTACGACGGCAGCCAGCTCGAGACCCCCGACGAGGCGACGACCGTCCGGTTGTGCTCGCTCGCTGCCGCGAGCGCCGCAGGCGTCGTGTCCGTGGGCTGCTCGAACGGCAGCTCGCTCGGCACTTGCGACGTCGCGACGACGCGGACGCTGCGACCGACGAGCCTCGCGGCGACGTACGAGCCGTCGAGCGTCAGCGTCCGGGTGACGCGCAGCGCCTTCGGGTCGGAGACGTCGACCTCCGCGAGGACCGACTTCGACGGGACGAACGGCGGGAATCGAGCGGCGATTGCCGGGAGCGGCTCTGCCCAGTACCCGCCGTGCGAGAGGACAAGCAGACGGTTCCCGTGCAGGAGCAGCTCGTGGCTCCAGCCCGCGTCGAGCTTCAGCGTGTCGAGCAGGCGCGGCCGCTTCGTGCTGACGTCGACGGAGTTCAGCTTCCCGCTCGCGACAGCGAAGAGTGTCGTCCCGTTCGTCTTCACGAGATCGGGCTCGTCGACTCCCTCTTCCTGGACGTTCGTGCCGGAGTAGTCGAGGCCCTGCTGCGGGGACGCGGCTCGCGTAGGCGCACCCACAGGTGCGGGGACAGCCTTGCCGATCCCGCCGAAGCCCCACGGGCCGACGAAGCGGGCGGCGTGGGCCCTGGCATAGCCGAGCAGATCGCCGCAAGACTGGAATGCGACCAGGCGCGGAGCCTTCGCGGCCGGCCCGGCGGCCGACGTGCCGGTCGTCGTGACGAGTGCGGCGGCGACCATGACCGCCGGCACCGAGACGGAAGCGACTCGTCTCCGAAGTGCCATCACCTCGTTATACGCCACCGAACGCCTCGATCGTCACAAAACGCCCGCCTGCGCTTACCCTTTCCCGGTGGGCGTGGCGACGAACCGCTCTCTCGGCAACGGCGACGTCGGCGCGAGCCCGTTCCCGCCGATCGCGGAGTACGCATTCCTGTCCGATTGCCAGACCTGCGCGCTGGTTGCGCCCGGTGGGAGCGTCGAGTGGCTGTGCCTGCCGCGCTTCGACTCGCCGAGCGTGTTCGGCGCGATCCTCGACCGCGACGCCGGCATGTTCCGCCTCGGCCCCGACGGCGTCGCCGTGCCCGCGGCCCGCCGCTACCTACCCGGAACCATGGTGCTCGAGACGAGCTGGGGCGCACGCGGCGGCTGGATCATCGTCCGCGACGTGATGCTGATCGGGCCCTGGCACCACGAGGACGAGCGCGCCTACACGAGACGGCGAGCGCCGACCGACTACGACGCCGACCACGTACTGCTGCGGCTGGTGCGCTGCGTCAACGGCGAGGTGCAGGTCAACCTCGACTGCGAGCCGGTCTTCGACTACGGCCGAATCCCGGCCAACTGGGAGTACGACGGCCCCGGGTACCACCAGGCAGTTGCCCGCGGCGAGGGCGTGGAAACGGCGCTGCGGCTGACCACCAACATGCGCATGGGCTTCGAGGGCCCGCGCGCGACCGCCCGCACGCTGATGAAGGAGCGCGACACGCTCTTCGTCGCCCTCTCCTGGTCGGAGCATGCAGCGCCGCGTACCTACGAGGACGCGTACGAGCGCCTCGTCTGGACGGCGCATCACTGGCAGCACTGGCTCGACCACGGCGAGTTCCCGGACCACCCCTGGCGGACGTTCCTGCAGCGGAGCGCGCTGACGCTCAAGGGCCTCTCCTACGAGCCCACGGGGGCACTGGTCGCCGCAGCGACCACGTCGCTTCCGGAGGCCCCAGGTGGCGAGCGCAACTGGGACTACCGCTACACCTGGATCCGCGATGCGACCTTCATGCTCTGGGGCCTCTACACGCTCGGCTTCGACTGGGAGGCGAACGACTTCTTCTACTTCCTCGCCGAGCTCGCCGAGGCGGATCCGGACAAGCTCCAGATCATGTACGGAATCGGCGGCGAGCGGGAGCTGCCCGAAGTGACGCTCGATCACCTCTCCGGCTACGAAGGCGCCCGGCCGGTGCGTGCCGGCAACGATGCGTATCGTCAGGACCAGCACGATGTCTGGGGAGCGATCCTCGACTCCTTCTACCTGCACACGAAGTCGCGCGACCAGCTACCGGAGCGGATCTGGCCGATTCTCGTCAAGCAGGTCGAGGCGGCGCTCGCGAATTGGCAGGACCCCGACTACGGCATCTGGGAGATCCGCGGCGAGCCGAAGCACTTCACGTCGTCGAAGCTCATGTGCTGGGTCGCGGCGGACCGCGGTGCGCGGCTGGCCGAGATCAGGGGCGACCTCGAGTACGCGGCCCGCTGGCAGTCGGCCGCGGACGAGATCAAGGCTGACATCTGCGCGAACGCGCTCGACGAGCGGGGCGTCTTCTGCCAGCACTACGAGACCACGGCACTCGATGCCTCGGTTCTGCTCATGCCGCTCGTCCGCTTCCTACCGCCGAACGACGAGAGGATCCGCAAGACCGTGCTCGCAATTGCCGAGGAGCTCACCGTCGACGGCCTCGTCCTGCGCTATCGAACCGAGGAAACCGACGACGGCCTCTCGGGACGCGAGGGTACGTTCACGATCTGCTCGTTCTGGCTCGTCTCGGCCTTCGTCGAGATCGGAGAAGGGAGCCGCGCCCGCGATCTCTGCGAGAAGCTTCTCGCCCACGCCAGCCCGCTCCAGTTGTACGCCGAGGAGATCGACCCGCGCAGCGGCCGGCACCTGGGCAACTATCCGCAAGCGTTCACGCACCTCGCGCTGATCAATGCGGTCATGCACGTCATCCGTGCCGAGCAGGGAACCGCGGCCGGCGCGTTCCCCGCCACACCCGAGTTTTCGCGACAACGCTCAGACGCATGGTGAAACGAGCAACCCCACTCCATAATGGGCCGATGGAGAAGTGCGCGATTTGCGACGCCGACGTCCGCCCGAACGACCCTGACGTCGTCTAGGCGGTCAGAGGCCTCTGGAGCCTGTCCAGTCGATGCGAGACGCGACGCACGAGGTTGCGCTCGCTGCGTACTTCCGTGAATCGTGTTATCCGCGCGGGTCGAGCGACTACGCCGTTCGCCCGAAGCCCGGCGAGGCGTAACCGGACTCGTTCTCAGCGGCGAGATCGACCCTTGTCTCGCTCGCCCGCTACAGGCCTGACCGATCCTCGGCGATGATCCGGTCGAGCTTCCCCGCGAGGTTCACGCGCTTCTCGCACGTGTGCTGCGCCTGCCGGAGCCGGGCGCTCGGGGGCGTCGACCGGGGGTCCTTGAATCCGAAGAACGCTCAGGCGTCAGCGGGCGCAGGTCGAGGCCCTTCAGGTTGCGGAAGCAGGCGTCGTCCGCCGCCTTCCTCGCGCTCCGAGGAACCGCACGCATCCGCCGCTCTTGCGCCGGCGTCAAGCGGAAGTCGCCGCGGCGATCCGGATTCGGGTGCGGCACCCCGTGCGCACGCATGCACTGCGCGTAGCGGAGCGACGCCGTGTACGGGTCCGTGCTGGGAGGCGCCGCAGCCGGGAATGCAGCGACGAGAGCCATGGCAATGTGCGCGAGCCACATGCCCTTCTATTACGCCACGGACGGCCAAGGGGTTCCAGGAACTATTGAGCTCGTCCGCGTGTTTTACGGCGGCCGAGGGCGCGCGTAGAGTTTCGAGACGAACGCCGTCCGTTACGGTGTGCCGTGGGATGACCGACAGCTGGGAAGACGGGTTCGACTCGTGGACGCCGCGCCGGCAGGAAGGCTCGCCCGACGACACCGGGGTCGACCTCGACCGCGAGGCGTTACTCCGGCTTGCGAGGGAGCTGGCGGAGAAACGCCGTACCGGACGCGAGCAACCGGACGAGGAGCTCGAGGAGCTGAAGCAGTCGCTCCGCGAGCGCGCAGAGGCGGTCGCCCAGCGCGAGCGCGAGCTCGCGGAGCTCCAGCGGCGGCTCGGGAACGCAAAGGCCTCGAAGCAGAAGCAAGAGGCGAGCTCGGGCACGGAGGCACTCGTCGCTCGGGAGCGCGCCGGGCTCGAGCGCGCGCAGGCGCTGCAGCAGCGCGAGCGCGACTTGCAGGCCCGCGTAGCCGAGCTCGAGGCGGAAACGGCCCGGATCGCCGAGCGCGAGCAGGAGCTCGCCGCTCGCCTCGTCGAGGCAGAGGCGCGCGTCACCGAGGCGTCGGCGGAGAAGGAGCTCGCCGTCGCCGAGCGCGAGCGACTCGACGAGCGCGAGCGTGCGGCGCGGGCAGTCGAGAAGGAGCTTGCTTCCCTACGCGTCGAGCTCGAGCGGCAGCGCGGGCACGCGCAGATAGATGCCGGCGCTGCGCCGGCGGTGGCCGCCCCGGGCGCCGCAGCACCCGCCGAAGGGGAGCGCGAGGACGAGCTCCGCCGGCTCGAGGCGCGGCTCGACGCCCGGGAGCGTGAGCTCGCCGTGATGCGGCAGGGCCTCGATGCCGAGTGGAACACATTGCGGGATCGCGAGCGCGTACTGCGCCGGCGCGAAGTCGCGGAGGTGCGCCAGTCGTTCGACGTACCGCTCGCACCGCCGAGCTTCAGCGAGGGCCTCGCGGCCTTCGCGCGCGAACGCTCGCGTTAGCTATCGTCGAGGCGCCGCCTGTTCGCCGCGCACGAGTCGCCGCGGAGGGGCTCCTTCGCCATGCCCGAACGCGTGAATCCCGTCGATCCGCCCGACCTCGGCCTGCTGCCGACGCTCCGCAGGCTGCTCCGGCTCTGGCGCGCCGAGTGGCGCCTCGGCATCTTCGCGATCGGGCTCGCCTTCGGCTACACGTCGATCTCGATCACGATCCCCGTGCTGATCCAGCAGGCGGTGGACCATGCGATCGTCGCGCACAGCCGGCCGCTGTGGCCGTACATCCTCGTGATCGTCGGTCTCGCCGCAGTCCGGTTCCTCATCAACTTCTCGCGTCGCTATGCGACCGCCCGGATCGGCATCCGCATCGAGGCCCGCATGCGCGAGCTGCTCTACCACGCATACCTGCGCTTCCCGCGCGCCTTCTACGACCGCCACGCCACCGGGCAGGTGCTGTCGCGCGCGACGAACGATCTGTATCCCATCCGCTACTTCATCGGCTGGGGCCTCGTGCAGGGGATCCAGAGCCTGATGATGATCGTCGCGGCCGCGATCGTGCTCCTGATCGTGAACCCGCGGCTCGCGCTCTACACGGCGGTGGCCATGCCGCCGATCACGGTGCTCGCGCTGCGCTTCGCGCGCCGCGTCTCGCCGCTCTCCCGCCAGGTGCAGGAGCGCAAGGGCGACGTCACCGAGGCGGCCGACGAGGCCGTCGTCGGCATCGAGATGGTGCAGGCGTTCGGGCGCGAGGCAGAGGTACAGGACCGCTTCGGCGTCAGGGCGGAGGCCGTCCGCGACACCGTGCTGCGCCAGGCGGGCGTCGAGGCACGCCACCTCCCCGGCCTCTACTACCTGCCCTCGCTCTCGATCGCAGCCGTCGTCTTCTTCGGCGGCAGGCAGGTGATAAGCGGCCACCTGTCGATCGGCGAGTTCGTCCTCTTCGAGACGCTGCTGCTCCAGCTTGTGTGGCCGCTCGAAGCACTCGGGTGGATCACGAATCTTGCGCAGCGCGCACTCGCCTCGGCAGGCCGGAGCTTCGCCTGGATCGAGGGGATCGAACCGCTACCGGAGCCGAAGGAGCCGAAGCAGCTCCCCGCAGGCCCGCTCGAGGTCCGCTACGAGCAGACGCGCTTCGCGTACGGCGGCGAGAACGAGGTGCTCGAAGGTGTCGACCTCGTCGTCGAGCCAGGTGAGATCGTCGCCGTCTGCGGACCGACCGGCTCGGGAAAGACGTCGCTTCTCAACCTCCTGCCCCGTTTCTACGACCCGACCGGCGGCCGCGTGCTCATCGGCGGCGTCGACACCCGCGAGCTCTCCCTCGCCGGCCTGCGCTCCGACGTTGCGCTCGTGACGCAGCGGCCGGTGCTCTTCTCGGTGCCGCTCCGGGAGAATCTCACCGCCGGACGAGACGACGCCGACTGGGACGAGGTGCTCGAGGCCTGCACGGCGGCAGGCGTCGACACGTTCGCCGAGGAGCTCCCGGACGGCTACGACACGCTGATCGGCGAGCGCGGCGTCAATCTGTCCGGCGGTCAGCGCCAGCGCGTCGCGCTCGCGAGAGCGCTCGTCACCGGAGCCCGGGTCTTCGTCCTCGACGATCCGCTCTCGGCGGTCGACACCCTCACCGAGCGCCGGCTCGTGAAGCGACTCCGCCCCGCCCTCGACGGACGAACCGTGCTCGTCGCGACGCAACGCCTGTCGACGGTCGAGCTCGCAGACCGCGCCGCGGTGCTCGTGGACGGCCGCATCGTCGAGTCGGGCACGCCGCACGAGCTCCTGCGCGCAGGCGGCCGGTTCGCCGAGCTCTTCTCCGACGAGGTGGTGGCGGCGTGAAGCGGCTCTGGCGCTATCTGGAAGGCCAGAAACGCTGGGCCTTCCTGCTCCTGCTGGTCGCAACCGGAAATGCCGTCGCGCAGACGGGCGGCTGGCTGCTCGTGCGCGACGCGATCGACAACGGCATCCGGGCACGGAACGAGCACCACCTCACCGTCGTCGTCGTCATCTACCTCGGCGTCGCGGCGCTCGGCTGGCTCATGCAGGGCGTGCTCATCCGCGGGCTCGCCGGGCTCGGGCAGCGGATGGTCGTCGGTCTTCGCCGCGACCTCTTCGACCACCTGACCGGGCTCTCGCTCCGCTACTTCTCACAGCAAAAGGCTGGATGGATCATCGCGCGGCTCACGAGCGACGTCGACGCGGTCTCCGACGTCCTCTCGCAAGGGATGCCGACGCTCGTCGCGAACGTCATCCTGCTGCCGACGGCGGTGATCGCGCTGCTCATCTGCGACTGGCGGCTCGGGCTCGTCGTGTTCGCGATCGTGCCCCCCGCGCTCGTGCTGACGCGCTGGTTCCAGCGCACCTCACACGTCGCGCTCGTCGAGACCCGCAACCGGATCGCAGTCGTGACGGCACAGGTCGCGGAGTCGCTCTCCGGCATGGCCGTCGTCCAGGCGTTCAACCGCGAGCGCAGCTTCCAGGAGCAGTTCGACGAGCTGAACGCGGCAAACCGCGAGCAGAACGTCTACACCCAGAAGATCTTCTCGATCTTCTTCCCGTCGATCGAGTTCCTCGGGATGATCGCGACCGGCGCGGTGCTCTACACCGGCAACGCGCTGCTGACCCACCACACGCTGACCATCGGAACCCTGATCACTGCGCTCTATCTCCTCCAGCTCGTGTTCCAGCCGCTGCAGGAGCTCTCGGACGTCTACGGCCAGCTGCAATCCGGGGCCGCGGCGATGGTGAAGATCGCAACCGTCCTCGATGAGGAGCCGGAGATCCAGAGCAGTCGCAATGCGCGGGAGCTACCGCGCATCGAGGGCGATCTCGCGATAGACCGCGTCGTCTTCGCATACGGCGCGGAGCCCGTGCTGCACGGCGTCGAGATCCACGTGCCGGCGGGCCGGTGCCTCGCGCTCGTCGGCGAGTCCGGCGGGGGCAAGTCGACACTCGCGCGCCTCGTCGGCCGCTTCTACGACCCGGACGAGGGCCAGGTGCGCGTCGACGGCGTCGACCTTCGGGACGTCAAGCTGCGCTCGTACCGGCGTCAGCTCGGCGTCGTCCTCCAGGATCCGTTCCTCTTCAGCGGCACGATCGCGTCGAACATCCGCTTCGCGAAGCCGGACGCGACCGACGCCGAGGTCGAGGGCGCCGCACGCGCCGTCGGAGTCGACCGTGTCGCCGCCCGGCTCTCCGGCGGGCTCGAGCACGAGGTGCGCGAGGGCGGCTCCGGCCTGTCCGCCGGCGAGCGTCAGCTGATCTCGATCGCCCGCGCTCTCCTCGCCGATCCGCGGATTCTCATCCTCGACGAAGCGACCTCGAACATCGACCGGCCGACGGAGATCCTGATCGAGCGCGCGCTCGACACGCTGCTGCACGGCCGGACGTCGATCATCATCGCCCACCGCCTCTCGACCGTCCGCCGCGCGGACGAGATCGTCGTCATCGAGCGCGGCCGCATTGTCCAGCGCGGCACCGAGCGAGAGCTCCTCGCGCAGGAAGGCCCGTTCCGCCGGCTCGCGCACGACCTGTCGGGCGTCGGCGTCAGGACCGCAGCGGGCTGAGGAGAGGCATAGCCGCAACCTGACTTCAGTCAGGTTGCAGTCTTTTCGGAGACCTCAGACGCCGATCACCCGCAGCGCCGCCTCGACGATGTCGGCGTCGAACTGGGTACCCGCGGCTTCGTGGAGGCGGCGTACGGCCTCCGGGTGGCTCAGGCGCTTGCGATACGGCCGGTCGGTCGTCATCGCGTGGTACGCGTCGCAGACGAGGATGATCCGTGACTCGAGCGGGATGTCGTCGCCGACGAGCCCATCGGGATAGCCCCGCCCGTCCCAGCGCTCGTGACAGTGCCGGACGATCGTGCGCACTTCCTGGAGGCGGTCGATCGGCGCGATGATGCGCTCGCCGAGCTCCGGATGAGTCTCGATCACAGCGCGCTCCTCGGCGGTGAGCCGGCCGGGCTTCGCGAGGATGTCGCTCGGGATCCCGATCTTGCCGATGTCGTGGAGGAGAGCGCCGAGCTCGAGCCGCTTGAGTGCGCGCTTGCCGAGACCCACCTCGCTGCCGACGCGCAGCGCGAGATCGGTGATCCAGCGAGCGTGGGTCGACGTGTACTCGTCGTTCGCCTCGAGTGCGCTCGACAGCGCCTCCACCGTCTCGACGAATGTCCGCTCGAGCCCTTCATAGTTGCTTGCATTGGCGATCGCGAGCTTCGCCTGGTGTGCGACGCCGCCGAGCAGCCGAAGCTCGCGCTCGCCGAAGTCCCGGCCCGGGAGCGCGGCCGCGATGAATCCGACCCGGCCGTCGACGAGCAGCGGTGCGATCGCCCAGGTTGCTGCCGGATCGAGCGGCTCGTTCTCGAAACGCGCCCACTCCTGCGGGCCGAGAACGAACGGCTCGCCGCCGGAGAAGAGGCGCCGAGCCTGCGAAGCCGGGAGCCGGCGCGGCTCGACGTCGGCGCGCTCCACTGCGGTGTGCCCGTGAAGCATCCGCGGCACGAGCCAGCCGTCGGCCTCCTCCATCCAGAAGGACGTCCGCGGCGAGTCGAGCAGCGCAGCAGTCAGCGTGACGACGCGCTCGAGCACGTCCTCGAGGCTCGAGGACGTCGCGAGCTCGCGCCCGAACTCGAGCAGCGCGGTCGCGCTTTCGGCCTCGCGCCGGGCCGATTCGTAAAGGCTGGCGTTCTCGACCGCCACCGCCGCATGACCGGCGAGCACCTCGAGCAGGCGGACGTCGTCCTCGTCGAACTGCTCGAGCCCGAGCTTCGAGACGACAACCACGCCGACGACGCGCGCCCCGTACCGCATGGGCACGGCGAGCAGTGACTCCTCGATCACCGGCGTCCCGGGGATGCGTGAGGCGAACTCGCAGTTCGCAGCGTCGCCGATCCGCAGTGACTCGCCGCGCTCGGCGCAGCGGCCGGTGATGCCGGTGCCGATCTTCGTCCGCAGCAGCTCGAGCGGCAGCGCGACCGTGTCGCCGACGAACTCGCCGCGGAACGCAACCGGAACGAGCTCCTCGCCGTCGACGACGAACACGCGGCAGTTGTGGTACGCAATCAGCGAGCGCAACTCGGCTGCGATCTCGTCCCCGATCTGGCGCACGTCGTTCAGCCGGTTGAGCTTCCCGCTCAGGCTCTGCAGCATCTTCATGTGCGCGATCGAGCGCACGTCGCGCTCGTGCAGCGACACGCCCGGACGCTCGGTCGCCCGCTCGTCGTAGAGGTCGATGCGATTCTTGCCGCGCGACTTGGCGGTCATCATCGCCGCCTCAGAGCACGCCGTCAGCTCGCGCGGGTTCATCGCGTGCTCCGGGCCGAGCGAGATCCCGATCGACACGGTGAGCGAGCCCACGCCGGGAAAGTCGAGCTCCGGCAGGCGTTCGACGAGGCGGTCGGCGACTCGGGTCGCATCGACGCCGTCGCAGGAGCGCATGATCACGCCGAACTCGTCGCCGCCGAGGCGGCAGACGACGTCGCCCGGCCGGACGCAGCCGCGAAGCGTGTCGGCAAAGGTGCGCAGAAGCTCGTCGCCGACCCCGTGGCCGTGCACGTCGTTGACGCGCTTGAAGTCGTCGATGTCGAGCATGAGCACGGCGACCGGGCGGTGGGTCGCACTCGCGTCCTGGAGCGCATGGAGCAGCCGCTCGTGGAAGCTGCGGTGGTTGAAGAGGCCCGTCAGCGGATCGGTTTGGGCCTGGTGCTCGAGCCGCGCACGGATCTGCGCGTTGTCGAGCGCGAGCGCAGCGGCGTCGGCAAAGCGCTTCGCGAACTCGAACTCGCCTTCGGTGAAGGAGCCGTCGTCGCCGACGCGGTAGATGTTGAGCACGCCCTTGATCTGCGCGCGGGCGATCAGGGGGATCGAGATCAACGCCTCGGGATCGTTCGGCGTCCCCGGCACGACTCGGACACGCGGATCGAGGTGGGCCTGGTTGACGAGTGCAGCCTCGCGGCGGCGCGCGGCCCAGCCGGTGATGCCCTCCTCGAACCGGATCGGTGTTCTCATGATCTCTTCCGCGTACTGGTCGCGGGCGAGGACGGGCGTCAGCAGGCCCTGCGACTCGTCGGCCTCGTAGATCGTCAGCGTGTCGTGCGGGATCAGGTCTGCGAGCACGTCGGCGACGCGCACGAGCAAGGCGTCGAGGCTCTGCTCGGCGAGCACCTCGTGGAAGACGTCCGCAAGACGCCGGTACGAGTCCACGAGCTCCGGTGCCGCAGGTATTTGAGCATCTTCCGGCAGGAGCCGGAGATGCGGGGTTGGCCGCACAACCATGCAATACGCAGGATCGCGGCGCGGCATCCCCCGCGTATCCCCCAGGTGAGGGAACCGGATCGAGGGTTCTAGTCCCGCAGTCGTTCCGGAACGACTGCAACCTGACTGAAGTCAGGTTGCGAGACCATCCTCGACGAGGCGCTCGATGTCGCCGGGGTCGACCGGGGGACGATCTATGTCACGACGATCCATCCGAGCGCGATCCTACGCCAGCGCGACGACGAGTCGCGACACCGCGAGCTGGCGTCCTTCGTCGAAGATCTGAAGCTCGTCGCGAGCGTGCTGTAAAGGCTCGTTGATCGGGGCGGGAGAGCCCAGCTCTCCCGCCCACAAACCTAGTCCCCCCAGTCGAAGTCGCGGGCGCGATCGACCTTCCAGAAACCGGAATCCTCGATCTCGCCTGCGGGCGCGTGCTCCGCGGTCTCCTCGCCGGGCCACGGCAGGCTCGTCGCCGCCGCGTGGGCGACGAAGTCCGGCTGCACGCCGTCCATGGTCTCCTCGAGGCGGGCCTGCTCCTCGGTCTTGAACAGCGGGTGGTTCTCGAACGGGTCGTCCGACTTGTAGCGATCGATCGGCATCTGCGGATCGAGATCGGAGTTCCGCTCCTTCAGCTCGAGGTGATCCCTGATCACCTGCGCGAACAACGACGGTGTCTCTACCGGCATAAATTCATCCTCCGCTTCGGGGACGTGCTCCTGCGCGGGGCATCATAACCCGGTTTCGGTCCGTTTTCGGACCGCTTTCTCATTCGAGACTACTAAAAGCTCCGGACGGGCGATTCGAGCTCGACCCGGTTCTTGCCCCCGCGCTTGGCCGAGTTGAGGGCTCGGTCGGCGGCCGCGAAGAGCTCGCGCTCGCCGCCGCCGTTCCGGTGCTGAGCGACGCCGAAGCTGCACGTGACGGTCACGACCTCCCCGTCCCGACCGATGAACGAGCGCTCGGAGAGGCTCTCCCGGATACGGTCGGCGAGCTGCGCGCCGCCGACGGCGTCCGCGCCCGGGAGCAGGAGGAGGAACTCTTCCCCACCCCAGCGGCCGGCGAGATCGGAGTCGCGGACGGTGGCGCGGAGGACCGAAGCGAACTCGCGCAGGACGTCGTCCCCGGTCGTATGGCCGTGAACGTCGTTGATGGCCTTGAAGTCGTCGAGGTCGGCGAGGATGAGCGTGAACGGCGTGCCGAGTCGCTCGGCGCGGGCGATCTCCGTCGTGAGCGAGTCCTCGCAGTGGCGGCGGTTCGCGATGCCGGTCAGCCCGTCGACCAGCGCCTGGCGCTCCACGATCCCGTGCAGGCGCGCGTTCTCGAGCGCGATCACCGCATGCGAGACGAGCGAGTTCACCGTGACCTTCTGCTCCTCGTCGAAGGCGGGGCCGACGAGCTCGAGCCTGCCGAACGTCGTCGTCCCGGCGGCGAGCGCCAGCTCGAGCCGCTCGCCGTCGGCGTCCGGATCGCCGCGCTCGACGATCCTGCCGTCGTCGGCGACGAGCCGGGCGCCCGCCGCGCCGCTGGCTTCGACAGCGGCCTCGACGATCACCCGCAGGAGCGTCTCGACGTCGTGAGTCGCGGCGAGCGCCTCGCCGAAGCGCGCGATCGCGCCACGGAGGCGGCTGCGCTCGGCCTCGAGCTCGGCGAGCCGCGCCTGTAGCTGACTCGCCATTTCGTTGAAGGCTGTACCGAGCATCGCGAACTCATCGCGGCCGCGCACCGGGACGCGCTCGGCCAGCCGGCCGCGCGCAATCCCGTGCGCCGCCTCGGCCAGGGCCCGGAGCGTGCGGACGATCGAACGGCCCTCGAAGTAGGCGACGAGCGAGACGAGCGCAAGTGAGACCAGCAGACCGAGGAGGAGGCGGTCGCGCGAGCTGGAGTTCGCCGCGTCGACGAGCGACTGCGGGGTCAGCACCGCGAAGCGCACGCTCGAGTCGTCGGCGACAGCAGGCGCAACGAGCGTCCGGAACCGGTCGCCGCCGACGTCGATCGTCCGGGTTTGCCCGATGTTGGCCGGCACCTGCCCGAGCACGGTTGGCGACGAGGCGACGATCTTGCCGTGGTGGACGAGCACGAGCGCGTCGGCCGACGCGAGCCCGGAGTGCTGCCGGAGGAGGTCGACGAGCGTCGCGTCGAACGGGACAGCAACAGTGACGTAGCCGACGAGGCCGTTGCGGGTGACGACGGCGGCCTGTCGGGTGGCGGCAAAGGCCGGCGGTCGCTTGACACGGAAGCCGTCGACGGCGGTCACGGAAACGTTGCTCGCGTTGCCGAGCAGGTTGAGGAGTCCCGGCAGATCGCGGGCCTGGATCTGCTCCTGGAAGACGGGCGCCTTCGCGAACGCGGTCGCCTGCCGCTGCGCGCCGTCGACCCGCTCCTGGTAGGAGGCGAGAACGGCCCGCAGACCGGCCTGCAGCCGCGCGTCGGCCCGCCGTGTCTCGCTCTGCCCTGCGACCGCCATGAAGCCCCAGAAGGCCGCGGCCATCGGCAGCACCGAGAGCAGCAGGAAGTAGACGACGAGCTTGAGCTTGAAGCTACCCACCTTGATGCCCTTCATTCCCGACGATGTTCAAGCGTTTCCGTCTCCCTGCCGATACCTCATCTGAGTGATGTTGTCGGCACGGGGGGAACGAAGCATGAGCGCTATTGAACGATTTCTCGCAGCCATACTGCTCACGGCGGCGGTGGGGGGCACTGCCGCCGTTGCACGTCATGTGGTGGGTACGCCGCCCTCGGAATCCGAGCCGATTCGCCTGACCGAGCCGCAGCGCCAGCACGCCTCGGCCCCCGGGGTCGTCTGGGCGCCCCTGAGAGCGCCCGTCCGGCCCCTGGAGCGGCCCGCGCCGCGCCTGCAGACGGCAGTCCTGGTGGCTCCCACGCGGGCGCGGACGAGCGCTCCGGCGGTCGTGACCTCCCGGCCGGTCGTCGTCCCACGTGTCACAAAGCCGCGCTCGGTCGCGCCGCCCCGGACGCAGGTGCCTCCGGCTCCCGTACCGGCGCCCGTTGCGCCGCCCGCCACACCGCCGGTCGCGGCTCCGACACAGGTCCCCGACCCGCCGCGGGTGCTCGCGAGCGTCCCTGAGCCAAAGCCGGTCCCGGCGCCGCCGCAGGACGTCCCGATCGTGCCGACCCCGTGCCAGGGCGACGACGAGCCTGCGCACGGCAACGGGCACGGCGGCGGCAACGGGAACGGCAACGGCAACGGCAACGGGAACGACAACGGCAACGGGAACGGGAACGCGAACGCGAACGGCAACGGCAACGGGAACGGGAACGACGCGTCGCAGGCCGGGAGCCCCGGCGCGGACGAGGGCCACGTCGGCGACGAAGGCCATGGCCAGGACAACGGCCACGGTCACGGCGACGACTAGTGATGTGGCCGTCTAGGATGCGCCCGTGCCGCGCCTCGGACGCCTCCGCCCCGGCCCCATCGGCTTCGCGATCACCCTCTACGACGTCTGGCGCCGCTTGCCGCCGAAGCAGCGGAAGCAGGTGCTCGACCTCGCCCGCAAGCACGGGCCGAAGGCGGCCTCGAAGCTGCTCCAGCTCCAGCGCACGCGCCGCGGCCGCCGGTAGCCGTTAGGACCAGGAGAGCGCCGACGGCGTGAGCGCCGCGCGGACGATCCTGTCCTGCTCGCGCAGGTGTGCAGTCGGATACCCCTCGCTCGGGCTCGCGCGCCACGGGCGGCCGACATACAGGAGCGGCACGCCTTCGGGCTTTGCCTCCTCGAGCCGATGGCGGATCGGCCGCCACGCACCCATGTTCTGCGGCTCCTCCTGCGCCCAGACGACCTCGCGGAGGTTCGGATACCTGCGTAGCAGCTCCGCCGCCTGCTCGACGGGGAACGGGTAGAGCTGCTCGATGCGAGCGACGGCGACGAAGTCGGCGCGTGCCCGGTCCTCGTGGCCGACGATGTCGTAATAGATCTTCCCCGAGCAGAGGACGAGCCGCGTGACCTGCCCGTGATCGGCGCTCGGGTCGTCGATGACCGGCTGGAACTCGCCCGTCGAGAGCTCGTGGAGCGTCGATGCCGCCTGCTTCAACCGCAGGAGGCCCTTCGGCGTCATGACCACGAGCGGGCGCGCCGTCGCGTCGAGCGCCTGCCGCCGCAGCAGGTGGAAGTACTGCGCAGACGTCGTGCAGTTGGCGATCCGGATGTTCTCCTGCGCGGCGAGCTGGAGGAAGCGCTCGAGCCGGGCACTCGAGTGCTCCGGGCCGTTGCCTTCGTAGCCGTGCGGCAGCAGCAGCGTCAGCCGTGACGTCTCGGCCCACTTGGAGAGGCCGGCTGAGATGAACTGGTCGATGACGATCTGCGCGCCGTTCACGAAGTCGCCGAACTGCGCCTCCCAGAGCACGAGGGCTTCCGGCGCCGCCGCCGAGTAGCCGTACTCGAACCCGACGCACGCATACTCGGAGAGAGGCGAGTTGTGGATCTCGAACGACGCCGCCGCCTCGTCCAGATGCTGCATGGGCGTGTACGTCGCGCCGGTGTTCACATCGTGCAGCACGGCGTGGCGGTGCGAGAACGTTCCGCGCTCGGTGTCCTGCCCGGTGAGCCGGATCGGGATGCCCTCGACGAGGAGCCCGGCAAAGGCGAGGGCCTCGGCCTGCCCCCAGTCGATGCCACCCTCCTCGATCGCGTCGCGTCGGCGCTCGAGCTGCTTCATCAGCTTGGGGTGCGGCGTGAACCAGTCCGGCACTCGCAGGAGCTCCTCGTTCAGCTGCCGCAGCTTGTCGGCCGGCACCGCCGTGACGACCGCTTCCGCGGTCGAGACCGGGATCCGTCCGTCCGTGGCACGCGAGGGTGCGGCGCCGAAGGTCTGCTTCAGCGCCTCGTGCGCAGCCTTCAGCTCGACGAGGACATCCTCCTCGAGCTTGTCGGCCTGCTCCTGCGTGAGGATCCCCGCCTCGACGAGCTCCTCGGCGTAGAGCGCGCGTACCGTCGGATGGCTTGCGATTGCCTGCGCGAGCAGCGGCTGCGTGTAGGCGGCCTCGTCCTGCTCGTTGTGACCATGGCGCCGGTAGCCGACCAGGTCGACGACGACGTCGTGGCCGAATCTCCGCCGGTAGGCAAGTGCGAGCCGAACGGCCGCCAGCGCATCCTCGGGCTCGTCGGCGTTCACGTGGATGATCGGAATGTCGAAGCCCTTCGCGAGGTCGCTCGAGTACCTCGTCGAGCGTCCATCTGAGGGATCGGTCGTGAAGCCGACCTGGTTGTTTGCGATCACGTGCAATGTGCCGCCGGTGGAGTAGCCCGCCAGCCCTTCGAGGTTGAGCGTCTCGGCAACCTCTCCCTGCCCCGCGAACGACGCGTCGCCGTGAATGAGGATCGGCAGCGCGACCGTCGGGTCGTGGTAGCCCTCGCGCGTCGACCGGTCCGTCTGTTCGGCGCGCGCGCGGCCCTCGACGACCGGGTCCACGGCTTCGAGATGGCTCGGGTTCGACGCGAGCGTCACGGTGATCTCACCCGACCGCGTCGCGCGAGTGCCCTCCGCGCCGAGGTGGTACTTGACGTCGCCGCTGCCTCCCTCCTCGCTGACGACGACCGCCTCGATCGTCCGCTCGCCCTCGAACTCCCTCAGGATCACCTCATACGGGCGTCCGACGACGTGCGCGAGCACGTTGAGACGCCCGCGGTGGGCCATCCCGACCACAACCTCGTGCGCGCCTTCGTCGGCGGCGATGGCGATCGCCTCGTCGAGCATCGGCACCATCACGTCGAGGCCCTCGATCGAAAACTGCTTCTGGCCGAGGAAGGCGCGGCGGAGGTAGAGCTCCATCCCCTCGACCTGACTGAGCCGCCCTAGCAGCTGCACCCTCTCCTCGGCCGCGAGCGGCTGGCGGTAGCGGCCCGACTCGATCGCCTGCCGCAGCCAGACGCGCTCCTCGTGATCGGAGAGATGCTCGATCTCGTATGCGATCGGGCCGCAGTAGATCTTGCGCAGGCGGGGGTAGACCTCGGCGAGCGTCTCGCCGTCGACGTAGAGACGCAGCAGCTTCGCGGGGATCCGCGCCATCAGCTCGGGCGTGAGCTTCGGGATCAGCCGCTCCGGCTCGAGTGCCGGGTCGCCCGGCGGCTCGGAGCCGAGCGGGTCGATGCGCGCCGCGAGATGGCCGTGCGTGCGATGCGCCTTGACGAGCGACATCGCGGCGGCGACGCCGCCGAGGAGCTCGTCGTCGACGAGGGCCGCTGCAGGAGCGGCCGTGGGGGGCTGCGCGACCAACGGCGCCGGCGCGTGACCGTTTCCGTCCCGGTCGAGCCGCTCGAGTAGGCGTGCGAGGCCGGGCTGCGACTTCAGCAGCTCCTCGGGCGCGCTCTCGAAGAGCAGGCGCCATTCTTCGGGTACCGCGCTCGGGTTGTCGAGGTACTGCTCGAGCACGAGCGCGGCGTAGCCCGTGTTCAGTCCGTCGACCTCCGGCCGGCTCATCGCAAGGAATGTTGTAGCAGCGGGGGCGCCGCTACCAGAGCGGCCGCTCGGCGACGACGGCGATCGTCATCCCGAGGAAGAAGCTCGCCGCCACGACGAGCACTGCCACGAAGGCGAGCCGGTGCCCGCGCCCGCCCATCGCGGCTGCCAGCATCGCGATGACGATCGAGGGGCCGATCAGGCGAAGCGGATGCCAGGCGATGCCGATCAAGCTCGCGAAGATCGCGAGCGACGCGAGAAAGCCCGCGACGGTCTCCGAGGGCCGCGGCGTCGATTCGACGGCGCTCACCTCCGCTCAGCCTCCGCCCGCGCGTGAGCTGTGCGCGGCGTGCGCGGATACCGACGCGTAGGTCCGCCGTGCGGGCGCGGCAGGAAACGCCGCGGGTGCAGCCGGCGCCAGCCGGTCTCGGGGCCATCCGGTCCGATTCGCGCCGCAATCGCCGCCCCCTCCTCGGGCCTGGGCTCCGCCTTGATCGCGTAGTACACCACGAGGCAAAGGTAGACGATCGGCAACTTGAGGATCACCATCAGGAACACGAGCTCCAGAACCGTGTGCCTCGGCATCCTGAAATTCTACCCCTGAGGCCTTCAGAATGAACCAATTCGCGACTGTTCACCGTTTTCTTACCGAGAACCGGTTACGACCTCCCGCTTTCCAGGAATGAAGAGGCCATGAGCTACGAACAGCTGCGCACCCTGATGGAGCACGGCGAGGAGATGGGCTGCATCAACATGTCCGTCTTCAACGCCCTCGTCCAGGAGCTCGAGCTCGACAGCGACGAGCTGAACGGCCTCTACGAGCAGATCGAGGAGCGCGGCATCGAATTGACGGACGACTGCGGACTGCCCGAGGTCGAGGCGGCGAGCTACGTGAACAGCGAGGTCGCCTCGATGACGACGGACTCGCTCCAGCTCTTCCTCAACGAGGCCGGGCGATACCCGCTGCTGACCGCCTCCGAGGAGGTCGAGCTCGCGAAGAAGATCGAGAGGGGCGACAGGCACGCGAAGGACCGTATGGTCAACTCGAACCTCCGCCTCGTCGTGTCGATCGCGAAGAAGTACCAGGGCCACGGCCTCTCGCTGCTCGACCTGATCCAGGAAGGGATCATCGGGCTGATCCGAGCTGTCGAGAAGTTCGACTGGCGTCGCGGCTACAAGTTCTCGACGTATGCAACCTGGTGGATCCGCCAGGCGGTGCAGCGCGGGGTCGCGAACAAGTCGCGCACGATCCGCATCCCGGTGCACATCGTCGAACGCGAACAGAAGATCGCGCGCGCAGAGCGCGAGCTGATCCTCGAGTTCGAACGCGCGCCGAGCGACGAGGAAGTCGCGAAGAAGGCGAAGCTGAACCCGAAGCACGTGCGCGAGGTGCGCACCGCCGCACGCACTGTTGCGAGCCTCGACAAGCCCGTCGGCGACGACAGCGACACCGCCTTCGGGGATCTCGTCGCGCAGGAGTCGGGCAACGTCGAGGAGGAGGTCGTGGTCGCCCTCGGCGAGGACGCGCTGCACCGTGCGATCGCCACGCTGCCGCCGCGCGAGCAGCTGGTGATCAAGCTCCGCTACGGCCTCGACCGCGAGCATGACCCGAAGTCGCTGGAGGAGATCGGCCGGCGGATGGGCATCACCCGCGAACGGGTGCGTCAGATCGAGACGCAGGCACTCGCGCGCCTGCTGCAGCAGCGCGAGGTCGCGGCGCTCAGCCCAGTTGTTTAGGCCAGGGTTCCACAACCAGGTTTCCAACCTGGTTGCAGTCGTTTCCGGAACGACTGCAACCTGACTGAAATCAGGTTGCGTTGAGGCGCTTCCCCCAGATCGTGAAGGAGGGCTGGGGATCCATACCCACCTTGCGGTAGAGGCGGAGCGCCCCACTCGTGTTCTCGGAGTCGACGTTCAGCGCCGCGAGCCGCAGGCCGCGCTCGCGCAACGCCGCGAGGCCGTGCGTCAGCAATGCCTCGCCGAGGCCGCGCCCGCGGGAGGCCGGTGCGACCCCGAGCAGCGAGACCCAGCCGATCGTCTCCCCCTCGTCCTCTCGCTCGCGGGCGATCAGGAACCCGAGAGTCGCACGGTCGGCCTCGGCTACGAGCCAGAGCGACGGGTCGTAGCCGGCGTTGACGGCGTCTCGGTTCTCGTGCCACCAGGACGCTTCGTCCTGCGCTCCGCCCCAGTGGTCGGAGAACACCTCTTGGTAGACGCGGTACATCGCCGCATCGTCGTCGCCGGGAACGAACGGCCGCAGCACCATCCCCGCCGGCGGTTGGGTCGGTGCGGCAGCGGCTACAAGCTCGACGCCCATCCGCTGGAAGAAACGGAGCGGCTCGAAGCCGCGGCTCTCGAGCACCGAGGGCGCACCGTCGTCCGCCGCCCAGCACGCCGCGGTCAGCAACGGCGCATCTCCCGCGATGCGTTCCGCCTCCGCGAGCAGGGCAGTGCCAACTCCATGTCCCTTCAGCGACGGACGCACCCGCGTGAACGAGCGCATCTCCTCTCGCGATGCAGTCCACACGTGGCTGAACCCGGCCGGGACTTCGTCGAGGAGCGCGACCAACGGCTCGCCTTCGCGCAAACGCTCGACGGCGTCGTCGACCGTGCTCGGCCGGCCGAAGTACCGGCGCGTGCACTCGTCGAGGATCCCGGCGACCGCGTCCGCGTCGTCGAGCGTCGCCGCGCGAACCGTCAGTCCCAACGCAGCACCCGCGTGCCTTCCCACCACTCCGGGTGGCCGCGATCCTTCCCGTCGGCGCGGAAGATCTCGGACGCCCGCGGCTGCTGGGAGAGGTAGTCGTCGACCGCGCGCTCGACGCGCTCCCAGTCGGTGTCGTCGACGATGAGGAGCGACGGCGATGCGAGGTAGGGCTCCACCAGCCTCATCCCGTCGAGCTGCTGGTCGTATTCATGGCCGTTGTCGTAGTAATAGACGCCGACGCGCCGACCCTCGAGCGCACCGGAGCGGAGCGTCTCGATCGCGTCCCCCTCGACGATTGCCGGCTTTCCGGAGAGGCCGTAGCGCTCGAGGTTCGCCTCGAGCTGCGCGCGGCTCCCGTCGCCCATCGACCAGTTGTCGATCGCGACGAAGTCGCCCTGGTTTCCGAGCATCGCCGAGATCAGGCTCGTGCCGTGATAGGTCCCCACCTCGACGTATGACTCGCCCTCGCCGAGGCAGCGCGCTGCGACGTTCAGCAGTGCGAGGTTGTTCGGCTTCGCGAGCCCAGGGACCGCCTCGAGAATTTCCTGGAACCGGGGCGTGTCCGCGAGCTCCTCCGGCAACTCGCGCAAGAAGCGATCCACATTCACCGCAACTGATGGTGCCTGACGCACGCGTCCTTTCGTAGACGCTCTTGGTGGCTAGGCGCCCGCACGCGCAGGCCAGACCGCGCTCTGGCCGGAGCGCAAGTGCGGCCGCGTCACGCGTGCCTGAGCCAGGTGAAAGTGCGTAGCACTTTCACCTGATAGCCCAGTTATGCATTGCGTCGACGAGCGTGCCGAGCCGGCGGCCGGTTTCGGTGAGCCGGTACTCGACGCGTGGCGGGCGTCCGTCGAGCACGCGGCGCTCGAGGATCCCGGCGTCCTCGAGCTCGGTGAGGCGCAGCGCGAGCGTCCGCGGGGGGATGCCCTCCAGCGTCTGCTTGAACTCGTTGAAGCGGACGGCGCCGGCTTCCGCCGCCGCCCAGAGGATTGCCAGCACCCAGCGGCGCCCGAGGAGGTCGGCCGCGCGGGCGACCTCCTCGGGCAGCGGCCGGCACTGCCTACACCGCATGAAGCTGCGTCTGCGGCTTCGGCTCGAGCGCGAGGTCGAGCACCTCGCTCAGCGTCATGACCGGATGGAAGCTCATCGCCTCGCGCACGTCCGCGGGGACGTCGTCGAGGTCGGCGCGGTTCCGCTCCGGGATGATCACGTCGGTCAGTCCGGCCGCGTGTGCCGCGAGCACCTTCTGCTTCAGCCCGCCGATCGGCAGGACGCGGCCCTGCAGCGTCACCTCACCGGTCATGCCGACCGTGTGCTTCACCGGCCGGTCGGAGAGGAGCGATGCGAGAGCCGTTGCCATCGTGATGCCGGCGCTCGGTCCGTCCTTCGGGATCGCGCCCGCGGGGACGTGCACGTGGAACGCACGATCCTTGAACGCGTCGCCACCGACGCCGAGCTCGTCGGCGTGCGAGCGGATGTAGGAGAGAGCGATGCGCGCAGACTCCTTCATCACGTCGCCGAGCTGGCCGGTGAGCATGAGGTCTTCTCCGCCGTCCATCGTCGTCGCCTCGACGAAGAGCACGTCTCCGCCGGTGCCCGTGACCGCGAGACCGGTTGCGACACCGGGTACCGCGGTCCGCTCCGCCGCCTCCTGGAAGAACTTCTGGCGGCCGAGCGCGTCGCGCACGACTTCGATGTCCACGACGACCGGTGCCTCGACCTTGCCCGAGGCGATCTTCGTCGCGGTCTTGCGCAGGATCTTCCCAGCCTCACGCTCGAGCTGGCGGACGCCCGCTTCGCGCGTGTACTCGGACACGACGAGCTGGATCACTGAGTCTTCGATCGAGACCTCGTCCTCCCGCAGCCCGTTGCGCTCGCGCTGGCGCGGCCACAGGTAGTCGCGGGCGATCGCGGTCTTCTCGTCGACCGTGTAGCCGTCGAAGCGGATGACCTCCATCCGGTCGAGCAGTGGGCCCGGGATCGTGTCGGCGATGTTCCCCGTGGCGATGAAGAACACGTCGGAGAGGTCGAGCTCGACGTCGAGGTAGTGGTCGCGGAACGAGTGGTTCTGCGCCGGGTCGAGCACCTCGAGCAGCGCGGCCGACGGGTCGCCGCGCCAGTCAGCGCCGACCTTGTCGATCTCGTCGAGCAGGATCACCGGGTTCATCGTCTTCGCGTCCCGCAGCGCACGAACGAGCCGGCCTGGAAGCGAACCGATGTACGTTCGCCGATGACCGCGGATCTCCGCCTCGTCGCGGATGCCGCCGAGCGACATGCGCACGAACTCGCGGTTGAGCGCGCGCGCAACCGACTCGCCGATCGACGTCTTGCCCGTTCCGGGCGGACCGATCAGCGTGAGGATTGCGCCGCTCTTCTTGTCGTTTGCGATGCCGCGCTCTTCGCGCAGCTTGCGGACGGCGAGGTACTCGACGATGCGCTCCTTCACGTCCTCCAGACCGGCGTGGTCACTGTCGAGGACCTCCTGCGCATGCTGCGGATCGAGGCGCTCGTCCGAGCGCACCGACCACGGCACCGACGTCAGCCAGTCGAGGTAGGTGCGGATCATCGACGCCTCGCCGGAGGACTCGCCCATCGTCTCCAGCCGCCGCAGCTCGCGGTCGGCCTGCGCACGAACGTCCTCGGGCATCCCGGCCTCTTCGATCTTCGTGCGGTACTCCTCGACAACAGAGCCCTCGTCCTCGCCGAGCTCCTTGCGGATCGATTCCATCTGCCGGCGCAGCACGTACTCGCGCTGCTGCTTCTGGACGTCGGAGTCGACGTCCTCCCGGATGCGGCGACGCACCTGGAGCTCGGTCAGCCGTTCGCGCTGCACTCCGAGGGCGAACTCGAGCCGCTCGACGATGTCGACCGCCTCGAGCAGCTGCACTCGCTGTGCGAACGAGATGTCCGGTGCATAGGCGCAGGTGTCCGCGAGCGCGCCCGCCTCGGTGATCGAGCGCAGGAAAGCGCTGATCCGGTCGTCGGCGTTGCGCAGCTCGAGAATCTCTTCCACGACGGCGCGATACTCCGTCTCGAGCTCGCGTGTCTTGACCCGCGGCGGGTTGTCATCCGGCCGCTCCTCGACCTCTACGCGGAGGCGTCCGAGGGCGTCCGTATGGGCCGCGCCGATCACGGCACGGTGCAGGCCGGTGAGTGCGACGGCTCGGCCACCTCCCGGGAGGCGGACTCGGTCGGCTACCTCGGCCACGGTGCCGACCTTCGCGTACTCGTCCTCATGCTTGGGCACGAGCAGCACACGATCCTCGTCGCCTGTGTCGACCGTCAAGGTGACGGTCATGCCCGGGAACACCACGGTGTCGTCGAGCGGGACGAGCAACAGGTCGCTCAAGTTCAGTTCACTCTCCAATCCATGTACTAGGTATCCGAATTGTACCTAGTCCAAACGTCCTTCCGTGTGAGCAAATTCCCCGGGTTTCCCACGGTTCCGCAGGGGCCAGCCCGTGAAGGGGACCCTCACCAGGACGCAGATCCGCGACGTCGCGGCCTACGTGGTCGAGGACATCACGGGTAGGTCAAGTAGCGACGAGCTCGCGGTCGGCGGCGTGGATCCCGGCGCCCGTCTCGAGGTCGAAGAAGTGCAAGCGGCTCGTGTCCACCGCGAGCTGCGTCTGCTCGCCTTCCCGCGCGGGGTTACCACGCTCGACCCGCGCGATGAACGGGCTGCCGTGGTGGTGGGTCTGCTCGTCGGCGGCGGCAAGCGCCTCGTCGCCGATGATCTCCTTCAACTCGTCCGCCTTCACGGGGGGCGCGTCGACCGCGAAGTGAAGGAAGATCTCGTGACCCATGTCCTCCTTGATGTCGATCGTGACGTCGAGCTTGACCGGCCCGTGGCCGCCGAGATCCTCGGGCCGGACGCCGAGAGCAACGCGTCGCCCGAGGTACGGGCGCAGCTCCGCCCGCTCCGTCACGGGAAGCTCGTGAGGGCCGAACGTCACGGCGAGCCCGCCGTCGCGCTCGGCCAGCTCCGCCTCGACGAGGTTCATCGCAGGTGAGCCGATGAAGCCGGCCACGAACAGGTTCGCCGGCCGGTCATAGAGAACCTGCGGCCGGGCGACCTGCTGCAGGATCCCGCCGCGCAGCACGCAGACTCGGTCGCCGAGCGTCATCGCCTCGCTCTGGTCGTGAGTGACGTAGATCGTCGTCACCTTGAGGTCACGCTGGATCCGCGCGATCTCGGCGCGCATCTGCACGCGCAGCTTTGCGTCGAGGTTCGAGAGCGGCTCGTCCATCAGGAAGGCCTTCGGCTCGCGGACGATCGCGCGGCCCATCGCGACGCGCTGGCGCTGGCCGCCGGAGAGGTGGCGCGGCCGCTTCGCCAGCACCTCGGCGAGGCCGAGCACCCGCGCGGCGGCCTCGACTCGACGGCGGATCTCCGCCTTGTCGATCCCGCGCATCTTCAGCCCGAACCCCATGTTGTCGTAGACGTTCATGTGCGGGTAGAGCGCGTAATTCTGGAAGATCATCGCCATGTCGCGCGCCTTCGGCGGCAGGTCGTTCACGATCTCGTCGCCGACCCGCACCGTGCCCCCGGTGATCTCCTCGAGGCCCGCGACCATCCGCAGGGCGCTCGTCTTTCCGCACCCGGACGGGCCGACGAAGACGACGAACTCGCCGTCGGCGATCTCGAGGTCGAGCTCGTGCACCGCGCGTGTGCCGTCGGCGTAGACCTTGGTCAGCCGGTCGAGCTGGATGGCCGCCACGGCCCGGAACCATACTGCCTCTGCCCGGTTTGCAACGCAGCCCGATGAGGCCTTAGAGTCCGCCCGCACATGAGCGCGGTGGCGGCCGCTGGGAGGAGCCGGCGCAGGCTCCGGTACGTCGCGGAACGTCGTGGATTCCTGGCGACGCTTCTGATCTCTCCTGCCGTGCTCGTGATCGGAGCGCTCGTCGGCGCACCCCTCGTCCTGGCTGCCTACCTGAGCTTCACCGACGCGCAGGCGGGGTCGTTGACCGGCAAGTGGATCGGGCTCGCGAACTTCCGGCGTGCCCTCCACGACCCGATCTTCCGGGGTGCGCTCTGGCACACGTTCCTCTTCACGGTGCTCTCGCAGATCGTGGTGATCGTCTGCGCCGGGCTGATCGCGCACGCGCTCGTCCGGAGCTTCCGCGGCCGCTGGCTCATCCGCTTCTTCATCCTGCTGCCGTGGGCGGCTCCGATCGCCCTCACCGCGATCGGGTTCCTGTGGTTCTACGACCCGCAGGCGAGCATCTTCAACTGGTTCCTGATCAAGCTGCACATCGTCGACCCCACGAACCTGCCGAACTGGCTCGGCACGCCGAAGGCGGCGATGTCGTCGATCATCACCGTCCAGGCCTGGCGCACGATCCCGTTTGCGGTCGTGATCTTCCTCGCCGGGATTGCCTCGATTCCGCAGGAAGTCGACGACGCCGCGGCGATCGACGGCGCCACCGGCCTGCGGAAGTTCTGGTACGTATCGCTGCCGCTCCAGCTGCCGATCGCGATGGTCGCGATCCTCTTCGGGATCATCTTCACGGCGACCGACATGATCGTGCCGTTCATCCTCACCAACGGCGGCCCGTTCAACTCCACGCAGGTGCTGACGACGTATGCGTTCCAGACCGGCATCAACGCGGGGAACATCGGCGAGGGCGCGGCGATCGCGCTCTTCCTGCTGCCGGTGCTCGCGCTCGTCGCCGTCGGGATGCTCGTGTTCGCGCGGCGCGCAGAGGTGACATGAGAGGCAAGCGCTTCTCCTACGCGATCGCGATTCCGTTCGCGTTCATCCTGGCCTTCCCGTTCTTCTGGATGGCGGTCACGTCGTTCAAGCCTGAGGCACAGGTCTACGACCCCAAGAAGGTGTGGAGCTTCGATCCGACGCTCGCGAACTACGGCTTCCTCTTCCATCACACGGACTACCTACGGTGGCTCCGCAACTCGTGCTTCGTCGGGCTGATGGTGGTGCTGATCACGCTCGTCGTCGCCCTGCCGGCCGGGTATGCGCTGGCACGCCTGTCGGGCCGCGTCGGACGGTCGATGGGGGTCGGAATCTTCCTCACGTACCTCGTCCCGCCGACCCTGCTCTTCCTGCCGCTCTCGCGCGTGATCTCGCAGTACTTCCACCTGAGCGACCGCCTGTGGTCGCTCGTGATCGTCTATCCGTCCTTCACGATCCCGTTCGCGATCTGGCTCCTGATGGGCTTCTTCAAGACGATCCCGCAGGAGCTGGAGGATGCCGCGCTCGTCGACGGCTGCTCGAGGCTGAGCTCGCTCGTGCGCATTGTTTTCCCGATCTCGATTCCGGGGATCCTCACCGTGGTCATCTTCACGTTCTCGCTCGTGATCAACGAGTTCGTCTACGCAATCACGTTCATCTCCAGCTCGGAGAATCGCACTCTGACCGTGGGCGTTCCGACCGACCTCATCCGCGGCGACCTCTTCAACTGGCCCGGGATCATGGCGGCGATCCTCATCCCGAGCATCCCGCTCGCACTCCTCTACAACGCGTTTCTGAACCGGTTCATCGCAGGGTTCACCGGCGGAGCGTTCCGCTGAAGAAAGGAGGGTCAATGTCGGAGGGCAAGCTCAGTAGGCGCGAGCTGCTGAAGAAGGCGGGCGCGGGTGCGGCCGCCGTCGGCGTCTCGGGCGCAGCGGCTCCGTTCTCGTTCGCGGGGCCGATGAGGTTCAAGAACCGGCAGCTGAAGGGTGACCTCTCGATCATCCAGTGGGTGCACTTCGTCCCGGCCTACGACGACTGGTTCGACAACACGTGGATCAAGCAGTGGGGTGAGAAGAACGACGTGCAGGTGAAGGTCGAGCACATCAACAACACCCTGCTCGACACGCGCGCCGCCGCGGAGGTCGCCGCGCAAAGCGGGCACGACCTGTTCATGAACCTCCATCCGATGGCCTCGTACGAGGACCAGGTGATCAATCACGCGGCGATCATCAAGGAGATCGAGGGGAAGGTCGGCAAGTACGGGGCGCTCGGCAAGCTGTCGACCTACAACCCGAAGACGAAGAAGTACTTCGCCGTCTCCGACAACTACGTGCCGGATCCCGTGATCTGGCGGCGCGACCTGTGGAACGGCGTCGGCGAGGCGCCGTACACGTGGGACCACGTCCGGAAGGCGGCGCCGAAGCTGAAGGCCGCAGGTCACCCGATCGGGATCGGGCAGTCGCAGGAGCTCGACTCGAACATGGCTCTGCTCGCATTCATGATGTGCTTCGGCTCCTTCGTGCAGAACGCTGCGAACCGGCCGGTGCTCAACACGAAGAAGACGATCGAGGCCGTGAAGTTCATGGCCGACATCTACAAGAGCGAGGACTCTGCCATCTTCGGTTGGAACCCCGCCTCGAACAACACCTACCTCTACTCGGGCACCGCGTCGATGATCCTGAACGCGATCTCGGCCACCCGGACTCCGGAGGACCAGCATCTGCCGTTCGCGGACGACCTGTCGATCTGGCCGATCCCGATCGGCCCGCAGGGGCGCTTCGGACTCGAGCACGTGATGGGCTGCTACAACATCTGGAAGTTCGCGCAGAACAAGGAGAACGCGTCGCAGTTCCTCGTCGATCTCTGCGTCAACTACAAGCAGGCGACGGACGCGTCGAAGCTCTACAACTTCCCGAGCTTCCCGGGCGCGTACCCGTTCAAGCAGATCCGCAAGGCGGCTGCGGCCGACACCCACAAGCCGCGTGGGAAGTACACGGTGCTGACGACGATCGCGGAGAGGTTCACACACAACATCGGCTACCCGGGCACGACGAACGCCGCGATGGACGAGGTCTTCTCGAAGTACCTCATCCCGCAGATGTTCGCGCAGGTGTCGCAGGGCAAGATGAGCGCGGCCGACTCCGTCAGCTCGATCAACTCGCAGGTGAAGGACATCTACGCGAAGTGGCAGGAACGAGGCAAGATCTAGACCGTTACGACGACCTTGGCGCCGCCGGGGCCTGCTTGTTGACGCTCCCAGGCCTCGGCGACCCGGTCGAGCTCGTACCGCTCGACGTCGATTGCGATGTGTCCGGCCACGACGTGGTCGAGCAGCTCGAGGTACGCGCGGCGGAGGTCGTCGCGCAAGAGGGCGAAGTTGGAGTGGCCGAGGATCTGCAGCTCCTTGCCGCGCACATCGGCCGAGCGAAGCGGCGCCTCTGGCGCGGCGGACTGGCCGAGGTGCACGATCCGGGCGTGCGGCGCCGCGTATGCGAGGGCGTTCGCGAGCGGCTCGCCCCAGACCGCGTCGATGCACACGGTGAAGCCGTCGCCGCCGAACGCCTCCGGAATCGTGTCGAGCTCGCGGCGACCGACACCCACGACCTTCGCCGCGCCGAGGAGCGTTGCCGCCTGAACTGCGATCCGGCCGACGGCACCGGTCCCTCCCAGCACGAGCACGCGGTCGTCGGGCGTGATGTTCGCCTTCCACGCCACCGGCACCCACCCGGCGACGCCGGCGATGCCCGCCGCGGCGGCGACCGCCGGATCGATGCCGTCGGGCACGGGTATCGCGAGCTCTGAAGGAAACTCGACCCGCTCCACGACAAACCCCGGCTTGCTGATGCCGCGGCCCTCGCCGAAGAGGTAGACGAGCTCGCCGTCGTCCGCCCGGCCCACGGCCTCGCAGCCCGGCTCGTACGGGAACGGCGGATGCCCGCCGTAGAACACTCCGCTGCCTACTGCGATGTCGAGCGGGTTGAGCGCCACCGCTTCGATCGAGACTCCCACGGGCGGCCGGTCGACCTCGACGGGCCGGGGCGGCGTCTTCAGCTCGAAGATCTGGGCAGCGCGCACGCCGTACGATAACGCGTCACGGGTTCTCGTCCTCCAGCCCGACGGCGGCGAGCGCGGCGGCGAGGTGCGGGTGCTCCTCGACGCGCGTGACGTGGCCGTCACGCGTCGTCACGATCGCGGCGTAGCGCCCGACGAGGTAGTAGCGGCGCGACTGGAGCGGGCGCTCGTCGGTGGCGTCCGCCTCCACGCGCGAGAACCGCATGCTGACGACGACGCGCTCGCCGACGCCGATGCAGCGGTCGACGGTCACGTGGTAATCCTCGGCAACGCGGTCGCGGAGGATGTCGAGCACGTCGGCGCGATCCGCAATCGCAGCGACCTCCCCCACGCCGATCCACTCGACCTCGGGATCCAGCATTCCCTCGATCGCATCGAGATCACCGGCCACGAATGCGCGGTAGCCGCGCAGGAAGAGGTCGACGGCGGCCTGACTCATTCGGCGAGCGTACCGAGGGGCACCTCGAACTGCGCGTGCCCGATCAGCACGGGATCGTGCGTCGCGCAGACGATTGCGGTGCCGGTCGTCGCGGCGAGCTCGGCGAAGAGCCGGCCGACCGCGCGCGCGTTCGCTTCGTCGAGCCGGGCGGTTGGCTCGTCCGCCAGCAGGAGTTTGGGTCGCGCCGCGAGTGCGCGCGCAACGGCGACGCGCTGGCGTTCGCCCATCGAGAGGCGGGAGACGCGCTGTTGCACGAGCTCGTCGAGGCCGACTGCGGCGAGTGTCCGTCGAGCGCCCGCAGTCGTGAGTCCACGCAGCGACAGCGCGAGCTCGACGGTCTCGAGTGCGGTGAGGAACGGCACGAGATCGGTGCCCTGCGTGACGAGGCCGACATGCGCACGGCGCACAAGCGCGCGGCCCGTCGCGTCGAGCTGCGACACCGGCTCGTCCAGCACGTAGACCTCGCCCGCCGTGGGGACGTCCAGGCCGGCGAGCAGGTGCAGGAGCGTGGACTTCCCGGAACCCGAAGGGCCGGTCACGGCAGACAGCCGGCCTGCAGTCAGCTCGATCGTGAGGTCGCGGAAGACGTGCTCGCGGCCGTAATCCTTCGCAAGGCCGACCGTCCGTGCGACGACTGAACCAGGCGCGGAGTCAAGCACCGCCGGGTCGGGGCTCCGCTCGCGCTCGCGCACACGCAGCACAACGCCGTCCGGCGCGCGTTCGAGGCTCGCACGCGACGCGCCGCCGAGCAGTTCTTCCGGGATGCGGATCCAGCCGCCGCGGTTGACGACGGCCTCGTCGCCCTCGGCGCTGACGCGGCCGTCGCGGATCTGCACGACGCGGTCGGCCACGCGCCCCGACTCGGGATCGTGGCTGACGAGCACCGTCGTCGCGCCGACCTCGTGCGAGAGCGCGCGGATGAGCGAGAAGATCTCGCCGGCGTTCGCGGAGTCGAGCTCGCCGGTCGGCTCGTCGGCGATGAAGAGCCGCGGCCGGTGCGCGAGCGCCGCGCAGATCGCGACGCGCTGCTGCTGGCCGCCCGACAGCTCGCCCGGCAGGGCCGTGCGCCGGTCGAGCAGGCCGACGCGCTCGAGCAACCTGTCCGCAACACGCTCGCGCTCCTCGCGCCGCGCGCCGAGCAGCGCGAGCCGTAGCCCGACCTGCTCGCACGCCGGGAGCTCGGGCGCGAGCGCGCGCGCGTAGTGCTGGTCGGCGTACCCGAGCGTCTGCGAGCGGTAGTCGAGCAGCGCGCGGCCTCGCAGCGTGCGGAGATCGTGTCCGAAGACGCTCACGGTGCCGGCGGAGGGCCGGTCGAGCCCGGCGAGGATCCGCAGCAATGTGCTCTTGCCGGAGCCGCTCGGGCCGAAGACGACGAGCAGCTCGCCCTCCTCGACGTCGAGCGTCAAGCCTTGCAGAGCGACCGAGGTTCCCTCGGGCGAGGCGTAGAGGCGGAAGAGATCCCTCGCCTCGACGGCGGTCACCGGAGCCTCCGAGCCGCCGTGGTCGACGCCGCCGCCGCGACGATCGCGAGCGCGGCCAGCGCGGCGGCCACGACCCACCAGTCGAACGCCAGCGCGAGCGGCGGCAACGCGTTCCCGGCTCCCGCTGTCACCGTGACGACTGCGACGACGAGCGCCCCGACTATCGCACCCGCCGCGATTCCACCACCGAGGCCGAGCAGGCCGACCACCGCCGCGCGCAGGAGGACGTGGCGGCGGAGCTGCGCAGGTGTCGCGCCCTGGGTCTCGAGGTCGAAGAGCGCGCCGCGCTCGTCGCGCAGGTCGCCGAGGACGGTCAGCAGCAGGCCGACGCCCGCGAGCATGAGACCGACGACGGCGGTGACGACGAGAAGCGCGATGGAGCCGCGTGCGACCGGATCACCGCGGACGTCGCGCTCGCGTTGCGTCTGCGAGACGACCTCGAGCGGCAGTTTCGCGAGCCTCGAGGCCGCGCTCGGCGGGGCGTCGACCCACAGCTCCGACGGCGTTGCGACGCCGGGCTCGAGCGTGTTCGCCGCGGTCAGCCAGGTCGAGAGGTCGGCGACGACCAGCTCGCCTTCGACCGACGGGAAGTAGCGCGTCGTCGCGACGACGCGGGCGGGGATGACGTGGTTCTCGGCCCGCAGCGGCACGATGCCGCTGGGCCCGGCTGCGCGCGCGATGGCCGGTGAGGCGACGATGGGGACGGGCTCGCCCTCGAGCGGCTCGCGCGGACGGACGATCGAGTCGGCCGCGCGGTTGACGACGTATCGCAAGATCTCCCGGTCGACGCGAATCCCGTTCGTGCCGAACCAGCCGGCGAACCGAGGGCCAAGGCGGAGCGTTCCGGTCGACGTGTCCGACACCGCGAGGGACGTCTCAGCGTCGCGGTGACCGGCGACGTATGCGGAGACCACGGGAAACGAGAGGCGAAGCGCGACGAGGCGGCCGCCGCGCGCCTCCGCGGGGATCTGCGCCGTAGGCGCGTACTGTCCGGCTCCGTGCTCGCCGAGGTGAAGCGGCGTGAAGTCGCCGCGGCGGTTCTCGACGATCGCCGTGATGCCGATCCGATCGCCGGTGATCGTGAGCGGCAGGGTGAGCCTCGAGCCTGAGAGGCGGATCCCGCGCAACGCCGGCGTCCCCCGCGGCTGCAGCAGGTGGGCGAGCTCTCGCGGCGATTGCGACGAGAAGTCCGAGCGCCAGCCGTCGATCGCGGCGATCGACCGCGCAGGCAGCGCGAGCAGGGTGAAATCCCGCCCGCCGCTGCCGCTCACGAAGCCCGACTCGCGGACGACGGAGGCCGGGTGGAACCGCCGCGGCGGGGGCGCCTCCTGCACGGTCACGAGCCTGCCGAGGTCTTCACGGAGGAGAAACGGCGCAGGCACCGCGTAACGCGCCTGCTCGCGTTCGCCCTGTACGAGCGTCGCTCTGTAGGCGATCGCGAAGACGGCGATTCCGATGCTGACGACGAAGAACACGACGGTGAGCAAGACCTCCCCCGGCGACCGGGCGAGCGAGAGGAGCGCGATGCGAACCGGCGCCGTCCCGCGGCGCGCCGCCCACTCGAGCAGGCGCAGAGCGGGAGCGAGCAGCCGCGCTGCCGCGACGCCGAGGACGAACAGGACGAGCGCGGGCAGCAGAAGAAGGAGCACGCCGGTCCCGCCACCGTCCGTGAGCGCCGACGTATCGGCCTTGCCGCGCGCGAGCGCGAGGAGCACGGCGGCGAGCGCCCCGAGCGCCGCGACGTCGGCGACACCGAGCCGAAGACCGCCGAACGAGATCGAGTCGGCCCGCAGCGCTGCGAGCATGGCGGCGGCGGTCAACCCCGCGAGGGCGATACCGATCCAGAGCGTGCGGAGTGTGAGGATCGAGTGGGCGACGACCGGCCCGCCGGGCGAGCCGAGGTGGCGGGCGAGCAGCGCTCCCGCTCCGGTTCCGAGCAGCCAGCCGGCCAGGCTCGCGACGAGCGTGATCCCGACGACCTCGGTCGCCCCGACGAGGAAGATCTGCGAGCGGCGCGCGCCCGCCCACGTGAGCCGCTGCCGGACATTCCGGTGGTCGCGGCGGAGGCGCGTCGACGCGAGGATCGCGAACCCGAGCAGCAGCACGCCCGCGTCGCCGCCGAGGATCAGCAGACGTTCGCCGGCGACGCGGCTCGTCGCGCGGATCGCCGAGATCGTGTCGGTCGGCGCGGCGATCGTGAAGATGTCCGACTCCTGCTCGAGTCGTGCCTGCGCGCGCTCGAGCCTCGTGTCGAGGCTTGCGAGCTCCCAGTCGTGGATCGAACGTGGCGCAACCGGGACGACCCAGCCGTACGAGCGCGCGATCAGCGGCGCGTCCGGCAGCGGCGTGCGCTCGAAGCCGAGGACGCCGTCGGCAAGCAGGATCGGCGGTCGCTTCTCGCCGCCGCCGCCGAAGTACGTCGAGAGCGGCGCGCCCGGCGTGAACGCTGCACGGCCGACGACATGGAGGAACGGCAGCTTCGGGGCCGCTGGGGCGCCGCCGATCTGGATCAGCTCGCAGCTCGACGGAGAGCACGAGCGCGGCAGGCGTCCGCTCCGAACGTCGAGCCAGCGCGAGAGCCCGTCGACGGCGCCGAGGTTGACGAACGCTCCGCCCCACGTCGCCTGGCGGAACACGATCACCCCGAACGGCGGCTGCCCGAGGATCGGCTGCACCGCGCTGCGCGCGAGCCGGTCGAGCTGCGGGTATGTGAGGTCGGACTGCGCGGGTACGCCGCTCCATACGGCCTGGACCGCGCGGTCGGACGGCTGCAGCTCGGCGAGCGCGCGCTGGACGGCCCGGTCCTGCACCGATGCGCTCCCGACGGCGGTCATGGCCAGAACGGCCGCGCCGACTGCGATGCCCGCGGCAACGACGAGTGTCTGCGGCGCGTGCGTCCGGAGCCGGAGCGCCGCGTAGCGGATCGGCACCAGCAGGCGCTCACGCGCCGCGTCCCGGCGACGGCTCGGCCGGCCGGCTGCGGCTGCGGTCTCCATTCGCCGCATCCTGGCAGGCCGGTCCACCGGCGACAACGGTTAGGCGGTTGCACGTCCGGCGCCCTGCCTACGATGTTTACCGTGCTGACAACGAATCAGAAAGGTGCGATCGCTGAGACAGCCATTGCTCTCGAAGCGATCAAGCTCGGGATCGGCGTGTATCACTCATACGCAGACGAGCGCTACGACCTGATCTTCGATGTGGGTCGAGAGCTTCTCCGGATCCAGTGCAAGTGGGCCGCCTGGCATGGGGACGTCGTCGTCGTACGTCTCTATTCGAACCGCCGCGGCCCATCGGGTCCGGGCGCTGCTACTTCTTCCCGGCAGAGTTCACCCGACATCGAGAGGTGCGGCTCCGCGTCGGCCCCACCAAGAACAACCAGAAGTCGGGTGTGCGGTGGGCGAGGTACTACGAATTCGCCGCTACAATTGGACGCCTCGGGGCCGTAGCTCAGCTGGGAGAGCGACTGGCTGGCAGCCAGTAGGCCAGGGGTTCGAGTCCCCTCGGCTCCATGACGTTTTCTACGGCGTGAGGAACTGCGTCGAGGCGAGCAGCGCGTCGATCTGGCGTTCGGCGGCGGCCAGGCCGGGCCCTCTGAGGCAGGCGGTGAAGGCCGTCCAGTTGTCCGGCATCGGCCGCTGGATTGCAGCCTCGATCGTCTCGTCGGCGCCGATCGCACCGCACTCCCCCGGGCGGGACACCGCCTGCTTCGCACGGCGACCGCCGATGCGGACAACGGTGCCGGGGAATGACGCGAGCGACGCGCCCGGAGCCCCGCGATTCTCCCAGACGATCAATGTCCCGCCCGGGCGAAGCCGGCCGATGGGCCACCCACACACGGTCTCGGACGCGTGTTTCCGGCACGGCTGATGGGCCGGCTGCGAGCTCAGGTAGAGCATCGGATGGAAGTGGAGGGTCCCGGTGTCCTTGAAGACGAACGGCTTCCAGGCAGCCGGGTGGCTGAACGCGAGGAAGCCGTTCCTGAACTCCGACACGGCTGCTCTACCCTCCGCCGTCTTCGGGGCCGCGGAGGCGCAACCCGCAAGGGCGGCGGCCGCGACGGCGAGCGCAGCCATTGCCGCGAAGCGCAGCGGGACGGACCGCACCCCCATGCATTGACATATACGTTGCGACGGTCGCCCGCGACCCGCCCGAATCGGTGGGCTCGACATCGACCTTCGGCGGCGCAATCCGGACGCCGACGTGGATCGTGATGCTCAACGCCGGGTCCGAAACGGCGATCAGGGGCAGCGGCGGCGCGCGCTGAAGTCCGTTCCTGAGCGCGAGAATTTGATGCCGTCCTCGGCGAACATGACTGGGCGGACCAGGCTCGTCAGCGAGCGCGCCTGCGTGTAGCGGACGGCCACGTCGGCGAACCCAAAGGCGAACGCGTTGCAATCGGCCGAGCCCTGGGTCCAGCTCTCGGCCACGATCTGCGCCGGCCACCTTCCATGGCTGCCCGGCAGGAACACCGGCGGGCTCGCCGACACGCCGTCGACCGACGCGCGCCACCAGCCGGACCGGGACGAGCTCTCGAGCACCGCGATCCTGTGCCGCTCGCCTCGCGCAACCCCGACCGCGAGCGGCTCATATCGGTAGAAGGCGCCGCGCTTGATCTCGACGTAGACAGTTCCTGTTGACGTTCCAGCGAAGCCGTTGACTCCCACTTGAATCCACTCGTCGATTCCGCCTGGGCCCAGGCCGGGGCCGCCGACGCCGACCCAGGCCGCGACGTGGCCGCTCCGAACGTGCTCGAGATCGTACGGGGTGACGGTGGCAACGACGGCGCCGGCCGCACTCCTCGAAGCGGCTCCGCCGTATGAATACCCACCCACACCTTCGGCCGGCCCCGCGAGACCGAAGACCGACACCGCAGCTGCGCCAAACGCGAAGACCAGCCGAGCCACTGGATCGACCTCCCGGCCTTGGAGCAGCAAGCCCGTCGTTCGTGCCCAGAGAACTGGGTTCGGAAACGGCTAGCCCTCTCCTGCTAGCCCGCCGCAAGCGTCTCGAGCTCGACCTCGGGCACGTCGCTCCAGAGGTCCTCGAGGTTGTAGAACCCGCGGGCCTCAGGGGTGAAGACGTGCAGCACGACGTCGAGGTAGTCCGCGAGGATCCACGTTCCCTCCTGCGTCCCGTCGGCCGCGCGCGGGATCAGGCGGAACTCCTGCTTCATCTTCCCGTGCACCTCGTCCCAGATCGCGACCGTCTGCCGCGCGTTGCGGCCCGTTGCGATCACGAAGTAGTCGGTGAACGTGCACACCGGCCGCATGTCGAGGATCACGACGTCCTCCGCCAGCTTCTCCTGGGCGAGAGCGGCGATTCGGCGTGCTTGGTCGAGTGAGCTCAGGGCTGGATCAGTGTCCTTTCGCGAGTACGGCCTTAGTGTAGCCCGGGGTCGCGGACATAGAGCCCCCGGCTCCTGATCAGCTCGGCGACGCCTTCGGGCACGAGACCCGCGAGCGGAGCACCGGCCGCGGCCAGCCCCCGGATGTCCCGGGAGGTGGCCGGATTCGGCTCGATGTCGAAGAAGATCACCCGCTCGGGCTGGTCGAGCTCCTCGAGCACGGCGTCGAGGCGATCGGGCGGGTAACCGGGACGCGTAGCGACCGCGAGCCGGGCCCGCTCGAGCACCGAGTCAGGCTCCTTCCAGGAGAGAAAGTCGGCGAACTCGTCTGCTCCGATCATGAAGACCGGATCGTCGTATGCCTCAGCGCGGAGGAGCTCGATCGTCCGCGGATATGGGTCGAGCAGCACTTCCTCCCCCGGGAACGCGGCGCGCGCGAGCTCGAGCCTCACGTCGGCCGGCAGATGCACACCCTTGTGACCGGGGTTCTCGGCGACGAGGACGACCAGCCGGTCCGGCTGGAACCGGGCCTTCGCTGCACGCACGACCGCGGCGTGACCGACGTGCGGCGGATCGAAGGCCCCGCCGAACAGCAGTGTCACCCGATCAGCTCCAGGATCCGTTCGCGCGAGAGCGGCTCGAGCAGCTCGTCCGCGAAGTCCACGCGGGGAAAGCCGGTTGCCCGCCAGGCGTCGGCGGTCGTGCGCGTGTCGTAGTCGGTCGTCCGCAGTTGCACGTCGGGCCCGATCAGCGCCCACCATGCGGCCGGCTGCACGGTCGGGTTGCCGACGCTGCCGGGATTGACGACGCGATGCCCTGCGTGCTGCTCGTCGTACTGCAAGTGCGTGTGCCCGCACACGACGAGATCCTCTTCCACACCGTCGAGCACCTCGTGCCAGCGCGCCTCGGTCGAGGCCGGGCCCACGAGCTCGGTATCGCTGCGCGGCGTCGCGTGGCAGTACAGCACCCCGTCGAGCGAGAGCGTCGACGGCCAGGCCAGGACGAGTTCGCGCTGCTCGCGCGACAGCCGCTCCTGCACCCACAGGGCGGACTCGTCGCCGCCGACAAGCGCATCGCGGTCGGTGTTCCCGATGATGAACCGGGCGCGATCGCCGAGCGACAGCGCGAGCTCGAGCGTCTCACGGGGCCACGCGCCCCAGATCAGGTCGCCGCCGAACACGACGAGGTCCGAGTCGACCTCACCGAGGACGGCCTCGAGCGCCGGAAGGTTCGCGTGAACGTCGTAGAGCGCTGCCACTCTCAGCTCCACTCGAGCACCTCCTCGCCGACCTCGACCTGGTCGCCCTCCCGCACGCCGGCGGCCTTCAGCACGGCCTCGAGGTCGGCGGGGGACGGAGGCCGCCCGGTCACCCGGAACCCGTCCTCCGTCCGGAAGACGCGGAAGGCCCGGCGCGAGGGCAGCGGCCGGTAGACGAGGAAGTCGACGAGCTCCTCGTCGTCGGCAAGCGCGGCCGGCACGACCTCCTCCGGCGGCACGAGCTCGAACAGGGCCCGCTTCAGCTCCGCGATGCCGGCGCCCGTCGCGGCAGAGACGCGGAACACGCGCAGAATTCGCTCGTCCTCGACCGCGAACGACGGTGGATCGGGGCTCAGGTCGATCTTGTTCAGCACGATGACCTGCGGCCGCTCGTCGAGACCCGCACCGTACGCCGAGAGCTCCGCGTCGATCGTCTGCCAGCGCTCCTGCGCGTCGCCCTCGGACGAGTCGATCACGTGCAGGAGCAGCCGCGCTCGCTCGAGATGCGCGAGAAACTCGTGCCCGAGGCCGACGCCTTCGCTCGCGCCCTCGATCAGCCCCGGTACATCGGCGACCACGAGCTGCCGCCCGTCCGGCGCCTCGACGGTTCCGAGGACGGGCGCGAGGGTCGTGAACGGATACTCGGCGATCTTCGGCCGGGCATTCGAGAGGCGCGCGACGAGTGACGACTTGCCGGCGTTCGGCAGCCCGACGAGCGCAGCGTCGGCGAGCAGCTTCAGCCGAAGCTCGATCGCCCCCTCCTCCCCGGGCCAGCCGACCTCTGCGAAGCGCGGCGTCTGCCGCGTGGGGCCGGCGAAGCGCTTGTTCCCACGGCCGCCTGTCCCGCCCTTCGCGACGACGACGCGCGCGCCGGGATGCACGAGATCGGCGACGAGCCGCTCGTCCTCGTCGAGCACCTGCGTGCCCACGGGAACCGCGAGCACGGCATCCTCGCCGCGGGCGCCGTTCGAAAGGCTCCCGCCCCCGGCGCCGCCTTTCCCAGCTCGGACCCTCTGGTTCGGGCGGACGCCAGAGAGGTCGCGCCGCCGCGGGTCGGCGACGAGCACGACGTCGCCGCCGTCGCCGCCGTCGCCGCCGTCCGGGCCGCCCTTCGGGACGTACTTCTCCCGGCGGAAATGGATGGAGCCGTCGCCGCCGCGGCCGGCAATGACGGTCAGCTTGGCGCGGTCGTGGAACATCTGCGGCAAGTATGGGCCCGCGCGGAGCTCGGTTCACTGCAACCGCGAGAAGCGCAGCTCCTCGCGGTTAGGAGTCGACGACCGAGATGAAGCGGCGCTCGCCGCTCGTCCGGAACGACACGATGCCGTCGCGCGTCGCGAAGATCGTGTCGTCCTTGCCGATGCCGGTGCCGGGGCCCGGGCGGAAGCGCGTACCGCGCTGGCGCACGAGGATCATCCCGGACGACACGTCCTGGCCGTCGAACATCTTGACGCCGAGCATCTTCGGGTTCGAGTCGCGACCGTTGCGCGACGAGCCGAGGCCTTTCTTGTGCGCCATTAGTGGCTCTCCTTCTCTGCGAGCGCGGACTCGAGCGCGGCGATCGCGCCCTTGCGGTTTGCGTTCGCCTGCTCGTATTCGAGGGCAGCCTCGAGGTTCGGACGCCGCCAGCCATGCGCCGCCTCGGCGATCTGCGCGACCGTCAGCTCCTCGTAGCCCTTCGGCGGATGGGCGGTGCGCGCCGGAGCTTCTGCCTCGGCCGCGGAGGGCTTCTCTGCCGCAGCCGGCTCGGCGGCTGCGGGGGCGGGCTTCGCCTCTTCCTTCGGCTTCGGCTCTTCCTTCGCCTTTGGGGCCGCCTTCCGCGAGCCCGCGCCGATCGACTCGATCTCGATCTGCGTGAGGCTGCTGCGGAAGCCCGTGTGCTTCTTGTAGCCGGTGCGCCGCTTGTACTTGCCGATCCGGATCTTCTCGCCGAGCTCGTGGCTCACGACCCGTGCGGTCACGGTCGTCGAAGGCGAGAGATCCGTCTTGCCGTCGCCGCCGATGAGCAGGACGCGCGGATTGAACGTGGTGCCCTCGCCGGTCTTCAGGCGGTCGACGAGCAGCCGCTCGCCCTCCTGGACGCGGTACTGCTTACCGCCGACGGTGATGATCGCGTAGCTCATAGGCGTGGAAAACGCGGGCTCCGGGAGCCCGCGAACCGGCGCAGTGTAGCGAATTTCCTACTTGAACTCGTCGCCCCACTCGGACATGGGGACATAGCCCCAGTCGTCCTCGGGGGTGCCGTTACCTGAGGGCTCCTCGATCGGCTCCAGGGCGGCCTCGGGCTCCTCCGCGGCCGGAACAGGGATCTCCGACGCGCCTTCCGCAGAGGCCTCCTCCTCGGCCGCATCGATGGCAGGTTCGCCGCCGTTTGCGGCCGCAGTCGCGGCCGCAACGCGCTTGCGGCGGTTCTTGCCGCCCCGCGAGCCCCGGCGCGTCCGCTTCTTCGCAGGCGCGGCCCCGTTCTCGCCGGCGGCCTCGGCCGCCTCGGCTTCCTCGTCCTCGTCCTCGCGGCCCAGGTCGTCGGAAGGCACGTGGATCGTGACCTTCTTCTTTGCCGGCACCCGCTCCGCTGCTGCGTCGGCAGGCTCCTCGCCCTCGGCAGCAGCACCCGAATCGGGCTCCTCGACTCCGTCGCCGGACCCCTCGGCGCCGGCGGTTGCAGGCTTCTTCCGCTTCTTGCCGCCGCGCGAGCCGCGCCGCGTCTTCTTCTTCGCCGGCGTCTCGCCCGCTGCGACCTCGGTATCGGCGTCTTCCTGTTCGGCGTCCTCGGGCTCGTCGGCCGTCACGTCCGCCGCTTCCGCGGCCGCGTCGAGCGGCTCCTCGGCCTCCGATGCTTCGGCCTGCTCGAGCGGCTCTTCGGCTTCCAGCACGTCGTCCGCGTCGGCGATCTCCGGCTCGGGCTTGCCGCCGTCGGCGCCCTTGCGGGCCGGCGGCTTGCGCGTCGGCTTCTCCGCCTCCGCCTCGGCGGTCAGCGGCTCGGCCGCCTTCTTCGTGCGACGGAGGAGCGTCGCGTAGGCGGTCCCGTCGAGCACGCGCTCGACGTGCACCCTCTGCTTCTTGCCGACGAGCGACGAGGCGTCTGCGACGACGACGTCGAGGCCGTCGACCTTGCCGACCCCGGCGGAGCCGTCGTGCCGGTCGACCTCGACGAGCTCGAGCGTCAACTCGGCTCCCTCCTCGACAGGCGACGCCGGCGCCAGGTCGGCGAGCTTGCCCTCGCCGAGCACGACGAAGTGGTCCAGGTGCGTGTCGGGCTTGCCCTCGAGGAAGAACTTCCGCTTCGTCAGCGACTCCAGCTCCAGCAGCCGCCTCGCGCCGGGACCGACGACGGCTGCGGCGATCGGTGCGGCGAGCTCGATCCGGAACGCCTGCGAGCGCGAGCCGGCAACGAGCGCGCGGATCCGGCGCTCGACGTCGATCGCGGCGGAAGCTTCGGAGTACACGATTCCGTCGCCGCCGCAGGTCGGGCATTTCCGGGTCATGATCTCGCGCGGGCCATCGGTGACGTTCTGTCGCGTCATCTCGACGAGGCCGAGCGGGGAGATCTCGACCACGTAGGTCTTCGTACGGTCGCGTTCCAGCTCCGTGCGCAGCGCTTCCTCGACCGTGGCCCGGTTCTTCGGGTTCGCCATGTCGATGAAATCGATGACGATGATCCCGCCGATGTCGCGCAGGCGCAGCTGCCGCACGACCTCCTTGACGGCCTCGAGGTTGTTCTTCGTGATCGTGTCCTCGAGCCGCGCGCCCGAGCTCTTGCCGCGCGAGCCGACGAAGCGGCCGGTGTTCACGTCGATGACGGTGAACGCCTCCGCGTAGTCGAAGATCAGGTACCCGCCCGAGGGCAGGTCGACGCGACGGCTCAGCGTCGACTTGATCTCCTGCTCGACGCCGAAGGCCTCCATCAGCGGCGCCGACTCCTTGTAGCGGACGACGCGCTCGACCATGTGCGGCGAGGTCTTCTTCAGATAGCCGGTGATGCGCCTGAACGCCTGGTCGTTGTCGACGTAGGCCTTGACGAAGTCGCCGGTGAAGAGATCGCGCGTCACGCGCAGCGGCAGCTCGGCCTCCTGGTAGACGAGCTCCGGTGCGGTCGTGGACTTCGCGCGCGCCTCGATCGACTTCCAGAGGCGCTGCAGGAAGACGAGGTCGCGCTCGATGTCCTCCTCGGACGCGCCCTCGGCGGCCGTCCGCACGATCACGCCGCCGTCCTTGACACTCAACTTCTTCAGGATGTCCTTCAGCCGCAGGCGCTCGTCGTCGTCGAGCCGGCGCGACACGCCGAGGCCTTCGCCCTGCGGGACGAAGACGACGAAGCGGCCCGGGAGCGAGATCTGCGTCGTCAGGCGGGCACCCTTCGTCTTCATCGGGTCCTTCACCGCCTGGACGAGGATCGTCTGGCCCTTGCTGATCAGGTCCTGGATCTTGCGGCCGTGGCCGCGCTCGAGCTCGGGGCCGACGATCTCGTCGACGTAGAGGAAGCCGTTCTTCTCGAGGCCGATCTCGACGAACGCCGCCTCCATCCCGGGCAGGACGTTGTCGACCTGGCCGAGATAGATGTTCCCCGCGATCGAGCGGCGCTCGGGCCGCTCCAGGTAGACCTCGGCGACCCGGTCGTCCTCGAGCACCGCGACGCGCTGCTCGCCGACGTCGACCGAGACGATCAGCTCACGCTTCGCCGCCGGGAGCGGTGCGCGGCGCGGCGCCTCGCGGCGTCGCTGGCTCCCCTGCGAGCGGCGGCGCTCCTGGCGCTGCGAAACTGCCTTGCGTTCGGGCTGCTTCTTCGCAGGCTGCCGTGCAGGGGGGTCGGACTTGGCCGCCGGCGTCTTCGCCTCGTCGGCGGCGGCGCCGGCTGTGGCACCCGGCTTCTTTCGTCCCTTGCCGCCACGGCTACCGCGGCGGCGCTTGGGTCTTGTGGGATCTGTTGCGGCGGCCGCGCCCGCTTCGGCGGCGGCCTCCTCGATTACGAGAGGCTCGGGTTGAGCCTCGACAACCGGTGCAGCGGCAGCCGCCGCGACGTCGGATTGATTCTTCCGTCGACGGAACCAGGGCAAGCGAAAACTCCTTCATAGGCGAAGCGCGCTGCGTCCCTCAGGGGCGCGCGCTCGCGGTGGGTGTGGAAAAGCGTGGGCATAGGCCTTCGCCCTCCAGGGTACCAGCGACCCCCGGATGTCGTCCGACCGCGGACCTACGATCCGCCCATCCACTGGACCGGGAGGTTGACGGTGACTGGGACGCGCGAGGCCGAGGAACTGCTGCTGATCGAGGAGGCGGACGCCTGGTTCGAGTATCTCGAGGCGACTCGGGCTCAGTCTGCGGTCCGCTACCGGGAGCTCGAGCCGTGGGCGTGGGCGCGCCTCACCCAGCGGCTCCGGGCGATCAAAGCCCGCCGCGCGAAGCTCCGCCCTGCGGCCGCGGCCTGATGGACGCCTGATGGTCGCCTGGCGCGGCTTCGAGCCGACGGACGGCGGCCTCGCCGAGCGCGCGCGTGCCCGCATACGCAACGGCGCCCTTTACCACCCACCCCGCTACCGGAACGACGTCGAGCAACTGGCGCGCGAGCGCGCGCATCCCGAAGCCGGCCCCGAGGACCGCGCCGATCTCCGGCAGCCGCTCGCGCAGGTCGACGTCGAGCCCGTAGGCCTGCTCGAGCCGGAGCACCATCCGCAGCTCGTTCAGGGCGATGACCGGCAGGTCGGCGCCCGGGACGAACACGGCGGCGCCGACGATCGCGTTGCGCCGCGAGAAGGCGGCGACGAGCTGATCCGCGACCGCGCTGCGTAGCAGGGGCACCCACGCCGCGAGCGGGGCCCCGTCCTCTCCGAGCCGCCCGGCGATGACGCTCGCGATCGCGGCGAGCGGAAAGCCCTCGCCCGCACCGACCCGAACGACGTCCGTGGCGAGCACATAGTGAATGGTGAGCTCGTCGGAGACGGGACCGGCGACGACGGCGACGATCGGCACACGCGCGCGGCGGGCGCGCTTCAGCGCTCGCTCGTCCTCCTCGCTCGGCTCGCCGGCGAGCACGTAGAGGAACACGGCTCCGCCCTTCGGCTCGTCGTCGGCCCGGACGGCGCCCGGATGTGCGTCGCGACCGAGCTCTCTCGCCAACACGGTCGCGAGCTCGCGCGCGCCGCCGACGAGGAGGGGCTTCCGTTCGTCGATCGAGATCTCCTTCACGAGCGCGCGCAGCACGCCCAGGCGGATCGGGAACGCCATCAGCGGCGGCGCGAGACGCGCGACCCTCGCCCACGGGCGTGAATCGCGAGCAGCACGCCCATCGCTGCGAGGTTCGCGATCATCGACGAGCCGCCGACGCTCACGAACGGCAAAGGGATGCCGGTAATCGGCGCAATCCCCATCGTCATGCCGATGTTGACGAAGATCTGGAAGAGCAGGGCGAGGACGATGCCGCCCGCGACGATCGCCGAGTAGAGATCCCGCGCGACGGTGACGACGCGCAGCCCACGCCACAGCACGAGGAGGTAGAGCGCGAGCAGCAGCGAGGCCCCGACGAAGCCGCGCTGCTCGCTGTACGAGGCGAAGACGAAGTCCGTCCCGTGCTCGGGCAGGAAGTTGAGCCGGGTCTGCGTCGCGTTCGTCGGACCGCGCCCGTGGAATTGACCCGAGCCGACCGCGGCGATCGACTGCTCGAGGTTGTAGCGCGCGTCGACAGTGCACTTCTGCGGATGCACGAAGCAGGTCAGACGGGACTTCTGGTAGCCCTTGAGGAAGTTCACGCCCACGGCGGGTCCGGCCCAGAGCACGCAGACGAGGACGAGGAGCCCAACCACGCCGAGCGTCGTCAACTGCTTCCACGGCGTGCCGCAGACGAAGAGCATCGCGCCGAGCGCGGCCATGTAGACGAGCGCCGTCCCGAGGTCGGGCTGGAGGAAGACGAGGATGACCGGAATCGAGCCGAGCCCGAGCGAGCGCAGTGTCGTTCGCACGTCGGAAGCGGCCCGCGCGCGCTCGGCGAGGAAGCCGGAGATGGCGAGCACGAAGAGGAGCTTTCCGAACTCGGACGGCTGGAACGTGATGAAGCCGAGATCGATCCAGCGTGTCGACCCGCGCGCGGCGCGACCCACCACGAGGACGATCGCGATCAGCGAGACGGTGCCGATGAAGATCGCCCGCCAGTACCGCCGGTAGATGTCGGGATCGACGAAGAGCCCGATCAGCAGGCCGACGGCGCCGACGCACGCGTACGCGATCTGCCGCTGGAGGTAATGGTGCGGGTCGCCCGCGACGTCGTACTGCGTGACACCCGAGATCGCCCACAGACCGACTGCGACGAGGCCGGCAACCCCCGCGACGAGCAGCCAGTCGAGCGACCGCACGATCCGGCCCAGGGCGAGACCCTCGCCGCGGTGGCGCTCGAGCCCTGCTCTCGATGATCCGGCGTACTCGAGCATCAGCGCATGGTGCCCATCAATCGGAGTGGCTGGAGGTCGTCTGCTTCACCTTGATGCCGAAGTAGGACGCGAAGACCTCGGCGGCTGCGGGCGCCGCGGCTGTACCGCCATGGCCGCCGTTCTCGATCACGACGCAGACCGCGAGCTTCGCATCCTCCGTCGGGCCGTAGCCGCACCACCACGACTGGTCCTTGAGCCCGACGTAGCCGGGCAGCGAGATGACCTTCTCCGCCGTGCCGGTCTTGCCCGCGATCGAGACGGGGAAGCCGCCGAAGATGGGATACGAAGTGCCGAACGGCAGGTGCGTGCCCTCCCACAATCCCTGCTGGACAACCTTCAGCGCAGCGGCGTCGACACTGACCTTCCGCGGCTCGGGGCGGGCGGGAAGCGGCACGGAGGTCCCGTTCTGATTCTTGACGTCCAGCAGCACGTGCGGCGTCACGAGCTTGCCGCCGTTCGCGAGCAGCGCGTAGAAGCGCGTCATCTGCAGCGGCGTCACCGTCAGGTCGCCCTGGCCGATCGCGAGCTGAATCGAGTTCCCCGGCTTCCAGAGCTTGTCGATCGCGGACTTGAAGTAGTGCTGCCGCCACCCGATCGTCGGCACGAGACCGTGCGCCTCTGGGCCGATGTCGGAGCCGGTCACGTTGCCGAATCCGAACATTCGCGACCACTTCTGGAGCGGCTGGCCGCGATCCTTCGGCAGCGACCAGAAGGTGTCGCCGAGTTGGTAGAAGTACGTGTCGCACGAGTACGCGAGCGCCGTCGGCAGGTCCATCTGCTGGCTCACGTTCGGGTCCCAGTTCTTGAACGTCTGGTTCGCCTTGTCGTTCGGCGAGTGGTACGAGCCGGTGCACGGCAGGTAGGCGTACGGCGAGACGAGGTGCTCCTGCATCGCGGCGAGCGCGGTCACGGGCTTGAAGACGGAGCCCGGCGGATACGTCGCCATCAGCGAGCGGTTGAGTGACGGATAGTTCTTCTCGGGCGCCGTCTTCTGCAGCAGGCCCTGGTTCGCGAGCGCCGACTTCGAGACGCGGCCGGCGTAGACCGATGGCTTGTACGCGGGCGACGACGCCATCGCGAGGATCGAGCCGTCCTTCGGGTCCATCGCGACGATCGCGCCGCCGTTCGCCGCCCACTGGCCGTCAGCCTGTGCGAGCCGGATCCCGTCGGCCAGCGCCTTCTCTGCCGCCTGCTGGAGCTTGAGATCGATCGTCAGCTGCACCGTGTGCCCCGGCTTGGGCGGAGTCGTCGGCTGAACGCCGCCGCGCGGCCGGCCGAGCGAGTCGACGTGGAGCCGGGAGTCGCCGGCCACGCCGCGGAGGTAGCTGTCGTAGGCCGACTCGACCCCGGCCTGGCCGAGCTCGTCGTTCGGGCCGTAGCCCTTCCCGAGCGAGTCGAGCTGTGCCTGGGAGATCGAACCGACGTAGCCCAGGACCTGCGCGGCGAGGTCCTGGTACGGGTAGTGGCGCACGTACGACCGGGCGGTGGTGACGCCCGGGAACTCGGAGGAGTGCTCGGCCAGGTAGCCGACCATCGGCTCGCTCGCGGCCTGGCGGATCGTCAGCGGCGTGACGAGGTCGTTCGCGTCGCGCCGCGCCTTGATCCCGCGCGCGATCTCGTACAGCGGCACCTGCGCCACGTGCGCGAGCCGCTTCAGCATCCGGTAGCGCGCAACGTAGACCTTCGGCAGGTCCGAGGGCCAGAGTTGAACGGAGGTTGCGGGCACGTTTGTCACGAGCCGAACCCTGTTGCGGTCGAGGATGAGGCCGCGCTGCGCCTCGACAGGGACGACGCGGTACGAGTTCGCCTGAGCCTGGTCGACGTATTTCGAGCCCTGGAGGACCTGGAGCGCCCAGAGACGCAGGAAGAGCGCCGCGAACACGCCGAGCAGCACAACGCTGAGGATGGCCACGCGGAGCGCAAGCCGCGGCGTCACGCGATAGGGCTCGACGACCGTCTCGCCGTCGGCCTGCCGCAGTCGTCGCGGAGGCCGATGCTGCGTCGTGACGCTAGCCAAGGAGCTGCACCTCGGTTGCGTAGTCACTGCGGTCGAGCGGGCGCAGCAACCGGCGCACGAGAGCGTAGACCGGTGCCGTGAGGATCAGGTTGAGCACGATTGCGGGGAACAGCCCCTTCGCCACCGGCCCCGCCGGCGCGCGCTCGCCGAGCACGAAATGGACGAGGAGCAGACCGAACGAGTACAGCACGGTGACGACGGCGACCGAGAGGAACGGCGCGTGCGCACGGTCGCGTCCGGTCGTCTCGCCGTACCGGCCGATCCAGTAGCCGGAAACGGTGAGCACGAGTGAGGTGAGCCCGAGCTTGCCGAGCGTCGCGGTGTCGACGAGCAGACCTGCGAAGAAGCCGCCGCACGCGCCGAGTACCGCACCGCGGAGCAGCGCGACCGCGACGAGCGTCACGAGGAGCAGGTCGGGCACGCCGCCGAGCACGTGCACCTGGGAGAAGATCGAGACCTGGAGAATCGCCGCGACGAAGAGCAATGCCGCGGCCTTGAGGCCGTCGAAGCCGTTCACCGCTTCTTCGTCGAGACGAGTGCGGCCACCGCGTCGAGCGAGTCGAAGCGCGCGAGGGGCGCGACCTGCACGATGAGGAACGAGGCAATGTCACTCGTGCTGGCCGAAATCACGCGGCCGATCGGAATCCCGTACGGATAGACGTCGGGATACCGACGGTCGACCGTCCCCTGCGTAACGAGGAGATCGCCCTTCCTGACCTTCTTCTCCTTCGAGACGCGGTCGAGGACGAGCGTGTTGCCCTGGCCGTGCCGGATCAAGCCGTTGACGCCGTTGCCGACGTCGCGTGCGGGCACGTTGCTGTCGGGATCGGTGAGGAGCGTGACGAGCGCCGTATGCGGGCTTACGTTCGTCACCCGCCCGATCAGCCCGTCGCCCGTAACCACCGGCGTGTTGACGCGAATGCCCGATGACGAGCCGGCGGCGATCGTGACCTGCTGTGCGAACGCGCTCGTCGGATACGAGATGACGGTCGTGTTCACGGCGCGATAGTCGTTCGGATAGCGCGTGCCCTCCTCGAACTGCATCAGCTTCTGCAGCTCCTCCGCGCGCTGGGCGGTCGCGAGGTTCGCGTATGCGAGTGCCTGCGCGTCGCGGAGCTCGCGACGCAGCGTCTTGTTCTCCGCTTTGGCGCCGGCAAGGCCGCTGAAGTAGCCGTAGACGTCGCGGAACGGCCGCGCGACCCGCTGCGCCGCGACCTGGAACGGGCGGAGGGCGGTTGCTCCGACGCCCTGCGCGTCGTGGAGCGCGCCCGCCGTCGGCGAGCGGAACGAGATGGTGAGCAGCGCGAGGGCGGCGATAACGAGCACTGCGAGGACGAGACGCCGGACCATGGTGCTCCGGCCCCTGCCGGAGAAGCGGTCCGATCCTCGGGAGCGCCGGACAGACGAGCCCAGCACCGCCACGCGCGCGGTGCGGTCGCGGGATGCCACGCGCACTAGGGTATCGCCTCTAGCGGGGGAACCCCTGGCATCGGCGAAACTGTCCGCTGGACGCCGGTCAACGTCCCGAGCCAATGGCGCGGCCAAGGCCGGAGGCTAAGGCGCGCGGAGCGCGACTTGGCCGACGGCGTCTTCGCGGCAGGGGATGGCGAAGCCACCACCGGCCGCGCGGGGCAGGCAAGCCGTGCAAGGAGGCTCTTGGTCCACCGCCGCCTGCGCGCGGAGGCGAGACCGCGCTCTCGCCGGGAGCGCAAGCGCGCTCACGTCATGCGAGCCGGAGGAGGGGGCTCGTGGGGGAACCAGGGGTGGCAAGTGGCCGTTCTCTGTAGAAACGTCATAGTCGCCCCAACCAGCGAAGGAGGCGACGATGGAAAACACGCCGAGCCACCCGCTCGTCAATGCAGCGATAAAGCGGGTCGAGAGCATTGTCGGAGGACCGGTTGCTTGTCCATGCTGCGGCGGCACCAAATGGGCGCACGCGATCAAGGCCGTCAGACGCGTCTACGTCACTGAGGACGATCCCGAGCCCGACGGGGAAGAGGGCGACCTTGGCAGTCTGCGGACACTCGTGCTCGTCTGTCGTAAGTGCTCGTTCGTCCGGCTCCACTTGATGGCTGAGGACTGAGTCCGTCCGACGGCGTCTATACAGTGAGAGGTACAA
>WNFV01000175.1_pt1 | contig 106432 bp, 100 predicted proteins | sample 5400101 | NCBI WGS metagenome assembly WNFV01 (sample SAMN13153361, study PRJNA577476) | soil metagenome | isolation source: 115 cm soil or saprolite under grassland replicate 1 | place: USA:California | collected 2016-06-15
GTAGCCCCGACCGGATTCGAACCGGCGCTACCGCCTTGAGAGGGCGGCGTCCTAGGCCGCTAGACGACGGGGCCAGGCGACTCGCTGGGGTGCCAGGACTCGAACCTAGACTAACGGGGCCAGAACCCGTCGGGCTGCCAATTACCCCACACCCCACTGGACCCTCGGGGCCGCAACCATCGGGACCTGGCTGGATGCCTGATCGTCTGGCCGCCCTTGGGCTCGCGCATGATAGCGGTTGAAGGCCCCGTGGCTCAACCAGCGTGCCACCATGGTGCCCGTAATGTCTACCGGCCCAAGGCGCTCGCCCGCTCCAGGCGCGCCAGCGAGCGCTCGCGCCCCAGCAGCTCCATGGATTCGAACAGCGGCGGGCTGACCAGCCGGCCGGTGATGGCGAGCCGGATCGGCTGGAACGCCTTGCGGGGCTTCAGCTCCTGCTCGTCGGCGAGCTCGCGGAGCACCCGCTCGATCGCCTCGGCGGTCCACGGCTCGAGCGGCCGCAGGACCTTGACGGCGGCGTCCAGGAAGCTCCGTGCCTCCTCGGTCAGGACCTTGGCCGCCTCCTGCGGATCGGGCTCGACGCGCTCGGTGAGCAGGAAACCGAGCATGTCCGGCGCCTGGTCCAGCCGGGTGATGCGCTCGGCGATCAGCGGCGCCGCCCGCGTCAGCAGCGCGACGTCGGGCTCGGCGTGCCCGGCCGCGATCATGAACGGCACCAGCCTGTCGGCCAGGTCGGCGGGCTCCAGCCCGCGGATGTACCAGCCGTTCATCGCAGCGAGCTTGGCGTCGTCGAACATCGCGGGATTGCGCGAGACGCGCTCCAGGGAGAAGACCTGCTCCAGCTCCCCCAGGGTGAGGTGCTCGGTGGTCTCGTCGTAGCCCCAGCCGAGCAGGGCGAGGTAGTTCACCATCGCCTCGGGCAGGTACCCCTGGGCACGGTAGTCCTCGATCGCGACCTGGTGTCGCCGCTTGGAGAGCTTCTTCCGGTCGGCTCCGACCAGCAGCGGCAGGTGCGCGAACATCGGCGGCTCGGCGCGACCGAGCGCCTTGAAGACGTGCACCTGCTTCGGCGTGGAGGGCAGCAGGTCCTCGCCGCGGATGACGTGCGAGATGCCCATGTCGAGGTCGTCGTAGACCACCGCGAACATGTACGTCGGCATGCCGTCAGCGCGCAGCAGGACGAAATCGGTGAGGGTGGCGTTCTGGAAGACGATCTCGCCGCGGATCAGGTCGTGGACGACGGTCTCGCCCTCGTCGGGCATGCGGAACCGAACAGCCGGCTTGCGGCCCTCGGCCTCGTACGCCTTGAGCTGGGACGACGACAGGTTGCGGCAGAAGCCGTCATAGCCCGGCGGCAGGTCCCTGGCGGCGGCCTCCTTGCGGCGCTGGACCTCCTCCGCCGTGCAGTAGCAGGGGTAGGCCTGGCCGTGGGCGATCAGCGCGTTGACGGCGGTGTGATAGCGGTCGAGGCGCTCGGACTGGCGGTAGGGGCCGTGCGGCCCGCCGACCCCGTAGCCCTCGTCCCAGTGGAGGCCGAGCCAGGCGAGCGTCTCGGCGATTTCGTCGGCCCCGCCCTCGACGTTGCGAGCGACGTCGGTGTCCTCGATACGCAGCACAAAGGAGCCCCCGTGGCGGCGGGCGAAGAGGTAGCTGTAAAGAGCGGTCCGCGCTGTGCCGACGTGCAAGTAGCCGGTCGGGCTGGGCGCAAACCGGGTTCGGACTGGACTGAGATGGCTGCTCATTGCTGTGGATGCTAGCAGCCGGCTGAAGGCGAAGCCCGCCCACCCTGCTCGGCGGCATTGCCCCCGTAGGGAGGAGGCCCTGTGCTCGAAAATCTCAGCCGTCCGCCGCTCAGGATCGCGATCGTCGCGCCCCCGTGGTTCCCGGTTCCTCCAGGCGGATACGGCGGGATCGAGTCAATGGTGCACACCCTGGTCGAAGGCCTCGCCACTCGCGGCCACGAGATCGTCCTGGTAGGAGCCGGGAAGCCCCACCGCAGTGCGAAGTTCCTGCAAACCTATGGCGAGCCTCCGCTCGAGCGCATGGGCGAGGCGTTCCCCGAAGTGGTCCACGCGCTGGCGGCGGCGGACCACCTGGCAGACCTCGACGTCGACGTGGTGCACGACCACTCGCTGGCCGGCCCCCTGACCTCGGGCTGGAGGATCCAGCCCACGGTGGTCACGGCGCACGGCCCGATCGCCGGCGAAATGGCCATCTGCTACCGCGTGCTCTCGCGCTACACCGGCCTGGTGGCCATCTCCGACGGGCAGCGCGCCAAGGGACCCGACCTGGCCTGGGAGGGCCGCGTCTACAACGCCATCCCGGTGGACGAGTACCCGTTCCAGGAGAAGAAGGAGGACTTCTGCCTGTTCCTCGGGCGGATCAGCCCCGAGAAATCCCCTGACCTGGCGATCAAGGCGGCGCGCGAGGCCGGCTGCCCGATCGTGGTCGCCGCCAAGTGCAACGAGCCCCCCGAGAAGCGCTACTTCGAAGAGCGCGTGCGCCCCCTGCTGGGCCCCGACGCCGAATGGTTCGGCGAGGCCAACACCGAGCAGAAGAAGGACCTGCTGGCACGCGCCCGCTGCCTGATCTTCCCGATCCAGTGGGACGAGCCGTTCGGGATCGTGATGGTCGAGGCGATGGCCTGCGGCACCCCGGTGGTGGCGCTGGACCGCGGCTCGGTGCCCGAGGTGGTGGTCGACGGCGTGACCGGCTTCATCTGCCACGAGGCGGACGACCTGCCGGGCGCGATCCGGCGGGTCGACGAGCTGGACGCGAAGGCGTGCCGGCGGCGCGTGTTCGACTGCTTCGACGTGGCGGACATGGTCGAGGGCTACGAGACCATCTACCGGCGGATGCTCGAGCAGACCGGCAGCGGCGGACCCGCTTGAGCAGAACCTGACCAGGGCCTCTGCTGAGGCTCCCAGCCTGTGCACGCCGGCTCGGCGACTGTCGGGCCGGCGTGCGATCATGCGCCTGGCGAGAAGGCGTGACCCCAAAGGGGTGGGAGATGACTGAGCGGCTCACGGTCTCCAGTGGCGACATCCTGGTCCTGGTCGGCACGACCAAGGGCGCGTTCCTGTTCAGGACCGACCCGGGGCTGCGGCGGACCGAGGTGAGCGGCCCGCACTTCCCTGGCGAGGCGATCTACGCGCTGGCCTACGACGGCAGGGCCGGACGGCAGCGGGTGCTGGCCGGCACCGAGAGCAGCCACTGGGGCTCGGTGGTGCGCCATACCGACGATCTCGGCGCGACCTGGACCGATCCGGCCGAGGGCAACGTGCGCTTCCCGGCCGACGCCGGGGCGGCCCTCACCCGCGTCTGGCAGCTCACGCCCGCCGACGACGAGCATCCCGAGGTGGTCTACGCCGGGGTCGAGCCGGCGGCGCTGTTCCGCTCTGGCGACGGCGGTGAGACGTACGAGCTGGTCCGGGGCCTGTGGGACCATCCGCACCGGACGCGGTGGGAGCCGGGCGGCGGCGGGTTGTGCCTGCATACGGTGCTGGTGGATCCCGACGATCCCGATCGGATCTGGGTGGCCATCTCGACCGGGGGCGTCTACCACTCCGAGGACGGCGGCAAGTCCTGGCGCACACGGCACCAGGGGGTCCGCGCGCAGTTCCTCCCCGACCCGCATCCCGAGTTCGGCCAGTGCGTCCACAAGGTCGCCCCGGCAGCGGGCCGGCCGCAGCGCATGTACCTGCAGAACCACTGGGGCCTGTACCGCACCGACGACGCCGGGGAGCAGTGGGTCGACATCGCCAACGGCGTGCCGAGCGACTTCGGGTTCCCGATAGTCGCGCACCCTTCGGACCCGGACACGGCCTGGTGCATCCCGCTGACCTCGGACGGGTTCCGCTGCACCGCCGAGGGTCGGGCTCGGGTGTTCCGAACACGCGACGCGGGCGACTCGTGGGAGCCGCTGACCGGCGGCCTGCCGCAGGAGTGGGCCTTCCTGACGGTACTGCGGGACGGGTTCGGCAACGACGGCGGCGACCCGGTCGGCCTCTACTTCGGGACCAGGACCGGCGAGCTGTTCGGCAGCGCGGACGAGGGCGATTCCTGGAAACTGCTGGCCGAGTGGCTCCCGCCGATCATGTGCGTCAAGGCGGCGACCGTTCGCTGACGGCCATGCTGGTCCACCTGCACCTTCCAGGGGCGCTGCGGCAGTACGCCGACGGGGCGGGGCGGCTCGACCTGCGCCCTGGCGGCGCCACCGTGGCCGGACTGCTGGAGGCGCTGGGCGGGACCTGCCCGGGCGTGCACCATCGGGTCGTCGACGAGCTGGGCAGCCTGCGCCCGCACGTCAACGTCTTCGTCAACGGCGAGAACATCCGATACCTCGCCGGCCTGGCGACCTCGCTCCGCGAGGGCGACGAGGTCTGGCTCCTGCCGGCGGTCTCCGGCGGGTCGGGCGGACCGGCGCCTGACCCGCTGCCCGGCGGCCGGCCGGGCGGGCCGGGCGGGTCCCTGGGGGCTCAGACCGGCTCGGCGATCACCGGGTTGCGCAGGACGCCGATGCCCTCGATCTCGACCTCGACCCGGTCGCCGACGGCCATCGGGCCGACCCCGTCGGGCGTGCCGGTGAGGAGCACGTCGCCGGGTAGCAGGGTCATCACCGAGGAGACGAAGGCGATCAGGCTGGCGACCCCCCGCTCCAGCCGTGAGGTGCGGCTGGACTGGCGGGCCTCGCCGTTGACCAGTGTGCGCAGGGCCAGGTCGCTGGAGTCCAGGTCGGTCTCGATCCAGGGCCCGAGCGGGCAGAAGCTGTCGAAGCTCTTGGCCCTGGTCCACTGGCCGTCGATCTTCTGGAGGTCGCGGGCGGTCACGTCGTTGGCGCAGGTGAAGCCGAGCACGGCCTGCATGGCGCTGTCCTCGTCCACCCGCCGGGTGAGCTTGCCGATGATGGCGGCCAGCTCGCCCTCGTAGTCGATGCGGCCGATCCCCGATGGATAGACGATCGGGTCGCCTTGGCCGATCACCGCGGTGGAGGGCTTCAGGAAGATCACCGGCTCGGCCGCGACCTCGCCGCCCATCTCGCGGGCGTGCTCGGCGTAGTTGCGGCCCACCGCGACGATCTTGGTCGGCAGCACCGGCGCGAGCAGGCGCACCTCGCCGCCCGGCAGGCGCGTGCCGGTGTACTGGAACGGCCCGAAGGGGTGCGGGCCGATGGCCGCGACGGTGCCGTCCTCGAGCACACCGAAGCCGACCTCGCGGCCGTGACGGTAGCGGCAGATTCGCATGACCCCTCCGTTCTCGGTTGGCTGCCTCGCATTCTCGCAGGCTCGCCGCACCGCTCACGCTCGCAGCAGCAGCGCCTCCAGGGTCAGACCGGTGCCGAAGCCGAGCGTGACGAGCCATTGTCCTGGGCGCACCTCGCCCGAGCCGACCAGCGACTCAAGGATGAACAGCACGGTCGCCGACGAGCGGTTGCCGCCGTCGGCGAGCACCTCCCGTGAGGGCGCGAGCTGGGCGTCGGAGAGGCGGAGGCGGCGCTGCACGCGGTCGAGGATCTCCGGGCCGCCGGGGTGCACGGCCCAGTGGGCGACGTCCCCGGGGGCCAGTCCGTGCGGTCCGAGCAACCGCTCCACCAGCGCGCCGAGACCTCGGTCGACCAGTGCGGGCACCCGCGGCGACAGCGACATGTGGAAGCCGTCGTCGCCGATGAGCCAGCCCATGCGGTCCTGGCTCGCCGGCAGCGTGGCGGTCCGCGCCGCCACGATCTCCAGCGCCGCCGGCCCCGGCGCCCCGGACCCGGGGTCGGGCGAGCCGGGGGCCGCGCCTGGGCCCCCCCGGCCGGTCTCCGGGGCGATCAGGGCGGCGGCGGCGCCGTCGCCGAAGAGGGCCTGCGAGACCGCTTCCTGGCGGCTGGTGGCGGGCTGGAGGTGCAGGCTGCACAGCTCGACGCTGACGACCAGGGCGTGCTGGCCGGAGGCGGCCACCAGCGCGGCGGCGGTCCGTATGGCGGGCAGGGCGGCGTAGCAACCCATGTGCCCGAGGGCCAGCCGCCGCGTGCCCTGGCCGAGGCCGAGGTCGCTTGCCAGATGGACGTCCAGGCCCGGGCCGGCGTAGCCCGTGCAGGAGACGACCACGAGATCGCCGACCTGGGCGGCGGCGTCGGAGCCGGCGCGATCCAGCGCCCGCCTGGCCGCCGCCGCCCCGAGCTGCCGCGCGGCCGGGGCGAACGCCCGCATCCGCCCGGCGGTGCCGGGCTGGTCGGCGTAGAACGCGTGGACGTCGATCACGGCGGCGCGCCGCTCGACCCCGCTGGCCTCGAACACCTCTGCCCAGTCCGGCTCCCATCCTGGGAGCCTGCCGAAGAAGCTGTCGACGATCTCGTCCTGCTTGTAGACCCGTTCTGGCATCGCGGTGCCCAGTGCCTGGAGCCGCGCGGTCACGGATGCACCCCTTCCTCGCCGGGGCCGGTCTTGCGGTAGTGCCCGAGATACGAGGCGCGCCGGTCGGAGCCGATGCGGAACTCGGGTAGGTCGATCCTGCGACGCAGCAGGCCGCGAGCGATGTCGGCGGGCCCCACCGCAGGCGCCAGACCGGCGGTGGCGACCGGCGTCAGCCCGGCGCCACGGAGCAGCACGTCCAGCTCGCCGGGGCGGATCAGCAGCCGCCAGTCGTGCGTGCCGCGGGGCAGCAGCCCGAGCAGGCGCTCGGCCCCCCACAGTGTGGTGAACCAGGCCCACACGGTCCGGTTGATGGTGTCGAAGGCGAGGCTGCCGCCCGGCGCGAGCACGCGGGCCAGCTCGCGGACCACTGTGGGCAGGTCGGGCACGTGCTCCAGCACGTCAGCGGCGACCACCGCGTCGAACGCGCCGTCCGCGAACGGCAGTCGCTCCAGGCGCCCCGCGGCGGCGTGGAACCTCCCGCCCGCGACCACTCCGCCGCCGCCCCCGGCCGCGCCGCCCCCGGCGCCCGACGGCGCCGATCCAACCGCGGCCCCCACCGCACGGCGGGCGACCTGAAGGCTGCTCGGCGACTGGTCGAGACCGACCACGATGGCGCCGGCCTCGGCGAGGCCCTTGGCCACCAGGCCGCCGCCGCAGCCGGCGTCCAGCACCAACCGGCCGCGCAGGTCGCCGAGCGCGGCGCGGTAGAACCGCAGCCGGGGGCCGTTGATTGCGTGCAGGATCGCGGCGGGCCCGCGCGCGTCCCACCATTGCTGATCGTCGATCTCCTCGTAATAGTCGTTGTCGATGACGAGGCGGGCCGGCGGGATCGGTCGAGTGCGGTCCACGGCGCGGGGCAGGATGCTCACGGGCCGCCTCCGGCGCCAAGCTCCACGCGCCCGATCCACTGGAGGGTGGCGTCGTGCGACGGCGGCAGCAGCAGCCCGGCGTGGGCGTCGCGCAGCAGCCGCTCCAGCGGCGCGGTGCGCAGGTAGCCGCTGCCTCCAGCCGTGCGCAGCGCGATCGTGCAGACGTCCAGCGCCGTCTGGCAGGTGAACAGCTTGGCCCCGGCCATGCGGCCGTAGTGGGCGGTCGGGTCCGGGTCCGGAGGCCGCGAGACCGCCGCGTACAGGGCGGCGCGGGCGGCGTCCAGGCGCATGCGCATCTCCCCCACCGCCTGGTGCACGCCTGGCAGCTCGGCGAGGGAGCGTCCGAGTCCCTCGTTCCGTCGCCCGGGGAGGGTCTCCACCACGTAGCGGTAGGCAGCCTCGGCCGCTCCCAGGAACACGCTCGCGAACGACGGCCACGACCAGTGGGAGGCCAGTAGGAAGCTGGCGGCGACCCCGAAGCCCTGGTCGACCACGCACTCGGCCGGCACCTCCAGCTCGTCGACCGCGATGGCGTGGCTGCCGGTGGCGCGCATCCCCATCGCCCGCCAGTCGCCGAGCACCCGGATGCCGCGCTCCGGCTTGGGGACCAGGAACGCGATCGGCTCGCGGCCGGCCTCGGTCTCCACGGCGGCGGACAGGAGCAGGTGGGTGGCGCGCGGGAACCCGGTAAAGAAGCTCTTGACGCCCTGGAGGCGCCAGCCGCCGCCGTCCAGCGGGACAGCGGTGGTCGCCTGGTACCACCAGTTGCCGCCGGACTCCGGCTCGGAGAAGCCGCCGGCGAGGATGGCGCCGTCGGAGACCACCTGCTTGAGGAACGGCTCGACGCGGTGGCGCAGCGTCTCGGCCAGGATGCCCACGCCGTGCAGGTGCATGTTGACCGCCAGCGCCGTCGCCGGCGAGCCCTCGGCCAGCCGGCTCTGCGCGGCCACCAGGTCGAGCGCGCCCGCGCCCATGCCGCCGAGGTCGGAGGGCACGGTGATGGCGGTGTAGCCGCTGGCGACCAGGTCGTCGAAGTCCTCGCCCGCGAACGCGTCCGCCTCGTCGAAGGCCGCCGCCCGGGCGGCGAGGGTGGGCGCGAGCCTGGCGGCGAGCTCGACGATCTCCGGCCGAGGCGCGGATCGGTCCTGCACTTCCATGGCGGCTCCTCCAGTCGACCGGGGTGCCGACCGGCACGGCACCCCTGACCACACCGCTGGGCAAGGCATGACCCCGGACTTCATCTGTTAACCCGGGAACCCCGCAGCGGCTTCCCCCGTGGTTCGAGTCTACGGTCGGCACCCGAGCAGTGGAGAATTAGGATTAGGATCCCCCCTGATGCCTCACCCGCTGCTCGAGGTCCTGCTGGCCGCCGCCGATGGCCGGCCGCCGACGCCCGACGGCTCGGTCGAGCTGCTGCCGCCACCGCCCGGGCCGGTCCATGCGGTGCTGACCTTCACCGAGCACTCCTACGTGGCGGCGCCTGTCGAGCCCGAGCGGTTGCAGGCGCACCTGCGTCCCGACGATCCCGGCGCGACCACCGAGCCGGGGTTCGTCGCCTGGCTGGCGACCGAGCTGGGCCGTCGAGCCGGCCAGATCGACATGGTCCTCGCCGCCTCGCACCTGGAGGGGCCGCTGCCGCTGGACCTGGAGCCTCGCGACGACCTGGCGGCCCATCCGCGGGTGGCCAGAGCCAACCGCTACCGCGACCGGCTCCGCGTGTTCGCCGACCGTGTTCGCCCAGGTCACCCCGGGCAACGTCGCCTCCGTGCGGGCCCTGCTCGCGGCCGGCTACGCACCCGTCGCCAGCGAGGTGCTGCTGAGCGGCTCCCACGAGCCCGCCCGGTAGCGGCGCTAGGAGGCCTCGGTGGTGCCCTGCTGGGCGACCGACCCCGAGGGGAGCAGGGCGCCGCGGCCCACCAGCGCGGCGAGGAAGGCGGCCGCCATACAACCCCAGGAGACGACCAGGGTCCAGGCCACCCCGGGGCCTCCGACGAGCACTCCCGCCAGGGCGATGCCGGCGGCGGCGGTGACGTTGTTGGCGGTGATGACCCAGGTCGCCGCCTCGGTCATGGTCCCGGCCGGCGCCAGCTCGGCGGCCAGCACATAGGCGCAGCTCTGCAGCGGCGACAGCAGCAGACCGACCGCCACCACCACCAGCCCGAGCAGCGGCAGTGGCCGGGCCAGCGGCAGCGCGGCCGAGACCAGCGCGAGCAGCGCGAGCATGCGCAGATAGCGCGAGCCCGCCTCCAGCCGCCAGGCCCGCCTGCCGTACCACAGGCCGCCCACCACGCCACCCGCCGCCAGCAGGGCCAGGAGCACCCCGCCGAGCGACGCCGATCCAGCCTGCCTGGCCGCGGCGACCAGGGTGATGTCGATGATGCCGACGGCCGCGCCGAAACCGGTGAGGGAGATCACCAGGGTTCGGATGCCGCGCCCCGACATGGCGCCGGCCCAGCCGGCGCGCCCCTCCCCGACCGTCGGGATCCAGCCCTTCGAGACGGGGCTGGAGATGAAGGCGAGCGTCCCGACCACGGCGAGCGCGGCGACGGCCGCCAGCGCCGCCGCGGGAGCGAAGGCCGCGGCGAGCCCACTGGCCAGTAGTGGTCCGAGCGTGAAGAGGACCCCCTCGACCACCGTGTCCAGCGCGAACGCCGTCTGGAGCCTGGGGCCGCCGCCGACCAGCGCGCTCCAGAGCACCCGCATCGAGGCCGCCAGCGGCGGGGCCGCCGCGCCCGCGACTCCGGACAGCAGCACCGCGGCCGCCTCGCCCGCCCTCCCAGCGCTGGCCAGCAGGAGCACGCCGACGAATGCCGCCGCGTAGAGCAGCGACAGCGGCGGCAACGTGCGAGGCTGCCCGTAACGGTCCACCATCCGCCCCCGCACCGGAGCGAACAGCCCGCTCGTCAGCGCGGTGGCCGCCGATGCCGCGCCGGCGACAGCGAACGACCCGGTTGCCGCCCGCACGAACAGAACCAGGGAGAGGGGTCCCATGGCGAAGGAGAGCCGTCCGAGCAGCGCCGCCCCGAACACCCCCAGAGCACGTGGCTCTTTGAGCACCTCTCGATACGAATAGGCCATTGGCTCAGCTCGTGTATGTTCGATCCGATCAGGTGGTCCTCATCCTCATGCTTTGAGAAGGTTGCTTTGCTTGACTTGCTTTCGGAGATGTCGCAGGTTGGAAAGCGACGGTTTTCCCGGATCCCGAACCAACCATCGACCCCCGCAGCAGGTCCTGCCAGAAAGCGAAGGCCTCATTCATGCGTGCTCGAGAAGTCTCCCATTCGAGACGGCGAGGGGGTGAATTCATGAAGACCAACCGTACGCCGGGCGTCACGTGGGGATAAGCGAGGCGATGATGGTGAACGACGGCGCACCCCGGTCAGACCGGGGTGCGCCGTTTACTAGGGTTGCCACTCTTGGATACTCGCGCCAAACTGAGGGAAATGTCGAGTCGGCTCAAGTGGTACGTCGCTCTGGTGTGTGCGACGGCCATCGTCGTGCTGGCTGGCTATGTCACAAGAATTGACGCGAGCCGGCCAGGCGAAGCATGGCCAATTATCATGATATTTGGAGCACTGCTCGCGATTGGAGAATTCCTCCCAATTCCAATTCGACATCGTAATCAGACCAAATTGATCACAGTCACTAATACGTTCGCGCTGGCGATCGTGCCCGTGGCTGGTACAGCCCTCACGGTGCTCGTGTACGTGGCCACCTCGGTCATCACCGACCTGATCCACCGCAAGTCGGCCGTGAAGGTCGCCTTCAACGCCGCGCAGTACGTGCTCTCGCTGGGAGCCGCCGGCGCGGTCTACACGGCGGCGGGCGGGACCTTCGGCGTCTCGTCCGGCGTCACCTCCCGTGAGCTGCCGGCCTTTCTGGCCGCGGGCGTGGTGTTCGCGCTCGTCAACCACCTACTCGTCGCCACGGTCGTCGCCCTGGCCGGAGAGACCTCGGTGCGCGCCGGCATCCTCTCGGACCTGCCGGTGGAGTTCATGAGCTCCGCGCTGCTGATCACGCTCGCGCCGGTCGCCCTGCTGGTCGCCGAGCGCTCGCTGCTCCTGGTGATCGCGCTGCTCTCACCGCTGGCCGCCGTGTACCTGGCGTCGAAGGGCTGGGCGGAGGCGGAGTTGGCCACCGAGCGGCAGCGCCGCCTCACCGAGCAGGAGCAGGAAGTGGTCAGGCGGCTCCAGGAGGCGGACCGCATGAAGGCCGACCTGCTGGCGACCGTGACCCACGAGCTCCGCAGCCCGCTCACCACGATCCTCGGCGCGCTCCAGTTGCTCGAGTCCCGGAACCGCAGGCTGACCCCCGAGCAGCGGCTGGAGTTCATCACCATGGGGCTCCGCCAGGGCGAGCGGCTGCAGCGCATGATCGAGCAACTGCTACTGGCCGCGAGGTTCGAGGGGCCACCGGCCACCGGCGCCGACAGCCGCCGGGTCGACCTGGACGCCTCAGAGCTGGTCCGCCAGGCCGGCGAGGAGGCCCGGACACGGCACCACGAGCGGCTGATCATGGTGCAGTCCAACGGCGCGCTGCCGGTACGCGCCGTCCAGGACGCCGTCTCGCAGGTGCTCGCCAACCTGATCGACAACGCCTGCAAATACTCGCCCCAGGGACAGCCCGTCCACCTGTCGGGCGAGCGCAGCAACGGTCACGCGGTGCTGGCGGTCGAGGACAGCGGTCCCGGGGTGGACCCCGACGACCGGGAGCGGATCTTCGAGCGTTTCACCCAGCTCGACGGCTCCAGCGACGACCGGGGCGGGGGCATCGGCCTCGGTCTCTACATCGCCCGCGAGCTCGCTCGCAGCCAGGGCGGCGACCTTCTGGTCACCGAGCCGACCAGCACCGACGGCGCTCGCTTCGAGCTGCGGCTGCCGTTGCACCGCTCCTAGCGCGGGCTAGCGGGCCGGCTCGACCGTGTAGCCGCGGCGCTTCAGGTCGGCGACGACCTCGTCGGAGTGGATGGGGTTGCGGGTCTCCAGGGTGAGCCGGACCTCGACCTGCTCCATGTCGAGGTCCATGCCGGAGCGGTGGTGCTCGACCTCGAGCACGTTCAGGCCGAGCCGCGCCACGTCGGTGGTCAGGCCGGCCAGGGCGCCGGGCCGGTCGTCCAGGATCACCCGGAGGACGACGTAGCGGCCGGCCGCGGAGAGGCCGTGGTCGATGACCTTGATGAGCAGGAGCGGGTCCACGTTGCCGCCCGACAGGACGGCCGCGACCGGGCCGGAGCCCGGCACCTTGCCGGCGATGATGGCCGCCAGCGTGGCCGCGCCGGCCGGCTCGACCACCGCCTTGGCCCGCTCCAGGAGCAGCAGGAGCGCCTGGCTGATCTCCTCTTCCGTCACCGTCACCAGCTCGTGCACGTAAGCGCGGACGTGCGCGAGCGTCAGCGGCGAGGGCGACTTGAGCGCCACGCCATCGGCCATGGTGACGACGCGGTCCAGCCCGACGCACCGGCCCGCCCGGAGGGAGGCGGCCATGCACGCCGCGCCGGCCGGCTCCACGCCGATCACGCGGACGTCGGGTCGCAGCGCGGCGACGGTCGCGGCGATGCCGGAGATGAGCCCGCCGCCGCCGACCGACACCACCACGGTCTCGACCTCGGGAGCCTCCTCGAGCAGCTCCAGCCCGATGGTCCCCTGCCCGGCGATGATCAGCGGATCGTCGAACGGCGGCACGAACACCGCGCCGTGCTCCTCGGCGAAGCGCTTGGCCGCCACGATCGAGTCGTCGACGGTCTCGCCGCCGAGGCGCACGGTGGCGCCGTAGGCGGTGGTCGCGTCGACCTTTGGCAGCGGCGCGCTGACCGGCATGAAGATGGTGGCCTCGTGCCCGGTCAGCGTGGCCGCCAGGGCCACGCCCTGGGCATGGTTGCCGGCGGACGCGGCAACCACCTGGGTCCCGGGCGCCAGGCGCGAGATGCGGTTGTAGGCGCCGCGGATCTTGAAGGAGCCCGTCCGTTGCAGGTGCTCGGGCTTGAGCACGATCGACCGGCCGGCAAGCCTGCTCAGCGTGTCGGAGACGCCGGCCGGTGTGGGGCGCAGCACGCCCGCGATGCGCTCACGCGCCGCGCGCACGTCATCGACGGTCACCAGGACCGGATCGGCGCTCGGCTCGCGTTGCTCCGGTGCACGCGCTGCCATGCGGACGACGATACCGCCGCCATGGCGCCGCCGAAAGGTCGGGCATGGCGGGATCGGTTTTCGGGGTCGCCGGCGCCTGGGCGCGCGATGGGCCCTTCCAGCCCCGCGTGACCCGAGCGCCTTCTCGACGGCGGCGGGCTTTCGCCGCGACCGGCCGGTCACGGCCGCCCGCCCGCGCCGTTCCCGTCCACATGCGCCGCGTCCTCCCTCTCCAAGCCGTCGGTCAGCGCGCTGAGCTTTCCAGCCGGCAGCCACAGGCCGAACAGGGCGCCGCCGCCGTCGCGGTCGCGCGACCACAGCCGGCCGCCGGCTTCCTGCACGAACTTGCGCACGAGCTGCAGGCCCACGCCGCCGGACCGCCGGCTGGCGGGCGCGCGACCGAGCCCAGGACCGCGGTCGGCGACCAGGACCTCGATGCCCGGTAGGCGCCGAGCGACCGAGAAGCGCACCACCACGTCGACGGGGGAGCCCATGCCACAGGTCGCCGCGTTGTCGATCAGGTTCTCCAACGCCTGCCGCAGCATGGTCGGGTTGGAACGGATACGCAGCGAGCGCTTGGAGCCCTGGACCTTGATCTGGCTCTTGCGCGCCCAGCCGACCGTCTGCGCGGCCGCCTGCGCGATCTCCAGGACGTCGACGTCGTCCAGGGCGTCGCGTCGCGGGCTGCCGAGCATCGCGGACTCGAGCTGCTCGAGGTCGTGCAGCTCCTGCACGAGCATGTGGACGAGCCGGTCGACGTCGTCCTCGGCGGTACGGACCTCGATGGCCTCGCTCAGCACGCGCAGCGCTGCCAGCCGGCGGCGCAGCTCGTGCGCGAAGGTGACGTTCTGACCGCTCGGTGCAGCCGGGGCCGCCGCTCCCGAGGAGCGGCCGGATCTGCGGATGACCGGCGGGGCTTCAGTTTCAAGTGAGACGGGTAACACGTTGACCTTCCCTTCCGAGGCGGGCGCCGCTCGATCAGGACAAGCGGGCACCAAAGGGCGCGCGGTATCGCCAGGAGGGAAGTACTAGCCGGGAAGGGCGAGCGGCCGGAAGGAGCGGGAGAACCCGCTGAAGCTGGCCAGCCTCGCGAGCGCCAGGGGGCGCAGGTAGAGGACCAGGAGCCTCCCGCCGAGGACGGCGTGGGAGCTGCCGCCCTTGTGGTGGTTGTGCGAGCCGCCCGAGATCGAGGAGCCGCTCGACTGCTCCGCCGGGGCCGGCGGTGGTGGCGGCGGGGCGGGAACGGGTGTCGGCATCGTCGGCGGATCGGTGCCGCTCGGGGCCTCGCCGGGCAACTTCTTGGCTTGCCGCGCGAGGTCGCGGACGTGCGCGATGACGTCGCCGAGGGCCAGCCGGAAGCCGGACCCGGGCAGTGCGGTGGTCATCAGGCCCTGGCTGAGCAGGGCGAAGCTGCCGGTGAGCGGTGTGCTGATCAGCAGGGCAACCGGCGCGGGGCACACGGGTAGCGCAGTGGAGTTGGTCGGGCCGATCGGGCCCACCACCACCGGAGCGGTCGTCGTGGCGGCCGCCGTCGTTGTCGTGACGGCCGTCGCATCCGTGGCGGTGGCGTCGGTGGTCGTCGTGGCTGTCGTGGCCGTCGGATCCGTGGCCGTGGTGGTGGCATCGGTGGTGGTGGCATCGGTGGTGGTCGTATCCGTGGAGGCCACTGCCGTGCCGTCCGTGCTGCCGGTGGTCGATGTCGTGCCCGCGGTGTCCGTGCCCGCGGTCGTGCCGTCGGTGGTGGTGCCGTCGGTGGTGGTGCCGTCGGTCGAGGTCGTGGTGCTCCCATCAGGCGCCGGTGCCGGATCGCTCACCGTGGTTCCGCCCGTCGACGTGCTGTCCGTCGAGGTGGTCCCGGTGTCCGTCGTCGAGGTCGACCCGGAGTCCGTCGAAGTGGTCCCGGTGTCCGTCGACGTCGTGTCAGAGGTCGGGTAGCCGGAGTTGTCGTCCGGCGACGAGGTGACGCTCCCGCTGTCATCCGTCGGCGCCGGGTCGGAGGTCGCCGTCGAGTCGGACTCCGAGGTCACCGCGGGCGCCGGGTCGGAGGTCGCGGTGGGCGCGGGGTCCGAGGTCGGCGCCGGGTCGGAGGTGGCGGTGGGGGTCGCGTCCGAGGTGGCGGGGGCGGTGTCCTCGGTCGTGGCCTGGTCGGTCACGACCTGGGGCGCCGAGCTGTCGGTGCTCGACCCATCGCTGGACACGGACACGGAGTCGGCGGAGGAACCGCTCGACCCCTGGTCGTCCGCTGTGTCGGCCGAGCTGGAGTCGCCGTTCCCGTTCGATTCGCCGGCCTTCTCGGCCTTCTTGCCGTGGAACCTGCCCTTGGCGGCGTGCTGCCCGTGGCCGGCCCTCGCCTGGTCCGACTTGCCGGGCGCGTCGGGCGCCGACACGTCAGCGGACGCGGTTGCCTGCGAGGAGGCAGCGTCCGTTGACCCGTCGGAGGCACGTGCCTGCTGCGACAGGAACATCAGCAAGAAGAAGGACGCGACGGCAAACAGCGTCAAGCGAACAGCAAGACGCCACGCATGCAACAATCGCGGCTCTTCGGGCAAGTGGTACGTACTTAACCCCCCACTAAGTTCCCCCAAAGACCCCATCAACCGCTAGCGATCGGGCCGCTCAGGCAATTTACCCTGTACGCGGGGTGAGCGGTAGAGGACATTAGGAAACAGATAGCTAACGGGAAGGTTGCGATTGAACCCGAAGGCCATTGGCCTGTGGAAATGCATGAATCGTAGGATCGCCCGCTTCTCGTTGGCTGCCCCATCTGTCCCCTATCCGCCCGACAACACCACCGCCGCCGGGATCGAACGGCGCAACAGGCCGTACTGAATCCCGTCGACCAGCGCTTGATAGGAGGCGGTCACGATGTCGTCTGATACACCCACCGTCGTCCACTCCCCCTCGTCGTCGGCGGAGGTGATCAGCACCCGGGTCACCGCCTTGGTGCCGGCGCGGCCGTCGAGGATGCGGACCTTGAAGTCGACCAGCCGGATCGACTCGAGCTCCGGGAAGCGGTCCTCCAGGGCGCGGCGCAGCCCCTGGTCGAGCGCGTGCACCGGCCCGACGCCCTCGCCGGCGGCCATCACCCGCTCGCCCTTGACCCGCAGCCGCACGGTCGCCTCGGACAGGTCGCTGCCGTCCGGCCGGCGCTCGACGATCACCCGGTAGCCCTCCAGCTCGAAAAGGTCCTCGAGCCGCCCGGCCTCGCGGCGCACCAGCAGCTCGAACGAGGCGTCCGCCGCCTCGAACGCGTAGCCATGGTGCTCCAGCTCCTTGACACGGTCGAGCACGCGCGCGCCCAGCTCCGCGTCGGCCTCCAGGTCGAGCCCCAGCTCGCTGGCCTTGGCCAGCACGTTGGAGCGGCCGGCGAGCTCGCTCACCAGCACCTGCATGCGGTTGCCGACGGTGCCGGGGTCCACGTGGGAGTAGGCGTCGGGGCGCCGGGCGATCGCCGATGCGTGCAGCCCGGCCTTGGTCGCGAACGCGCTGGCGCCGACATAGGGCTGGCGGCCGTCCGGCGGCAGGTTGGCCAGCTCGGCGATCGCGTGGGCGGTGGAGGTGAGCGCCGCCAGCCGGCCGCCGGGCAGCAGCTTGCGACCCTCCTTCAGCTCCAGGTCCGCGACGATCGCGAACAGGTCGGCGTTGCCGCAGCGCTCGCCGTAGCCGTTGGCGGCGCCCTGCACGTGGCTGGCGCCGGCCTGCACAGCCACCAGCGAGTTCGCCACCGCGCAGGCGGCGTCGTTGTGGCAGTGGACGCCGATCCGGACGCCCTGCAGCTCGCGGCGCACCTCGGCGACCACCCGCTCGACGGTGCCCGGCAGCGTGCCGCCGTTGGTGTCGCACAGCACCACCGTGTCCGCGCCGGCCTCGGCCGCCGCCTTCGCGACCGCCAGCGCGTAGGCCGGGTCGGCGGCATGGCCGTCGAAGAAGTGCTCGGCGTCGAAGACCACGCGCCGCCCGGCCGCGACCAGGTGGCTGACCGAGTCGGCGACCATCGCCAGGTTCTCGTCGAAGCTGGTGCGCAGGGCGTCGGTGACGTGCAGCGTCCAGGCCTTGCCGACCAGCGTGACCACCGGCGCTCCGGAGTCCAGCAGCGCCAGCAGGTTGGGGTCGTCGTCGGCGCCGCGGCGCGGCCGGCGGGTGGCGCCGAAGGCGGCCAGCACCGCGTGGCGCAGCTCCAGCTCGTGGACCCGCTGGAAATACTCGGCGTCCTTGGGGTTGGAGCCTGGCCAGCCGCCCTCGATGACGGCGACGCCGAGGTCGTCGAGGAGCTGGGTCACCCGCAGCTTGTCGGCCACGGTGAAGTTGAGGCCGACCTGCTGCGAGCCGTCCCGCAGGGTGGTGTCGTAGGTCTCGACCCCCGCGGGGGCGGTGGATGGTTCAGCGGTGAAGCCCGCGGGTCCACGGGCGGGAGGGATGCGGGAGGTTGGACCAGCGCCGGCCCTAGCCGACCGGCCCTAGCCGACCGGCTCGAGCCAATCCTTGTAGCGCTCGTCCTTGCCGCGGATGGCGGCCTGGAAGACCTCCTGCACCCGCCGGGTAATCGGACCCGGGTCGCCGATGACCCGGTCATCCACCTCCCGGATTGGCACGACCTCGGCGGCCGTGCCGGTGAAGAAGGCCTCGTCGGCCAGGTACAGCTCGGTGCGGACGAGGTCCGCCTCCCGAACGGGGATGCCCTCGTCCTCGGCGATCCGCATGATGCTCGCCCTGGTGATCCCGGCGAGGCAGCCGGCGGCCAGTGGCGGCGTCAGCAGGGTGCCGTCACGCACCACGAAGACGTTCTCGCCGGAGCCGTCGGTCACGTAGCCGTTGGGGTTGAGCAGGATGCCCTCGTCGTAGCCGGCCTTGATCGACTCGGCCTTGGCCAGCGAGGAGTTCAGGTACTGGCCGGTGGCCTTGGCGGCCGGCGGGATGATGTTGGGGTCGAGCCGGCGCCAGGAGCTGACCTTGACGCGGACGCCGCGCTCGAAGCCTTCCTCGCCGAGGTAGGCGCCCCACGGCCAGCAGGCGATCGCCATGCTGACCCTGCTGTTCAGCGGGTTCAGCCCGATCTCGCCGTAGCCGAGGTACACCAGCGGCCGGATGTAGCAGGCGCGGACGCCGTTCATGGCGACCAGGTCCTTGGTGACCTTGATGGCGCCCTCGAGCGAGACCGGGGGCTCCATGTGGTAGATCTTCGCGCTGCGGAACAGCCGGCGCATGTGGTCGGTGAGCCGGAACACCGCGGTTCCGAGGGTGGTGTCGTAGGCGCGGATGCCCTCGAACACCCCCCAACCGTAATGCAGAGAAGGGGTCAGGACGTGGACGGTCGCCTGGTCCCAGTCCACGTACTCGCCGTCCATCCAGATCTTGCGGGTCGCCTCGATCGGCATCTCCAACCTCCTTGTCCGGTCCGGGGGCTCCGCCTCATTGCTCCTGCCCCCTGGATCCCGGGCCGCCGCTGGTCGTCGCTGTCTACGCGCTCACCTCGCGCGGTACGGCGACGGCGATCTGGTCCCCGATCTCCTGAGTGGAGTATCCCGCAGCACCTGGCAGGACCGCTATGACCGCCTGCTCCAGCGCGGACGCCGCCTGGTGCTCTCCCAGGTGGTCGAGCATCAGCCCGGCCGAGAGCACCGCGGCGATGGGGTTGGCCCTGCCGGTCCCGGCGATGTCGGGGGCGGAGCCGTGCACCGGCTCGAACAGCGAGGGGCCCGTCCGGCCGGAGCCACCGGCGCCTCCTCGATTCACCGGGGGGCTGACGCTCGGCTCTGCTTGGCCCCGCGTTGCCGTGGTCGGGGCCTCGCTCTTGAGCCCCCCGGACCCCCCGACCGGGTTGAGGTTGGCGCTCGCCGCCGTGCCGAGCCCGCCGGCGATCGCGGCGCCGAGGTCGGTCAGGATGTCGCCGAACAGGTTGTCGGTGACGATCACGTCGAAGCGCCCTGGGTCGTTGATCAGGTGCAGGCAGGCGGCGTCGACGTGGCAGTAGTCCAGGCGCACGCCGGTCTGGTCAGCCACCTCTCTGGCGGTGCGCATCCACAGGTCGCCGGAGTGGGTCAGCACGTTGGTCTTGTGGACCATGGTGAGCCGCCCGTCCCGCTCCGACGCCATGGAGGCCGCGAAGCGCACGCAGCGCTCGACGCCAGCTCGGGAGTTGAGCGCGGTCTCGGTGGCCACCTCGGCGGCGGTGCCGCGGTGCGCGGTCCCGCCGGCGCCGACGTAGGGGCCCTCGGTGTTCTCGCGGACGACCAGCATGTCCACGTCCTCGGGGCCCTTGCCGGCCAGCACCGACGGCACGCCCGGGTAGAGGCGCACCGGGCGCAGGTTGATGTACAGGTCGAGCGCGAACCTGAGCTTGAGCAGCAGGCCGCGCTCCAGGACACCGGGGGCGACGTCCGGCCGGCCGACCGCGCCGAGCAGGATGGCGTCGACCTCGCCCAGCTCCTTCAGCACCGTGTCCGGCAGCACCTCGCCGGTTCGCAGGTAGCGGTCGGCGCCGAGGTCGTAGTCGATCCAGTCGAGGCCGAAGCCGAAGCGCGCGGCGGCGGCGTCGACCGCCTTGCGCGCTTCGGCGACCACCTCTGGCCCGATGCCGTCTCCAGGCAAGGAGGCGACGGTGTGGGTGCGCTCCGCCATTCAGGCCTCGGTTCCGAAGACGCGGCCGAGCGCGGCGCGCCGCTCGGCCTCCTCGACCGCCGGCTCCGGCGCGGTCGACTCCGAGGGCGAGGTCTCGCCCGGCTGGACGTTCACGCCGAACACCCTCGCCATGGCGGCATGTGCCTCCTCAGCGTGGTGCGATCGGGTGCTGGCTGGTCTCCTGGTCATCCGACTTGCTCCTTCGTTTCGTACAACTCGGGCCGCCCGCTCCGGGCTACCCGAACCCCCCGGACTCCCGGACCTGCTCCGCCACTCGTGACGACCTGGTACGGGAGAGCTTGTTCACCGCTTGCAGATACGCGCGCGCCGAGGCCTCCACGATGTCGGTGGCGACGGCGCGCCCCGTTACTCGTGTGCCTGCCGCCGCGCCGGAGGAGGCCTCGACCTGCACGGTCACCTCGCCGAGCGCGTCGCTGCCGCCGGTCACCGCGGCGACGTTGAACTCGGCGAGCGCCGCGTCCACGCCAACCGCCTTGGCGATCGCCGCGCAGGCCGCGTCGACCATGCCGTCGCCGATGGCCGACTCCTCGATGACCCCGCCCTCGTGGCCGACCCGCACCGTGGCGGTCGGCGACAGCGCGGTGCCGCCGGCGACCTGGATGCCGATGAGGGTGTAGGTCTCCTCGTCGGAGAGCACCTCGTCGCTGACGATCGCCTCCAGGTCGGCCTCGGTGATGCGCGGCTTCTTGTCGGCCAGTTCCTTGAAGCGGGCGAAGGCGCCGTCCAGGTCGGCCTTGCTCAGCTCGAAGCCCAGCTTGGCCAGGGCGTCGGCCACCGCGTGCCGGCCGGAGTGCTTGCCGAGGACGATCTGGGCCGCCTCGCCGCCCACCTCACGGGCGTCGATGATCTCGTAGGTCGAGCGGTCCGACAGGACGCCGTGCTGGTGGATGCCGGACTCGTGGGCGAAGGCGTTCTTGCCGACCACGGCCTTGTTGTACTGGACCGGGTAGCCGGTGAGCCGCGAGACCATGCGCGAGGTCCGCACGATCTCCTCGGTGTTGACGTGGGTCTCCAGGCCACCGAACTGGTCGCGGCGGGTCCGCAGGCCCATCACGACCTCCTCGAGCGAGGCGTTGCCCGCGCGCTCGCCGATGCCGTTGACGCACACCTCGATCTGGCGCACGCCGGCGCCCACCGCGGCCAGCGAGTTCGCCGTGGCCAGGCCCAGGTCGTTGTGGCAGTGCGAGGAGAGGGTGTAGTCGCCGGGGACCTCTTCGCGGATGCGCCGGATCATGTCCGCGAAGCCCCACGGCATGGCGTAGCCGACCGTGTCCGGGATGTTCAGCGTGGTGGCGCCGGCGTCCACCGCCACCTGGACGACCTGGAGCAGGAACTCCATCGGCGTCCTGGTGGCGTCCTGCGGGCTGAACTCGACGTCGTCGCACAGCTCGCCGGCGCGGGCCACCGAGGCCTTGGTCGCCTCCAGCACCTGGTCGGAGCTCATGCGCAGCATGTGCTCCATGTGGCTGGGGCTGGTCGACAGGAACACGTGGATGCGCGAGTGCTCGGCGTCCTTGACCGCCTCGAAGCAGCGCTCGACGTCGCCGAGGCTGGCGCGCGACAGCCCGGCGATGGTCGCCCCCTGGACGGTCCGGGCGATCTCGCGCACCGCCTCGAAGTCGCCCTGGCTGGCCACGGGAAAGCCGGCCTCGATGACGTCGACGCCCAGGCGCGCGAGCTGCTCGGCGATCTCCAGCTTGGCCTTGGCGTTCAGGTTGATGCCAGGCGCCTGCTCGCCGTCCCTCAGGGTCGTGTCGAAGATGACGATACGTTCGGACAACGGTCCTCTCCTCTGGTCACGTCGCTTCCCAGTCCTTCGCGCCATGGGAGACCTCGCCGTGGGGCGGCCGGCACAGAGCCGCCCCACGGCAACGAAGGGCCAGGAGGCTCGGCGCCACGGAGATCGTCCGCATCACGCGCCCGCTCCCGGGGCCTGGCCGGGATCGGATCGATCCGGCTGGCTCAGGTTCAGGAAGGTGCCATCGTGGGCACCGACCTCTGCCATCACCCGGTCGAGCACGCCGGGCGGGATCACACTGTCGACCGTCAGCGCCATCAGCGCCTCGCCGCCCTGGCGGCGGCGGCCGACCTGCATGCTGGCGATGTTCACCCCGGCCTGGCCGAGGATGGTCCCGACCCTGCCGATCACGCCCGGCCTGTCCTCGTAGAACAGGAACGCCATGTGGTCGGCGGGCGCCAGATCGACGGGGATGCCGTTGATCTCGACCAGCCGCTCGGCGTCACGTGGGCCGACGGTGGTGCCGGCGACGCTCACCGGGCCGCGGGCGCCCTCGCCGGACAGAGCGACCAGGTTCACCCAGTCCTTGCTCGCGCGGCTCTTGGTCTCGGTGATCTCGATGCCGCGCTCGGCCGCCAGCAGCGGCGCGTTCACGAAGGTGACCGGCTCGCTCACCACCGGCGCGAACAGGCCCTTCAGAGCGGCCAGATTGAGCACCCGGGTGTCCTCGTCGGCCAGCCCGCCGACGTAGTCGATGTGCAGGCGGCCCGCGCCGAGCGCGGCGGCGCGGCCGCTCGGCCCGCCGCTGGCCAGCGCGGTGAAGATGCGACCGAGCTTGGAGACCAGCGGCAGGAAGGTCCGCAGGGCGTCCGGCACCGGCCCGGCGTCGACGTTGACGGCGTTGGGGACGAACTGGCCGGCCAGCGCCAGCAGCACCTGCTCGGCGATGGTCACCCCTGCCTTGTCCTGCGCCTCGGCGGTGGAGGCCCCCAGGTGCGGGGTTACCACCACGTTGTCCAGGCCGAACAGCGGGCTGGAGGTGGTCGGCTCCTCGGCGAACACGTCCAGGGCGGCGCCGGCGAGGTGGCCGGACTCCACCGCCTTGGCCAGCGCGGTCTCGTCCACGATCCCGCCGCGGGCGGTGTTGACCAGGCGCGCGCCCGGCTTGACCGCCGCCAGCTCGCGCTCACCGAGCAGCCCGACCGTCTCCGGTGTCTTGGGCAGGTGGATGGTGACGATGTCGGCGCGGGCCAGGACCTCGGCCAGGCTGCCGAGCTCGACGCCGAGCTGGGCGGCGCGCTCGCGGCTCACGTAGGGGTCGTAGGCGATCAGGCGCATCCCGAAGGCCAGCATGCGCTGGGCGACCAGCGTCCCGACGCGGCCGAGGCCGACCACCCCGAGAGTCTTGCCGTAGAGCTCGGCGCCCTGGAAGCGCGAGCGCTCCCAGCGGCCGTCGCGCAGGGCGGCGTCGGCCCGCGGGATGTCGCGAGCCTGCGCCAGGATCAGCGCGATGGTGTGCTCCGCCGCCGAGATCACGTTCGACTGCGGCGCGTTGACCACCATGATCCCAAGTCGCGTGGCGGTGGCCACGTCCACGTTGTCCAGGCCGATCCCGGCCCGGCCGACGACCTTGAGATTGCGCCCGGCCTCGAGCACCTCGGCGTCGACCCGGGTGGCCGAGCGCACCACCAGCGCGTCCGCGCCGGCCACCGCCTCCAGCAGCTCCTCGCGGGTCATGGCCGCGGGGGCGTCGACCTGGTGGTCGCGGCGCAGGAGGTCCACGCCGGCCTCGGCCAGCGGTTCGGCGATCAGGATGCGTGCCATTTGCGAAGGATCAGTCCTCGGGGTGCCGCAGCCAGGACATCATCGCCCGGAGCGGCCGGCCGACCTGCTCGATCTGGTGCTCGCGGGCTTCCGCCCGGAGCCGGTTGAAGTTCGGGCGCCCGGCGTCGTCCTCGGCGACCAGCTCGCGCGCGAAGGCGCCGGAGCGGATCTCGGAGAGGATGCGCTCCATCTCGGCACGGACGCTGTCGTTGATCACCCGCGGCCCGCGCGTGTAGTCGCCGTACTCGGCCGTGTCCGAGACCGAGTAGCGCATCCACTTCAGGCCACCCTCGTAGATCATGTCCACGATCATCTTCAGCTCGTGGAGGCACTCGAAGTAGGCGACCTCCGGCTGATAGCCGGCCTTGACCAGGGTGTCGAAGCCGGACTGGATGAGCGCGCTGACACCGCCGCACAGCACCGTCTGCTCGCCGAACAGGTCGGTCTCGGTCTCCTCCTGGAAGGTGGTCACCAGCGCGCCGGCCCGGGTGCCGCCGATCCCGCGCGCGTACGACTTGGCCAGGTCCCAGGCCTTGCCGCTGGCGTCCTGCGAGACGGCCACCAGGCAGGGCGTGCCCTGGCCCTCCTCGAACTGGCGGCGCACCAGGTGGCCGGGGCCCTTGGGCGCGACCATCGCCACGTCCACGCCCTCCGGCGGCTTCACGTACCCGAAGTGGATGTTGAAGCCGTGGGCGAAGAACAGTGCGTCGCCTGGCCGCAGGTTCGGCGCGACGTCACGCGCGTAGAGGTGCCGCTGCACCGTGTCGGGCACCAGCACCATGATCAGGTCGGCCCACTCGGCCGCCTTGGCGGGGGTCAGGACCTCGAGGCCCGCCGCCTCGGCCTTGGCGCGGCTCTTGGACCCCTCGGCGAGGCCGACCCGCACCTCGCAGCCCGAGTCCTTGAGGCACAGCGCGTGGGCGTGCCCCTGGGAGCCGTAGCCGAGTACGGCGATCTTTCGTGACTGTGCCAGGCCGAGATCGGCGTCGTCGTCGTAATAGACCGTGGCCATTTCCTCGTGGACCTCCTGTTATGCCGGCCGTTGCAGGCGAACGGGCCGGTCGCTGATGCCCTTGCTCCCCCTGGCGAGCCCGACCCTTCCGGTTCGGACCAGCTCGCGGATGCCGTAGGGCTCCAGCATCTCGAGCATCGCCTCGATCTTGCCCTGGTCGCCGGTCGCCTCGATGGTGAGGCTCTCCGGGGCCACGTCCACGACCCGCGCGCGGAACAGCTCGGCCAGCTCGACCACCTGGTGGCGGTTGGCCGCGTCCGCCCGGACCTTGACCAGCACCAGCTCGCGCTCGACCGAGCGGGTCGGCTCCAGCTCGACGATCTTGAGCACGTTCACGAGCTTGTTGAGCTGCTTGACCACCTGCTCCAGCGGGCTGGACGCGCAGTCGACCACGATCGTCATGCGGCTGTAGGTCTCGTCCTCGGTGGGGCCGACCGCCAGCGAGTCGATGTTGAAGCCCCGCCGGCTGAACAGCCCGGCGATGCGGGCGAGCACACCGGGCTTGTTCTCGACCAGGACCGACAGGGTGTGGACGCTCATCCGCGCACCTCCCGCCTGGTGGCGGCCGCCTGCTCCTCGGGCGAGAACTCCGGGCCGAGGATGATCTCGTCGTTGGACCGGCCGGCCGGGACCATCGGGAACACGCCTTCGTGGGCGTCGACCCGGAAGTCGACCACCACCGGCACCCCCTCCACCGCGATCGCCTTCTCCAAGGTGGCGTCGACGTCCTCGGCGCGGTCGCAGCGCAGGCCGACGCCGCCGTAGGCCTCGGCGAGCTTGACGAAGTCCGGCCACTCGAAGCCGAGGTTCACCTCGGAGTAGCGCTCGTCGTAGAACAGCTCCTGCCACTGGCGCACCATGCCGAGGTGGCCGTTGTTGAGGATCAGCACCTTGATGGGGATGCGCTCGATGGTGCAGGTCGCCAGCTCCTGCGCGGTCATCTGGAAAGAGCCGTCGCCGTCGATCGCGATCACCAGCTCGTCCGGCCGGCCGACCTTGGCGCCCATGGCCGCCGGCACCGCGAAGCCCATGGTCCCGGCGCCGCCGGAGTTGATCCACGAACGCGGACGCGAGAACCGGAAGTACTGCGACGCGTACATCTGGTGCTGGCCGACCCCGGAGGTCAGCACCGCGTTGCCGGCGGTCAGCGCGGACACGCGGTCGACCACGTACTGCGGCTTGAGGCGCCCGTCCCGCCCCTGGTCGTAGCGGTAGGGGAAGCGGCGCTTCCAGTCGTCGAGCGCCTGGAGCCAGGCGGAGGTGTCGGCGGGCTCCTCCTCGGCCGCCATCGCCCGGTAGGAGGCGACCAGCTCCTCCAGCACCAGGCGGACGTCGCCGACGATCGGCACGTCCACCGCCCGGTTCTTGCCGATCTCGGCGGGGTCGACGTCGGCGTGCACGATCTTGGCGTTCGGCGCGAAGGTCTTCAGGTCGCCGGTGACGCGGTCGTCGAACCTGGCGGCCAGCGCCAGGATCAGGTCGGCCTCCTGGAGGGCCGCCACCGCCGCGTAGTTGCCGTGCATCCCCGGCATGCCGAGCGCCAGCGGGTGGTTGTCGGAGAAGACGCCCCGGGCCATCAGCGTGGTGGTGACCGGCGCCTTGGCCAACTCGGCCAGGGCCAGCAGCGCCTCGTGGGCGTTGGCCTTGACCACGCCGCCGCCCACGTAGAGCACCGGCCGGCGCGCCTGCCGCAGCAGCGCCGCCGCCTCGCGCACCCGCTTGGCGTGCGGCTTGACGGTCGGCCGGTAGCCCGGGAGGTCGAGCGTCTCCGGCCAGGACCACTCGGTGGTCGCCTGGAGCACGTCCTTGGGGACGTCGACCAGCACCGGGCCAGGCCGCCCGGTCCTGGCGACGTAGAACGCCTCGGCGATCGCGCCGGCGACCCGCTCGGGGCCGAGCACCAGCTCGTTGTGCTTGGTGACCGGCAGCGTGATGCCGGTGGTGTCGCACTCCTGGAAGGCGTCCGAGCCGATCACCGGCTTGGGCACCTGGCCGGTGATCGCCACCATCGGCACCGAGTCCATGTAGGCGTCCGACAGCGCGGTGACCAGGTTGGTCGCGCCAGGGCCACTGGTCGCCATGCAGACCCCGACCTCGCCGGTCGCCCAGGCGTACCCCTCCGCCGCATGGCCCGCCCCTTGCTCGTGGCGGACCAGGATGTGGCGAACGCTGGACTCACGCAGCGGGTCGTAGGCCGGCAGGATCGCGCCACCGGGAAGCCCGAACACGACCTTGACGCCGCACTGCTCGAGGCTGCGGATGAGCGCTTGCGCTCCAGTGACCTTCAAGATGACTCCCTGGTGTGTGGTTTTGCGGTCCACGGCCGCCCGTCGCCGGGCAAACAAAAAACCTCCTGCCGATTGGCATAGGAGGCTCCGCGCGGACCCGTACCGCGGTCCGCGCTTAGGTAATAAGTACGAGGCTCATATGACAGGGCATTCTGGCTCCTGCGGGGGTCGAGGCTTCGTCTGGCATCGTACCGGCACTGTCAAGCCGAGCACCGACAACCGACCGCCCACCATTGCGCGCTCGGCCCCAAGACCATACCACGGCTCGAGATCGGCGAGCACGTAAATCGGTGGCCCGAACCTTGCGTCATCGGTAAGGTTCGGGATATGAACGTCGAAGCGATGCCCGGTACCCGGCCCGAGGCGGTCCTCGCCCTCGAAGAGTTCGCCGCCGCGCAGCACGGCTACGTCACCCGTGCGCAGGCGGCTCAGATCGGCGTTGACGATATTCTGCTGCTCCGCCTCGTGCGCGGGGGCTACCTGGAACGGTACGAGCACGGGATCTACAGGTTTCGCGGAACCCCGGATCTCCCCTGGGCGCCGGTGTGGGTGGCGTGGCTTCGTCTGGACCCTGAGCACGATGCCGTCGAGCGTGCGCGGCATCCGACCGAGGTCACCCGCGGGGCCACCGCGGCCTGGGTCTACGCGCTGGGCAGCCTGCAGCCCGAGCCGTATGAGTTCTGGACCGCGGTCTCGCGCCGCATCCGCCGTCCCGACGTGCGTCTCCGCAAGGGTCGTCCTCCCGACCAGGACATCACCGTGGTGGACGGTCTGCCGGTAACGACGCTGGAACGCACGGTCGCGGACATGGTTGCCGACGGATACGACTTCGGTCACGTCACCGACGTCCTGCGCGACGCGATTCGTGGCCGGCTGATCGACAGCGCCGGGCTTGCCGAGCGGCTCGGGGCGGTGTTCTCGCGAGTGCTGCCGCAACGTCGACGGCAGGTGGCGCAGCCACTGGCGCGACAACTCGCTGGAGCGGTCACGTGACCCGCTCGCCAGGCAAGCCGTACGCCTCAGCGAACGCGCTGCGCGCGGCGATCGTCGCGCGCGCGAATACGGCCACCAGAGCCGACCCACGATTCACCGTGCAGGAGCGGCTGCGCCAGTTCGCCTACGCCCGGCTGCTCGCCGATCCGCAGGCCACCATGATCGTGGTGGAGCATCGGGATCGGCTGGCCCGCTTTGGGGTGGAGCACCTGGAGGCGGTGCTGTCCGCGCAAGGCCGCAGGCTGGTGGCGGTCGACCCCAGGGAGACCACCGACGACCTGGTGCGGGAGATGATCGACGTGCTCACCAGCTTCTGTGCCCGACTGTATGGCCGCCGCGGCGCGCGCCACCGCGCCCTGCGCGCGGTGGCCTGCGCGAGGAAGCCGCCAGGTCAGGCAGGTGACGCGGGCCATGGTGGCGCCAGCGGCGGTGCGGGCTGCTGATGGGCGCTGGTCGGCGGTTCGCCATCCCCGACGGCTGGGTGGCGCGGGGGTTCCGCTTCGAGGTGGAGCCGACCAGCCCCGAGCAGCCAGCGCGGATCGCGCAGCACTTCGGCGCGCGGCGCCATGCGCACAATTGGGCCCTTGAGCAGGTGAAGGCCAACCTGGAGGCTCGCAGGGCGGACCCGGCCGTGCCGCCGCTGGCGTGGAACTTCTACGAGTTGCGCCGCACCTGGAACCAGGCCAAGCACCAGGTCGCACCCTGGTGGCGGGCCTGCTCCAAGGAGGCGTATGCCTCCGGAATCGCCGACTTGGTGCAGGCGTTGGGCAACTGGCAGGACGCCAAGGCGGGCCGCCGCGGCGGCCCGCGGGTCGGGTTCCCCCGCTTCAAGGCCCGCCACCGTGACCGCGGCCGGGTGCGGTTTTCCACCGGCGCGCTGCGCCTGGAGCCCGACCGGCGGCACCTCACCCTGCCGGTGGTCGGGCGGCTGCGGTCCAAGGAGAACACCCGGCGGCTTGAGCGGCTGGTCGCCAAGGGCCGGGCGCGGGTGCTGTCGATGACGCTGGCAGAGCAGGGGGAGCGGCTGTTCGTCTCGGTCCAGGCCATCGTCGCCCACCAGCCCAACACGTCCCTTGAGCCGGACGGGCGCTGCGGTGTCGACCTTGGCATTGGGCAGGAGTGGGCGGTCGTCGCCCACGGCGACGGTTCGATCGAGCGCATTGCCCACCCCGCACCATGGGCCGAACTTGCCGCGCAGCAGCGCCGGGTTGCTCGGCAGTTGTCGCGCCGGATCGTCGGGTCGCGCGGGTACCGTCACGCGAAAGCCAAGCGTGCGGGCCTGGACCGGCGGGCGGCCAACCTCCGCAGCGAGGCGATCCATACGTTGACGACTCACCTGGCGCGCCGCTACGGCACTGTCGTGGTCGAGGACCTCGACGTCGCCGCGATGGGGCGGGGGATGGGTCGGCGGGCGTTTCGGCGCAGCGTCCACCAAGCCGGGATCGGCCGGGTCCGGCTGGCGCTGGCCTACAAGTGCCCGGCGGCCGGTGGGGAGTTGGTCGTGGCTGACCGCTGGTTTGCCTCGTCGAAGCTCCATCATGGCTGCGGTGGCTACCTGGCCGACCTCAGGCTGGACGACCGGGCTTGGGTGTGCCCTAGGTGCGGCGTGCTGGTGGACCGCAACGCCAACGCGGCGTTGAACCTTCGTGACTGGACCGGGCCAGTCGGTGTCGATGGCGACCGGGATGTCCAGCGGGGTGGAGTTGCCGCCCCGGTGCCGTGCGTGGGTGACCACGGCGGGCAGGCCCACACGCAGGTGTGGGCGTGTGAGGCCCCAGAAGACCACCGCGAGGTGGCGCGGGCCTGTGACACCAGAACCAAACCCCTTCGGGGGTGCGGAACCCAAGCAGGGGTACCGAATCGGCCGGCGCTCACAAACGCTCACGGATTCGGTAACGGTTCCTGGACCCGGTGCTTTTTTTAGGGGGCGGGCGGCGCGATGGCTGGCGGCTGGTCCAGGACGCCAGGGGGGCTGTGGACAGCGAGTTGAAGGACGGGCGGCGGAGGCGGACCCTGGCGTTGACCGCCCAGGAGCCGCCTACCACCCAGCCCGAAGGAGCCGACCGATGCTCGCACTCGTCGCCGACCCATCTGCCTCGCCGGCCCTGACCCTGGCCGACGTGCCCGAGCCGTCCGCCGGCCCGGGCCAGCTCGTGGTGCGGATGGAGGCCGCCTCGATCAACCGTGGCGAGATCCGCACCGCCGCCGGCCAACCGCCCGGCAAGATCATCGGCTGGGACGTGGTCGGCACGGTGGTCGCACTTGGCGACGGCGTGGCCGGGTTCCAGGTGGGCCAGCGGGTCCTGGGTCTCGCCCCGACGGGCGGCGCCTTCGCGGAGCTGGTGGCGCTGGCGGACGAATGGACCATCCCGTTGCCCAGCAGCGCCGACAGCGTGCTCGCGGCGACCCTGCCGGTCGCCGGCCTGACCGCCGTCAACGTCCTGCGGCTGCCGCGCGTCCATGCCGGCGACCGCGTCCTGATCACCGGCGCCGCCGGCGGTGTCGGGCAGCTGGCCGTGCAGCTCGCCCTCGACGCCAAGGCGACCGTGACCGGCCAGGCGTCCAGCGAGGCGCGCGCCGCGACAGTCCGCGAGCTGGGCGCCGAGGCGCAGGTCCATCCGTGCGACGGCTCCCCGGTCGAGGGCGAATTCGACGTGGTGCTCGACAGCGTCGGCGGGCCGATGTTCGGGCCGCTGTTGCGCGCCGTGGCCTTGCGCGGCCGCGCGGTGGTATTCGGCAACTCCGCGGACGCGGAGTCGACCTTCCGGGTGGAGGACTTCTATACCAAGGCGGTCACCATCTACGGGTTCAGGGTCTTCCAGTCGGTGCCGCCCGAGCAGGGGGTCAAGGACCTGGCGGCGCTCGCCGACCAGGTCGCGGCCGGTCAGCTCAGGGTTTCCGTGCAGGCGACCGCGCCGCTGACAGAGGCGCTGCCACTGGTCCGTGATCTCTATGACCGGAAAGTCATGGGGAAGGTGGTCATCACCGGTCCGTAAAAACGCGGTGCCTCCACGGCCCCGGGCGGTCCGGTGTTGTACGCTCCCAATGCTCGGAACCCTCGCCGGACAGGTGGTGCCCATGCGACGAGTTGCCGTCGCGAATCAGAAGGGCGGCGTCGGGAAGACGACGACGGTGGTCAACCTCGGCGCCGCCTTGGCCGAGATCGGTCGCCGCGTTCTCGTGATCGACCTGGATCCGCAGGCGAACGCGAGCACGTGGCTGGGCTCGGTCGATGCGCGTGCGCTCTACGACGTTTTCGAGAACGGAACCCCCCTCGAGAAGGCGGTGCGGACCACACCGATCGACAACCTGGATCTCGTCCCCTCGTCGTCCTGGATGACCCGGGCGGAGCGCAACGCGGCGACCCAGGCCGGCGCCGAGATGATCCTCAAGCAGGCACTGGACGAGCTCGACCCGGACCACTGGGACGTCGTCATGATGGACTGCCCGCCGGCTCTCGGGCTGCTGTCGTACTCGGCGCTCGCTGCGGCGACCGAGGCGCTGGTCCCCGTGCAGACCCGCGTCATGCCCCTGGCCGGTCTGGTGGCGCTCACACAGACGATCGAGACCATCCGGGTGCGGCTCAACCGTCGCCTCCAGCTCTCGGCGGTGCTCGCCTGCCAGGTCGATCTGCGGACCTCGCTGTCGCGAGAGATCGTCCAGGCACTGCGCGACCGCTTCGGCGAGCTGGTCATGCAAACGGTGATCCGCGAGAGCGTGCGGGTGGCCGAGGCGCCTGGCCACAAGGAGCCGGTCGGCATCTACGCACCTGACAGCTCCGCGGCCGCCGACTACCGGGCTGCCGCGCTCGAGTTCGACGCAAGGAGTGCGGCCGATGGCAAGGCCACGGAGAATGGGCGCGTTCAACGCGCTTGACGAGCTGCTGCCAGGGCCGGCATCCGAACCCGACGATCGCCGGCTGGAGGCCGTCTCGGCTCCGCGGCCGCGGAAACGCGAGCGGGAGCCGGAGCGGAGCTGGGACAGGCAGCGGGAGCAGCCGGAGGAGCCTGCCGCGGAACCGCGGAGGGCATCGGGGTTCAACGCGCTCGATGAGCTGCTGCCCGGGCCGATGGCGGCGCGTCGCCGCCTGCAGCTCGTCCCGGACCGGGGGCGGGGAGCGCGTGGCGGCGAGTCCAGGCATCTCAGCGCCTTCAACCCACTGGACGGGCTGGAGCCGGAGGCGCCGCCTCCCAAGGCCCGCGTCAGCCTGCGCGTGTCCGCCGAGCTGCTGGAGGCCGCCCGCGACGCCAGCGCCTATCTCTCCCACGAGCAGGAGCGCGTGACCCTGGGCGAGATGGCCGAGGAGGCTCTCCGGGCGGAGCTGCACCGCCTGGCCGCCGAGCACAACAGCGGCCGCCCCTTCCCCCCACGCCCCAACGACCGCAAGGGCCGCCCAAGCCGCTGAGCTACGGGGCGGCGCGGTGGAAGCCGGTGGCGGCGACGCCGGCTTCGAGGGCTTCCAGGCCGAAGGCGTCGACCGGGCTGAGGGCGCCGGTGCCGTTGACCCCGTGCTCGGCGGCGCGGCGGGCGCCCCAGGCCAGGATGGCGCCGGTGAAGGTGTAGGAGTTCGGTCCCTCCAGCAGGACGGTGGCCAGCTCACCACCGCTGGCGTCGTAGGCGATCGCGACCACGTCGGAGCCGCTGCGGCTCCTGGCCGACTCGTCGGGTCCCCTGCCGCTGCGCCGCGTCAGCCCGCCGGTGGCCGCCGCCAGGGCCCGGCCCACGCCAGGCACCCTGGCGCCCAGGGACACCAGCGCCGAGGTGGCCGGGGCGGCATGCGCGAGCTGGCCGAACCCGCCGAGGTAGACGTTGACCTCCCGCAGCGAGGGCGCGATCCGGGGCAACGCGAAGTGCTCGGTACCCCCGATCGACACCGCCGGCCGCCGGCGACCGCGCATCGGCAGCGACCCCACGCGCGCGGCGGTGCGCTCTGCCACGATCCGCCCACCGCGCCAGGCGAAGCTCGGCTCGAGCATGAGCCCGCCGATCGACGCGACCGTGCCGCTGCTCGCCGAGCCGAGCCCCAGACGCCCAGTCAGCAGGTAGCCGACGTCGATGCGGACAGCCTGCTCGCCCGCGGTCCGCAACGCCAGCGCGCCGGCCAGGTTGCCGGGCACGAAGTCATAGCCGAAGGCCGGGACGAGCGCCGCTCGGCCGGCTCCGGCTGCCCGAGGCCCCTCGACCTCGAAGACCTCGCGGATGAAGCTCGGCTCACCAGCGGAGTCGAGGTAGGTGGCGCCGGCCTGCACGGCCGCGCGGAGAGCCGCCGCACCGCGAAGGGCGAACGGGCCGACCGTGCTCACCAGCACGTCGCCCTGTTCGAGCAGGGCGCGCAGCGACTCGGGGCGGGCAGCGTCGGCGATGGCGGTCTCCAGCCCGCCGAGGCCGGCCGCCAGGGCGTCGAGTCGCTTCTGGTCACGCCCGGCGAGCAGCGGCGCGGCCCCGGCGGCGACCAGCGCACCCGCGACCAGCCTGCCGGTGTAGCCCGTGGCCCCGAACAGGACGATCTTCGGCATCGCCCACGCCCCCTGGGATCAGTCGTTGGTGGTCGGCACGCCGACGACGATGGTGACCGTCGTGCCCTTCGGTACCTGGCCGGAACGCGGGGCCTGGTCGATCACTCGGAATGCCTGCCGCTGATCGGTGACCGGGGAGTTCTGCCGCGCGACCTCGAGGCCCGCCCGGTGAAGGATGTCGGTCGCCTTGTTGGGGCGCAGGCCGCGAACGTCGGGCACCTGCACCAGGGGAGTGGCCGTGGTGGTCGGCTTCTCCGTGGTGGGCGCCCCGGTCGTCGGCGGCTCGGTCGTCGGCGACGTCGTCGGCGACCCGCTGCTGCTCGGCGCCTCGGTGGTCGGAGACAGCGGTGGATCGGTGCTGATCGGCGGCAGCGTGGTCGCCGGCACGTCCGGGACCTGGACGGCGCGCACCACCACGAAGGCGACGACCACCGCCAGCAGGATGGTGGCCAGGGTGAACAGCACCGCCCGGCCGCGGCGGGGCCGGCTGGCCGGCGGCGCGGCCGTCTCGGAACCGTACCGGAACGAGCGGGTGGGCGTGGCTGACGCGCGGTCGAGGACGGTGGTCCGCTCGCCGAGACCGGCCGCCCCCATCGCCCGCGTGGCCTCCTGGGACGCGCGCGGGATGGCGGCGGTCACCGGCTCGCCGAGCCGCACGCGCTCCAGGTCCCGCTGCATCTCGGCGGCGGTCTGGTAGCGGTCCTGGGGGCGCTTGGCCATCGCCTTCAGGCAGACCCGCTCCAGTGAGCCCGGCACGCTGGGGTTCAGCGCGCGCGGCGACATCGGGTCCTCCTGGATGTGCCGGTAGGCGATGGCGACCGGCGTCGGCCCGGAGAACGGCACCTGCCCGGTGACCATCTCGTACAGGCAGCAGCCCAGGGAGTAAAGGTCGCTGCGGGCGTCGGCTTCGAGGCCCTGGGCCTGCTCGGGCGCGATGTACTGGGCGGTGCCGACCACCGCGGAGGTCTGGGTGATCGACGGCACCGCGGTCGCCCGGGCGATGCCGAAGTCCATCACCTTGACCTTGCCCTCGGTCGTCAGCATCACGTTCCCCGGCTTCACGTCGCGGTGGACGATCCCGCGCGCGTGCGCCACCGCCAGCGCGCCGGCCACCTCGGAGCAGATCTCGGCGGCGCGCGCCGGATGGACCGGACCGTGAAGGTGGATAAGGTCTCGCAGCGTGTTGCCGGCGACCAGTTCCATGACGATGAACCAGGTGTCCCCGTCGGAGCCGGTGTCGAAGACGCTCACGATGTTGGGATGCGACAGGCTGGCCGCGGACTGGGCCTCGCGGCGGAAACGCTCGAGGAAGGCGGGATCGTGGGCGTACTGGGAGAGCAGGATCTTGATGGCCATCCGGCGTGCGAGCAGACGGTCGTGGCCCTCGTAGACCTCGGCCATCCCGCCGGCGCCGAGCAGCCGGCCCACCTCGTAGCGCCCCGCCAGGATGCGGGGACCCATTGTCTGCCCCTCAAACGTATCCATCGTGCCGACCCCGGCAAGCTGCCCCCGGTCGAAGCCGGGCTCCTATGGGCTCCCCCGGTCGCAAACGCGGCACCGCGCGGGGCGGGAATGGCGATTGCCTGGGGGGAGGCGGTAACACACCACCGGAGAAGATATCCGTTCCAGGCGCAACGTACGAATGCGCAGGAAGAAACCGGTTCCAGTTGGCCCCGATCGGCGCGCTCGGGAGGTTCAGCGGCCGGGGCCGATCCGTGCCTGCCGGGTCCCCGCGGTCAGGAGTTGATGGCGCGGACCAGCAGCTCGTTGACGACCTTGGGGTTGGCGCGTCCGTGTGTCTCGCGCATCACCTGGCCGACGAGTGCGCCGAGCACGCCCGACTTGCCGCCGCGGAACTTGGCGACCAGGTCCGGGTTGGCGGCGACGACCGTTGCCACGGCCTCCTCGAGCGCCCCGGTGTCCGAGATCTGGGCAAGGCCCTTGCGCTTTACGATCGTCCTGGGGCTCGCCTCGGTGGTGAACAGCTCGGCCAGCACGTCCTTGGCCGCGGTCGCCGACACCGTGCCAGCCTGCGCGAGGTCGATGAGCTCGCCGAGCCGCTCCGGCGACACCGTGTTGCTCGCCATCGTCAGATCGTGCTCGCGCAGGCAGCGCTGCAGCTCGCCCATCACCCAGCCCGCGACCACTCTCGGGTCACGACCCTTGGCCGCGGCCTCGAAGTAGGCGAGCACGTCGGGATCGCGTGTCAGCCAGCCGACCTCCTTGGGGCCGAGACCGGTCGCCTTGGCCAGGCGGGCCCGCCGCTCGGCAGGCAGCTCCGGGAGGGCGGCGCGCAGGCCGTCCACCCACTCCGGCGACGCCTCGATCGGGACCAGGTCCGGCTCTGGGAAGTAGCGATAGTCCATCGCGTACTCCTTGGAGCGCATCGGCTCGGTCCGGCCGGTGGACTCGTCCCAGTGCCGCGTCTCCTGGACGAGCTGGCCGCCCTCGGCCAGGGTGCGGCGCTGCCGTTCGGACTCGTAGCCGACCGCCCGGTACAGGCTGCGGAGCGAGTTGAGGTTCTTCAGCTCGACCTTGGTGCCGAGCTGGGCGTGCCCAAGTGGCCGGATCGAGACGTTCACGTCGAAGCGCATCGAGCCCTCTTCGAGCTTGACGTCCGAGACGCCGAGCGCCAGCAGCACCGCCCGGAGCTCCTCGGCGTACGCGCGAGCCTCCTCGGCCGAGCGCATGTCCGGCTCGGAGACGATCTCGACCAGCGGGATGCCGGCGCGGTTGTAGTCGACCAGCGAATAATCCGCGCCATGGATCCGGCCCGTGGTGCCCACGTGCAGCGACTTGCCGGTGTCCTCTTCGAGGTGGACGCGGGTGATCCCGAAGCGCCGCACCGCTCCCTCGACCGGCACGTCCAGGTACCCGCCGACGCACAACGGCTCGTCGTACTGGCTGATCTGGTAGTTCTTCGGCATGTCCGGATAGAAGTAGTTCTTGCGGTGGAACTGCGACCGCTCGGCGATGCGGCAGTTCAGCGCGAGCCCGATCCGGGCCGCGTACTCGATCGCGGTGCCGTTGACCACCGGCAGCGAGCCAGGCTCGCCCAGGCAGACCGGGCACACCTGGGTGTTGGGTTCGGCGCCGAAGGTCGTCGCGCACGCGCAGAACATCTTCGTCCGGGTACCGAGCTCGACATGCGTCTCGATACCGATGACCGTCTCGTAGTGGCGGCTCTCGCGCTCGTCGAAGGTCGCCGTCACCGTCGTGGAAGCCTCACTCATGGCTGCGCCTCCTGCAGGTCACGCAGCAGCGGGATGACGTCTGTCGGCCGCTTGGGCAGGTCGAGGTCCTGCTCGAGGGCGTGGGCCGCGCGCAGCATCAGCGCCTCGCCGAGGACCGGCGCGACGAGCTGCAGGCCCACCGGCAGGCCGTCGACCAGCCCCGCCGGCACCGACACCGCGGCGTTGCCCGCCAGGTTCACCGGGATCGTGAACACGTCCGACAGGTACATCTGCACCGGGTCGTCGACCAGCTCGCCGATGGGGAAGGCGGTGCTCGGCGAGGTCGCCCCGACCAGCAGGTCGAAGCGCTCGTACGCCGAGTCCAGCTCGCGCGCGACCAGCGTGCGAACCCGCTGCGCCTGCCCGTAGTAGGCGTCGTAGTAGCCGGCCGACAGCGCGTAGGCGCCGAGCATGATGCGCCGCTTGACCTCGGGACCGAAGCCTGCCTGCCGGGTGCGCTGCATCATGTCGACCACGTCGCTGGGGTCCTTGGCCCGCAGGCCCCAGCGAACGCCGTCGTAGCGAGCCAGGTTCGAGGAGCACTCGGCCGGAGCGATCAGGTAGTAGGCGGACAGCGCGTACTCGAAGGAGGGCAGCGAGCACTGCTCGATCCGGGCGCCGAGCCGTTCGAGGCGGTCGATCGCGGCCCGCAGCGGCGCCATGATCGCGGGGGCGAGGCTGTCGGGCAGCAGCTCCTTGACCACTCCGATCCGCAGGCCGTCGACCCCGTCCTCGAGTGTCGAGGTGAACTCGGTCGGGGTGTCCTCGATCGAGGTGGAGTCCATCGGGTCGTGCCCGGCGATCACCCCGAGCAGGGTCGCCGCGTCGCGGACGTCGCGGGCGAAGGGGCCAACCTGGTCGAGGGACGACGCGAACGCGATCAGCCCGTAGCGGCTGACCAGCCCGTAGGTGGGCTTGACCCCGACGACACCGCAGAGCGAGGCGGGCTGCCGGATCGAGCCGCCGGTGTCGGTGCCGATGCCGAGCACCGCCTGGCCGGCGGCCACCGCGGTCGCCGATCCGCCGCTGGACCCGCCGGGTACGCGGCTCGGGTCCCACGGGTTGCGGGTGGGGCCGAAGCCCGAGTTCTCGGTCGAGGAGCCCATGGCGAACTCGTCCAGGTTCGTCTTGCCGACCACGATCGCGCCCGCGTCCCGCAACCGCCGCACGACGGTGGCGTCGTAGGGCGGGTGGTAGTCGTCGAGGATGCGCGACCCGGCGGTGGTGCGCACCCCCTTGGTGACCAGGACGTCCTTGAGCGCCAGCGGCACGCCCGCGAGCGGGCCGAGCCGCTCGCCCCGCGCTCGGGCGTCGTCGACCGCGCGAGCCTGCTCGAGCGCCTGCTCGCCCATGACCGTGAGGAAGGCGTGCAGCACCTCGTCGGTGGCCTGGATCCGGACGAGGGCGGCCTCGGTCGCCGCCACCGCTGTGGCGTCCCCACTGGCGAAGCGGTCCGCCAGCTCGTGGGCGGTCAGGTCGGAGAGGGAGGGGCCGGTGGTGGTCACCCTTCCTCCTCGATGATCCGGGGGACCATGAAGCGGCCCTGCTCGACCGCCGGGGCGGTCGAGAGGGCCTCCTCCTGGGTGAGGCAGGGGCCGACGGTGTCGTCGCGCCAGACGTTGACCCGTGGCACGGCGTGCGACATCGGCGGCACGCCCTCGGTCGGCAGCCGCTTGACCTTCTCGGCCTCTTCGAGGATGTTGGAGAGCTGACGCTGGAAGCGGTCCAGCTCTTCGTCGGAGAGGGCGAGACGGGCCAAGCGGGCGACGTGCTGCACGTCGGCACGGCTGATCGGCATGGCACTCCTCAATACAGCAAGAGAGCAGGTAGGAACGGGATCGGCGCCCATTCGCCAAGCGCCAGAAGCGAGTCTACCCAAACGGCTCGACAGGCTGCCGCTCATTATCCACAGCCCGCTTGGACCGTTGCGGCGGACCCGAGTTAGGCGTAGGTACCCTCGACCATCGAGAATACTCCCAAGCCCACCTGGGCAAGGGTCGACGGGGATCCCATGGGAGTCCTGGTGCGAAGCGATGGGAGGTCCGGTCCGGTTGGCTCCGACCCGAGCGACCGGGCAGGGGGTGCGGGATCGATGGAGGAGATGTCTGCCGAGCGGGGCGCGATGGCGCCCGCGACTGGTGACGGAGTGATCGACCGCTCGACGGTCGCGACCGACCAGGTGGAGGTGCTCGCCTGATGAGCGTCTGTCCATCGTGCGGGTTCCGGAACCCGGGGTCCGATCCGTTCTGCCGTAACCCGGCGTGCGGGGCCTTCCTGGGCTGGGGCGATGACGAGACCAGCAGCAAGCGGCGGCCGCCACTGCGGATCGATCAGAGCGGGGTCGGTCAGCCCGGGTCCGAGGACGCCCCGGCTGAGGACACGCAGCCGTTCGACGCGGCGGCCGAGGCGCGCCGGCCCGACCCGACGTCCAGGCCCGCGCCCGCCCCCGACGCCGGGCAGGGCGCCCGGTCCGCCCCGGAGCCGCCACCCGCTCCGCGTTCCCCCTCACCGCCGAGCGGGTCGAGCGGGCGCGACGCCGGCACCGCCGTCAGCACTTCCTGGTTCGACCGGGGCGACTCCGGCTCCTGGGCTCCGCTCCCGCCGCCGCCCGGGATGTCAGAACCTCCCCCGCCACGGCGGCAGCCCGAGCCGCCAGGGCGGCCCGCGGGGACTCCGGAGGCGCCACCGCAGGCTCGGCCAGCTGGCGCCACACCGCCGCCTTCCCAACCGCCGCGGCAGGGTGGGCCGCCACCGCCGTCGCCCGCCGGACCGCCACCGTCCGCCGGACCACCGCGCCAAGCCGGATCGGTGTCGCCAGCGCAGGAAGGACCGACGCGACCGGTTGGGCCGTCGCCCGGGGAGCCGGCACCTCCCGGACCTCAACCGCAGGCGGCTCCACCACCGCGGCCCGCGGAACCTCCGGCGCAGACTGGACAGCAGCCACGCCCGGCCGGGCCACCATCCCCGCCCGGGGAGGCTCCGGGACGGGGGGGGTCGCCGACGCTGGGGCCGTTGCGGCCGGCGGGGCCTCCGCCTCCGCGGATGCGGTTGGGCGAGGGGCGGCCGCCGGGGCGCGACCCTGGCCAGGCGGAGCCGCCACGGGAAGCTCCGCGACAGGAGCGGGAGGCGGGGCCGTGGGAGTCGCCCGAGCCGCCACGCCCGCCGGAGTGGAAGACCGCTCTGGGACGGGGGCGCGAGCCCTCCCAGCCACGAGACTGGTCGCCGTTCTCGCAGCCGCCCGAGCCCGGCGGCGAGCAGGGACCCTACGGCGAGGCGACCCGCGGGCAGGGGCCGCACGGCGAGGCGACTGGCGCCGCCGGGCCGTACGGCGAGGCGGGCGAGGCCGAGCCGCAGGTTTCCCGGGAGGCGGTCCGGGCGGCGATACGGGGTGAAGCGATCCCGAGGGGCGCGCTCCCCGACGCGGGCGCTCGCGGCTCCCGCGCGGCGCGGGGTGGCCGGGCGGACCGCCTGACGCTGCCGCCGGCGACGGGCGAGGCCTCCTCCAGGCGCGACAACGCGTTCCCGAGCGAGGCGGAACTGCTGAAGCGACCGTCCAGGTGGCAGCGCATGCTGCGGCGGCTCCCGGTCGCCGTGCCCGGCGAGGGGGCGCTCCGCAAGGCCCCATCGGTCCGCGACCGCGAGCGGCAGCGCACGATGCTGCGGTTCGGGGTCCTGGTGGCGGTGATCGTGCTGGTCGGTGGCGGGCTGTGGCTGGCTTCCGTCCGCGGTCGTTCGTCCTCGGACACCGGCGCGACCAGCCCGACCGCTCCACCGCCGGCGCTGGCCCGGGTGGCGCCGACGAGCGTGGCGGCCTCGAGCCAGTCCGGGTCGCGGGTCGCCGACAACGTCATCGACGGCAAGCTCGGGACCTTCTGGTCGCGGCTGGTGCCAAGCGAGGACGATCAGCCGTTCCTGCGCTTCTCCTTCGCCCGTCCGGTCGATCTGGGACGGGTCACCATCGCCGCCGGCGCGTCCGGTGCGGAGTTCTCCAAGCGCCCGCGCCCGCAGGAGATCGAGCTCCGGTTCTCCGACGGGACCACGCTGCGGACGACGCTGGCCGACAAGCCGGAGTTCCAGACGGTGACCTTCAGAGCGCGCGAGGTCGACCGGGTGCGGCTGGTGGTGCTGAGCACCTACCCCTCCTCGGGCCCCCAGCGCACCTCGATCAGCGAGGTCAGGTTCTTCGCGGTCAAGAGCTGAGCGGGGGCCGGTGGTGCCCCCGCTCGCCGGTGGCGGCGTCCCTGGCGGCGGCGCGCCGGTCCACCTCGATGGTGATCGCGCGCAGGGCGGCCGGGGTCAGCATGACGAGGCCGTCGTCGTAGACCGCCAGGTACCCGGCCTCGGCCAGGCTCGAGAGCTGCTCGCTGGGAATGCCCCGGCGCTGGGCCCGCCCACCGGCCTCCACGATCCGCAGCAGCTCCGCCCGCTGCTTGGGCGTGAGGCGCCAGATGGGGACGGTCACCTCCGGCGCCTCCCGCGTCGGGTGGCCAGGCGCCGGGCCCGGAACCGCCACGGCGCCCTCGGCAGGGCCTGAGGCTGGCGGCGGAGGCCCCTGGCCGCCCCGGTCGGCGTCGAGATCCGGATGATCGTCCAAGAAGTGCCCCCCAGGTCCTGCCACCGCCCGTGGGCGGCGGCTGCTCGTCCGTACCGGGGGCATCGCGCGGCCGCCGGCTCGGGAGGCCGGCGGCCCTGCCCGCGCGCCCTCACACCCTCATGGCGCTCGTCACGGGCCAGACGATACGGGCGGTTCCGGCTGTAAGCCCTAGAAATCGGGCGAGATCCACCCCAGGAGCGCTTTCTGGGGACTCGACCGCCGGCGCTTTTCAGCGGGAGCCGTAGCGGGCGCGCATCTCCGGGTCGTCGACGGCCTGGCGGACGGCGCCGGCGACCTGGAGCTGGAGCAGGAAGCCGGCGACCATGCTGATCCCGGCGAAGGCGAGCAGCTCCCAGTGGTCGCCGTGGGCGACCTCGAGGGCGAGGCCCGCAAGCGCCGGCAGGAAGCTCAGGACCATCGCCTGGCCGGCCCAGGTCATGGCCAGGCCGCGGAAGCCCATGGCGCGGGCGCGCTCCGCGCGGGGTCGGAGCTCCCGCTGGTCGAGCGTGTTCAGGGCCTTCTTGCCGACCGACAGCAGGCGGGCGGGCCGGAACGCCCAGCCGGCCGCCCCGAGGATCGCCAGCACGACCGCGCCGACGATCCCGGTGACCGCGAGATTGGGTGTGCCGGCCGCCGGTTCGCCGTGCACGCCGGCGTTGACCATCACGGCGACCAGGATGCCCGCGAGCAGGAAGCCGATCCGGACGCTCCGCACGATCGGCTCGGGGTCCGGTCCGCGCTCCTCGCCCGAGGGCTCGCGGAAGCGGTGCCCCTCGGGGTCCCAGGGTGTCCACACGTTGCTCACACGGCTTCACCCTTCTCCAGCAGCCGTTGGAAGCCTGCCTCGTCCACCATCGTGACACCAAGCTCCCGCGCGCGCTCGGCCTTGGACCCGGGGTCGGTGCCCACCACCACGAAGTCGGTCTTCTTGGACACGCTGGAGGCGACCCGGCCGCCGCGCTCCTCCACCGCCCTGGCGGCCTGCTCGCGGCTGCGGCTCTCCAGCGCACCGGTGAGCACCACCGACTTGCCGGCCAGGACCTGCGGGACCTCTGGCTGGCCGTCCTCCTCGGCCCGGGTGCTGACGCCCGCCTCGACCAGGCGCCTGACCAGCTTGCGGTTGCGCTCGTCGGCGAACCAGGCGTGGATGCTGCTGGCGATCGTGGGCCCGACCTCGTCGATCGCGTTCAGCTCCTCCTCGGAGGCGTTGGCGATCGCCTCCAGGGATTTCATCCGCTTGGCGAGCACGCTCGCCACATGGTCGCCGACGTGCCTGATGGACAGCCCCACCAGCAGCCGGTCCAGCGGGCGCCGCTTGGAGGCCTCGATCGCCCCCAGCAGGTTGGCGATGCTCTTGTCCTTGAAGCCTGGCAGGTCGGCGAGGTCCTCGCCGGTCAGCGAGTAGATGTCGGCGGCGTCGCGGAGCCTGCCGGCATCGATCAGCGCGGCGACGGTGCGCTCGCCGAGGTGCTCGATGTCCAGAGCGGCGCGCGAGGCGAAGTGGACCAGCGTCGCCCAGCGCTGGGCCGGGCAGCCGGTCGTGTTCGGGCAGCGCGTGACCACCTCGCCCTCCGGCCGCACCAGAAGGGTGCCGCACTCGGGGCAGCGCTCCGGGAAGGTCCATGGCTGGGAGTCCGCTGCCCGCTTGTTGAGGACCGGGCCAACCACCTCGGGGATGACGTCACCGGCCTTGCGAACCCATACGGTGTCACCGGGACGCACGTCGCGCCGCTCGACCTCGTCGGCGTTGTGGAGCGTGGCCAGCCCGATGGTCGAGCCGGCGACGAACACCGGCTCCAGGACGGCGAACGGCGTGGCCGCGCCGGTCCGGCCGATCGAGACCTGGATGTCCTTGAGCAGGGTGGTGCGCTCCTCGGGCGGGAACTTGTAGGCGATCGCCCAGCGGGGCGCCTTGGAGGTGTGCCCGAGCTCCTGCTGCTGGTTGGTGGAGTCGACCTTTACCACGACGCCGTCGATCTCGTACTCGAGGTCGTGGCGGTGGTCCTCCCAGCGGCGGATGAACTCCTGCACCTCGTCGAGGTTGTCGGCGCGCCCGGTCTCGCCGGCGACCGGCAGCCCGGCGTCCTCGCAGTACTTCAGGAAGGCCGAGTGCGACGCGAAGCTGACCCCCTCGGCGAGGCCGAAGGAGTGGCACAGCAGCCGCAGCATCCTGGACCTCGTGATCCTGGGGTCCTTTTGCCGCAGCCCGCCGGAGGCGGCGTTGCGCGGGTTGGCGAACACCTGCTTGCCCTCGGCCGCCATCTGCTGGTTGAGCCGCTCGAACGCGTCGGTCGGGAAATAGATCTCGCCGCGGACCTCGAACACGGGCGGCGGGTCGTCCAGGCGGAGCCGCTCCGGGACGTTCTGGATCGTCCGCACGTTGGGGGTGATGTCGTCGCCGACGGTGCCGTTGCCTCGCGTGGCCGCTCGTATCAGGCGGCCGCGCTCGTACTGAAGCGACACGGCCACCCCGTCGATCTTCAGCTCGCAGACATAATCGTCGACGGCGTCGACCGACCGCTCGGTGCGCTTGCCCCAGGCGAGCAGCTCCTCGTGGCTGAAGGCGTTGTCGAGCGAGAGCATGGCCACGCGGTGGCGGACGGGCGCGAAGGCGGTGGCGTGGGGGGCGCCGACCGACTGCGTGGGCGAGTCGGGAGTCACCAGGTCGGGATAGTCGGCCTCGATTCCCTCGAGCTCGCGCATGAGCTCGTCGTATTCAGCGTCGGAAATGTCCGGATCGCTCAGCACGTAATAGCGATAGGCCGCGTCCCGTATGCGGGCGCGGATCTCGTCGACCCGCTTGGCTGCCTCCTCTGGCGGCAGTGACACCCCGTCCCCCCTTGCGTCCGTGCTCAGAGCCTCGACCACCCAGTATCACCCACCAGGATGACAGCTCCCGGCCCGCGAAAGGGAGGGCACCCGGGCAGAATGGACGACCGATGGACGCCGATCTCCGCTACCCTCTGGAACATGTCAAGCGCTGTCGAGCTCGTGGTCACCGACCTCGACGGCACCCTGTCGGACGCGGGCGAGCGGGTCCACCCCAGGACCATCCGGGCCGTGCTCGCGCTCGGGGACGCCGGTATCCCGGTCCTGGTCGCCACCGGACGGCGGCCACGCACGGCCGCGCTGGTCCTGGAGGCGGCCGGCCTGCGCGGCCCGGCGGTGATGCTGGACGGCTCGATCGGCCGCGATCTCCGCGACGGGCGCGCCTTCCACCGGGTGGCCTTCTCCCCGGAGGCGGCCGCGACCGTCCTGGACACGTTCGCCGCCGACGGCTTCCAGCCCTGCCTGCACGTGGAGCGACCCGGCGTGGACATCGTCGTCGGCGACCGGCCGTCGACCCACCCGGGGCACCTGGCCCGCGCCGCGCCCTGGGTCGCCCGCGACGACCTGGCCAGGGCGGTGCTCGCCGATCCGGTGCTGTCGTTCACCGTGGTCGGCGGCGACCCCGTCCAGCTCGGGCGGGTCGCCAGCGCGATCGCCGCCAGCGGCGTCGGCAGCGCCAGCGTCACCCCCGACCTGCTCTACGGGGGCTCGACGCTGCAGGTGCGGCCGCTGGGCGTGAGCAAGTGGAGCGGGGTGCTGGCCTTCTGCGGCGACCAGGGGCTCGACCCCGGCCGCGTGCTGGCGGTCGGCGACGGCGCCAACGACGTGGAGCTGCTGGGGGCGGCGAGCATCGCCTGCGTGGTCGCCGGGGGCTCGCCCGACGCGCTGAGCCACGCCGACCACATCATCGACCCGCCGTCCAGCGGCGGCTGGGCCGCCATCCTCGACCTGGTCTGACCCGGGAGCCAGTGGTGCTGAACCTGATCTTCGACGCCGACGACACCCTCTGGGAGAACAACGTCCTGTTCGAGCGCGCGATCGAGGCGTTCATCGACCACCTCGCGCACCCCACCATGAGCCGCCATGAGGTGCGCGCCGTGCTCGACGAGATCGAGCGCGCCAACTGCGGCGTCCACGGCTACGGCGTCAGGACCTTCCACCGCAGCCTGAGCGACTGCCTGGCCCGCCTGCGCACCACCGCCCCGCTGAACGGCGAGGACGCCGACCTGCTGGACCGGCTCTGCCGGCCGATGCGCGAGGGCGCGGTGGAGGTCCTGCCGGGCGTGGCCGAGACGCTGGCGGCGCTGCGGAGCCGCCACCGGCTCGCTCTGCTGACCAAGGGCCACGTTGAAGACCAGCACCGCAAGCTGGCCGCCTCGGGCCTGGCCGGGCTGTTCGAGGAGGTCACCGTCGTCGGCGAGAAGGACCCCGAGGTGTACCGGTCGCTGGTGGCCAGTCGCGGGCTCGACCCGGACAGCACCTGGATGATCGGCAACTCCCCGACGTCCGACATCTGGCCGGCGCTCGAGGCCGGGCTCGGCGCCGTGCTGGTGCCGCATCCCCACACCTGGGTACTCGAGAAGCGCGAGCTGCCCACCGGCGCCGACCGCTTCGTGATCGTCGACTCGATCCCCCAACTGCTCGACCGGTTCTGAGCGGCCTCGCCGCCCCGGCCCGCAGGCGCACGCGAGCGGCGAGGTGACCCTCTCGGAGCTGTCGGTGCTGTCGCGCCTGGACCGCGAGGGGCCGGCCACGCCCGGCGCGCTCGCCTCCCTGCTGCGCGGCCGCCGCTATTTCCACGAGGAGCGGGAGCCGTCCCGGCCCGCGCAGCCGGCGCAGGTCCGTCGCATCGCGCGGTGAGCCGGACGGACGGCGCGGGTCAGGGCAGGCCGGCCAGCTCCCAGGCGCGGGGCCCGACGGAGGACGCCAGCGCCAGCCGGCGGGCGGCCTCGTCCCGGGTGCTGGAGGCCAGGCCGCAGGTCGGGGTGACCAGGGAGCGGGCCAGGACCTCTGGCAGGTAGTCGCCGGCGGTCCACTCGACCAGGTCGAGCAGGCGGTCGGCGAGCGCGTCCGGATCGGAGCCGTCCAGGCCGCCGCCGGCCGGGACGAGGCCCCAGGCCACCGCGGAGCCGCTCTCGACGAGGCGGCGGAAGGCGGGGTCGTCGGTGGCGGCGTCGCCGTCGCGGACCGCGTCGAAGGAGACGAGCTGCGGGTCCAGGTCGAGGACCACGCCCCAGGGCGGGGTGGCGCAGCAGTGCAGGCCGGTGACGTCGGCGCCGGTCGCGCCGAGCGAGCGCCACAGCTCCAGGGCCACCTGCGGCCGCTCGGCGACCGCCGGGCTGGCCAGGGAGGGCTCGTCCAGCACCAGCAGGACCTTCCAGGCGGGCAGCGCCTCGCGCACGCGGGTGACCACCGAGCGGATCCTGGCCGCGTAGCCGAGCGCCAGCGGCCCGCGCGCGGAGGGCACGGCGAACGTCCGCCGCCCGCCGGCCTCCAGCTCCAGCGCCAACGTGACCGGCCCGGTCGCCTGGAGCTTCAGCCAGCCGCCCGGGCGCAGGGCCAGCACCCGCAGGAACCGCTCCAGGGTCTCCGCTGCCTCGGCCACCAGCCCGGGCCGCCCCGGCGCCCGGTCCCTCCCCACCCAGGCCAGCGGAGCCCCACCCGGCCGGGGGCCACCCGGGCCACCGCGGGGCGCCTCGCCGATGCCGGGGAGGCCGAGGGCCCACTGGCGGATCATCTGCTCCGCGGCGACCGCCAGCGGCCTGGTGGGCCAGAAGGGCAGGTCGGGGCAGGCGCTGACGGCGGCGTCGACGCACTCGGCGACGCCCGTGTGGGGCATGCTCCCGATCCCGGTCCCGGCGCCTCTGGGCCGGAAGGCGGCGGGCAGGGCGCTCACGAGCGCGCGGCGTTCGCGGCGCTGGTGGCCGCGATGGTGCCGCCGCCGAGCACCAGGTCGCCGTCGTAGAGCACACCGGCCTGCCCGGGCGCCACGCCGAGCACCGGCTCGTCCAGCTCCAGGAGGACCCGGCCGCCGTCGCCGGGCAGCACCAGGCAGCCGACCTCGGCACCGTGGGCGCGCAGGCGCGCGGCGGCCCTGCCCGCCCGCAGGCCCAGCCCGTCGGTGGCGCTGGAGCGCTCCAGCTCGACGGCGCGCACCGCCAGGTCCTCGCGCCCGCCGACGACCACCTGGTTGGCGGCCGGCTCCACCCGCAGCACGTAGCGGGGCGCCGGCGCGGCCACGCCGAGCCCGCGGCGCTGGCCAACGGTGAAGCGATAGGCGCCCTCGTGGCGGCCGAGGACGGTGCCGGCGGCATCCACCACCTCGCCGTCGCGGCGGCCGAGCCGCCGCTCCAGCCAGCCGGCGGTGTCCCCGTCCGGGATGAAGCAGACGTCGTAGGATTCCGGCTTGGCGGCCACCCGCAGGCCGTGCCGCGCGGCGATCGCCCGGACCTCCGGCTTGGTCAGCGAGCCGAGCGGCAGGCGCAAGTGCCCCAACTGCTCCGGCCCGAGCATGTAGAGGACGTAGGACTGGTCCTTGGCCGCGTCGGCGGCGCGGTAGAGCCGGCCGTCCTGGACCCGCGCGTAGTGGCCGGTGGCCAGCGCATCGAACCCCAGCGTCCTGGCGCGGGCGAGCAGCCCGGCGACCTTGACCCGCTCGTTGCAGCGGGCGCAGGGGTTGGGGGTGCGGCCGCGCGCGTACTCGGCCTCGAAGTCGGCGACCACGGCCTGGTGGAACTCGTCGACCAGGTCCCAGACGTAGAAGGGGATGCCCAGGGTGTCGGCCACCCTGCGGGCGTCCTCCGCGTCCGCCACGGTGCAGCAGCCCTTGCCCTGGACCTGCAGGCGCGCCGGCGTATCGGAGAGCTTGAGGTGCACCCCGGTCACGTCGAAGCCGGCGTCGACCAGCAGCGCCGCCGCCACCGACGAGTCGACGCCGCCGCTCATGGCGGCCAGCACCTGGGCGCTCATGGCGCGCCTCCCGCCGAGGCCGGCTGCGGCTGGAGCGGCCGCGCGGCGGAGCCGGCGTCCAGGACGGCCAGCGCGTGGCGGAAGGCGTCGACCGCCGCGTCCACGTCCGCCTCGCTGGAGCCGTGCCCGAGGCTCAGCCGGATCGTCTCGCGCGCCTCAGCGGGCGTGCGGCCCATCGCCAGCAGCACGTGCGAGGCGCCGACCGCGCCGCTGGCGCAGGCCGACCCGGCCGAGCAGGCGACCTCGTCGCGGTCGAGCAGCAGCAGCACGTCCTCGCTGCGGCGGCCGGGCAGGCGCACCGACAGCAGCCCCGGCAGGCCGCCGCCGAGGTCGCCGTTGACCTCGAGGTCGGGCTCCACTGCGCGCAGGCCGTCCAGCAGGCGCTGGCGCAGCCGCAGCAGCGAGCCGGCGCCGGCCTCGCGCTCCGCGAGCGCCAGCGCCGCCGCCGCGCCGAACCCGACGACCGCGGCCACCGGCAGGGTCCCCGAGCGCATGCCGCGCTCCTGACCGCCGCCGTGCACCAGCGGGCGCAGCGGCAAGCCCGCCCGGGTCACCAGCGCGCCGACCCCGGTCGGGCCGCCCAGCTTGTGCGAGGCCAGCGCCACCAGGTCGAGGCCGCCGGTGGCCATGTCGACCCCCGGGTGGCGGGCGGCCTGCACCGCGTCGCAGAGCACCACCGCGCCGGCGGCGTGGGCCCGCTCGGCGGCCGCCGCCACCGGCTGGAGCGTGCCGACCTCGTTGTTGGCCGCCATCACCGCCACCAGCGCGGTGCGCCCCGGCTCGAGCAGCTCGCCGAGCCGGCCGAGATCGAGCCGGCCGAGCCCGTCGACCGGGGCCAGCGCCACGGTGGCGCCGGCGTCGACCACCGCCCATTCGGCGGCGTCGAGCACGGCGTGGTGCTCGACCGCCGACACCACCAGGTGGCGGGCACCGGGCTCGCGCAGCAGCACGGTGCCCTTGATCGCCAGGTTGTCCGCCTCGGTGCCGCCCGAGGTGAAGATCACCTGCGCCGGGTCGGCCCCGACCAGGGCCGCCACCTGCTCGCGCGCGGTCTCGACCGCCGCGCGGGCCGCCCTGCCAGGACCGTGTTGGCTGGAGGGATTGGCGACCGGGCGCTCCAGGAAGGGGCGCATGGTCTCCAGGACCTCCGCACGGAGCGGCGCGGTCGCTGCGTAGTCGAGGTATGGCACAGGGCAATCCTTTCGCGCTCAGCGGTTCTCCGCCGCCGCGCCGTGGTCAGCCCCGGCCTCGCCCGTGCCGGCGCGGGCGCCGGTAGTCGCCCGGGGTCCCGGTGGACGGCGCGACCGAGAAGCCCAGGCTCCCCGCGGGCTGGCTCCAGTCGAGCGGGGCCTGGTCGGCCAGTGCGGCAGCCATGAAATCGTGCCAGATCCTGGCTGGATATGACCCGCCGGTGACCCGGATGCCGCCGACGTCCTGCATTGGCACCTCTTGTTGCGGGTCGCCCATCCACACCGCGGTCGAGAGCTGGGGCGTGTAGCCGATGAACCAGGCGTCACGGAAGTCCTGGGTGGTGCCGGTCTTGCCGGCCTCCGGCCGGCCGATCTGGGCCGCGGTGCCGGTGCCGCTGCGCACGACGCCCTTGAGCACGTCGGTGACCTGGTAGGCGAGCGCGGCGGAGATGCGCCGCTCGCCCTGCGGGTGGTTGTCGATCAGCGTCTGGCCGTGCCGGCTGATCTGGGTGAACAGGATCGGCTTCTGGTAGACGCCCAGGTTGGCGAAGGTCGCGTACGCGCTGGCCATCTGGATCGGCGTCACGTTGGCGCTGCCGAGCGCGATCGAGGGGGCGTGCGACTGGGCCTCCGGGACGTCCACGCCGGCGCGCTTGGCCATGCTCACGACCTTGGAAGGGCACAGCCGCGCCATCACCCGGGCGTAGACGCCGTTGACCGAGTGCCAGGTGGCCTCGCGGAGGGGGATCTTGCCCGAGCCGTGCCCCTCGAAGTTCTCGACCTTCCAGGGGACCCCGCAGACGTCGTCGCTGGAGAAACCGCTCGACTCCCACAGCGAGTCCGGGGAGATGCCGTCGTCCATGGCGGCGGCCAGGACGAAGGGCTTGAACGAGGAGCCGGCCTGCCGCTCCGCCTGGATCGCCAGGTTGAACTTGTGGCGGCTGTAGTTGCGCCCGCCGACCATCGCGCGGACGGCGCCGTTGCGCGGGTCGAGCGAGACCAGGGCGACGTCCGGGCCCGAGGCCGGCCGCCAGGTGGCCGCCGCCCGCTCGGCCTGCTGCTGCACGGTGGTGTCGAGGGTGGTGATGATGCGCAGGCCGCCCTCGTAGAGGTTGCGGCGGCGCTCCGCCACGGTGCCGCCCAGGCGCGGGTCGTCCATGAGCTGGCGCTTGAGCGCGTCGATGAACCAGGGGTAGCGGCCGCCGGTCTCGCGCGGCGGCTGGATCTTCAGCGCTGTCCTGGTGGCCTTGGCGGCGCTGGTGGGCGACACCATGTCGAGCGAGACCATCTGCTGGAGCACGGTGTTGCGCCGCTGCACCGCCCGGTCGGGGGAGTTGCGAGGGTTGGCGCCCTCCGGCTCGCGGATGAGCCCGGCCAGGGTGGCGGCCTGGGCGAGGCTGAGGTCGGCGACGTGCCTGCCGAAGTACCCGCGGCTGGCGGCCTCGACGCCGTAGTAGCCAGCCCCGAAGTACACGCGGTTGAGGTAGGCCTCCAGGATCTGGTCCTTGGTCATCCGCTCCTCGAGCTGCGCCGCCAGCGACGCCTCCTTGACCTTGCGGACCAGGGAGCGGTCGCGGAGGTCCGGGTAGGCGTTGCGGACGAGCTGCTGGGTGATGGTGCTGCCGCCCTGGACCGTCTGGCCCTGGATCAGGTTGGCCAGCAGCGCCCGCAGGATGCCGCGGTCGTCGATGCCGTGGTGCTGATAGAAGCGCTCGTCCTCGGCCGCCAGCACGGCGTCGCGGAGCACCTGGGGCATCGAGGTCAAGGGCACGACGATGCGGTCCTGCTCGTCGTGGAGGACCTCGATGAGGTGGCCGTCGCGGTCGTAGACCTGGGTCCGCTCCGGCTGGGACAGGGGCTGGAGGTTCGCCAGGTCCGGCAGGCCGGCCGAGGCCGCCTTGACCGAGCCGCCGAGCATCGCGGCCGCCGGCAGCCCCGCAAGGGCTCCGGCGAGCAGGGTCAGCGTCAACGCCCCGGCGACCGGCCGCAGGAACCGCCGCCACGCCGGCAGGCGCGGGTCCGGCGGCGCCGCCAGTGCGCGGACGATCGGGCAGAGCGGCCTGCCCGCCGCCCGGCCGGCCCGCAGAACCCCCCGGGCTATTGCCAGCAGGGCCCCACCCAGCGCCAGCACCACCGCGTGGACGCCCCGCCCCACCGCCACCAGCCCGGCCCAGGCGGCCCGCCCGGTGGCGAGCGAGGCCGTCCTGGTCGCCCGGCCGGTGGCAAGCGACCCCGTCCGGGTGGCGCGGCCGGCGGCCATCGAGGCGACCAGGAGGGCATGGGCGGTGATGACCGAGGCGGTCCGGACGCCGTCGGCGGTGGCGGCGGCCAGGGCCCGGGACGAGTCGGCCGCCTCCGCGAGCTGGTCGGCGATGTCGGCGCGGGCGCCGGCCAGCGCCTCCTCGGCCACGCCGGCGTGCTGCCGCACCGCCAGCACGGGACCGGGCAGCTCGGCCAGGTCCATGGCCGCGGCGCCGAGCTGCCGCTCGACGGCGCGCAGCCGCCACCTGGCGAGCTGGCGGGGACCCGCGTAGCGCAGCAGGCCACCGCGGAGGAACCCGCGCGCGCGCTCCACCAGGTCGATCTCGGCGCTCGGCCACGGCGGCGCCGTCGCGGCGAGCCGTCGCTCAGCCTCGGCGCGCCGGGCCAGCAGCCGCTCGAGCGGCAGCGGACGGGACGGCTCGGCGGCGTGCTCGGCGACGATGGCGCCGAGGCGACGCAGGGCGACGCGCAGCCGCAGCCATCGGCCCGGCTGCGTCAGCAGCAGCCAGGCCGCCATACCGAGAGACCGGAGAAGGTGTGCCGCTTCCATGATCGCTGGAACGCCGGTCATGTATCGGTGCCGCGCCTGCATCCCCTCCGGTGACAGGAAGCGGTGACGGCGCGCACCGCCGGTACGTGACCGGCGTTCCAGTCGCCTGGTGAGGCCACGCTTCGCGCGACCTGGCTCTGCGCTGGGCAGCGGCGGTCTCATCAGCCCTTTCGCTTCACGACTTCCTCGGTCAGCCGGGGGACGACCTTGAAGAGGTCCCCGACCACGCCAAAGTCCGAGATGGTGAAGATCGGTGCCTCGGCGTCCTTGTTGATCGCGACGATCGTCTTCGAGGTCTGCATACCCGCACGGTGCTGGATCGCACCTGAGATACCAACTGCCACGTAAAGCTGTGGTGAAACCGTCTTGCCGGTCTGCCCCACCTGGTGCTGGTGCGGGTACCATCCGGCGTCCACCGCGGCGCGGCTGGCGCCGACGGCCGCGCCGAGCGCGTCGGCCAGCGCCTCCACCAGCGCGAAGTTGGACGGGTCCTGGAGCCCGCGGCCCCCGGAGACGATGATCTCGGCCTCGGCCACGTCGGGCCGGCCACCGCGCTCCTCCACCACGTGCTCGGTCATGCGGACCTCGGCGGGGCCCGCCTGGCGCGTCAGCTCCAGGTCGACGACCCGTGGCTCGGTGGGCGACTCCTCCACCGGGAAGGCGTTGGGTTTGACCGCCAGCACCGGCGTGCCGACGGTGACCCTGGAGTGGACGATGGTTGCGCCGCCGAAGACGTGCTGCGTGGCCACCAGGTCGCCGTCGAGGTCGACCACGTCGGCCAGCACGCCCCAGCCCTTGCGGGCGGCCAGGCGCACGGCGGCGTCCTTGCCCCCGGCGGTCGCCGCCACCAGCACCGCGACCGGCTCGGCGCGGTCGGCGGCCGCCTCCAGCGCGTCGACCACCGGCAGGGTGAGCTGGTTGGTCCAGCCCTCCCCGGTGGCCGCGTAGACGGTCCCGGCCCCGTAGCGGCCCAGGGCCTCGGTGGCCGCCTCGAGCCCGTCGCCGACGAACACCGCCGCCGGCTCGCCCAGCTCACGGGCCTTGGTCAGCATCTGGGCCGTGACCTTCTTGAGGTTCCCCTCGTCGTGCTCGACCAGAACCAGAACGCTTGCCATGTTCGCCCGCCTCCTAGATGAACTTGCGGTTGGCCAGGAACTCGGCCAGCTCCAGGGCGCCGGCGCCGTCGCCGCCGTCCTTGACCACCTGGCCGGCCTCCCTCGGCGGGCGAGGGGTGAAGTCGACCACCTCGGTGGCCGCGCCGGCGCCGCCGACCGAGCTCGCGTCGAGCTCCAGGTCGGCGAGGGCGTAGTCGGTCACCGGCCGTGACTTGGCGGCCATGATCCCCTTGAACGAGGGGTAGCGGGGCTCGTTGATGCCCTTGACCACCGACACGACCGCCGGGCCCGAGGCCTCGAGCACGTCGTAGCCGGCCTCGGTCTCGCGGTGGATGCGGATGGTGTCGCCCTCGACCTCGAGCTTCTTGGCGCCGATGAGGCCTGGCCAGCCGAGGTACTCGGCCACGGCGCCGGCCACCAGCGAGGTGCGGGCGTCGGTGGACTCCGACCCGGAGACGACCAGGTCCGGCTCGACCTTGCGGATGGCCGCCGCCAGGACCTTGGCGGTGCCGAGCGCGTCCGATCCGTGCAGGGCGTCGTCGTGCACGTGCACGGCCGAATCGGGCCCCATCGAGAGGGCCTTGCGGATCGTGGGCAGGGCCGAGGAGGGCCCCATGCACAGGACGATCACCTCGCCGCCCACCGCCTCCTTGAGGCGCAGGGCTTCCTCGACGGCGTACTCGTCCACCGGGTTCATGATCGTCTCGACCGACTCGCGGTCGAGCGTCTTGTCCGCCGGGTCGAGCCGCTTCTCCGCGGCCGTGTCCGGCACGCGCTTGACGGTGACCAGGATCTTCACGCGTCCGTCCTCCAAACATGTGGCCAACGAGCAGAAGGGCCCATCCGGGCCGCGGCCCATGATGCCGCAAACTGGCCCTGACGTGGCGCGACCCCATAGGCTCCCAGGAGGCAGCAGCTGACTCCACCAACCAAGAGGATCAATCGCCAGTGAACCGTCGACACCTCTTACGCGCGCCAGCAGCCTCGATCGGCGTCGCACCCGTCCACCTCCCGCCTCCGGCCCCGCTGACCGCCCCGGGCGAGCTGCGCGAGGACCCGCTCAGCGGGCGCCTGGCCGCGATCGCCGCCGGCCGCGCCGCCAGGCCAGAGGCGTTCCTGCGCGACGTCGGCCCCTCCCGCGGCACGCTCGGCTGCCCGTTCTGCCCGGGTCATGAGCACATGACGCCGCCCGAGGTCTGGGCGGACCGGGAGCCGGGCAGCGCGGCCGACAGCCCGGGCTGGAAGGTCCGGGTGGTGCCCAACAAGTTCCCGGCCTTCGCCGGGCCGCCGGCGGCGCCCAACCCGGACGGCGGGCTGTACCGCTCCGCCCCGAGCGCCGGAGCGCACGAGGTCGTGATCCACTCGACCGACCATGACGCCAGCCTCGCCGACCTGGAGGCCGGGCAGACGGCCCTGGTGATGAGCGCCTACCGGGCGCGGCTGCTGGCACACCGCCAGGACCCGTTCGGCTCGATCGTGGTGATCGTCAACCAGGGGCGCACCGCCGGCGCCTCGCTGGAGCACCCGCACAGCCAGCTGATCGCCACCGTCGAGCGGCCGGAGCTGGTCCGGGCCGAGCTGGAGCGGCTCGCCGGGCCGGACTGCGCGGCCTGCGCGGTGGTCAAGCGGGAGCGCGGCGGCGACCGGGCCGTCGAGGAGGCGGGCGAGCTGCTCACCATCTGCCCGTGGGCGTCGTCGATGCCCTACGAGTCGCTGCTGGTGCCGGCGGCGCACCTGCCGCGCTTCGAGGAGGGCGACACCGACGGCGACCTGCGGATCGCCGGCGCGATCGGCCGCCTGCTGCGCCGCTTCGGCGGGGTGGTCGGCGCCAGCGCGCCCTACAACCTGGTGCTGCACTCGGCGCCGCCGGGGGTCTCCGACTTCCACTGGCACCTGCACCTGCTCCCCCGCCTCACCACCTACGGCGGGTTCGAGCTGGCCACCGGGATCATCATCAACGTGGTCGACCCCGACCAGGCCGCGGCGGGGCTCCGCGCCGCCTCGCCGGAGCCGAGCCGCGCTCCCAGCCCTGGCGCCTAACGGCTCTTGAAGCTCGCCTTGCCGGGGCCGCGCTCCACGAACGAGGTCATGCCCTCGGCGGCGTCCTCGGTGGCGAACAGCGACTGGAAGGCGTGGCGCTCCAGCAACAGGCCGGCGTCGATGCCGGCGTCCAGGCCGCCGTCGATCGCCTGCTTGGCCGCGCGCAGGGCGACCCCGGGCCCCTTGGCGTAGCGGGCGGCCGCCTCGCGGGCCTTGGCGTAGACGTCCTCGGGCGGGTGGACCTCGTCGACCAGCCCGATCGCCAGGGCCTCGTCGGCCTTGCAGAAGCGGCCGGAGTAGATCAGCGCCTTGGCGCGCGAGGGGCCGACCAGCCGCGGCAGCCGCTGCGTCCCGCCCGCGCCGGGGATGATCCCGAGGAGGATCTCGGGCTGGCCGAGCTGCGCGTCGGTGGCCGCGAACCGCAGGTCGGCGGTGAGCGCCAGCTCGCAGCCGCCGCCGAGCGCGTAGCCGTTGACGGCGGCGATGACCACCTTGGGGATGCGCGCCAGGGCGGTGAACGCCGCCTGGAGATCGCCGGTGCGCGAGGAGATCTCGGCGAAGGTCCTGCCCTGCATCTCCTTGATGTCCGCGCCCGCGGCGAAGACCTTCGGGCCGCCCCAGAGCACCACCGCGCCGACCCGCTCGTCGCCGCTGACGACCCCGGCGGCCTCGTGCAGCTCGTCCTGGACCTGTGCGTTGAGGGCGTTCACCGGCGGCCGCTCGAGTTTTATGGTTGCCACTCGATCGTCTACTTCGACGGATACGAATTCCACACGGTCCTCCTCGGTCCATGTGGGGGGGAGCTCGCTCCCCCCCACGCCCCCCCAAGAGCGCCTGTGCCATGGTCCCGGGGAGGCGCGCGGTCAGCGCGGTCGCCGGGCGAGGGGCGGTATGCGCCCGAGAGCACCGCAGGCTCAGAATCGTGGGGGTTCGGTGTAGTCGCCCCAGACCTGCCTGAGCGCCGTGACCATCTCGCCCTCGGTCGCCTCCGCCCTGGCCGCCTCGACCAGCAACGGGATCAGGTTCTCGTCGGTGGAGGCCGCCCGCTGGAGGCGGTCCAGGGCCGCGTCGACCCGGTCCTGCCGGCGGGCAGAGCGGCGGCGGGCCAGCTCGGCGCGCTGCTCCCGCTCGACCTGCTCGCTGATGCGGAGGATCTCCAGCTCCTGGTCGTTGTCGGTGACGTACTTGTTCACGCCCACGATCACCTTGGCGCCCTTCTCCACCTGCTGCTGGTAGGCGAAGGCGGCGTCGGCCATCTGCTGCTGGAACCACCCCTGCTCGATGCCGGCCAGCACCCCCTCCAGCATGGAGCCGTCGCCGAACCGGTCGATGGTGGCGAACAGCTCCTCCGCGTGCCGCTCCTGCAGGTCGGTCATCTGCTCCACAAACCAGGAGCCCCCCAGCGGGTCGATCGTGGCGGCCACGCTGGTCTCCTCGGCGATCACCTGCTGGGTCCGCAACGCAATCGCCGCGGCCCGCTCGGTCGGCAACGCGAACACCTCGTCGAGCGCGTTGGTGTGCAGGCTCTGGGTGCCGCCCAGCACCGCCGACAGGGCCTCCAGGGCGGTGCGGACCACGTTGTTGTCGGGCTGCTGCGCGGTCAGGGAGACCCCGGCGGTCTGGGTGTGGAACTTCAGCTGCTGCGCCTTGGGTTCGCTGATGCCGTACCGGTCCCGCATCCAGCGGGCCCAGATCCGCCGCGCGGCCCGGAACTTGCCGATCTCTTCGAAGAAATCAATGTGCGCGTCGAAGAAAAAGGAGAGCTGCTGGGCGACCACCGCCGGGTCAAGGCCGCGGCGCTGGGCCAGTTCGATGTAGGCGAACCCATCCGCCAGGGTGAACGCCAGCTCCTGCGCCGCGGTACTCCCGGCCTCGCGGATGTGATAGCCGGAGACCGAGATCGGATGGTACTTGGGCACCTCCACCGCACAGTATTCGAGGAGATCGCCGATCAGGCGCAGATGCGGCTGTGGAGGGAACAGCCACTCCTTCTGCGCGATGTACTCCTTCAAAATATCGGTCTGCAGGGTGCCGTCCAGCTTGCCCACCTCGGCACCCTGCCGCTCCGCCGCGACCACGTACATGGCAAACAGCATCGGCGCCGGCCCACTGATCGTCATCGAGGTCGTGAGCTTGTCCAGCGGCAGCCCGTCGAACAGGATCTCCATGTCCGCAGCCGAGTCGACCGCCACCCCGCAATGGCCGACCTCACCCGCCGAGCGCGGATCGTCGGAATCGCGGCCCATCAGGGTCGGCATGTCGAACGCCACGCTCAGGCCGCCGCCACCCTGGGCGATCAGGTACCGGTAGCGGGCGTTGGTCTCCACCGCGTTGCCGAACCCCGAGAACTGCCGGATCGTCCACGGCCGCCCCCGGTACATGGTCGGGTAGATCCCCCGCGTGTACGGGAACTCCCCCGGGAACCCCAGCGAGCCGGCCAGGTCCCGCTCCGGGTCCGGGGTGGCCAGCGGCGGGACCGGCTCACCGGAGATGGTGGTGAAATCGCCGTCCCGCTCACCAGCAGCCTGGTACCGCGCACGCCAGCGAGCACGCTGCTCCTCGAGCCTGGCCTGTTGGGCCTCTCGCTCGGTCACTGGTGCCTCCTCGGGGATGGTCTGTCGACGGCCGGGTCACGACCTCTCATGATTGTAGGGGTCGCGGCGGGCTGGCCCGTGGCGGGGAGGGCGTCGTAGCCTGCGGTCATGGCAGCGGAGCGGGACCGGCTCCCCAGCGCGATCGTCCAGGCGGCCAGCGACCGGCGCGGCGGGGCGACCGAGGTCGCGCGCCGGGCGCTGGACGGGCTGCTGGAGATCGCGGGCGACCCCGGGCTGCTGGCGCTGGCGGCCGAGGTGCTGCTGGAGGGGCAGCCCGCCATGGCGCCGATCTGGCACCTGGCCGGCGCGGCCCGCTCGGACGACCCCGCCGCCGCCCTCGCCGGCCTGCGGGAACGCCTCGACCACGACGGAGCGGCGGCGGTGGAGGTGGCTGCCTCCTGGGTCCGGAAGTGGCTCGACAAGCGGCCCGGACCGGTGGCCACCGTCTCGCACAGCTCCCAGGTGAACGCCGTCCTCCAGCATCTGGGCCAGCGGGTCGTGGTCGCGGAGGCCGGCAGGCGGAACGCGGTCGTGGCGCTGGTGGGCTCGGACGCGATCGGGCCGAAGGCGCTGCTCAACGCCGCGGGGACCCGCCGGCTGGCCGCGCGCCTGCCCACCCTGGTGGTCTCGACCCCGCTGAAGCTGGTGCCGGCCGGCGTGTTCGCGCGACTGGCGGCTCCCGGCTTCGAGGTCGTGCCGCTCGACCTGGTCACCGCGGTGGCGCTCGGCCCGGAGCTGCTCGCGCCCGCCGCCGCCGGCCGCCGGGCCGCGGCGCTGGAGGGGCGTCCGCTCCGCGGGTCGACCCGCAGCAGCAGCCCGTGACAGGCGCCGGCGACCCAGATCGCCCCCGCGCCCGGGGACGTTTACCGCGGGGCGGGGCGATTCTCCTCCTTCACCCGGACGAGCAACTGCTCCGCGGCCGCGTAGGGACCGAGCTTGCCGGCGGCGACCTGCTCGGCGAGGCTGTCGAGCGCCTCGCCGTGGCCGAGCTCGCCCAGCTCGACGCGCAGGTCCGCCAGGGCGATCTCTTCGATCTCGCGGCCGGCGCGCCGCCGGCGCCGGCGCTCCAGCTCGCCGCTGGACTCCAGGTGGGCGCGGTGCGCGGCGATCCGGGCCACCAGCTCGTCGACGCCGTCGCCGCGCTCGGCCACGGTCATCAGCACCGGGACCGACCAGGGCCGCGCCTCGCCGAGGTGCAGCATCTGCCGCAGGTCGCGAGCGACGTTGCCGGCGCCGTCCTTGTCGGCCTTGTTGACCACGAACAGGTCGGCGACCTCCAGGATCCCGGCCTTGGCGGCCTGGACCGCGTCGCCGAAGCCGGGGGCGAGCACCACCAGGGTGGTGTCGGCGAGCCCGGCCACCTCGACCTCGGCCTGGCCGACGCCGACCGTCTCGACCAGGATCACCTCGCAGCCGGCCGCGTCCAGCACCCGCACGGCCTGCGGGGTCGCCCAGGCGAGCCCGCCGAGGTGCCCACGGGTGGCCATCGAGCGGATGTAGACGCCCTGGTCGAGGGCGTGGCGCTGCATGCGCACGCGGTCGCCGAGCAGCGCGCCGCCGGTGAACGGCGAGGACGGGTCGACGGCGAGCACGCCGACGGTGCGGCCGGCTCGGCGGTAGGCGGCCACCAGCGCGTCGCCGAGCGTGGACTTGCCGACCCCGGGCGAGCCGGTGAGGCCGATGACCTCGGCCTGCCCGGTGCCGGGATTGAGGGCGTCGGCGACCTCGCTGAGCTGCTCGCGGTCGCCGTCCTCGACCATCGAGATCAGCCTGGCGACCGCGCGGCCGTCGCCGGCCCGCAGCCGCTCGGCCAGCTCGGCGATGTCATCGGTTCGACGCCGGCGCACGGAGCGGGGTCACCCCGCCACGCGCAGCAGCAGCGCGTCCCCCTGGCCACCGCCGCCGCACAGCGCGGCCGCGCCGAGCCCGCCGCCGCGGCGGCGCAGCTCCATCGCCAGGGTCAGCGCCAGCCGGGCGCCGCTGGCGCCGATCGGATGGCCGAGCGCGATGGCGCCGCCGTTGACGTTGACGATCTCCGGGTCGAGGTCGAGGTCGCGGGTCGACTGCACCGCCACCCCGGCGAAGGCCTCGTTGATCTCCACCAGGTCGAGGTCGGCGACGCGGACGCCCGCCCGGGCGCAGGCGTCCTGGATGGCGCGGGAGGGCTGGGAGTGCAGGCTCGGGTCGGGCCCGGCCACGGTGCCGTAGGCGACGATCGAGGCCAGCACCGGCAGGCCCTCGGCGGCGGCGCGCTCGCGTGAGGTGACCACCACGGCGGCGGCGCCGTCGGAGATCTGCGAGGCGTTGCCGGCGGTGATGGTCCCCTCGGGCGAGAACGAGGGGCGCAGCCTGGCGAGGCCCTCCGGGGTGGTGCCCGGCCGGATGCCCTCGTCCTGGTCGACCAGCAGCGGGTCGTCCTTGGGCCGCGGCACCCGCACCGGGGTGATCTCCTCGCGGAGCGCGCCCTTGGCGGCGGCGGCGGCGCGCTCGTGCGAGCGGGCCGACCACTCGTCCTGCACCGCCCGGTCGATGCCGAGCCGGGCGTTGACCCTGTCGGACATGCCGCCCATGTGGACGTTCTCGAAGGCGTCCCAGAGCCCGTCGTGGATCATCGAGTCGACCAGCTCGGCGTGGCCCATGCGCGCGCCCCAGCGGGCCTTGGGGACCAGGTAGGGCGCGCCGCTCATCGACTCCATGCCGCCGGCGACCAGCAGCTCGGCCATGCCGAGCTCCACGTAGAGCGCGGCGGTGGCGATCGCGTTGGTGCCCGACAGGCAGACCTTGTTGACGGTGAGGGCCGGGACGGTCATCGGCACCCCGGCGCGGGTGGCGGCCTGGCGCGCGGTGATCTGGCCCTGGCCCGCCTGGAGCACGTGGCCCATGACCACGTGCCGGACCGCGTCCGGCGAGATGCCCGCGCGCTCGCAGGCCGCGGCGATCGCCACGGCGCCCAGCTCGACCGCTGGCAGCGACGAGAGCGCCCCGCCGAAGCGGCCGATCGGCGTGCGGGCACCGGCGCAGATGACAGGTTGCGTGCGCTCGAACATGCGCCAAATCCCCCTGGCTGTCGGAGTCTGATCGAGTCTACCGCCCGGCCGAGCCGGTACCCTCATGCCATCGTGCGACTCGGCTTCGTTCACGCCTGCGAGCAGAACCACCAGCGTCTGTCGATGGTCGGTGGTGGCTCGGTGGTGCAACTGCGCTCCGGCAAGGCGGTGACCAACCCGCTGGACCCGGTGTTCGTCTTCAACTTCGTGTTCGGTGTGCGGACGGCGTTCGACCTCGACGCCGCAGCGCAGGCGTTCCGCGCGGCCGGGCGCGACTACGTGCACGTGCTCGCCTCGCCGTCGTCCCGGCCGGAGCTGCCGGCCGAGCTGGAGCGGCTCGGCTTCCGCAAGGTCGAGTCGCAGGCCTACCACCGCGCCCGCGGCACGGGTGCGGGCGCTCCGGGCCTGCTGGAGCTGGGCACCGGCCAGCACGAGCAGTTCCTGGAGATCTACCACTCCGCCTGGAAGGTCGACGGGCCCTCGCCGCGCGACGAGGCGGTGCGGCGGCGGCTGGAGGACCCGCGCGCCCGCGCCTTCCGCAGCGCCGACGCCGGCGGGGTGCTGCTGCTGTTCTCCGACGGCCCGACCACCCAGCTCGTCCATCTGGCCGTGGCCGCCGGCGCGCAGGGCCGCGGCCTCGGGCGCCGCATGCTGGAACTTGCCCCGGGGCTGCTCCCGGAGGGTCGCCCGCTGTGGCTGTTCACCGAGCTGGGTGGCGGCGGCGACGCGACCGCGGCCGGCACCCGTGGCTGGGAGCCCTCCCATACCGCGGACGACTGGATGCTGGATCTTCCGGGCTAGTCGTGGGCTAGTCGGGGCGCCGAGGGCGCCGCCTCCTTCGAGCGAAAGGACCGCAGCATTGGAGCTGAACCGTCTGGACCACGTCGGCATCGCCGTGAGCGACCTGGCCGCCGGGCGCGCGTTCTACGAGGGCGTCCTCGGCCTGGTGGCCGCTCACGAGGAGGTGATCGAGGACCAGGGGGTGCACGAGGTCCTGTATCGCGCGGGCGACGTCTGGGTGCAGCTGGTCGCGCCGCTGGGGCCGGACACGCCGGTGGGGCGCTTCCTGGCCAAGCGTGGCGAGGGGTTGCATCATGTGGGGTACTCCGTCGCAAACGTCTCGACCGCCCTGAGTGAGCTCCGGGCTGCTGGCGTGGAGACGATCGACGAGGGCCCCCGGATCGGATCTGGCGGCACCACGGTCGCCTTCGCGCATCCGAAGTCGGCGCACGGCGTGCTGATCGAGCTCGTCGAGGAGGGAAGCGGGCACCGCGGATCATGAACGGCGAGGCGGAACCGGAGCGGGCGACCGGCGAGAGCCGGGAGGCGACGCTACCCCCGCCTGAGGCCCCGCCGCCTTCCCGGGACCCGACCCTGCCGCCGGCGCTGAGCAAGCCGGACCGGGTGCAGTCCCGGATCCGGGTCGGCGCGCTGTACCGCTGGGGGTTCTTCGCGGGCCTGGGCCTGCTCTCCTCGCTGGCGGCCGCGCTGGTGGTCTACTCGGTCAGGGACATCCTGCTGCGCGTGGTGGTGGCGGTGTTCCTGGCGGTGAGCCTGGACCCGGCGGTGCGCTGGCTGACCGCGCGAGGCGTGCGGCGAGGGCTGGCCGTGGCCATCATCTTCACCGTCTTCCTCGCCATCCTGGCCGCGTTCCTGATGTCGGTGATCCCCCCGCTGGTGAACCAGTTCGGCCAGCTCGTCCGCCACTTCCCGGACTTCCTCCAGAGCCTCCAGGACCGGTCGGCGCAATTCCGCGAGCTCAACACCCGCTTCCAGCTCTCGTCCCGGATCGAGGACGTGCTCGGCCAGCTCCCGGCGCGGGTCACCGGTGGCGTGCTCGGCGTCACCAGCCAGGTGTTCGGCGCGGTGGTGTCGTTCCTGACGGTGGTCGTGTTCACCGTCTACTTCCTGCTCGACCTGCCGCGACTGCGCCACGGCGTGGTGCGGCTGTTCCCGGTCGACCGGCGCGAGCGCTACGGCCGCGTGGTCGACATCATGGTCAACAAGGTCGGCGACTACATGATCGGCCGGCTGGCGATCGGCTTCATCGCCGGCGTGGTGGCGTTCGCCGGCCTGTCGGCGCTGGGCGTGCCCTACCCGCTGCCGCTGGCCATCTTCATCGCGCTGCTCGACCTGATCCCGCTGATCGGCCACCCGATCGGCTCCGTCGCGGCGCTGATCGTCGCCCTGATCACCAAGGACCTCTGGCCGACGACCGTGCTGCTGGCGATCATCTTCCTGGTCTACCAGCAGATCGAGAACTACTTCATCGGGCCGCGGGTGCTGCGCCACTCGGTGGACATCTCCGCGGCCGCGGTGCTGCTGGCAGCGCTCATCGGCGCGGCCATCCTCGGCGTGGTCGGCGCGCTGGTGGCCATCCCGATCGCGGCGGCGCTCAAGGTCGTGCTGGTGCAGCAGATCGACCACTACGAGGCGAAGGCGGCCGACGACGCGCCCCGGTCCTACCTGCCGCGGCGGCGCAGGCGTCCTGAGCCCGAGCCGCCCGAACCGGTCGAGCAGCCCACCGCCGCCTCGACCGCCGAACCCAGAGCACCCCAGAGCGCCGAGCGAACGTGAGCGAAGGGGGCAAGGGCCGGTCCTCCCCTGCCCCCCTCGCGCTATTCGGCTCCGTTGGGGGTGTTCGGAACCGCGACTAGCCCGAGAGTACTAGATGCATTGCGACGTTGTCACCACTTCTTGCGCAATTAGATCCAAAGCGGGGCAAGGAAATCGAGTAGGCCTTCATTGACGAGCTCGGCCTGCTCCAAATTGACCAGATGTCCGGCGTCGGGCACCTGGATCAGGCGGGCGTCGCGGATCTCGGCCGCCATCTGGACGCTCTCGTCGGGCGCGATCAGCTCGTCCTCCATGCCCGTGATCACCAGCGTGGGCACGCTGATCTGGCCGAGGACGGCGGTGGCGTCGGGCCGCTCCGCCATGCCGCGCTGCGCGGCGGCGACGCCGCGGGGGTCCTGGTCGAGGATGGTCTCCGTGACCCGCTCGGCCAGCTCGGGCTGCTGCTCGCGGGTGGTCTTGCCGAGCAGCCGCGGCACCATCGCCCCTGGCAGGAAGCCCACGCCCTCGGCGAGCACGCGCTCGGCCATGGCGAGCCGGGCGGCCCTGGCGTCGTCGCTGTCCGCGCCCGCCCGGGTGTCGCAGAGCACCAGGCCGCCGAGCCGCTCGGGGTGCCGCCTGGCGAAGGCCAGCGCGACATAGCCGCCCATGGACAGCCCGCACAGGACCGCCCGCTCCAGCTCGCGCTCGTCCAGCAGCTCGGCGATGTCGTCGGCGAGCAGGTCCATGGAGGTGACCTCGACCGCCGCCTCGCGGGCGGCGCCGAAGCCGCGAAGGTCGGGGACGATCGCCTGGTAGCCGCCGAGCGCCTCGACCTGTGGAAGCCACATGCGACTGTCGAGCGGGAAGGCGTGCAGCAGCACCACCGGCGTGCCCTCGCCGTACACCGTCACCGGCGGCGCCATCGGCCGCGGCGGCCCCGCCGGCTCGGGCGCCGGCTCCTCGGCCGCGGGCTCCGGCACCTCCTCGGGCGCTGACGACTCGTCGTTGGGGTGGGACATGGGCGGCTTCTCCTCGGGCGGCGGTCAGGGACGGAGTCGCGGCAGCGCGGGTGGCGCGTCGAGGCCGAGCGAGCGGAGGAACAGCGCGAGCAAGCCGGCCGTGAAGCCCCACACCACGACGCCGTCGACCCAGAACACCGGACTGGCGAGATCGGGCGCCCGCCCGCGCAGGTCCGCGTCGCCGACCAGCCGCTCCAGCGGCATCGTGCCGTGGTTGGACGGGTCCGCGAGCTGGCGCAGGGTGGGACGCAGGATGCCGGCGACCTCACTCGGGTTGGGACGCAGCGGCGAGCGCCCGTCCCACAGCCCGACCACCGGCAGGACGTCGAAGTTCGAAACGGGGATGTAGGAGCGGTCGAGGCTGCCGAGCACCCGGACGCGGCCCGGGTCCAGCCCGACCTCCTCGTCGGCCTCACGCAGCGCGGCGGCGACGCCATCGGGGTCGCTCAGCTCGACCGCGCCGCCGGGCAGGCCCACCTGGCCGGCGTGGGTGCGCATGGAATCGGGCCGCTGCACCAGCACCAGCTCCAGGTCGTCGGCGCCCTCCACGGGCGACAGCGCCAGCAGCACCGCCGCGGGCACCCCACGCGGATCGGCCGGCGAGGAGAACTCCAGCTTCTCCACCAGCTCCAGCAGCAACCCGTCCGAGCTCATCCGCTCAGGATAGGACCGCTCACGCCAGGCCTCCGCCATCGACCACCAGGGTGATGCCGGTGATGTAGCTGCCGGCGTCGGTGGCCAGCAGCAGCAGCGGGCCGGCCAACTCCTCCACCTCGCCCCAGCGGCCCATCGGCACGCCCTCGACAGTCGCCCGGCTGGTCACCGGATCCGACCAGAGCCGGCGGGTCAGCTCGGTCCGCACCCAGCCGGGAGCCAGGCAGTTGACCCGGATGCCGAGCGGGGCGGCCTCGACGGCCAGCGTGCGCGTCATGCCGATCAGGCCGGCCTTGGCGGCGCCGTAGACCCCGATGGTCGGGCTCGACGACAGGCCCGCCACGCTGGCCACGTTCACGATCGCGCCGCCGCGGGGCATGCGCGGCAGCGCCGCCCGGCACGCCAGGAAGGGGCCGCGCAGGTTCAGGTCCATGACCTTGTCCCAGCCGGCGGTCCGCGTGTCCGCCAGCGCCGCGAAGAACTGCTGCCCGCCGGCCACGTGGATCAGCACGTCCAGCTTGCCGGAGAGCCCCGCGGCCCGCGCCACCACGGCCTCGACCGCGGCCTCGTCGGCGGCGTCGGTCGGCGCCACCAGCGCCTCGGGCGCGCCCGCCTTGCGGGCCGCGGCCGCCACCTCCTCGAGGTCGCCGGTGGAGCGGGCAGCCAGCACCAGGCTGGCCCCCGCCTGCGCGCAGACCAGCGCGGCCTGCCTGCCGATCCCGCGGCTGGCCCCGATGACCAGGACGGTCCTCCCGTCCAGCCGGAACCTCGCCTCCGGCGGCATGGCGTCGCTCTCGATTGCCATGCGATCCCTCCTCGTTCCCTCAGCCACCGCCCGAGGAGCGCCGCCGGCGCCGGCGCTCCCCAGCCCGTTCCAGCTCCGCGAAATGCCGGTTCCAGCAGGCTCGATGCCAGTGGCGGCGCTGCTCCGGGCTGCCTTCCGGCCACACCACCAGGTGCAGCGTGCGGGGGAAGATCTCCTGGTCGCAGCCGGGGCAGCGGTAGGTCTTGAGCGCCCGGTAGGGCTGCACCACCCGCAGGTGCCAGCCGTCCGCCACCCCCTCAAGCGCCCTCGGCTCGCCGCGGAACCGCCAGCCGGAGCCCTCGTCGAACGCCATCGCGGCCGCGCTCACCCGGCGGGCCCGGCGCCGCCCTCGCCGGAGTCGTCCTGGGCGCCGCCGAGCGGGCGCGGGCCAGCGTCGTCGAGGCCGAGCAGGCGGGCGGCGTTGTCGCGGGCAAAGCGCCGGAAGGTCGACGGTGCCAGCCGCTGCTCCCACTCGGCCAGCACCTTCTCGGCGCTGAAGAAGGGCGCGTCGGAACCGAACAGCGCTCGGTCCACCAGCCGCCCCTCGATCTCGCGGATCACCTCGTCCGGGACGTAGCGCGGCGCCCAGCCCGACAGCTCCAGGTACACGTTGGTCTTGTGGAGCGCGATGGCGATCGCCTCCAGGTGCCACGGCCAGCCGAAGTGGGCCATGATCACCGGCACCTCCGGGTAGCGGGCGGCCACGCCGTCGAGGTGGATCGGCCGCGCGTAGGCCAGCTCGACGCCCTGGCCGCCGGGCATGCCCGCGCCGATGCCGCTGGTGCCGGTGTGGAACAGGCAGGGAGCCCGGTAGATCGCCGCCCGCTCGAACAGATCGGACCAGCGCGGGTCGTCGGGGCGGAAGGCCTGCATCGACGGGTGGAATTTGTAGCCGATCAGGCCGAGTTCCTCGTGGCCGCGGCGCATCTCGCGCAGGGCGCTGGCGCCCTTCCACGGGTCGATGCCGGCGAAGCCAACGAAGCGGTCCGGGAAGCGGTGCACGATCTCGGCGACCAGGTCGTTGGAGAGCCGCGGGAGCCGCGTGGCCGTCTCCGCGTCCCAGCCGAGCAGCACGCCGACGCAGTCGATCGCCTCGTAGCTGGCTGCCAGCTCTTCCGCGGTCTGCAGGACGATCTGGCTGCGGAAATAGCGCTCAGCCGGCTCACGGTAGGGGCCGAGGCTCCCCTCCACCCATTGCGGGAGGGGAAGATGGACATGGAGGTCGACGGCACGCACGGCGCGAGTGTACCCGTCAGAGGGGAGGGATCACGACGAACCGCTTCGAGGACGCCATCGCGCGTGAGCTGTCCACCCGGGTCAGGGCGCGCACCCGGACGGTGCGGGCGCTGGCGCGCTGGGCCGCGGCGGCGCTGCCGCCGGGCGCGATGGTCGCCGACGGCGTCGCGCTGGTGCTGGAACGGCTCGGCGACGGCGACCCCGACGAGCTGGCGGCCGAGGTGATGGCCGAGGTCCCCGACCGGTTCGGCCGCAACTGGCAGTCAGGCCCCGCCCATTAGCTGGCGGCGCCTGGCAGGCTGGCCCGAGGCAGCGGCCGCAGCTCCGGGAAGGGCGAGCGCTCCGAGCGGTACCTGGCCGTCGCCAGCGACCAGTCGTAGTTGCCGCGCAGGAGCTGCCGCATGCCGGCGACGTAGCGGACGACCGCCCGCGGCGGAGATCGCTCCAGGATCTCGCCTTCGAGCGCGACCAACTGCCTGGTGTACTCGTTGATCAGCGCCACGACCCGGTGGACCGCCAGCTCGAACGGCAGCGAGCGGCGCACCATCAGCACGTGCACCAGGTTGTTGGGGTTGCCGTGCCGCAGGACCTCTTTCTCGTAGGACATGAGGTCGTTGGCGTAGGCGAGCGCGCGGGCGCAGAGCTGCCGCATGGCCGGCAGCGGCTCGGCCGCGTGGACCTCGTCGCTCAGGCTGAGCCCGGCGGCCAGCTCGATGAGGTCGATGCAGGTGTGCACCGCCGAGTCGTGCTCCCGCTGCACGAGGTAGGGGTCGATGTCTGGCACCACGCCCCGGGCCCAGTTGGCGTTGGCGGGCAGCACGCCCTTGTGGAGGTAGCTCTCGGCCGATCCGGCGAAGCGCCGCAGCCAGCGCTCCCCCGCCGGCGCGACCGCCAGCAGGCGCCGGCGGATCTCCCGCGTGAAGCGGGCCAGCGGCGGCGCGCCCACCGGGGGATCGGCGCCGCGCAGCACGCCCGTGCACAACGCCATCAGCTCCCTGGCGGCGAGGTGATCCCAGGACGCCTGGACGTTCTCGTCGTAGGAATCGTCGAGGAAGAACAACCAGGCGCACCAATCGCTGCACGCGATCATCGCCTCCAGCCCGGCGGTCGGGTAGAAATAGGTCGCCGAAGAGGCGAACGCATAGAAGCGGCGCAGATCGAAGTGCTTATCGATCAGGCCGAAGCGGCTGGCGGAACGCCGCGTCGCCTCGATGGCGGCCGGCGCCAGCGGGTTCTCGATCGTCTGGCGTTCGGGCAGGTAGAGGTCGGAAAGGCTGAGAAGCGGGTGGTCGGCGGGGCCCACGCTCGCTCCCTCCTCTTGCACCTATCGTGCGGACGAGGGCACGCGGCACGGCTCCAGCGCTCTCAGAGCATGAAACGGGAGGGCGGTGGAACCGTTCGCGGCGGAATTTCACATCAGAAAATACAGGAACGGGTGGTGATCCTGGTCGAAGGTAACATGCACCGATCCTGCCGGTAAAGGCCTGACCTGCCAGCGATGCCGACCTGCCGCAGTCCCTCTCATCATCTGGAATGAGAAATTGACTTGCTGAAACCGGCGGGAATTTCGGTCAGCGAAATAGGCCGCTCCGGCGAGCGGCGTCCCACGGCGCCCCTAGCCGCGGTCGTAGTCGTAGAACCCCCGGCCCGTTTTGCGACCGAGGTCGCCGGCCTCGACCATGCGGGCGACGCTCTCCGGCGGGAGGAACTTGGGGTCGCGGGTGCCGAGGTAGATGTTCATGGCCGCCTGGTAGAGCACGTCGACGCCGGTCAGGTCGAAGGTCGACAGCGGGCCCATGGCCCAGCCGAACCCCAGCCGGCAGGCCGTGTCCAGGTCCTCGGCGCTGATCACGCCCTGCTCCAGCAGCCGCGCCGCCTCCATCCCGACCGCGGCGATGATCCGCGTGGTGACGAACCCGGCGATGTCGCGCTGCACCACCACGGTGGTCTTGCCGCACGCCTCGGCGAACGCCTTGGCGCGGGCGAGCGTCTCGTCGGAGGTCCGCCGCCCCCGCACCAGCTCGCACAGGGCCATCATCGGCACCGGCGAGAAGAAATGGGTGCCGACCACCGACTCCGGACGCCCGGTGGCGGCGGCGATCGCGGTGATCGGGATCGCGCTGGTGTTGGTCGCCAGCACCGCCCCCTCGGGAGCGAGCTTGTCCAGCCTGCGGAACACCTCGCGCTTGACCTCGATCTCCTCGAAGACCGCCTCGACGACCAGCTCTGCCTCGGCGGCGGCATCCAGGTCGGTGGTGGTCGAGATCCGTTCGAGCGCCTCCGTCCGGGCTTCAGGGGCGATCCGGCCTTTCGCCTCGAACCGGGCGAGGGAGTCCTCGACCTGCCTGCGGCCGCGGCTCAGCGCGCCGTCGCTCACGTCCTGGAGCGTCACATCCTGACCGGCAACCGCCGCGACCTGCGCGATTCCCGCGCCCATCAGGCCCGCACCGACCACCACCAGCTTCCCGGCCACGACTTGCCTCCTTGGTCCCCGCGCCTTCCGCACCGGTCACTAGCGTCGCACAGAACGGGGGGTTCGCAGATAGGGGGTGGGCTCCAGCGCGCTCCAGGCCAGCGTCATCACCAGCGCGAGCCCGCTGCCGGCGGCCGCGGTCACGCCGGTGTCGTTGAGCAGGATGAGCAGGGCCGAGCCGATCGCCCCCACGCCGACCACCCGGCGAACCCACTCCGGCACGCCGGCCAGCAGGGCGGGCGGCCGCACGCTGGACAGGCCGGCGAAGGCGACCAGCAGCGGCCCCCACCACGCCCAGAAGTTCGTGGCCAGGAGCCCGAAGTTGCCGCCGAGCTGGTGCCCCACGGCGCGCAGCGCGGCGCCGGGATCGCTGCCGAGGTCCTGGGCCGCGCGGCTCCCGTGGGTGGTCTCGCCCAGGAGCAGCGCCACCCCCACGACGATCCCGGCGGCGGCCACCACCGCGGCGACGGACAGCCACAGGACTCTGGTGGGGCTCGGACGGGCGCGGCCGAGCAGCAGCAGGGCCGCGGCGGCGCTCAGCATCGCGGTGAGGGCGCCGCCCACGTCGGCGCCGAGGCCCGGCAGCCCGTCGACCACGGCCAGCCCGGCCAGCAGCGCGCCCACCGCCCACGCCGGCAGCCGCCGGAAGGCCACCACCAGGAAGATCCCGGCGAGCGCGTGCGCGAAATAGCCGTTGCCGAGCCCGTAGAACCGCTCGCCGTCGAAGGCGCTGTTGCCGAGCAGCGGCCGGGAGAGCGCTTCGCCGCCCCCCAGCAGGTCGAGCACCACCAGCACCGTCAGCAGCGCCCCCAGCAGCGCGGGCGCGGCCCAGCCGCGCGCGCCGCCGGGGCGGGCGAGCCGCCAGGCGGCGAAGGTGAGGACCCCGGCGGCGGCGAGGCCGAGCACCAGCCAGGCGACCCAGGCGGTGGGCGCCACCACGCTGGCGATCAGGTAGCCCGACGGTATCGCCAGGCTGACCAGCACCAGCGCCCGTCCCAGGTGCCCGGCCGGCCCCGCGACCGCACCGACCCACCCCGGGCGCCGCGCCGTCAGCAACGCCACCAGGCAGGCGGCCAGCGCGACGGTGCCGAGCACCGCGTACAGGACCACCGCCAGCGTCCGGGCGCTGACCAGGGCGCCCACCTGGCGGTCGAGATGGCCGACGAAGGCCAGCGGGTCAGCTCGCGGGAGCGAGTGGATCGGGGAGCCCTGGGTGCCCTCCGTCGATCCCGTGAGGGTCGGGCGCACGTCCTGGAACGCCACCAGGCCGGCGCGGCGGGTCGAATCGGAGGTCGCCACCCCTGGCGGCCCCAGCGGATCGCCGAGCGCCAGCAGCGGGGCCATGCGCGCCCGCCCCGGCGGCGATTCCAGCCCGACGACCAGCACGCGGGCACGCGCGCCGCCCGGCGCCTGGACCCGGTCCAGCACGCGGTCCGCCGCCGCCGCGTCGGGCACGGCGATCACCAGCAGTTCCCCGGACACGCTCACCAGCGGCCCGGTCTCCGGGAGCGGGTCGGCCGTGGGTGGCGCGCCGGCGCCGCCGATCCCCAGCAGCCCGGCCGCCGCCATTCCCGGGCCTGCCAGCACCCGGGTCGGCGGCAGCTGGCCGAAGGTCGCGTCCGGGTTGGCCCTGCGCATCCGGTCGGCAGCGGCCTCGCCGCCGTCGCTTCCCGACGCCCCGACCGCGCCCTCCAGCGCGCTGGCGTCGACCGGCCGCCCCGCCGCCAGCGACAGCACCCGGTCCGCGAGCGAGGCGTCGGCGGGCAGGGTGGAGATCAGCCCGGCGCTCACCGCCCCGCCACGGCCGACGGCGGCCGCCGCCGCCTGGTCCCAGGTCCACTGGCGCACCAGCACGACCACACCGGCCGGCGAGCCGGCGAGCCGGGAGCGGTGTGGCGCAGGGGCGGCCTGGGCCGGCCCCGCAAGCCATGCGGCCGAGGCGAGCGCGGTGACCAGCAGGACCGCACGCACGCCGCGACGAGTCCTCATCACGGGGATTCTACTCGGGAGCGCTGCACAAGTAGTCTGGGGAGATGGACCCTACCTGGGAGCGAGGCGACGACCCGGTGGCCGCCGCCGCGGCACGGCTGGCGGACGCGGGCCGCATCGTGGTCTTCACCGGCGCCGGCGTCTCCACCGACTCCGGCATCCCGGACTTCCGCTCGCCGGAGGGCATCTGGCGCCGCTACGATCCCCGCCAGTTCACCTACCAGCGCTACCTCAGCGACCCGGAGGCCCGCCGCCAGTCCTGGCGGCTCCGCCGCGAGTTCCAGGCGATGCGCCCGCTGCCCAACCCCGCGCACCTCGCCTGCGCTCGGCTGGCCGAGGCAGGGCGCTTGGAGGGCGTGGTGACCCAGAACATCGACGGGCTGCACGGCGATGCCGGGCTGGCCCCCGAGCTGATCTGCGAGCTGCACGGCAACGGCCGCTGGGTGGCCTGCCTGTCCTGCGGTGACCGCATGCCCATGGCGGCGGCGGTCGCGCGCGTCGACGCCGGCGAGGAGGACCCCGCCTGCCGGCAATGCGGCGGCATCCTCAAAGCGACCACCGTCTCCTTCGGCCAGTCGCTGCCGCCCGCCGCCTGGGCGCGCGCCGAGGCGATGACGTCGAACTGCGACGCCTTCCTGGCGGTCGGCTCCTCGCTGGTGGTCCACCCGGCGGCCAGGCTGCCGGAGCTGGCCAGCGAGAAGGGCGCCACGCTCCTGATCATCAACCGGGAGCCGACGCCGCTGGACCCGCTGGCCGACCTCACCCTGCACGGCGAGTGCGGGGTCCTGCTGCCCGCTCTGGTCGACGCCCTGCTGGAGCCCAGGTGAGCCCGCGGCCGCGGCTGCTGGTGATCCAGTTCGAGGCGAGCTGCCCGCCCGGCCTGCTCGCCGACGCGGCCGCCCGGGCCGGCGTCGACCTGGAGGTGATCGCCACCGACCGGGACCAGCAGGTCCCCGGCGACCTCGGCGACGCGGCCGGGCTGGTGCTGCTCGGCGGCAGCATGGACGTGTCGGACGCGCCCGACCACCCGGCGCTGGGCGCCGCGATGGCGCTGATCCGGCTGGCGGCCGCCCAGGACATCCCGGGGCTGGGCATCTGCCTCGGTGGCCAGCTCGCCGCCCACGCGCTCGGAGGCCGGGCCTACCGGTCGCCGCGAGGTCCCGAGTACGGCTGGATCCCGCTGGCCTTCACCCGCAGCGGGCGCGCGGACCTGGTGCTCGGCGCGCTGGACTCCGACGTGGAGGTGTTCTCCTCGCACCATGACGTCTTCGACCTGCCACCAGGCGCCGACCTGCTGGCCTGGGGCGGCCACTCGCCCAACCAGGCGTTCCGGCTCGGCAGCGTCCTGGGCCTCCAGTTCCACCCCGAGGTCGACGCCGCGCTGGTGGCCGCCTGGTACGACCAGACCAGCCCGCCGCCGCCGCTGCCCAAGCAGACGGTGGTCAGCGACGCGCGGCGCAACGCGCCACGGGCACGGCGGGTGCTCGACGCCTTCTGCCGGCTGGCTGCTAGCCCCGGACCGAGCCCGCTTCCGCGATCGCGCTCACGATCGTCTTGATCGATGCGCCCTTGACCAGCACCTCGGCCGCACCCGCGCCCGTCATGGCCTTGTGCAGGGCCTCATCCTCGTAGGCGGTGAGGCCGACGACCCGGACACCGGGGCAGTGGCCGGCCAGCCAGGTGGTGGCCCTCGGTCCTGACATGCCGGGCATGCGGATGTCCATCACCACCACGTCGGGTTCCAGCTCCATGGCGGCCCGGCAGGCCTCGTCGCCGTCCATCGCCTGGCCGACCACCTCCATGCCCCGATCGTCGAGCGCCTCCGCCAGCGCCTCCCGCAGGGTCGCGTTGTCATCGACCACCAGGACCTTGATCACTCTGACACTCCGATCTTCCTCGGTATGGCAACCCTCAGCTCGGTGCCCTCGTCCGGAGTCGCGTCGATCTTCACGTCGCCCCCAGCGGTGGCCGCCTGCTCCAGCATCGAATGCAATCCCAGGTGGCCGCCGCGCATCGCCTGCTGCAGCACGTCGCTGACCTCGAAGCCGACGCCGTTGTCGCGGACGACGCCGACCACCAGGCCCTCGGTGGGGCAGCCGCGCACCTCCACCTCGACACGGGTGGCGCGGGCGTGCTTGCGAACGTTGCGGAGCGCCTCCTGGAGGGTCCGGAACAGCAGGGTCTCGACGGGCTCGTCGAGGCGGCCCTGCAGCTCCCAGACGAGCCTGGTGGAGATCCCGTCCTCCTCCAGCGCGTCGAGCTGCTGGCGCAGCGCCGGCTGGAGGCCCCGCTCGTCCAGCAGTGGTGGGCGCAGGTTGAGCATGGTCTGGCGAGCCTTGGCCATGGCCGATTCGAGCGTGGCGCGGAGCTTGGCGTGCAGCTCCGGATTGCGCTCCGGGTCGGTCTCGGCGACGCGGTCGGCGTGCAGCAGGGCGGCGGCCAGCACCTGGATGGTGTCGTCGTGCAGCTCGGTGGCGAGCTTCTTGCGCTCCTCCTCCCGGGCGGTGAGCACCTTGGCGAGCAGCCGGGTCTGGTTCTCCCGGTGGTCGAAGACCTCTTTGTAGAGCAGCACGTTGTCGATCGCGGCGCTCAGGTAGACCGCGACCTCCTCGAGCAGGTCGAGGGTGTCGTGGTCGTACATGCCCGGCTCGGCGTGACCGAGCCCGATCACGCCGAACGCCTCGCCCCTGGCCATCAGCGGGGCGGTCACCACCGAGGCGATGCTGCCGTCCTCGAGCCCGGCATGGGGACCGTAGGGCGAGTGCACGCGGATGTCGTCGAGCACGTAGCCGCGCCGGTTGCGGATCGCCCACATCGGCCCGCTGTCCCGCGGCAGCGGCTCGCCGACGCGGAAGTCGATGCTGTCGGTCAGCCAGACGGCCAGGCACTCGCCCGAGTTCCCCGCCGGGCGCTCCAGCGCGATGCCCGAGATGGTGAAGGGGATCAGGTCCCGCAGCGCGTGCTCCCAGGACGCGCAGATGGTCTGCACATCCGCCTCCTCGACGCCCTGCGAGGTGCAGCGCAGCACCTCGTTCATGGCCGCCAGACGCTTCGCCCGCTTGTCGGCGGCCGCGTGGACGTCGGCGTTGTGGAGCGCGACCTGGGCGTTGGCTGCGAACAGCTCCACCACCCGCAGGTCGTCGGGCTTCCAGCGCGCCTGGCCGGGGCCCTGGCGGTACAGCACCAGGATGCCCTCCAGGGCGTGGGGGCCGACCAGCGGCACGGCCAGCACGTACTCGTCGACGAGGTCGTCGTAGTCGCCGACCCGCCGCGGCTTCAGCGTGGGGTCGTCGCTGGCGGCCTGGTTGTAGACCACCGGCTTGCCGGTCTCGGCGACCCGCCCGCTCAGGCCCTCGCCGTAGGGGATGCGCATGGCGAGCTTGCGGTCGGCGTAGGGGCCCTGGGTGAACACCGGGACGACCACCCGGTCCGCTTCGTCGACCAGCCCGATCAGCAGCTCGGTGTGGGGCACCAGGCGCTGGAGCTCCACCGCGATCTGCTCCAGCACCTCGCGGCGGTCGGTGCCCCGGTTGAGGGCGGCCGCCACGTTGATCAGCGCTTCCTCGAGATCCTCCCGACTCCCCGCGCCGGCGATCGGCTCGGCACTGGTCATCGCTCACCGCCCTCCCCGCCTCGTTCGGAAGCGCCACAATACCGCAATCGGCGCCAGCGAGTACACAGCGAACGAAGGGGGCGAGGGACCCCTCGCCTAGCTGGCGGCGAGTCGCCGGCGGACCTCGGCCTTGGCCTCCTCGACCCTGGCTTCCGCGTCGCGGCCCTCGGCGTGCAGCTCCTCGGCCCGGCGATCGAAGGCGGCCGGGTCCTCGCCGCTCAGCTCGTCCTGGAGCAGGGCGTGCTCCGCCAGGATGTCGACCCTGGTCTCCTGGCCGAGCTCGCCGACGTGCAGGAAGCCGCCGTCGACCACGACGGCGGTGCGCTGGCCACCCGCCTCGATGTAGACCGCGCCGATGTCCAGGGCCGCCAGGGTCGGCGCGTGCCCCGGCAGGATGCCGAGGTCGCCGGCAACCGAGCGGGCGACCACGAAGTCGGCGTCACCCGCCCAGACCTCCCGCTCGGGCGTGACCAGGTGCAGGTCCAGCGGCACCGGCCTACTCCCCCTCTCCGCCGAGCCGCCTGGCCTTCTCCTGGGCCTCCTCGATCCCGCCCACGTTGAAGAACGCCTGCTCCGGAAGGTCGTCGTGATCACCGCGAGCGAGCGCGTCGAACGAGGCGATGGTCTCGTCCAGCGGCACGGTCTTGCCCGACACGCCGGTGAACTGCTCGGCCACGTAGAACGGCTGCGACAGGAAGCGCTGGATCTTGCGGGCCCGGTTGACCAGGGTCCTGTCCTCCTCCGACAGCTCGTCGACGCCGAGGATCGCGATGATGTCCTGGAGCTCGTTGTTGCGCTGGAGGATCTCCTTGACCCGCTGGGCGACCCGGTAGTGGTCATCGCCGACCAGCAGCGGGTCCAGGATGCGCGAGGTCGACTGCAGCGGGTCCACCGCCGGGTAGATGCCGAGCGCCGAGATGTCGCGGCTCAGCACGGTGGTCGCGTCCAGGTGGGTGAAGGTGGTGTGCGGCGCCGGGTCGGTGATGTCGTCGGCCGGCACGTAGATCGCCTGGAGCGAGGTGATCGAGTGACCGCGCGTCGAGGTGATGCGCTCCTGGAGCTCGCCCATCTCGTCGGCCAGGGTCGGCTGGTAGCCCACCGCCGACGGCATGCGGCCGAGCAGCGTGGAGACCTCGGAGCCCGCCTGCACGAAGCGGAAGATGTTGTCGATGAACAACAGCACGTCCTGGTTCATCTCGTCGCGGAAGTACTCCGCCATGGTGAGCGCGGACAGGCCGACCCGCAGCCGCACCCCGGGCGGCTCGTCCATCTGGCCGAACACCAGCGCGGTCTTGGAGATGACGCCGGACTCGGTCATCTCCACGAGCAGGTCGTTGCCCTCGCGGGTCCGCTCGCCGACGCCGGCGAACACCGACACGCCGCTGTGCTCCTCGGCGACGCGGCGGATCATCTCCTGGATGATCACGGTCTTGCCCACGCCGGCGCCGCCGAACATGCCGATCTTGCCGCCGCGCACGTAGGGCTCCAGCAGGTCGATGACCTTGATGCCGGTGACGAACATCTCGGTCCTGGCCTCGAGCTGGTCGAACGGCGGAGAGGGGCGATGGATCGACCAGTAGTCGTCGCCCTTGAAGTCCGGGTCGTCCAGCGAGTGACCGAGCGCGTTGAACACGTGCCCGAGTGTCTTGGGCCCGACCGGGACCGAGATCGGCGCGCCGGTGTCGGTCACCGGCGTGCCACGCACCACACCGTCGGTGGGCTGCATCGAGATCGCGCGCACCATGCCCTCGCCGACGTGCTGGGCGACCTCGGAGGTGATGACGGTGGTCTCGCCGTCCAGCGTGCGCTCGAACTCGAGCGCCGTCTGGATCTCCGGCATCGCGTCAGGTGGGAACTCGACGTCGACGACCGGGCCGATCACCCGGGCGATGCGACCCGCGCCCCGCTTGCCATTCGAAGTGTCAGCCATCGGTTCCTAGCTCCCGCTCTGCTGGAGGGCTTCCGCGCCTCCGACGATCTCCATGATCTCCTGGGTGATAGCCGCCTGCCTGGCCTGGTTGTACTCGCGGGTGAGCGACTCGACGAGCTGCTCGGCGTTGTCGGTGGCCGCGCTCATCGCCCTGCGCCGCGCCGACCACTCCGAGGCGGCCGACTCCAGCATGGCCGTGAAGATCCGCGCGGCGACGTAGCGCGGCAGCAGCGCGTTCAGCACGGACTCCACGTCGGGTTCGAACACGTACATCGGCAGCGGCTGCGGCGGCCGCTCCGTGCCCGGCTCCACGACCAGCGGGATGACCCGCACCGCGGTCGGACGCTGCACCATGGCCGTCACGAAGTCGGCGAAGACCATGTGGATCTCGTCGACCTCGTGCTCCAGGAAGGCCGTCAGCACTGTCTCGGCGATCTCGCGGGCGTTGTCGTAGCGGGGCTGGTCGGAGACCCCGGTCCAGGTCCGCGTCAGCTCGCGCCGGCGGAACCGGTAGTAGCCGACCCCCTTGCGCCCGACCACGTACATGCGCGGCTCCACGCCGTCCTCGCGCAGCCGCGCCAGCAGCTCCTCGGCGGTGCGCAGGATGTTGGCGTTGTGGGGACCGGCGAAGCCGCGGTCGGAGGTCATCACCACCACCGCGGCGGCGCGCACCTCCGGCCGCCGCTCCAGCAGCGGGTGGTCCAGCCCGCCCTCGGTGGTGGCGATCTCGGACAGCGCGGTGGTGAGCTCTCGTGTGTAGGGCCTGGCCTGTGCAACGCGCTGCTGCGCGCGCACCAGGCGGGAGGCAGCGATAAGCTCCTGCGCGTTGGTGATCTTCTGGGTGGACCGCACCGTCCGGATCCGCCGGCGGATGACCCGCAGCTGGGCTGGCATGGCTAGGGCGTCCCCGAGGCGCCCTGCCCGGCCGGGCCACGCTTCTCGCGGGCCTCCTCGGGCGTGTCGCGCCGGTAGGTGCGGACCGATTCCTGGCCCTCCTCGTCCTCGTCCATCGGCTCGACGTTCTCGTCACGCACCGCCGGCTTGCCCTCCGAGCTGCGGAAGCGGCGCGCGAACTCGGTGACGGCCTCGCGGAGCTTCTCCTCGACCTCGTCGGGGAGGGTGCCCTCGTTGCGGATGTGCTGGCCGATCTCCGGGTAGTTGGCCTCCATGAAGTCGAGCAGCTCGCGCTCGAAACGGCGCACGTCCGACACGGGGATGTGGTCGAGGAAGCCATTGCCGCCCGCCCAGATCGAGATCACCTGCTGCTCGACCGGCATCGGCTGGTACTGCCCCTGCTTGAGCAGCTCGACCATGCGGTTGCCTCGGTCGAGCTGAGCCCTGGACGCCCGGTCCAGGTCCGAGGCGAACAGCGCGAACGCCTCCAAGGCACGGAACTGGGCCAGGTCGATCCGCAAGGTGCCGGCGACCTTGCGCATGGCCCGGATCTGCGCGGAGCCGCCCACCCGCGACACCGAGATGCCGACGTTGATGGCCGGGCGCACGCCGGCGTTGAACAGGTCCGGCTCCAGGTAGATCTGGCCGTCGGTGATGGAGATCACGTTGGTCGGGATGTAGGCGGAGACGTCGTTGCCCTTGGTCTCGATGATCGGCAGCCCGGTCAGCGAGCCGCCGCCCAGGTCGTCGGAGAGCTTGGCGCAGCGCTCCAGCAGCCGCGAGTGCAGGTAGAACACGTCGCCCGGGTAGGCCTCGCGGCCGGCGGGGCGGCGCAGCAGCAGCGAGATCTGCCGGTAGGCCTCGGCCTGCTTGGAGAGGTCGTCGAAGATGATCAGCGCGTGCTCGCCCTTGTACATCCAGTGCTGGCCCATGGCCGAGCCGGCGTAGGGGGCGATGTACTTGAACGGCGCTGGCAGCGAGGCTGGGGCGTCGATCACCACCGTGTACTCCATGGCGCCGTACTCCTCCAGCGACTGGACCACCTCGCGGACGGTCGAGCCCTTCTGGCCGATCGCCACGTAGATGCACTTGACCTGGCGGTCGGTGCCCCAGTGCTGCCGCTGGTTCATGATCGTGTCCAGGCAGAGCGCGGTCTTGCCGGTCTTCTGGTCGCCGATGATCAGCTCGCGCTGGCCGCGGCCGATGTTGGTCATCGCATCGATGGCCTTGATGCCCGTCTCCAGCGGCTCCTTCACCGACTGGCGCTGGATCACCGAGGGAGCCTGTACCTCCAGGGCGCGGGTGCCCTCCGTGTCGATGTCGCCCTTCCCGTCGACCGGTCGCCCGAGCGGGTCGATGACCCGGCCGAGGAAGCCGTCGCCGACCGGCACCGACAGCACGCGGCCGGTGCGGTGGACCTCGTCGCCCTCCTCGATGCCGGACGACTCGCCGAAGATGATGCAGCCGATCTCGCGGAGGTCGAGGTTGAGGGCTGTGCCCAGCAGGCCGCCGGGGAACTCCAGCAGCTCGTTGGCCATGGCGGACGGGAGCCCCTCCACATGGGCGATGCCGTCGCCGGTGTCGGTGACCCGACCGACCTCCTCGCGGGTCACGGTCGGTCGGAACGATTCCACGTTCTTCTTGAGGGCCGCGGCAATCTCGTCGGGCCGGATGGAAAGCTCGGTCAAGGTGTTCGCCCCTTCCCCATATTCAATCGCTCGGCGACGGCGGCGCTACGCCACGCCCAGGCGCTCGCGAGCCTGCTCGATGCGGCTGCGGACACTGCCGTCGAACACCTCGTCCCCGACGCGGACGACCACCGACCCCATGATCCCCGGATCCACCGTGCAGCGCAGCTCGACCGGGCGGCCGATCGCGCTGGTGAGTGCCTCGGCCAGGCGCGCCTGGCGCTCCGAGTCCAGCGGCACGGCCGTGCGCACGTCCGCGACCACCCGGTTGCGCCGCTCGGCGGCCGCCTCGGCCAGCTCGCGGCAGCGCCGGTCCAGCTCGCGGCCCTGCTCCAGGTCCAGCGCGAGCTGGATCAGCCCGACGGCGCGCGGGTTGGCCTTGCCGCCGATGAGGTCGTCCACCAGCGCCCGCTTGCGGTCGATCGGCACCACCGGGTCGGTCAGCGCCGAGCGCAGCTCGGGCGTCCGCTCGATCACGGCGCCGAAGCGGAACAGGTCGTCCTCGACCCGGTCGAGGTCGCCGGCCGCGTCGGCGGCGGCGAAGTCGGCCTGCGCGGCCAGCTCGGCCAGCAGGTCGGGCACCATGCGTGGCTGGATCCGCTGCCGCTCGGCCATGGTCGCCAGCAGCTCCACCGTGACCGGCTGGAGCTGGCCGCGGCCGAGGTCGGAGACCAGGCCCCGGCGCGCCTCGGACGGCAGGCCCGGGTCGACCAGCGGTCCCCGCAGGCGCGGGTTGGTCGCGGTCAGTCGGGCGAAGGCGGCCAGCTCGCTGGCCACCGCGTCGAGCGCGCCCGCGCCGGGCGCCTCCCCGAGCAGCCGCTCGGCGTGCTCCGTGAGCGCGGGCCTACTCAGTCGCACCGCTGCCGTCCTCTCGCCGGCCGGTCATCGCGCCGGCCTGGGCGTGGTCGCTCAGCTGCTCGATGTACTGGTCGATGAGCCTGAGCTGGCGGTCGCGGTCCAGCGAGTCGCCGATCACCCTGGTCGCAAGCTCGACCGCCAGCGAGCCGACCTCGGTACGCAGCTCGCGCACCGCCCGGTCGCGCTCCCCACGGATCGCCTCACGGCCCTGGTTGATGACCCGGTCGGCCTCCTGCTCGGCCTTGGCCATGAGATCCCTGCGCAGCCGCTCGGAGTTGGCCCTCGCCTCGTCGATGATGCGCTGCGCCTCCTGCTCGGCGCTGGACAGCCGCTCGCGGTACCGCCGCAGCAGCTCCTCCGCCTGCTGGCGCTCGCGCTCGGCCTGCTCGAGCTTGCCCTCGATGTTCTCCGTCCGCTCCTCGAGCGTCTGCTTGGCACGCGGGAGCGCGACCCGCCATAGAATGACGAACAGCACGACGAACGCGAAGATGCCGACGATCAGCTCGTTGGTTTCGGGCAGGATCGGATTGGTGCTCCCCGATTCCTGCGCCAGGACGAGCGCGGCAACGACGTTCACGTCAGCTCCTCGACTACTGGATGGCGAAGGCCAGCACGAAGCCGAAGAGCGCGAGCGCCTCGACGAAGGCCAGACCGATGAACATCGTCGTCCGCACCATCGCCGCAGCCTCCGGCTGGCGGGCGATCCCTTCGAGCGCCTTGCCGATCAGGATACCGAGGCCAATGCCCGGGCCAACGGCGCCAAGGCCGTAGCCGAGGACGTTGAGGTTGCCGGACAGTTGGGCGAGGAGGGGGTTGGCAAGGTTCACGGACGTCGCTCCTTCTGTGTCTGCTAGTGCTCGGGCTCGAGAGCCCCGGCGAGGTAGACCGCGGTGAGGATCGTGAAGATGTAAGCCTGCAAGCCGGCGACCAGCAACTCGAAGGCGACCAAGGCGATCGACATCAGGCCAGCCCCGATCCCGAACAGCGCCGTCTTCGGCTCGGCCAGCAGGTACACCGTGCCGGCGAAGAACACCCCGAGGATGAGGTGACCGGCGATCATGTTGGCCAGGAGACGAACGGAGAGCGTCAGCGGCCGCACGAGGACGGTCGAGACGAACTCGATCGGCGCGGTCAGCGGCAGCATGAACACGGGGACCCCGGGAAGCCAGATGAGATTGCGCAGGTAGTGGCGGAGACCCTGCTTGCGGATGCCGACCCAGTTGAACAGCGCCCAGGTCACGATCGCCAGGAACCCGGGCAGCGCCATCCGCGAGGTCACCGGGAAGTTGATGAAGGGGATGATCTCCAGGACGTTGGCGAAGAAGACGAAGAAGAACAGCGTCACCAGGTACGGCAGGAACCGCAGCCCCTCGTTGCCGATGACCTCGAGGATGATCTGCCGCCGCACGAAGTCGATGCCGTACTCCATGACGTTCTGCAGCCCCCGCGGCACGATCTGGGGCGAGCGGAAGGCGACCAGGAACAGCACCGCCACCACCGCGGTCACCAGCAGGATGAGGATCGAGGTGCGGCTCAGGCAGGCCGGCCCGAGGAACTTGGACCAGCCATAGCAGCTGTAGTTGAACTCTTGGATGCCAGGGGCCTTGAACCCTGCTCGCCCGAGCAGAGTGGGCAAGGTCGACAGTATCGTCACTTCAGCTCGTCAACTCCCGTTCGGTCGCCCGTCAGCCCTGCCCGTAGCGCCGGATGACGAGGTAGAACGCTCCCGCGGCACCGACAAGGATGCCGATGGGAAGGAACAGGCCGGTTCCCAACCACCGGTCGACCAGCCAGCCGATGCCACCCCAGGCGACCACCCCCGATACCAGGAGCCCGATGATGGTCCAGGCGACCTCTGACCCGCCCGGTCCGTCGCGGCCTCTGTTGCCAGGTGCAGATCCCATGGGGTGGGCGAATATACCAGAGGGGACCGGAGTTGGCTGGGTGAACGCCCGGGCTGGGGACAACGAGCGGGATCAACCGGTACGCGGGGATCCTGGCGTCCGGTCGCCCTCGGGGGCGTTAGCCCCCCGGTGGACGGGGAGTGGTGACGTAGGGCGTGCGGGCGCGCAGCGCGAACCGCAGCTCCGCCACCATGAACACGCAGGCGCCGGTCACCGTCGCCAGCGCGAACGCGGTGCGGTTGAACGCCGTGGTGTCGCGCAGGAAGAACAGCGCCAGGCCGATGCCGATCACCTTGATGAGGTAGGTGCCGAGCGCCGCCGGCAGCATCAGCTCGTTGGCCACCCGCCCGGCGGCGCTCACCGCAACGATCGTGATCGCGAAGAACGCCATCGCCAGCGCGGTGCCCAGCAGCGCCCCGTAGACCCCCGTCCTGCCGGCCAGCACGCCGGCCACGATCACCACCACCACGCCGACCGCCGCGGTGCTCAGCACCCCCGCGCGCACGATCCGAACGTCACCCGGCTCCATCGCTCCCCATCCCCCTCCGAAGGGTCCCGCCACGCTACCACGCGCTCAGACGCGGCCTTGGCGGCCGGCTCGCCAGCGGGGGGCGAGCAGGCCGATGACGCCGGCGACCACCACCGTCAGGAAGTAGGGGAGGACCCGGGTGGCGCCGATGAACGACAGCGCCACGGCGGACCCGGCCAGCAGCGCGCTCCAGGCGTACAGGATCAGCACCGCCTTGCGGTGCGAGTGGCCCATCTCCAGCAGGCGGTGGTGCAGGTGGTTCTTGTCCGCGGTCATGATCCCCTTGCCCGCGCGCATCCGCCTGCCGACCGCGAACAGCGTGTCGATGAACGGCAGCGCGAGCACCAGGATCGGGATCGCAACCGGGATCAACAGGGCGAACTGGTCGGCCGCCTGCGGCTGGGTGGTGCGGCCGATGCCGGTGATGGTGGCGCCGGACAGCAAGGTCCCGAGCAGCATCGAACCGGAGTCGCCCATGAAGATGCGCGCGGGATTGAAGTTGTGCGGCAGGAAGCCGACGCACACCCCGAACAGCAGGGCGCTGATCAGCGGCGCCGGCGTGAACTCCTCGATCAGCCCGCCGTTGCCGGTGCGGTAGCTGTAGATGAAGTAGGCGAGCGCGCCGATGCCCACCAGCCCGGCGGCCAGGCCGTCCAGGCCGTCGACCAGGTTGACCGCGTTCACGGTGATGACCACCAGCAGCACGGTCAGCGGCACGCCGAGGTCTGGCGACAGGCTGATGATCGTGCCCGGCTCCGGCGTGCCGAAGGACGGCACCCAGAAGTAGAGGACCTGGACGCCGGCCAGGGTCATGATGCTGGCGGCGAAGATTTGCGCGGCCAGCTTGGCGGGCGCGGTCAGGCCCTTGACGTCGTCGACGATGCCGATCGCGGTCATCAGCGACGCGCCGATGGCCACCCCGGCCGCCTCCGACGACGCGAAGAGCTGGTGGAACAGGCGCGATGACAGCGCAAGGGCACCCATGAACCCCAGGAACATCGCCAGGCCACCGAGCGTCGGTGTGGCGATCGCGTGGACCTTGCGCCCCCCGGGCCGGTCGACCGCGTCGTAGCGGACCGCGACCCAGCGCACCACCGGCGTGAGCACGTAGGCGAGCACCGCCGCCGTTCCGGCGACGAGGATGTACGTCAGCAAGCCGCCCATTAGCTCGGCAGGCTATCACCCGCCGGATCGGCGGGTGCGCGCCTCAGGCGGCGGTCGAGACCGATTTGACCAGGGCGTCGACCACCGTGGTGACCAGGCCGTCCAGGCGCTCGGCGCAAACCGCGTAGGCCTCAGGCGGATGGCCAAGGGGGTCGGCGATGTCGTCGCCGGGGAGCTCGCGCAGGTGCTCGGCGGCCATGGTCACCAGCTCGGCGGGCGAGTCGGCCAGCCAGGACCACTGCGAGACGGCGCGCGCGAACGAGGCGATCAGGAACGTCCGGCGCGCGGCCGAGCGGTCCATCGCCAGGACGTACGGGCGGTGCTCGGCGGCCATGCAGAGGATCAGGTGGGAGGCGCGCACGCGTCGCCTGGTCAGCTCGCGGGCGTGATGGCGCTCCAGGGCCGCGCCGCGCTCGGCCGCGGCCGTCATCGAGCGGCCGGCCGCGGGGTTGCCCTCCACCGCGTGGGTGCCCGCCGAGATGAACCGCAGCGGCATGCCGGTGTGGCGCTGCATCTCGCGGCGCGCGAACGCCTCGGCGGTCGCGGAGCGGCACAGGTTGCCGGTGCACACGAACAGCACGTTGAAGGTGGGCTGCAGCTCAGAGGTCATCGGCCAGCCGCTCCCCGATGACTCGTTCGATCTCCGACGCCGGGATCGCGCCCTCGCGAAGCACGCGGGCCTGCTCGCCGGAGAGATCGACGATGGTCGAGGCCGCGCCGCCGCTGGACGGGCCGTTGTCGAAGAACACGTCGACGTGCCCGCCGAGCTGCTCGACGATCTCCACGACGTTGCTCGGGGTCGGCACGCCCGACCGGTTCGCGCTGGTCACGGCCAGCGGCCCGGTCCGCTCGATGAGCGCGAGCGCGAACTCGTGCTTGGGCATCCGCACGGCCACAGTGCCGCGGGAGTAGCCGAGGTCCCAGCCGATCCCCGGCGACTCGCGCAGCACGATCGTCAGCGGGCCCGGCCAGAACTCGGCGATCAGCAGCTTCGCCTGCTCCGTGACCTCCTCGACCAGCCCGATCGCCTGCCGCCAGTTGTGCACCAGCACCGGCAGCGGCAGGTCGCGCCCGCGCCCCTTGGCGATGAACAACGCGCTCACCGCGCTGGCGTTGAACGGGTCGCAGCCGAGCCCGTAGACCGTGTCGGTCGGCAGTACCACCAGGCCCCCACGGCCGACGATGCGGCTGCCGACCTCGACCAGCGTTTCCCACTGCTCTTGGTCCTCCGAGACCTTGATGAGGCGCTCCTTGCCGAACCACTCGGGCAGGTCGGACCACTCGGGCAGATCGGTCACGCTGGCCACCGTCCCTCCGCCATCCGGGTCCGCCCCGTCAGGTCCGGCCGGACCGCCACCTCTTCCAGCCCCGCCCCTGCCAGCAGCGAGGCGGCGGTGTCGCCCTGGTCGTCGCCGATCTCGCAGACCAGCCACCCGCCAGGGGCGAGCCATCTTCCCACCCGGGCGACCACCCGGCGCAGCACGTCGAGCCCATCGGGGCCGCCGTCGAGCGCCACCAGCGGCTCGTGCACGCGCACGTCCCGTGGCAGCAGGGGAATCGCACCGGACGGCACGTAAGGGACATTGGTCACCAGGAGGTCCACGCCGGAGCGCAGCGCATCGGGCAGCGGTTCGTCCAGGTCGCCCTCCAGCAGCTCGACCGCCCGGTCGCTGAGGTTGCGCCGCGCCCAGGCGAGCGCCTCGACGTCGACCTCGGTGGCCAGCACCCTTGCGCCGGGCACCGCCTCGGCCAGGAAGCAGGCGATCGCCCCGGACCCGGTGCACAGATCGACCGCGGTCGCGGGGGCGGTCGCCGCGCGCAGGTGGGTGGCGGCCGCCTCCGCGACCAGCTCGCTCTCGGGGCGGGGCACGAACACCCCACGGCCGACCTTGATCCGTAGCGCGCCGAACGGCGCCCAGCCGATCACGTATTGCAGGGGCTCGCCGGCCACCCGGCGCGCCACCATCCCCTCCAGCGCTCGGGCCGCCTCCGGTGGGAGCGGCTGGCCGCGCCTGGGGACGGCGCCGGCGGGCAGCTCCAGCACCTCCTCGAGCAGCCAGCGGGCCTCGGCCTTGGCGGACACGCAGCCGGCGGCGGACAGCCGCGCGGTCGTGGCGTCCAGCGCGGCGCCGATGGTGTTGGCGGTGGCCATCCTGGTCATCGCTGGCCGGTCCCCTGACCGGTTCCCGATTCGGCCCCCTCGAGCTGGGACTGGCGGTCGCGGGTGGCGAGCTCCTCGATGATCCGGTCGAGGCCCTTGCCCTCGAGCACGCCGGCGAGGTCGCCGACGGACAGGCCGATGCGGTGGTCGGTGACCCGGTCCTGGGGGAAGTTGTAGGTGCGGATGCGCTCGGAGCGGTCCAGCGAGCGGACCTGCGAGCGACGCTCGGCGGCGAGCTGGGCCTGCTGGTCGGCGATCGCCCGGTCCAGCAGGCGGGCGCGGAGCACGCGCAGCGCCTTCTCCCGGTTCTGGATCTGCGACTTCTCGTCCTGCATGGCGACCACGATGCCGGTGGGCAGGTGGGTGACGCGGACCGCCGAGTCGGTGGTGTTGACCGACTGCCCGCCCGGCCCGGTCGAGCGGTACACGTCGATCTTGAGGTCGGCCGGGTCGACCTGGACATCGACCTCCTCCGCCTCGGGCAGCACGTTCACGCCGGCGGCCGAGGTGTGGATGCGCCCCTGCGACTCGGTGACCGGCACGCGCTGCACGCGGTGCACGCCCGCTTCGAACTTGAGCCTGGACCATGCCCCTCTGCCATGAATGGAGAACACGACCTCCTTGAAGCCGCCGTCGAGGTCGGACAGGCTCTGCGAGAGGATCTCGACCTTGTAGCCGTGCTGCTCCGCCCAGCGCGAGTACATCCGGAACAGGTCGCCGGCGAACAGGGCGGCCTCGTCCCCGCCGGTGCCCGCGCGGACCTCGAGGATCACGTCCTTGTCGTCGTTGGGGTCCTTGGGCGCGAGCGCGTGCCGCAGCTCGACCTCGAGCGCGTCGAGGCGCTCCTGGGTGGTGCGCAGCTCGTCCTCGAGGAGGGCGCGGCCCTCGGTCGAGCGCTCCTCGCGCAGGAGCTGCCGGCCGGCGTCCAGGTCGCCCTGGGCCGCCTTCCACGCCCGGTAGGCGCGGACCACCTCGCCGAGCTCCGCGTAACGCTTCGACAGCTCGACGAAGTGCTCGTGGTCGGCGAGCACCGAGGGATCGCCGAGCTGATCCTCGATCGAGGTGTAGGTCTGCTCTATTTCATCGAGTCGTGGGGAGAACACTGTCTGCTCCTACTTACTGTGCTCTTGAGAAACCTTTTGGTGGGGTGATCTCGGCGCGGTTCCCCGTTCCATGTGGGGGGAGCTCGCTCCCCCCACGGCCCCCCAAGAGCGCCTGTGCCATGGGAACCGCGGCGCTACCCACCGCCAGGCAGGTCCTCCGGCTGGCCGACGGCGCGCGGCTGGGCGGAGCCGAGCACCACCGCCGAGGGGAGCGGCACGACCTGGCTCCGCTCCGTCTCCGGCAGCACGTGCTCGAGTGCGCGGATGGCCACCTCGATCTGCTCGTGGCTGGGCGGCTTGGTGGTCAGCATCTGCAACCACAGCCCTGGTTGCATGATGGCCCCGACCAGGGCGGAGCGCTCGCGGCCGGCGCCCAGCCGGATGCCCTCGTAGGCGATGCCGACGATCACCGGCACCGCCACGAGCTGCAACGGCACCCTGATGAACAGGGGAGGCCGGCCGGCCAGTGAGAAGCCGACCGTGAACAGCACCAGGGTGACCACGAACAGGATCAACAGGAAATTGGTCCCGCAGCGCACGTGCAGGGTCGGGAAGCGGTCCACGTTGTCGGTCGTCAGCGGCAGCTTCGCCTCGTGGCAGTGGATCGCCTTGTGCTCGGCGCCGTGGTACTCGAACACCCGCCTGATGTCCTTGAGCTGCGAGATCAGCGCGATGTAGGCGAGGAAGAAGCCGAGGCGCACCAGCCCCTCGACCAGGTTGAAGGCCAGGTTCGAGGGCAGGTGCCGCGACAGCCAGTTGGTGCCCGTCGCGGGGACGAGAATGAACAGCAGCGAGAAGAAGGCCGCGCCGATCGCCAGCGACCAGCCCATCTGCCGGTCGCTGAGCTGCTCGTCCTCGCCGAGCGCCTGGTTGCCCGAGATGGACAGCGCGCGCATGCCGATCGCCAGCGAGTCCCCGAGGACGCCGATGCCCCGCAGGAACGGCAGGCGGAACAGCGGGACCCGAGCGGCCAGCGGCCGCAGGCCGCGCTGCTCCACGTAGATCTCGCCCTGGGGGCGCCGCACGGCCACGGCCCAATTGTCGCGGCCGCGCATCATCACGCCCTCGAGGACCGCCTGGCCCCCGTAATAGAAGGGTTGGCCCTCCGCGGGGCGGTCGCTCACGATTGCGCTCCCGTGCTGACTAGGACTGGGCCTCGGCCGAACGGCGCTTGCCGTAGCGGCGCTCGAACCGCTCGACGCGACCACCGGTGTCAACCAGCTTCTGCTTGCCGGTGTAGAAGGGGTGGCACTTCGAGCAGATGTCGACCCGGAGCTCGGGCATGGTCGAGCGCGTCTGGAAGGTCTCACCGCACGAGCAGCGCACGGTGGAGACCACGTAGTCAGGGTGAATGCCCTGCTTCATGCTTGATGACGCTCCTTTGGGGAATCAGGGCGCCGGCCAGCTCACGTAGGGACGATGGAGCCAGGCCGAACGAACCGATTGATCGTACACCAAGGCGGTCATGATGCTCCTTGGCGCATACGTATCCGGCAACGCTCCCGCCGCCACGGACATTCCTGGCGGCGGCAGCGACCGGCCAGTCGCGAGCTGGCTAGCTCCCGATGTTGGCGCGCTGGATCTGCCGCAGGAACTCCTGGTTGGTCTTGGTGGCGCGCATCTTGTCGACCACCAGCTCCAGCGCCTGCGCGGGCTCCAGCGCACCGAGGACCCGGCGCAGCTTCCAGGCCACGACCAGCTCCTCGTCAGTGAGCAGCAGCTCCTCCTTGCGGGTCGAGGAACCGTCCACGTCCAGTGCCGGGAAGATGCGACGCTCGGAGAGCTTGCGGTCCAGCCGGACCTCCATGTTCCCGGTGGCCTTGAACTCCTCGAAGATGACCTCGTCCATGCGCGAGCCGGTGTCCACCAGCGCGGTCGCCAGGATCGTCAGCGAGCCGCCGTCCTCGATGTTGCGGGCCGCTCCGAGGAAGCGCTTGGGCGGGTACAGGGCCGAGGAGTCGACACCGCCGGACAGGATCTTGCCGCTGGCCGGGGTGGCGAGGTTGTAGGCGCGCGCCAGGCGGGTGATGCCGTCGAGCAGGATCACCACGTCCTTGCCGTACTCGACCAGACGCTTGGCCCGCTCGATGGTCAGCTCGGACACCTGGCAGTGGTCGTCGCTCGGCCGGTCGAAGGTCGAGTAGATCACCTGCGCCTTGGTGGAGCGCTGCATGTCGGTGACCTCTTCAGGCCGCTCGTCGACGAGCAGGATGATGAGGATCACCTCGGGGTTGTTGGTGCTGATCGCGTTGGCGATCTGCTTCATCAGGGTGGTCTTGCCGGCCTTTGGCGGCGACACGATCAAGCCACGCTGCCCCTTGCCGATCGGGGACATGATGTCCATGACCCGCGTGGAGATCTCCGTCGGCGTGTGCTCGAGCCTGAGCCGCTCGTTGGGGTACAGGGGGGTGAGGTCCTTGAAGTCCTTGCGGTTGCGGGCGACCTCGGGCTCCATGCCGTTGATCTTGTCGACCCGCACAAGCGCCGCGTACTTCTCGGAGTCACGGGGCAGCTTGACCACGCCCTCGATCTCGTCGCCGCGGCGCAGGCCCGTGCGCCGGATCATCGACAGCGGCACGTAGACGTCGTCGGGGCCCGGCAGGTAGCCGTTGACCCGCAGGAAGCCGTAGCCGTCCTGAGAGCGGATGTCGAGCGTGCCGACCCGGGTCACCTCTGGCCGGTCGTCGGGCGCCGCGGCGCGGTCGCGCGAGTCGGGCCGGTCGAGGACAGTCACGTTGCCCTGGTCGCTGCCGAAGCGGTTGCGGCGGCGGTTGCGGTTGCGGCGCCTGCCGCTGCTCTGCTGGTTGCCGGACTGGTTGTCCCAGCGCCCGCCGCCCTGCTGGTTGCCGTTCCAGTCGCGCCGCTGGCCGCGGTCGCCGCCCTGGTCACGGTCCTGGCCCTGCTGCTGGCCCTCGGACTGGCCGGCCTGGCTCTGGTTGGTCTGGCCCTGGCCGTCACCGCGGGAGGCCTCCTGAGAGGGGCCGTCACCGCTCTGGCCGGAGCTCTGGGTGGCGGTGCCGTACGCCTGCTGGCCACCGCCGGTCTGCTGGTCGCCGCCGGCGGGCGGCGCCTCGGCTCGCTGCTCCGACTGCTGGTCGGAGGATGCGGCGGGCGCGGGCGCGGCGTCGGTGCCGCTGGCCTGGTCGCCGGACGGTGGTTGGTTGGTTCCGCCGGACGGGGTGGTCCCGCCCTCCGTCATGTTGTTCGTGTCGTTCGTGCTGTCTCCTCTGGAGTTGGTCCCCGCCGGCGCCTGCGCGGCGGTATCCGGCGTGGACGCCTGCTCGGCGGGTCGCCCAGGGTCATCGCCGTGGGGCCTGCCGTTGCCTTCGCCGCCCTGCACCGTGTTCGTGCCCGCGCCAGAGGCCTGCGCCCCCGGCCCGTCCGAGACGGCCAGCTCGGCCATTGCCACGCCGGCGCCGCGTGTTCGGCGGCGGGCGCCGCGCTCCGCGCCGTTGCCGTCAGGTTCGGGGTCGCCGCCGGGCAACGGCTGCTGCCCGGGCGCCTCCGTGGCGACGGTCGTTGTCGCCGAGGCGCGTCGACCGCGACTGCTCGGAGCCGACGAAGGAACGAACTCGACACCCTGGGCCTTGGCGATGATCGCGCCGATCAGGTCGGCCTTGCGCAGACGCTGGTAACCCTGGACACCCATTGACGATGCGATCGCCTGCAGCTCAGGCAGCACCTTGGCCTCAAGTATGCCGCGTTCGGTGGTTGACATCTTCACCTTCCTGTGGTGATTCCTGCCTGATCGGCGGGTGCTCGGCTGGTTCGTCGAGAGTGGTGATCGGCGCCGCCGTCAGGCGCCAGCGAAATATCGCGCTGCTCCCCTTCTGCGACAAGGGTGCGTCTGCCCAGCACGAAAGCCCACGCCACGATGCGTAGCTACCTGTGGAGACCAGAGACCTCTCGCTTCGATGCCGTTCAGTCCCCCGGACCCCCTCAGCCCAGGAACGAGCTCCCGCCGAGGTATCGGATCACGCGACCCAGTCGCCTATCGAAAGGAACGTTTGGTTCTGCCGTCACTGGCCGGAATCGCCGCTTGCCCCCGCGGGACTGCAACGTCGATCTGCACTGCAAGCCACAGGAATCGCCAAAGCGATGTGCGCGGGATGCGGGGGCGACGACCGAATTGGCCAGCGACTGTGACCTCCGCCATTGTAGAGGCGACCAATCACGGAGCGCAACAGCCTCCTCCAGGACGGCTACTCCTCCATGAGCACACGCAGGTTCCCCTCCTTGTCGAGCAACGAGAACCCCGTGGTCTCGCCCTGACGACGGAAAACGACCGAGATCGTGGAGCCGCCGACACGGAGGTTGTGAAGTTCGACCGTATTCAGCCATGGCGGCAGGTTGGGTTTGTTGACCAGCAGGGTGTTCTCGGGCGCGCGGGCCGATATGCCCAGCATCGCCTGGAGCAGCAGGAACGGCGCGCCCGACGCCCACGCCTGCGGCGAGCAGGCGACCGGGTAGGCGACCGGCCGCTGCGGCGACCGCCGGGTGAAGCCGCAGAACAGCTCGGGCAGGCGCATGTCGTCGACCGTCACCGCCATGTCGAACAGCGCCGTGGCCAGGCGGTTCGCCGCCTTGGCGTGGCCGTAGCGCTTGAGCCCGGCGCCGATGAAGGCGTTGTCATGCGGCCAGATCGAGCCGTTGTGGTAGCTCATCGGGTTGTAGGCGACCGACGACTTCGACATCGTGCGGATCCCCCATCCCGAGAACATGTCCGGCGCCAGCAGCCGCCGCGCCATCAGGTGGCCACGCTCGGTGTCGACGATCTGGCAGTACAGCCCGTGCGCCGGGTTGGAGGTCACGCTGGCGACCTGCTGCTTCTCGCCGTCGAGCGCCTCGGCGAAGTACTGCTCCGACTCGACCCAGAAGCGCTCGTTGAAGCTGACCTTGAGGGCGGCGGCCTGCGCGCGCAGCGCGGCCGCCCGGTCGGCGTCGCCAATCGCCTGATAGATGTCCGCGATGCGCAGCTTCGCCAGATATGAGTAGGCCTGGACCTCCGCCAGCGCGATCGGGCCCTCCGCGATCTTGCCGTCGGCGTGGACCACCGAGTCGTGGGAGTCCTTCCAGCCCTGGTTGGCCAGGCCCCAGGGGCTGGACGCCTGGTATTCGAGGAAGCCGTCGCCGTCGAGGTCGCCGTAGTGGTCCACCCAGTGCAGCGCGCGCTCGACGTTGGGCAGCAGCCGGCGGCAGAAGTCCAGGTCGTCGGTCCACCGGTAGTAGGTCCCGAGCAGCATCAGCCACAGCGGGGTGGAATCGACCGACCCGTAGTAGGGGCTGTGCGGGATGACGTGCGCCGCCGCCAGCTCGCCCTGCCGGAATTCGTGGAGGATCTTGCCCGGCTCGGCGTCCCGCCAGGTGTCCACCTCGTCGGCCTGGTAGCTGGCCAGGACCTCGATGGTGGTGCGGGTCAGGTCGGGGTTGAGCATCAGCGTCTGGTGGCAGGTCATCAGCGCGTCCCGCCCGAACGGGGCCACGAACCAGGGGATGCCGGCCGCCACCATCTCGCCGTGGTCGGTGGGCGTGAGCAGCGCCCGCAGGTCCCGCATGGCCCGGGTGAGCAGCGAGTTGTAGAGCTCGTTGTCGGTCCACACGCGCGTGCACGAGCGCTCCCACTCCTCATAGGAGCGCCGCAACTGGTGGACCGCGCTGTCGAACGACTGCAGGTCGGCCTGCCTGCCGGCGATCCTGGGCTGGACCACCAGGGCGAGCACTTCGGTCTGGCTCGGCGCGAGCTGCACCTGCCAGCGGACCCGGACCTTCTCATCGACGACCTCGACCTCGGCCGGCTGCTCGTCGAAGGTGATGCGGGTCTCCCGGAACACGCTGTCCTGACCGAGGTAGGCCAGCACGGCCGAGCGTCCCTCCGCCTTGGGCAGCGCCAGCTTCCCGCGCTGGGCGCGCTTGAGCCCGCGGACCTCGAAGATGTCGGCGAAGTCGCTGCCAAAGGTCAGCTCGATGCGCATGGTGACCGCGGTGGCGTTGTAGTTCTTCACGCGGATGCGCTCGTAAAGCCGGTCCTTGATCACCCTGGTCCGGCGGATGTTGATGGTGCCCTGCACCGCCGCGACGCTGCCGTCGGGGGCGGTCAGGTCCTGGTTGGCCAGGTCGATGTGGCTGGCGTAGGGCCGGTCCGCCGAGGTCGACAGCAGCAGCGGCGGGCGCCCGTCGACGGTGAGCGTGTAATCGGACAGGAAGCGGGTGTCGCGGTAGTAGAGGCCGGCGCCGATCGCCTCCTCGGCGTCGAGGTTCCCCTCCGCGTCCGCGAAGAGGAACATGTCGCCTTCCTTGATCGAGTAGAGCCGCTCGGTGCGCTGGTCGAGAACCGCGACGACACCTTTGACCAGAACCCGGTTGGCCGACTCGCCCGCCAGCTCGAACTCCTCGCCGGCCGGCGAGGTCACCTTGTCCACCAAGTAAGAACTCCGCGTCTCGAGGCTGCGGCTTGGGAGGCTGTGACCTCCCCAGCGCAGGAGGCACACCACGCCGGGTTGGGGCCGGGCGCTCGTCTTGCAGTGTACCGGCCGTGCCCAGCAGGCAGGCTAGATAAGCGGTTGCTCCATTTGGGCGTAGGCGCCGATTCGGGCGAGTTCGAGCGAGCGGACCCGCCAGCCTTCGGCGCCGGCGATCTTCAGCGCCTCCTCGGCGTCGGCACTGGCGCCGGCCAGCGCCGACCTGGCGCACAACACCAGCAGCGACGGTCCGGCCCCGGACAGGAACGCGGCGTGGCCGCGCTCCCGCAGCGCTTCGAGCACCCGCCCGCTGGTGGGTACCGCGGCCAGGCGGGCGGGCTGGTGCAGCACGTCCTCGGTCGCCGGCAGCAGCAGGTCGAAGTCGCCGGCCAGCGCCGGTGCCAGCAGCGCCGCCCGGCCGGCCGTCCGCGCGGCCTCGGCGAACGGCACCCCCGTCGGCAGCAGCCGCCGCGCCTCGGTGGTCGCCATCGGGTCGCTGGCCACCAGCGCCACCGCGGCCAGGTCCGCGTGCACGGCGATGCGGCGGCTGCGCACCTGGGCGCCCTCGCTCCAGCACAGCGTGGCCCCGCCCGACAGGCAGGGCGCGACGTTGTCCGGGTGGCCCTCCAGCTCGGTCGCCAGGCCGAGCAGCCTCGCGTCCGGCAGGTCGGGGGCGAGCAGGGCGCGCGCCGCCAGCAGGCCGAGCGTGACCGCCGCGGCGCTCGAGCCGAACCCGCGGGCGAGCGGGAACCCCTTGACCAGGTCGAGGTGCAGGGGCGGCAGCTCGGTATCCGACGCCGCCGCCAGGTGCCGCATGGCGCGCAGCACCAGGTTGTCCTCGCCCACCGCGATCGCCTCGGCCTGCTCCCCGGCGATCCGCACCGAGGTCACCGGCGCGCTCCGCACCTCCAGCGAGTCCCACCAGTCCAGCGCCAGCCCGGCGGCGTCGAACCCCGGCCCCAGGTTCGCGCTCGTCGCCGGGGCCAGCACTCGGACGCTTGCCGGGGCGGCCTCGGCCCCGGTCCCGGCCCCGGCTGCCTCGGCCCCGGCCCCGGCTGCCTCGGGCCCGGCCCGCCCGCGGGGTTGGCTCATTCGGCCTCCGCGTCGTCGAGGCCGAGCGCGGCGGCGGCGGCGGCCGCCTCCGCCGCCACCCGGGTGGGCGGAGGGGCGCCGGACACCGCCCAGTCGGGGTCCTTGAGCCCGTTGCCCGTCAGCGTGCAGACCACCAGTGAGCCCTGCTGGAGCCCGCCGGCGGCCGCGGTGGCCAGCAGCCCGGCCACGGACGCCGCCGAGGCCATCTCCACGAACACCCCTTCTTCCCTGGCCAGAAGGCGGTAGGCGGCGATGATCTGCCGGTCGGTGACGGCGGCCAGGCCCCCGTTCGACTCCCGGACCGCGCGCAGCGCCTGTGGCGCTGACGCCGGCCTGCCGATGCGGATGGCCGTGGCGATCGTCGACGGGCTCGGCACCGGCCGGCCGTGCACCAGCGGGGCCGCGCCTGCCGCCTGGAACCCCAGCATCCGCGGCCGCGTCTGGGCCAGGCCCCGCTCAGCCGCCTCGCTGTAGCCGAGCCAGGTGGCGGTGATGTTGCCGGCGTTGCCGACCGGGATGCAGTGGACGTCCGGTGCCCGGGCGAGCGCCTCGACGATCTCGAACGCGACCGTCTTCTGCCCCTGGATGCGGAACGGGTTGACCGAGTTCACCAGCGTCACCGGATAGTGCTCCGCCAGGTCGCGGGCGAGCACCAGGCAGTCGTCGAAGGAGCCCTCGACCGCCAGCACCCTCGCCCCATGGACCAGCGCCTGGGCCAGCTTGCCGAGCGCGATCTTGCCCTCGGGGACCAGCACCGCGCAGGTGATCGCCGCCCGCGCCGCGTAGGCGGCGGCCGAGGCCGAGGTGTTGCCGGTGGAGGCGCACAGCACCGCGCGGCTCCCCTCCTCCAGCGCCTTGGAGACCGCCACGGTCATGCCCCGGTCCTTGAAGGAGCCGGTGGGGTTGGCCCCCTCCAGTAGCGCTCGATGACGCCGCGCCAGACCGGCTGGCTGGTGGTCGGCGTCATCGCGGCATCACCTCGGCCAGCGCGCCACCGCTCATTGCGCCATCACCTCGTCCGCCTCCTCGCCCTCGACCCGCATCACGCTGCCGAGGCTGGTCACCGCGTCGAGGTCGCGCAGGCCCGCCAGGGTCGCCTGCATGTCGCGCTCCTTGGCGAGGTGCGTGACCAGCACGAGCTGGGCCTTGTCCCCGCGCCCGCGCTGCAGGACCGAGCGGATCGACACGCCGTGCTCGCCGAACACCGCCGCCACCTGGGCGAGCACGCCAGGCCGGTCGGCCACGTCCAGCGCCAGGTAGTACTGCGTGTCGACGTCGTCCATGCCGCGGACCCGCCGCCGGTACAGGCAGGTGCAGCCGACCCCGTGGGCTCCCTGGAGGCGGTTGCGGATCACGTCGACCAGGTCGCCGACCACCGCGGAGCCGGTCGGCAGGCTGCCGGCGCCCTTCCCGTAGAACATGAGCTGACCGATCGCGTCGCCCTCGACGAACACCGCGTTGTAGGCCTCGGTCACCGACGCCAGCGGATGCGAGGAGGGGATCATCGCCGGATGGACCCGGGCGCTGACCTCGCCGTCGACCAGCTCGGCGATCGCCAGCAGCTTGACCGTGTAGCCCATGCGCGAGGCCGCCCCGATGTCGGCGGCGGTCACGTCGGTGATGCCCTGGCGGTAGACGTCGCCGGCGACCACGCGCGTGTTGAACGCCAGACTGGCCAGGATCGCGCACTTGGCCGCCGCGTCGAAGCCCTCCACGTCAGCGCTCGGGTCGGGCTCCGCGTAGCCCAGCTCGGTCGCCTCCGCCAGCGCCTCGCCGTAGGCGGCCCCGGTGGTGGCCATGCGCCAGAGCACGTAATTGGTGGTGCCGTTCACGATCCCGAGCACCCGCCGCAGCCGGTCGCCCGCCAGCGACTCCTTCAAGGGGTGGATGATCGGGATCGCGCCGGCCACGCTCGCCTCGAACTTGAGGTCGACGCCCATCGCCTCGGCCGCGTCGAACAGCTCCGCGCCCCTGGCCGCCAGCAGCTCCTTGTTCGCGGTGACCACCGGCTTGCCCAGGCGCAGCGCTTCGAGGATGAGCGTGCGGGCCGGCTCGATCCCGCCCATCACCTCGATCACCACGTCGACCTCTGGGTCGCGCACCACCGCCGCGGGGTCGCCGACCAGGCGGGTGACGTCCACCGAGGGGTCGCGCTTCTTGGTGGTATTGCGGACCGCGACCCGCTGGATGTGGACCGGCAGCCCGGCCCGGTCGCGAATCAGCTCGGCGTGCTCCGTGAGGAGCCTGGCCACACCGGTGCCCACGACTCCACAGCCGAGCATGCCGACCCTGATCGGCTCCACCTGCCGTTCGCCTCCCTCCACGCGCACCCGGGCTGCCGCACCGGGCCGCGGTCGACCGTCTCCGCGACGACCTCGCATCGACCCCCGTTGGCCTCGCACCGGTCGGCCGACATCTTGCCTGACCCACCCCCCACCCGGCACACCTTTTCCCCCTCCCTCGTCTCTCGGGGCCTGGCCCCAGCCCAGCCTTGCGCCCCGCTGCCCCTCCCTTGCTACACTTGTGAATACATTCACATTCTCGGAAGCGGACGCGAGGTCGTGACCACTCAAACCGCACCCCTGGCGCCAGAGCGGGCGCTGCTCGATGACGTGCTCCCCCGCTACGAGGCCCGGGAGGTCCACGAGATCTTGGTGGGAGCCCCGCAGGCAGACGTCTACCGGGCGCTGGAGGGGCTCACCCTTGGCGAGGTTTCGCTGTTCCGCGTGCTCATGGGCGTGCGCGCACTCCCGGCCCGGCTGGCCAGATCCCGGAGACGCCCCGCCGGCTCGGCCCGGCCGCGCATGCTCGACCCGGACGTGCGGCTGCTCGACTGGGGCCTGCGCGGGTTCACCGTGCTCGCCCAGCGCCCTGGATCCGAATTGGTGATCGGCGGCCCTGGCCAACCCTGGCGGCTGGCCGGCGGCGTGTCCGCGAGGGTCGGGAGCCTGGCGGAATTTCGGGCCTTCGATCGGCCCGGCTTCGCCAAGCTCGCCCTCAGCTTCCGGCTGGAGCGGGCGCCCGGCGGCACGCGGGTCATTACCGAGACCAGAGTCGACACCACCGACCCGCTCGCCCACCGCCGCTTCCGCGCGTACTGGCAGGTCATCCGCATCGGGAGCGGCGCCATCCGCCGGAACTGGCTGCGCGCCATCAAGCGCCGGGCCGAGCGAGCACCCGCCGCTACCGCGGCTCCCACGCGCTGAAGCCCTGCTTGGTCAGGATGTCGGCGATCAGGTCGAGGAGCGAGATCGGATCGAATGGCTTGGTCACGTACGCAGCCACGCCGAGCTCCATCCCCCGCTGGACATCCGCCTCCTGCGCCCGAGCGGACAGCAGCACGATCGGCACGTGGCCGGAATCGACACCCGCCTTGAGCCGCCGGCAGACCTCCCAGCCGTCCATCTTGGGCATCATGATGTCCAGCAGGACCAGGTTCGGATGGAAGAGGTCGAACTGGGCCAACGCCTCTACGCCGTCTTCGGCGACCTCGACGGCATAACCTTCAAGCTCAAGGTTGACCTTGAGCAATTGTTGAATGACCCGATCGTCGTCGACGACCAAGATGCGGGCATTGGTCATGAAGCAAACAGACGAGAGGCGTTCTGAGGGGACCGGCTCGCGGAGCATAACACACGCCGCCTGAGCAGGGATTTCCCCACTCCTTGGCCAGACGGAGCGGGATGGTACCATACGCCCCGCACCCCCAGCTCATGAGTATCCCGCCCACGTAGCTCAGGGGATAGAGCGACTGCCTCCGGAGCAGTAGGCCGCAGGTTCGAATCCTGCCGTGGGCACCGACCCGTACATTATCCGAACACCCCTGCCGGGTGCCGGGGGTTGGCCCCCCGGCACCCGGAACACGGGGAAGATCGCATCGCGGCCCTGGACCTGGACCTCGTGGACCAGGGCGTGCAGCAGGCGCTTACGAGCCGGAGTCGGCCCCTCCGACACTGCCACCCTGACCTGGTCGGCAAGGTCGGTCAGCTCCTGGCGGGTGGGTGGCTGGATGTCGACGGCGTCAAGGGCGCGGCCCAGCTCGGCTTGACGGACGCGCAGCTCGGCGATCTTGGCGCCCTGGCGCTGGACCCGCTGGCCACAGGTGTCATCCGACATGGTGCCGGCCTCGAAGGCGTCCAGGTAGCGTTCGATGGTCGCCTCGGCCTTACCGATCTGCTCGGTGACCGTGGTCAGCTCGGCCTGGTGCTGCTCGTGGAGGATCTCGGCTTGGGTGCGGGAGGCGGCCACGGCCTGCTCGAACAGGTCGGTTTGTTGGAAGGTGGCCAGCAGCGCGTCGATGACGGCCCGGTCGAGCAGGTCGGCGCGCAGCCGCTCGGCGGGGCAGGTTTGGGTGCCGTAGCGCTGGCGGGAGAAGCAGACGTAGTAGGGGTAGCGGTGCAGTTTGCCGTGGGCGGCAGCGCCGACGAACCCTTTGCCGCACCGCTGGCAGCGGACCCGCCCGGCGAGCAGGTAGTCGGAGGCGTTGCTGGCGCGCTTGGAGTGCGCGTCGCCGCGCTCGGCCATTAGTGCCGCCACGGCGTCGAAGGTGGCCTGGTCGACCAGCGGCTGATGCTGGCCGGGGTGCCAGGTGTCGCGGAAGAACACCTCGCCCAGGTAGACGCGGTTGCGGAGCATCGTTCGGACGGCCATGTGGCCCCAGGGCTTGCCGACCTTGGTGCGGTGACCCTTGTCGTTGAGCCAGGTGGCGATGGCCTGTGCGCCCAGCCGCTGGTTGGCGTAGTGGTCGAAGATGACCGGCACCAGCGGCGCCTCGGCCGGATGCGGCACCAGGATGTGGGTCTTGTCGGTGGTCTTGTGGACCTGGTAGCCGTAGGGCCGGTAGCCGCCACACCACTCCCCGCGGGCGGCTTTTCGTTCCATGCCGCCGATGACGCGGTCGATGATGGTAGCCCGCTCGAACTCGGCGATCACTCCCAGCATCTGGACCAGCATCCGCCCGGCGGCGGTGGAGGTGTCGAACGGCTCGGTCGCCGAGCGGAAGGCGACCCCGGCGGCGTCTAGCTCGTCCAGGATCTGGGCCAGCCCGCGGACGGTCCGGGCGAGCCGGTCGACCTTGTAGACCAGCAGGATGTCGTACAACCCGGCGCGGGCATCGGCCAGGGCGCGCTGCAGGCCGTCGCGGTCAAGGGTGGCGCCGCTTTTGTTGTCAGTGTATTTGCAGACCAGGACCCAGTCGTCTTGGCTTTTGATGTAGGAGCCGAGCTTGGTGCCTTGCAGCTCGATCGAAAATGGCTGGTGTTGCTCGTCGGTGGACCGGCGGGTCAGGGTGCCGACGCGGGTTGGCATTTGCGGCGTCCTCTGTTAGCGGTCGGGGTGGGAGAGGGTGGCGACCCGGCGCAGGTGCGCGACCAATTGGCCGCGCGACAGAATCTCCGGCGGTTCGGAGGGGCTGAGCGAGCGGAGCGTGATGTCGCTTGGCTCCAGGGCTGCCAGGATCTCCAGTAGTACGCTGGGGCTGCGGCCAAGCCGCTCAAGGCTGTGGACCAGCAGCAGACCAAAGGCGTGCTTGCGGGCGTCGGCGAGCAGGCGCTGCAAGGCCGGACGCTGCTGGATCGCCGCGTTGCCGGAGACGTCGCGGTCGAGGTAGGCGCGCACGTGCACAAGGCGGCCCGGGTGCTGGTCGATCCAGGCGGTGACTGCGCTGCGTCGCCGTGTCAGCGCGGCCAGGACGGCTGGTTCGCTGGTGGGGATGCGGTCATAGGTGGCGACCCGAACAGCCATGGTGGCTCCTTTCCCGCGAAAATCCAGATTCGGATTCCCGCAAATTGGATGGGATTTCCCGGTTCGTTTTCGCTCCAGCTCGATGTTTTTGTCAAGCGAGCGGCGGTGATTATGGAAATGGCCCGGTGGCCGCATTTGGTTTTGCGGCGACCGGGCCACGAAGCGGGAGGCGGTCAGGGTGGTTGCTGTTGGAGGCGTTCACGGACCAGCGCCAGCAGCCGCGCCAGCGCAGTGATCGCCTCGCGTTCCTGCTCGGCGGTGAGCGCCACGTAGCGGGCAGGGCCAAGGACCAGGCCGCCAGACTGCGACGCTGCCGCACCCCCAGGGGTGCCGCGGTGCTTGGGGTCATCCTCGGCAGCAGGCGCCGGGCCGGACGGGTCGGGAGCGGGACGCTCAGCCATGCTGGCGGGAACTGGGTCGGCTGGCCAGGGTCGTGGGCGCCTGGAAGACCAGGATGTCCTCGTGCGCCACGACGTGGACGGGCAGGCCGGCGGCGCGGTACTTGCGGGTGTTGTCGATCTGGAAGAACGACGCCCGCCCCACCAGCCGCTGCTCACGCAGCCCGGCGAGCAGCGCGATGTTGCGCTCCAGCGGGTGCAGGCCGGCGCGCTCGGCAGCGTGGGCGACCTGGCCGGGGAGGTCGACCAGGGCTCCGTGGAAGCGCCACGGCCGGGTGGTGAGCACCACCAGCCCGCCGGGGCGAAGCACCCGCCGGCATCCGGCCAGGATCTGCTCAACCCCGGCCAGCAGCCGCGTGGGGTTGGTGTTGCCGAGGTTGTCAGGATTGACGGAGTAGCGGTTGTGCCACTTCTGGACCCCTTGGCCGGGGCGGGTGCGGACCTGGCCGTGGTTGTAGGCGGCGTGGGTGTAGGGCGGGGAGGTCAGCACGAGCGCGACCTGGCCGTGCAGCTCGCCCGGGACCAGATGGACCAGGTCGCGGGCATCCCCGCAGACCACTTCGGCGGTCCCGGGCGCCCCGGCGGTCAGGGCCAGGGCGAGGTTGCCCTCGGCCAGCCCTGCCCAGCGGGCCTCCAGCTCGAGGCCGACCGCGCGGCGGCCGAGGTGGACGGCCTCGACCAGGGTGGTGCCGATGCCGCACATGGGGTCCAGGACCAGCTCACCAGGAGTGGTGTAGGCGCTGATGGCGGTGCGGGCGATGGCGGGCAGCATCTTGGCGGGGTGCGCGCCCGAGGCGCGAAGGTAGCGGCCCTGGCGCTGCCAGCGGGACGGGGCCTGGGCGGTGGGCCACACTGACAGCGGCAGCTCTGCGGTCGGCTCGGGGATGGGGATGGTGGGGGTCATGTGGCACACATCCCTTCGCACTCGTTGCCGAACCCGTCGATGACCGCCCGGTCGGCCGGGCCGCCCAGCTCGACCCGGTCCAGTGGGACCAGGGAGCGGTGCACGAACGCCTCGCCCCGCAGCGGCGGGCTGCCCTGGCGGGGGTGGCCGCCGCGGATGGCGCGGTCGAAGACGACCGCCTCGGTCCAGTCCGCTGGGGCGGTGTCGCGGAGTTGCCGCCACCGCTGATCAGAGTGAAACGGACACGCAACGCACGCCGAAGCCGGCACGTTTGGCCAGCCGTGCGTCTGGAGCCAGCGGTGGCAGTCGGCGCGGGTCAGGCCCCGTGCGATGAGTGGATAGTGCAGCTGGATGTAGGCCACATCTGACGACCGGAGGCGGTGGGCCTCATCGCGGGAGATCCCCAGCCACTGCTCCACCGGGGTGGTGGGGCGGCCAGCTTGGGTCCACAGCTCGCGGATCTTGCGGCGCAGCGGCGCGACCTTATAGGAGCGGGTGCACTGGCGGCGGACCATCCCACGGGTGCCGTCGGGATGGGCCACGAACAGCGGCAGCGTGGCGTGGTGGCGGGTCGGGTCCAAGGCGTCGTCACGAAGACTCCCGGCAGTCACCCGATAGACCGGCACACCCGCTGCGTGGGCGACTCGCTCCAGGCGGGCGAGATGGTCATAGACCGCTTGGGGCTCAAACTGGGTGTCGGCGAAGATGGCGGCGTCCAAGCAGGGCAGCTCGCCGGCCAGGCTCATCAGCAGCAGCGTGCTGCTCTGCACCCCGGCACCCAGCGCCAAGATCCGCAGCCGACGCGACGACCGCGGCCGGCGGGATGAGGAGGTGCGGCGCAGCTCAGCCACGGCGGACCACCCCCTCGGCGGCGCCGGTCATCCGTTGGAACACAAGGACGTCCTCGTGCACGGGGAGGTGGACCGGCACGCCGCGGGCGCGGGCGTTGCGGGTGTTGATGCGCTGGCGCAGCGACGGCGGCGCGACCAGGCGGCCGTCGCGGATGGCGGCGTGCAGCGCGATCACGTGCTGCAGGTAGACCAGCCCGGCCTGCTGGGCGAGCTGCACGGTCGCCGCAGCCAGGTCGAACAGGCGGCCCTGGGGACGCGGGTTGCGGGTGACGGTCACCAGGAACCCGCCGGGGCGCAGCACCTCGGCGCAGGCGGCGTAGACCTCGCCCATGGCGGCGAGATAGCGCTGCCCGCGGGCGTGGCCGAGGTTGGCAGGGTCGGCGGAGTAGTAGCGGGTGCCGGCCACCCGGGAGCTGCCACCCTGCCGGTAGGCGGCCATGTCCATGGTGGAGATGTCGCAGCCGTACGGCGGGGAGGTGGCGACCAGGTCGAAGGTCCCAGCCCGCTCCCCCAGGAGGGTGGCGAGTGCGCGGGCGTCGCCCTCCACGATCTCCACGCGCTGGGCGTGCTGGGGGTCCAGCGCGTAGGTGAGGTTGCGGCGGGCCAGGGTTGCCCAGCGGGGCTCCAGCTCCACGCCGACCGCGCGGCGGTCCAGCAGGGCGGCCTCCACCAGGGTGGTGGCGATGCCGCACATCGGATCGACGACCAGCCCGCCAGGTGGCGAGTACTCGGCAACGATGCGGCGGGCCAGCTCGGGCAGCATCTTGGCGGGGTGGACGCTTGTGGCGGGCAGGTAGCGGCCAGCCCGCTGGGTCCTGGCAGGGGTCTGGCCGCATGGCCAGATCGCCAGCGGCACCGCCTCGGATGCGGTCGTGGGTGGCGTCGGGAGAGTGTTGGGAGGGGTCATGGTGGGGTGCGGCCCCGGTTGCGCCTACCCCCATAACCAGCTTTCGCCCCCCGAATTTCGACATCGCAAGTCGAAGATATTTCAGATGGCTTGCGTGGCGCGATCCGTCACCCAAGGCCCAGGGAATGATGGTACTGGCGTCAGTGCGGATGCCGACGCCCTCTGACTCGGCGTGACCGTGGTGTGCTGTCACCACTGTCACGCCACTATCACGCCGCTGAGCTGCACTGTCAGCGCACCATCACGCCACCGTCACACCCTGGCGCTCCCAGAAGCAACGCTGGCGGCCTGCACGCACCGGCCGCTCGGCTAGCAGCGCACTAGCACCAGCCTGGCAAAAACCTATCCGAATCCCATCACGCAACCATCACCCGATCCCAGCGAGGCGTGTGACGGAAAACTGATAGTCGTCTGTGGCGTCATTTGGCTCGTCCCGATCGCTATTTCGCAGGAGGAGCCGACATGGCCGACGACGCCCCGTTTCCGTTCGACACCCTGGAAGCCACCTTCACCGCACTGACCAGCGGCCCCGCCCCGCTGGCCCTGGACGGCCGCCACGCAGGCCATGGGCTGCCCGCCCGGCTGCTCCCGCTGGATGAGCTACGCCGACTGCTGCTGGACCCAAGCCTGGGCTTCGCCGCCCGCGACGCTGCCCTCGCCGTCCTGGTCGACCGCGCCAAGACCCACGGCGGCGCCGCCACCATCGGCCTGGCCGGGATGCTGCTGCCCGGCCTTCGCCGCGCGACCGCGTCGCTGACCCTGACCAACCCACAGCGGATCTGGGACCTCCAGGCCGAGGTCCTGGCCGGGCTGCTGGAGGCCATCGCCACCTTCCCCACGCCTGCTTGGCAGGTCGACCGGGTCGCGGCGCGGCTGGTGTGGGCGGCGATCCACGCCGCCGAGCGGCTGCTGGACCGCGAGCGGGTCTGGCACGCCCGCACCACCGGCACATCGCGCAGCTCGGCCCCGCCGCCCCGCCCGGCCGGCCACCCCGACTTCGTGCTGGCCCGCGCCGTCCGCGAGCGCGTGCTCTCACCCGAGGACGCCGAACTGGTCGGCGAGACCCGCATCGGCCGGGTGCGCCTGTGCGACCTCGCCCACCAATGGGGGCAGCCCTACAAGACGCTGGCCAAGCGCCGCGACCGGGCCGAGCGAGCGCTGGTCAGGTGGCTTTCTCGAGGTCGGATGTCGAATTTCGGGGGTCGCACCCCGGTTTTGGGTCGGATGGGTGCTCGTGGCCGCCGCGAGGCTGGCCGGACACCGGTTGCGCCGCCGCGGCCCTGACATCCGAGAGGAGGCAAGGCCCCGGCCGCCCCGCACGCCACGAGCCCACCCGAAAAGCCCGTGCTGCTCGCCCACACGCCATGGAGGCCCCCATGTCCACGTCTGTTGCAACCCTGCTCGCCGGCCTGGCCAGCGCGGCACGCGCACCGACCCCGATCGGGCCGGCCCTGGCCGTTGTCGTGGCTCAGGCTGACCCGACCCTGTCGGGGGTGATCGGCCGCGCCCGCAACGTGGTGGTCGGGCTGCTGGTCGCGCTGGCCACCCTGCAGCTCACCATCGCCGGAGTCCGCTACCTGTTCGCCGCCGGCGAGCCCGAGCAGCTCGACAAGGCCAAGCGCGGCGTGCGCGCCGCCGCGATCGGCTACGGCCTAGCCGCGCTGGCACCCGGGCTGGTCGCCCTGCTCCAGCAGATCGTCGGGGTGTGAGCCGATGGCGGATCTCCTGCATGGGCACGGCACCCGGAGCATCGCGGCTGCCGTCCTGGTCGTGCTGTCGAGTGTGCTGCTGGCTGGCTCGCCGGCCCAGGCAGCCCAGCCCGCACCCAGCCCGACCAGCCCGCCGAGCACGCTCGGCCCACTGCCACCCCCAACGACCAGCCCGCCGAGCAGTTCGCGGTCTGGCAACAACGGTATCCGGGACCGGCTGCGCGACACCCTGCCGTTCCCGTTCGGCAACGGCCCTGGCTTTCCCGACATCGCCGCCCGCATCCGCGACGCCGTCAACGGCTGGTTCCGCGACCTGGTCGCCGGCTCCCTCGGCCCGCTGCTGGACATGGTCGCCCGTACCATCCTGGCCACCCCCGACCTGACCGCCGCTCAAAGCCGCGTGCGCGAGCTGTGGTGGGTCGCTGCCGGGATCGCCAACACCTGCTTTGTGCTGCTGGTGACCGCGGGCGGGGTGCTGGTCATGACCCACGAGACCCTGCAGATCAGCTACGGCGTCAAAGAGATCGCGCCCCGGCTGGTGGTGGCGTTCGGGGCCGCCAACCTCAGCCTGGTCCTGGCCGGCCAGGCGATCCCGCTAGCCAATGCGCTGGCCCGCGCGCTGCTCGGCCCCGGCATCGACCCCGCCCACGTGCAGGCCACCCTGCGCACCCTCGCGCTGGCGCCGCTGGACACCAGCAGCGGGCTGCTCATCCTGGTCGCCTTGGTCATCACGGTCATGGCCCTGGCGCTGGTGGCAAGCTATGTGATCCGCGTATCGCTGCTGATCGTGCTGGTCGCAGGGGCGCCGCTGGCGCTTGCCTGCCACGCGCTGCCTTAGTGGTCGCCTCCGGAAGTCCGTCGGGGGTTGACGTCGGAGCGGGTCTTGTGGTGAGGCCCGCTGCTGTCGGGTCAGATGTCAGGGCCGGAGAGATAAAGGTCGCAGGCGCAGTCCAGGGCCTCCTCGGGGGCG